>Ga0182024_10015128_pt1 | contig 14825 bp, 9 predicted proteins | sample P32metaG_FD_120480 | JGI IMG/M metagenome (GOLD analysis project Ga0182024, IMG submission 120480) | Permafrost microbial communities from Stordalen Mire, Sweden - P3-2 metaG (Illumina Assembly) | ecosystem: Environmental > Terrestrial > Soil > Wetlands > Permafrost | place: Sweden: Stordalen... | reverse complement strand
GATTCTTCAGCAGTTCCGCGAGATCGAGGCCGGCGGAGAAGTTCACGCCATGACCGAAGATCACGCCGGCGTCGGCCTCGTCGCCGGCACGCAAAACCGCGTCGCGCAACTGCGTGACGACATCGTTGTTGATGGCGTTGCGCTTTTTGGGGCGGTTCAAGCCGATGATCGCAACCGCGCCGTCGCGTTCGTAAGTGATGAGGTCAGATGACATGATCGGCTTCCTTTGCGAAGGCAGTTCAGCGATGGCCCGGTTCCCCGCCGGCGGTCACGATCAACGCATCGAGCGCGGTGGCGCCGTGGCCGGCGGCATGGACCATGAGCGGGTTGATGTCCACTTCGGTGACGTCCGGACGCATGCGCATGAGACGCCCGAGCGCGACGGCCGCAGCCGCTGCCGCTTTGACATCGACTGGTGGCGTGTTGCGGAAACCGTGCAACAGTTTCGCCGTCTTCAGCTTGTCGAGCTCCGCGACGATCTCGTCCTCCGTCAGATCCGGTGCCATCAGCCGTACGTCGCCGAGCGCCTCGACCCAGATGCCGCCAAGACCGAGCATCAGAACCGGCCCCCATCGCGGATCGCGGCGGGCGCCAACGACAAGTTCGAGCCCGCGCGGTGACATGGCTTCCACCAGCACGCCATCGAGCTTCAGGCCGGGTTGCGCGCGCTCCACATCGGCATGCAATGCCGCCCAGGTCCGGCGTACAGCTTCGGCATCGGCCAACCCGAGGATGACGCCGCCGGCCTCGGTCTTGTGCGTGAGCTGCGCGGCTTGCGCCTTCATCGCTATCGGGTAACCCACGCGCTCGGCAATGGCGACAGCCGCCGCGGCGCTGCCGGCGAGTTCGCCGGCGGGGACCGCTATACCAAGGGCGGCGAGCACCTGCTTGCCGAGCCATTCCGGTTGGGCGCCTTGTCCAAGTTTCGGAATCGACACCGGTCCAGCAGGTATGACTTTGCGCTCCGCCCGTGCGGTGTTGCGATTGCCGTAGCCAATAACCTTGCCCATTGCGCGCAGGACTCGATCCGACGAGCGCGACAGCACGACATTGTTCTCTCGTACGATCGCCGTGAAGTCCGGTGCGAGCGGCGATCCGTCCCCGAGAATGGCAAGCGCCAGCGGTTTCGGGCTTTTTTTGCCCGCGGCGACGACCCCCTCAATATAGATGACGGCGTGGCGCGGGCTGGTGGCGGGAATTGAAATCGCCAGGCCGCCGATGGCCGGGTCGCGCAGCAGCGCCTCTACGCACATCTGCAGCAGTTCCGGCTGCTGGATTGTCTGGGTGCCGAGGTCGAGTGGATTTTTCGGCGGAAGGAACGCGGGCAGTATAGTTTCGAGATAGACTTGCGTGTCCGGCGACAGTGGCGGCAGATGAACGCCGATATCTTCACAGAAATCGTGCGCGATGCCGCAGAATGCGCCGGAAAAGGTGAGGATGCCGAGGTCGCCCCGCGACGCCTTCGGGAAGCGGGCAAGAAGTTCGCTCACGTCGATCAATTCATCGAGCGTGTCGACGACGACAACGCCTGCGCGTTCGACAACCGTGCGCATGACCGCGTGATCGCCGGTGAGCGCCCCGGTATGCGAGCGCGCCGCCTCCTTCGCCTTTGTACCGCGGCCGGGATGCATCATTACGATGGGTTTGCCACGCCGCAGGGCCTCGCCGGCAATGTCGATGAATTCCTGCGGACGTCTAATGTCCTCCGCGTAGAGCGCGATGACCTGGGTCACCGGGTCGTCGAGCAGATATTGGATGAAGTCCGCGAGACCGAGGCCCGCCTCGTTGCCGGTCGAGATCCAGCATGAAACCGGAACACCACGTGCATCCAGTCCGCTCTGCAAATGGCTGCCGAGGCCGCCGCTCTGCGCCACGATAGCGACCGCGCCCTTGGTGCCATCCGGCAAGCGAGGGATCGGCTGCGGCGAGAAGAAGACCGCGGCGAATCCGTCGACGAAATTCATGAAGCCCAGGCAGTTCGGCCCGACCAGAGCGAGTCCACCAGCGCGCGCGATCGCGCCGATGCGATCCTGCTCGCTGACGCCGTCGCTGCCGACTTCGGCGAAGCCGGAGGCGAAGACCACCGCGGTCTTTACCTTGCGTCGCACGCACGCTTCGACTGCCTCGCGCACAGCGGCTGCCGGCAGCGTGATGACGGCGAGGTCCACGTCTTGCGGAAGCTCGTCGACGTTCGCAAGAACCTTCCGGCCATCGACGTCGGCGGCCGTGCGGCCGACCAGATGAACGGGGCCGGTGAACTTGTTGTTGCTCAGAAGTTCAAGGACGACGCGACCGGCCGAACCGGGCTTTGCGGATAGGCCGACAATCGCGACGCTACGCGGACGCATCATAAAGCCAATCGCGGACGCCTTATGCGGACGTTCAGTCGGAACGCTCGATGTCACTTTTGCTCAAATCTCCACTCGATATTCCTGCGAGCGTGACTGAGGGCTTCAAGGCCCTACTCAAAGTCCAGCCGACGACCCATTCCGATAGTCAAGAATTCTGCAAGTCGATCAACGCTTGGTTAGACAGCCAATTGTCGGAACAGCCATTGTAATCGCCTGGTTTTCCGATGACTCTTAATCAGCTGGTCCACGGCCTTAGTCGGACATAAGCTCTGTAACACTCAAAATCGATTTGAGAGCAGACCATTCAACGTCTGTTGTCGGGGGCAAAGCCGACATGAAACCGAAAAGGCGGCAGTTCTGCTTGTGACCCAACTGCGACATTGGCCAGCCACGCAGCCCACATGCGCCTCAGAGCCGCCGTGTGCTAGTTTAACCGCTACGATGCCGTGTCCTTGAGTCCCGCCCGCTGGCATGAATGCCACGTGGCCGCCGCCCCGCGTCTCTATTTGCGGACCTGGAAGGTCACGTCGAATTCGGAGGAGGAGCGCCATGTCAGACAGCATAAGAATTCTCTCTATCGATGGCGGTGGTATTCGCGGGATTATCCCTGCGATGGTCATTCAAGCCTTGCTAGGTGAACTCAAAGCGCAAGACGTTTTCCATATTATCGCGGGCACATCAACGGGGGGAATCATCGCGTGCGGCCTAGCGAAGCCGAACCCCATTAGTCTTCAAGGCATCATCGATCTATATGTGAAGCACGGAAGCGAGATTTTTAAGAAGGGCCTGATAGATTGGTCCCATTACCTGCGTGGTCCCAGGTACAAGCCGACCGCTTTGGAGAATTACATAGCTTCCGAACTCGGAAGCACCTATCTCTCCGAAGTCAAAGATGTTGAATTGCTCGTTCCCAGTTATGCGATAGGACTTCCAAAAGAAAAGCCCCCGGGCAACACGTGTGCCGCTATGTTCTTCCGTAGCTGGCAGGCAAGGGGTCTGCTGCTCGGTGAAAACGCTAAGAGCGATGAATACGACTTCAAGCTTGACTCTATTGCTCGCGCTACTTCGGCGGCACCAACATACTTCCCGCCCGCAACGATCGTGAATAAGGCGGGGCAATCATTCACCCTGATCGACGGTGGGGTGTTCGCAAACAACCCCACGATTAGCGCGATGGTGGAAGCCTATCATTTATACCATTCGACAAACTTCATGGTTGTCTCGATCGGAACTGGCAGCGAGCCCACACGCATAGACGCTTCCGCCGCGCCGAATTGGGGAGACGTGTTTTGGGCTATGCCAATGATGTCGATCTTTCAGGGCGGTAGCGCCCAGACTGTTTCCGTCGAGACCGATGAGCTACTCGGCGATTCTCATTGGCGATTGGATATCTCGCTCACAACTCAAACGCCTGAAGGCGAGACTGTGAACCCCGATATGGATGATGCTTCGTCCGCGAATATAAGCGCCCTCATAGACAAGGCGAAACAGCTTATCGATGCGGAGCACGATCGGATCGAAGACCTGGCGAAGATGCTAGCCGAACCGAAAGTTAATGTTCAGCCAAAGGGCAGCCTACCTGAAAAAGGCATGCTGGTTTCACGGAGAACTGAAGGGGGCGCCTAACAGTGCTCTCGTTCTCACGAGCTGCGAATGTCCGTTTGTGACCCGTTGCAGAAGTGAGGCACCGCCCGACGCTGGTGTATATGCGCCGCCGACGGCTTCTCGGACGTCGACCGAGACCTTAAAATGATTGAACGCAGCCCTGGCGGACGGTCGCCCAGTCGCCGTTAAGCCATGCCAATCGGAGCATCCCGTTGACCGCAGACGAATTTCATCTGAACCGTCGCAGCCTCCTGGCGAAAGGCGGTGCCGCCCCTGCGTTCGGCCTGGCCGGCGGTTACCCCGGCCTTATCTGCGCGCAGGAGTCGCCCGCGCAAGCGCGCGCAGCGATAGGCCTCGCACATGCCTGACTCGACCTCCGGCACCCGGAAAAGCCCGTTCTACGGGCCTGAGCACGAGGCCTTCCGCGCGAGCGTGCGTCGCTTCGTCGAGCGCGAAATCGCCGCGCATGTCGACGAATGGGACGAAACGGGCGGGTTCCCACGCGAACTCTACGCCCGCGCGGCCGAGATCGGCCTGCTTGGCCTCGGATTCCCCGCGGAATACGGCGGCGTGGATGCCGATCGCTTCCTGCGCCTAGTCGCGACTCAGGAATTCGCGCGCTGCGGTTCGGGCGGCCTCGCGGCGAGCCTCTTCAGCCACACCATCGGCGCGCCGCCGATTGTGCGGCGCGGCTCGGCCGAGATGAAAGCGCGCGTGTTGCCGCGCATCTTATCTGGGGAGAAGGTCTCGGCGCTGGCGATCACCGAGCCGAGCGGTGGCTCCGACGTCGCCAATTTGCAAACGCGCGCGCGGCGCGATGGCGACGTCTTTGTCGTCGACGGCGCCAAGACCTTCATCACCTCAGGGATGCGCGCGGATTATCTGACCGTCGCGGTGCGCACAGACGGGCCGGGCATGGGCGGGATCAGTCTGCTGCTGATTGAGGGCGATACGCCCGGCCTCGCACGCACGCCGCTGAAAAAGATGGGCTGGTGGGCCTCGGACACGGCGACGCTTTATTTCGAGAACTGCCGCGTGCCGGTCGCCAATTTGATCGGCGAGGAGAACGCGGGTTTCCGCACCATCATGCTCAATTTCAACGACGAGCGCATCGGCATGGCCGCGTCCTCGACCGCCTTTGCGCGCGTATGTCTGGAGGAGGCGATCGCCTGGGCGCGCGAGCGCAAGACCTTCGGCAAGCCGCTGACTCAGCATCAAGTCATCCGTCACAAGCTCGTCGACATGGCCCAGCGCATCGAGGCGACGCAGGCGATGCTGGAATTGCTGACCTGGCGCCTGGAGCAGGGCGAGGACCCGATCGCCGAAATCTGCATGCTCAAGAACCAGGCGACGACAACGCTCGCCTTCTGCGCCTCCGAGGGCGTGCAAATTCTCGGCGGCGCCGGCTTCATGCGCGGCGCCAAATGCGAGCGCATCTATCGCGAAGTGAAAGTCAATGCGATCGGCGGCGGCACGGAAGAAATCATGAAGGATCTTGCCAGCCGGCAGATGGGGCTCTGAAGATGATTACGTTATACCATTGCGCCGACGCCCGCTCATTCCGCGCCCTCTGGGCGCTCGAAGAGGTCGGCGAGCCCTACGAATTGAAGCTGCTGCCGTTTCCGCCGCGCTTTCTCGCGCGCGAATATTTGCAGATCAATCCGCTCGGCACCATCCCCTATCTGATCGACGGCGAGACGCGCATGACCGAATCGGCGGCGATCTGCCAATACTTGGCCGAGCGCTATGCCGGTCCCCCGCTCGCCGTCGCGCGCGACGAGCCGGGCTACGGCGCCTATCTCAACGCACTGCATATGGGCGAAGCGACGCTCACCTTTCCCCAAACTTTGGTGCTCCGCTACGGTTTTCTCGAAGCGCCGGAAAAGCGGCTGCCTCAGGTCGCCTCCGACTACAAACGCTGGACGCTGGCGCGCATGAAGGGGCTCGAGACGATGCTCGCGGGCGCGGAATATTCCGCCGCCGCGCGTTTCACCGTCGCGGACATCTCGATTGGCTATGCGATGATGCTCGCGCGCATGATCGGCATGAAGGACGAAGTCCCCCCGTCCCTGAACGTCTATTACGAACACCTGTCCGCCCGCCCCGCCTTCCAGCGCGCAAAGGCCGCGCAGACCGGCGTTCCCGCCTCCGCCCTCGACGGAGTTTTGTCATGAAACCCAGCGTCGGTCTTGCCCATTGGTTTTCGCGCCGCGCCTCTCGCACGCCGGAGCGCGAGGCCCTCCATTTCGAGGGGCGAACCTGGACCTACGCGCAGATGCAGGCGGAGATCGAGCTTTGTGCGGCGCGCCTCACCGCGCTCGGCGTCAGGCGCGGCGAACGGGTCGCTTTCCTCGGCCTCAATCAGCCGATGTTCTTCTTTTCGATGTTCGCCACGGCGCGGTTAGGGGCGATTTTCGTGCCGCTCAATTTTCGTCTCACCGGCTCCGAGCTCGCCTTCATGATCGAGGATTGCGCGGCCGTCGCTTTGATCGTCGATGCGCATCTGGCGCCGACGATCGCGCCGCAGCGCGACAATCTGAAAACGCTGAAGGCGTTTCTGTCCGCCGAGAAAGAGGCGGAATGGACGAACGCAGCGCCTGCGCCGGTAGGCGAAGCCGAGGCCGCCGAGGACGATGTGGCGATGATCATGTATACCTCGGGCACCACCGGCCGCCCGAAGGGCGCTATGCTAACCCATGGTAATTTCTGGTGGAACAACGTCAATCTGCTGCTCACCTTCGATCTGAAGCTCGACGATGTCACGCTGACCGCCGCGCCGATCTTCCATATCGGCGGCCTCAACGTGCTCACGCTCGGAACTTTCGAGAAGGGCGGTCTCGTCGTGCTGCATCGCGCGTTCGAACCGGGCCGGGCGCTCGTCGACATCGGCGTTCATCGCATCACGACAATGTTCGGCGTGCCGGCGATGTTCCTGTTCATGTCGCAACACCCGGATTTTCAGAGCGCCGATCTCTCCACGGTGCGCACGCTCATCGTCGGCGGCGCGCCCTGCCCGCTGCCGTTGCTCAAGGCCTATTCCGCGCGTGGCGTGCAAATGCAGCAGGGCTACGGCCTCACCGAAACCGCGCCGCTGGTCGCGCTGCTCGCGTCCGAATACGGCGAGGCCAAAACCGGCTCGGCGGGACAAGCGCCCGTGTTCACCGACATCAAGGTGATCGATGCCGAGGGGCGGGCGATCCTTGAAGCGGGAGTCGCGGGCGAAGTGCTGGTGCGCGGCCCGAACGTGACGCCGGGCTATTGGGGCCTGCCGCAGGCGACGAAACTAGCCATCGACGCCGACGGCTGGTTCCATACCGGCGACGGCGGCTATTTCGACGCGGATGGGTTCCTTTTCATTAGCGACCGCATCAAGGACATGATCATCACCGGCGGCGAGAACGTTTATCCCGCCGAGGTCGAGAGCACGCTGATGCGCCATCCTGCGATCGCCGAGGTCGGCGTAATCGGCGAGCCCGATCCTCAATGGGGCGAGATGGTGGTCGCGATCGTCGCCTTGAAAGCGGGACAGACTCTCAATCTTGAAGAGCTGCGCGTCTTCGCGGGCGACCATCTCGCGCGCTACAAGCTACCGCGCCGCCTCGAGTTCGTCACAGCGCTGCCGCGCAACGCCACCGGGAAGATCCTCAAATACCAACTGCGCCTGAACTTCCTAGACGCGAAGGGCGGGCAGCAATAGGAGAGCCGATCAATCCTCGTGTCCGCCGTCGTACCGTGCGTTCGACCTTGGATTGAAAGCGGGCCGCGTAAGCAATAGGCGAGGCCCGCCCGATGGTCGCGGATGTGCGGGCGCAAGGACGGCTCCGCCTTCAGCGGTCCAGATGGGATCTCGACAGAATCGCCGAGCCGCGCCTTTAACCCGGCGAGACATGCGGCTTCATGCTCACGACCCTTTCGGATGACGAGTGCGGCCTGAGGATCGTCGGCGGGCTCAGCGGCTCCGCGCAAACCTCGACGAGCTTCCAGGGTCCACCACGCGGCCGATGCGTTGCCGCGCCAAGCCGTCACCAGGATTGTCTGACAAGGCGGCTGCCCCAAAGGATGAGGGTCATATTTACGCCTTTCGACAGAAAGTGTCCCCCATGTGTCGGTTCACCGCGATTGGGGGTCGTCCCTAGCGGGATTGGTTTAATCCTTCGTTTTCAATTGCGCTTCGTTCGCCGCAATGAACGCGCGAATGTCGGCCGACATGTCCAGCAGCTTCAGCCACTGTCCTTTATACAAGGTCACAGGAAAGCGCCCCATTCCGTAGATTGAGACTGCCCCCTTTTCGCTTACCTTCATGCGTAAACCGGAAGACGCCCCCTTTTTTAGCGCCTCATTTTCCTTGCGGAGGCGCTCGAGTTCAGATTTCAGCTCTTCGTCGGACATGGATTTTCCTAGTTTGCTTAGCGATTAGAATGTCTTGCGCGGCTTGGGTTTTCATGACCTTTCCCAAATTATTCCCAGACGATCAACATCAAAGGCGTCGAACTGCGACGGAGGGTGCTTTGGAAATAAACGCAGATCCCAAATATCTCGTCGAAGAACAAGGAACTGCTCAGTGCATCGTTGAATAGATGAGCAAGATTACAACGGCGGCACCGAGAACTTTCCCCAATTGGGAATTTGAACGCCCGCTATTGATGTTTTCTGGCTAAACCATTCTATTACTTTCCTCCCAATTAGCGCCGCCTCACTTGGCGGCCTGCGGATAAGCTTATGCCGCAGACGGCGCGAGATCTACCGGCCCAACAATCAACGGATCGTTGCTTCTTTTGCTAGAGTTCCTGGACACTTAGCCGTCGACCCAGCAGCACTGAAACTGGCAGAACAACGCTAAAATTAGAGGCTCCGTGTCGCCAACGATCCTGAATACAGCAAGCTTTAAATCGCGTGCGGCCGCGCGCGCGGCAGCCCTCACCCTCAGACTTCTCTTCACGCCGTTCGTATCGGCCAACATCAGCAATCTCAGTTTCATTCCCCCTGTAGAGGCTCAGTCGATCTTACTAACAAAATTTCAGTTGGCTGCGCTCAACACGTACAACGGTGCGGTGAACCAATTTGCGTTGATCTTGAGTCTGCGGCGCGCGCAAATCAACTTAAATCAAGAGCTGCCGAATTTGCCGGGACAAGCGCTCTATCTCGCTCGCATCAACATGATGAGCGCGTACAAAGACCTAACCGACGCGCTTCCATCTAGAATTGGACGGCCAAATAAATTTGGAATTCCGCCAGCGTATTTCGATGCCAACAATGAGCCTCTTATCGATGAGTATATGAATCTCTTTAACATCCTGCAGGCACCGCCCCTCAATGCACAAAACTCAGATACCCCATTTAATGACGTTGTTCACTTGGGAAACGTCATTGGACGGACCAAAGGCCTTGATGCAATCAACGCTGAAGTGGCGGGCCGTATCAGCTTGGGTGTCTTCTTCGCCGAGACAAATGGCAAACAGAACATAGGGAATGCGCGCTCGAATACATACAAGGGAAGTTTGCAAACCGGCGTGCCTGAAGACCTAAACGGCCAGAAGAAATGGGCGGCAATTAAAAAATCGATTGCGGCCTTTGATCCCGCGCTGATCGCTCGCGACGTCGATGAAGAGGCACGCGTTGCCAATTTAGATCATCGACTCAATCACTGGACCGCAGTGAGAGATGGCCTGATGAACGCGCATGCCGACATCTTCCCGCAAATACCAGCAATCGTAAAAGCATTGCCAGATCTGATTGATCAAATGAAACTGTTTGAGCTCATCCAAATCATTCCCAGCCCCACCAGATCCGCCCTCAATTCAGGCACCTTCGCTAACCATAAAATTTCTGACCCGACCATATTGGGTTATTTGCGCAACAATAGCATCTTCACGTTTGGACAAGTTGACCGAGCAAAAGCATCTGCCACCTTCCGCGAAATTCTAGATGCGATGTGGCTCTTCAATGACAAATTCGAACGAGCATTGTCCAAATTCAACGAGATCAAAGCTCAGCAAAAGAGTGGGCCTTGAGGTTCATACAAGAGGCTCTCTTCGCTAGCCGTTTCGCCTTATGGCGGTTTGACAAACGTGCGCGCCATGCCACGCAGTGCATTTATTCTTCGGTCTCCGAACCGAGACTCCAGAAATCGGGAATATCTTCGGAGTTGGCCAGAGAATCCGGCCGAGATTTGCCGCTATAGACGGGAAATCGGAACTTCGGAGACTGACCCGGGTATCGAAAGCCCACATTTGGCAGGCATTTCTGGCTTATAGAACAGTATTCTCCCAATACCGGAATGGCTGGCTGTGGACGCAGTCCACCCCGAACCTGTCTTAGCCCCAAATTCCCCGCTAACAGGGAAATAAACAGGGAATTTCGCAGAATTAAGCCCCGCGCCGCGATTTTTGTGCCGGGTCACCGCGCAAATTCAATCGCTTGCGCAGAAATTCCCTAGTCAAGAAACAGGGAATTTTCAAATCGATTGCAGGGAAGATTTCTCGACGAACAGGGAAATTATTCGGTCCTATCTTCTAGAAACGCGAAAATCGCCAGCGATTTCAAATTATTATATAATTGCCTCCGCTTTTCCCCGCAAGAATTACCCACGAACAACGGTCGGATTCCAGCGATCAACGGAGAACGTCGACGGTTTTGGCGTTCGGCCTTGCGGTTTAACGGCGCGCCCACTCGCCAAGGAATGAGTCAGGTAAACGCCCCCCGGGGCTGCCGGATAATGGTCGTATCGCGCGAGAGCGACCGTGGCTATAATTAAAAATAAAAATCCCGGGAACCCGGGAGGTTTGCTTCACAAAGGGAAGGAAGAGACAATGACTAAAGGACATATGTGGATGGGAGTTGCCGTTTCGCTGACGGCATTCGCTCTCTGGGGCCTGCAGAGTACTGCGCGCGCTCAAGATGAAACCAAGACGGCACACGAACTACGCGCCGATTACGACAAGGACCTCAAAGGCAAGACCATCGCGTTTTTGCCGATCGCAACCGGCGTGCCGCTGATGGATGAATGGGGACGCGTCATTAAGAACGAAGCCGAATGGCGCGGCATGAAGTTCGTCATACGCGATCCTGCCCTCAACATGTCCGCGATGCAGCAGGCGCTGACGGCCCTCGTCGACCAGAAGCCCGACGTGATCGTCGTCCAGAACCCGAGCGTGACGCTGCTGATGAAGGAACTCAAGCGCGCGGAAGCCGAAGGCATCCACGTGATCCAAATGAACATGTCGTCGAACTACAAGTCTGACGCATTTGTCGGTGCCGACTGGTACGAGGTGGGGCGCATGCTCGCCGAGGATGTGGTCAAAGCGTGCGGAACGGGAAGCGGAACATCCGGCGAAGTGCAGATTGTCCAGGGTGAGCTTGCCGCCGCGGCAAGCGTCGATCAGATCGCCGGCGTCATGGACACGCTCAAAAAGGACAGTGCGATCAAAGTCGTGTCTAACCAGGCGGCGAACTGGGATGCCAACAAGGCGCTCGAAATCAGCGCCACAGTAATTCAACAACATCCAAACCTGTGCGCCAGCATCGGGTTCTGGGGCATCATGCAATCCGGCGCGGCGCAGGCCATCCGCAATGCCGGAAAGATCGATCAGGTAAAGGTCTACGCCTCCGGCGAAGGCTCGCAGCTCGATTGTGATCAGGTCGCGCAAGGAAATTTCTACAAGTTCTTGAGCTACACCGCGACCGAACAGGGCCATGACGCTTTTGTCGCCGCCGAGACCTTACTTGAAGGCGGCACCAAGCCCGGCACCGCGCATAAGGAGTACTACACCCGTCCGATCTGGCTCGATAAGAGCAATGCCAGCGGCGCGAATTGTTATCCAGTCCCGAAGCCGCCGACCTCGACGGCGTCAGACTAACAAAAACGATTGCCGCCGATTGAAATCGCCGCTCCCGCCGCAGAGGCGGGAGCGGTCCTGCTGCGGAGTAAGGCCGATGTCGACTAGCGCCTTGCAGGCGCCGAACCGTCCGGCGCAACGATTGGGATATTCCTTCTCGCCGCGGTTGTTTCTGTCCGAACTCCTGCTTAAGCAATGGTTCGAGCCGGTCATTCCCTTCACGGTGATGATCGCGCTTGCGCTCTATTTCTCGCTGACCATCAAGGATTACGCCACTCTCAGCAACGCGTTGTCGCTGATGCGACTGTTTGCCGAATTCGGCTTCGTCGCCCTCGGCATGGCCTTTAGCCTGATTTCCGGCGGCATCGATTTAAGCGTCGGTGCAATCTTCGCCTTCTGCAACTTCACCGCTTTATTCTGCCTGTTCGTGCTCGGCCTGCCGGTCTGGCTCGTGGTGATCACAACTTTGATCACCGGAGCGGCCATCGGCGCCTGTAATGGCTTCCTGATCGGTTATCTCAGGACGCGGCCCTTCCTGACAACTTTAGTGACACTGATTATCGTACGTGCCGGTGTCAACCTTCTGAATGAGAGATTTGCGACCGTCTTCGCCACCACTTCCGTTGAGAGCGATGCCTGGGACTTTCTCGGCGAAGGCAGCGTGCTGGGCGTGCCGATTAACGCCGCGACGCTGATCGTCGTGCTGTTTATCGGCCACATCTTTCTCAGCCGCTCCCGCTACGGCTGGCATCTGACCGCGATCGGCGCCAGCCGCAAGGCGGCCCGCCATGCCGGCATCCGCGTCCAGCGCATGCTGCTGGCGACCTATATGTTGTCGGGTGTGCTGTGCGCCGCCAGCGGAATCTTTTATGCAGCGCGTCAGGGCAGTACGGATTCGACAACCGGCGTCGGCTGGGAATTCCAGGCGCTGACTGCCGTTATCATCGGCGGCGCTTCGGTCCTCGGCGGCCGCGGCACAGTGTGGCGCGCAATCCTCGGCGCCATCATTATTTTCCTGATGACCAACGGGCTAGTTCGCATCGGCATCCCCGGTTACATCACATCTTCGATCACCGGTATCATCTTGCTGGTCGCCGTCGGCGTCGACGTGAAATGGGCCAAGAACCGCGGCAAGGTAATTCAGAAAATCTACGTCAACCCGGCGCTGCTGTCGCTTTCGCCGGTGCCGTCGATCGATCGCCACAGTATGTCACCATACGCGCAGAACGATCACCTCGTTGGCGCCGAAGCGATTGGGCTCGATCAGGTCGAAGGTCCGGAGGATGTGATCCTCGACCGGCGGGACCGGCTCTATGGCAGCACGAGGGACGGCAACATCATCCGTCTGTCCGGCGAGCGTTTCGAAAAGCGCGAGGTGTTCGCCCACATTGGGGGACGTCCCTACGGCATGCAGTTCGACAAGGACGAGAACCTTATCGTTTGTGTTGGCGGCATGGGCGTCTATGGCATCAAGCCAGGCGGCGAAGTGTTCAAAGTCACCGATGAGACCGGCCGCACCTGGACCAAACTCAACGACGATTCACGCGTGCGCATGGCCGATGACCTCGACATTGCGCCGGACGGAAAAATCTACTTCAGCGACTGCACCACCCGCTATGAGGCCGCGACCTATCCGCTCGAGGTCGTCGAGGGCCGGCCGAATGGCCGGGTGCTCTGCTATGATCCGGCAACCGGAAAGACCAAGAAGCTTATTAAAAGCTTTTATTTTCCGAATGGTGTGTGTGTGGCCCACGACGGCCGCTCGATGTTTATTGCCTCGACGACCGCTTGCCGCATCTATCGCCATTGGCTCGCCGGCCCGAACAGCGGCAAAACTGAAATCTTCATTGATGAGTTGCCGGGCCATCCCGACAATATTAACCGCGGGTCTGACGGCAACTATTGGCTTGCGCTGATCGGCATTCGCACGCCGAGTTTCGACCTCTCGATGCGTAAAGCAGCGTTTCGGCGGCGAATGGTCAAACAGGTGCCCACCGATGAGTGGCTGGGACCGAATCTGAACTATGGTTGCGTCGTGAAGTTTGACGAAGCAGGCAACGTGCTGGAGTCGTATTGGGATCCGACCGGTGCCTCTCATGCTTCGGTGACGTCGATGCGCGAGCACAAGGGTCATCTTTATCTTGCCGGTCTGGAGAACAACCGGATCGGCCGCATCAAGCTGGAAAACGCAGACCCCACCTGGACGGGCTACGAAGCGTATTGGGGCGCCAAGCGGCGGGTGTGATTTAATGGGCGTCTTCACCTACCTGCGGCGTGACCTCGAGCAAATCTTGTTTAAGGATCGGGATCCGCACGCAATTCCATCCATGGACGGAGCGTTCAGTCCGAATGATCGTCTTGATCGGACGACACCGATCGGAGAGCCGATCCCCGGTGCGGACGCGGTGGTCGAAGCTCCGGACGGAGCGATCTGTGTGTCCGCCGGCAAAACGGTCTGGCGGCTCGGTGGTGCAGGATATCGGGAACGCGCGGCCTTTGCCGAGTTCGATAGCGAAGTCGGGGCCCTCGCCTTCCATGCCGACGGCCGGCTGCTTGCCTGCACCGCGCGCGGCCTCATGGCCGTTGACGGAGCCGGCCGCAAGACCGTTCTCGCCGAAGCGGAAGGCGACGCGCTCAAATGCCTCACCGCGGTAGCGGCCGCGGCGGATGGAACGATATTCATTAGCGACGGCAGTACGCGCCACGCCGCCAATGATTGGTGCTTCGATTTGATGCAGCGCAACGTGCTCGGCCGCATTATCAGCTGTGGGCCGGCACTCGATAACGCGCGCGTATTGCTGCGCGGTTTGAATTATCCCGGGGGGGTCGCAGTCGCGCCGGACAGCAGCCTGTGGTTCACCGAGAGCTTCAGCCATAGCCTGAGCCGCGCGCACATTTCCGCACGGGGCGTCATTGCCGCGCGTGAAATCGTGATCCGCAATATGCCGGGCTATCCGTCGCGTCTTAGCCGCGGCGCCGCGGGCGGCTTCTGGCTTAGTCTGTTTACCGTGCGGACCCATCTCGTGGAGTTCGT
>Ga0182024_10015127_pt1 | contig 14825 bp, 7 predicted proteins | sample P32metaG_FD_120480 | JGI IMG/M metagenome (GOLD analysis project Ga0182024, IMG submission 120480) | Permafrost microbial communities from Stordalen Mire, Sweden - P3-2 metaG (Illumina Assembly) | ecosystem: Environmental > Terrestrial > Soil > Wetlands > Permafrost | place: Sweden: Stordalen... | reverse complement strand
TATCAATGCTGTGGGACGCGATCTGGCGGTGGTGCTTGGCCAGGGCGTGGAGCAGAAAAAGTTTAAAGAAGCATAGGCTTCTGTGGTGGCCGGGCGGGGACGCCCGGTGCTCCATTACAAAAGTTTCTGAGTGGCGAATGCTGCTCGAAAAAAGATTTAGTTATTGCATTGGCAGGGGTGGCGCGGTCTGAAGTTCGGGCGTTGTCTGGCGCTGGAATGGATGGCCTGGTCGCACTGGAAACCTGGCAGGCGATAGCGAAAATCGCAAATCTTACAAAAAGTGGAGATTCACATGGCGGATATACAGCAGTTGGAAGAGTCAATCGTTAGCCTGTCGTTGCTTGAGGCAGCGGAGCTGGTAAAGAAACTGGAATCGCGTCTCGGCGTTTCGGCGGCGGCAGCGGCTCCGGTGATGATGGCTGGCGGCGGCGCGGCGGGAGCAGCGGCTCCGGCGGAAGAGAAGACCGAATTCACGGTCGTCCTGAAAGAAGTCGGCGCCAATAAGATCAACGTTATCAAGGCGGTACGCGAAGTCACGAGCCTGGGATTGAAAGAGGCGAAGGACTTGGTTGACGGCGCTCCCAAGAGCATTAAAGAGGGAGTTTCGAAGGACGAAGCGGAAACGATCAGGAAGAAGTTCACCGAAGCTGGTGCAGTGGTCGAAGTTAAGTAAGTTTGTTTATAAACAGGCCTGGTGGGGAGAGTTTGGTGTGGGGGCGGGGCTTTGCCCCGCTTGGACGGGCGAGGGCGCCCGTCCCCACACGAGCCCATTTCCGCATGAGCCTGCCTGCAATTATTTGACCGAACTGCGTTTGAGGACTAGCTGAATCCTAATGACTAGTGATAGTATCTAACAAATAACCCGCATTCCTGAGCTTCAATGCGAGGCGACGGCGACCCGCATCCTCCAAATAAACCCAGGAAGCGGAACGGAACTGGGTCGCTGGATTAGAAGTATGGCAGCCTATCCCGCGGGCGGCGGGACGGAAACAGGCCTTTTGAACAGGTTCGGAATTATAAAAGCTATTCAAGGATAAGCGTCGAGCACGGCGCCTGAGGACAAACACGTCCTTCGGGGGCCGCTATCTTTTTGTACCGCTATTGTTTTACCCACCGCCCAGAGAAGTTCGCTGTAGCAATTATTTTTAGGCGCTCTTTGTTTGTTGCGCCCCTCATTCCGCGTTGTACCGCAGCTCCGCGCTGCTTGAAAGAGGTTCCCGAGAATGGCAAAGCATAACCTTCACCGCAAGCGATTTGATTTTTCCAAAATTCCAGCGACCATCCAGATCCCGAACCTCATTGAGGTTCAGAAGCGTTCCTATGACCGCTTCCTGCAGATGGACAAACTGCCCAGCGAGCGCGAAGACGGCGGCTTGCAGGCGGTGTTTCAGTCCGTGTTTCCGATTACCGACTTCCGCAATGTTTCGCAGCTTGAGTTTGTGGATTTCTCTATCGGCAACTGGGAGTGCAAGTGCGGCCACCTGAAAGGGCTGCATCACCTCCGCACCACTTGTAAGAATTGCGGATCGACGGTGATCACGGACCCGTTTCATCCGGGCGATGTTCTGTGCCACAAGTGCGGCACGTACAACGCCAACACTCCTGACTTCTGTAACAAGTGCGGCGACCCGGTTGGGCTGCAACTGAAATATGACGTGGCCGAGTGCGAAGAGCGTGGCATGACTTATTCCGCGCCACTCAAAGTCACGATGCGGCTCACCATCTGGGATAAGGATGAGGCCGGCAACCGTTCCATCCGCGACATCAAGGAGCAGGAAGTATTTTTTGGCGACGTTCCTTTGATGACGCAGAACGGGACATTCATTATTAATGGCACGGAGCGTGTCATCGTCAGCCAGTTGCACCGCTCGCCTGGCGTGTTCTTCGAGACGGCCGCGAATCGCACTTACTTCCTCGGAAAGATTATTCCGTACCGTGGATCGTGGGTTGAGTTTGAATACGATCAGAAGAATGTTCTCTACGTTCGTATCGACCGCAAGCGCAAATTTCTGGGCACGATTTTCTTGCGGGCTTTGGGATTGCGTTCCGGCGAAGACATTCTGAAGACGTTCTATACGACGGACCGGCTCGTTGTCCGCGACAAGAAGCTGTTCTGGACTCTGGATCCGGCTAGTGACAAGCCCACAAATCTTCTGGGCATGAAGCTGGCGCACAGCATCAAGTCGAAGTCGGGTGATGAAGTGGCGCACTCCGGCCGCAAGATCACGGCTGCGACGCTGAAGGAAATTCAGAAGGCAAAGATCAGCGAGATCGAGATCGACATGAGCGATCTCGAAGGCGCGTGGGCAGCGGGCGACATCGTCGACACGACGAGCGGCGAAGTGCTGCTGGAAGCGAATTCGGAAATCACGGCCGACAAGGTTTCGAAGATTATGGAATCGGGCGTGGTGGAGATGAGCGTGTTCTTCCCGGAGCGCGACGATGTGGGCACGGTGATCAGCCAGACGTTGCGGCGCGATTCGGTGACCAGTCCGTCGGAAGCGCTGATCGAAATTTACCGCAAGCTGCGTCCCGGCGATCCGCCAACTTTGGATACGGCGACCGCGTTATTTCAGGGAATGTTTTTCGACCCGCGCAAGTATGACTTTTCGCGCGTGGGCCGCCTGAAGTTCAACATCAAGCTGTTTGAAAATCAGGAAGCAACAAGCCTCGAGCAGCGCACGCTTGATCCGAATGATTTCTACGCGACGATCAAGTACCTCCTGAAGCTGCGCAAGAACATCGGTGCGGTGGATGACATCGATCACCTCGGCAATCGCCGCGTCCGCGCGGTTGGCGAGTTGCTGGAAAATCAGTTCCGCATCGGCTTGGTCCGCATGGAACGCGCGATCAAGGAAAAGATGAGCGTGTACCAGGAAATGTCGACGGCGATGCCGCACGACCTGGTCAACGCGAAGCCGGTGATGGCTGCGATCCGCGAATTCTTCGGATCATCGCAGTTGTCGCAGTTCATGGATCAGACGAATCCGCTGTCGGAAATTACGCACAAGCGGCGTCTGTCAGCGCTTGGGCCGGGCGGTTTGTCGCGCGAACGCGCTGGATTCGAAGTGCGCGACGTACATCCGACGCACTATGGACGTATCTGTCCGATTGAAACGCCGGAAGGTCCGAACATTGGACTGATCTCGTCGTTGAGCTGCTTTGCGCGCATCAACGACTACGGTTTTATCGAGTCGCCTTATCGCAAGGTGAAGAACGCTCGTGTTGTGGACTACGTCATTGTGGTTAACGCCGGCGACAGCTCGTTTAAGGTCGGCGACTATGCCGAGAAGAGCGAGATGGAGAAGGTCAACGCTGATCTAAAAGACCGGAAGAAGAAGCCGGTTGAGGTCGAGCCGTTCTCCTTCTATTTGTCGGCGTGGGAAGAAGATCGCCACACCATCGCTCAGGCGAACATCGAGTTGGACGACAAGGGTCGTATTGCCGGCGAGCTGGTCAACGCTCGTAAGGCGGGCAACTTTGTTCTCGTCAATCGCGATGAAGTTGATTACGTCGACGTCAGCCCGAAGCAACTGGTTTCCGTTGCCGCATCGCTCGTGCCGTTCCTTGAGCATGACGACGCGAATCGCGCTTTGATGGGCGCGAACATGCAACGTCAGTCGGTGCCGCTGCTCCGTGCGCAGGCTCCGATTGTGGGAACTGGGATGGAAGGGGTTACGGCGCGCGATTCGGGCGCGGTGATTTTGGCGAAGCGAAATGGAATCATCGACTCGGTCGATTCCGAACGCATCATCGTGCGCGTCGAGGGCGAACATCATCCGATGCAGCTTTCGCGTGAGGTGGGCAGCGACATTTATCAGCTCACGAAGTTCAAGCGTTCGAACCAGAACACCTGCATCAACCAGAAGCCGATCGTGAAGAAAGGCCAGCGCGTGATCAAGGGGCAAGTGATTGCCGACGGACCTTGCACGGATTTTGGCGAGTTGGCTCTGGGACGCAACGTGCTGGTCGCCTTCATGCCGTGGCGCGGTTACAACTTCGAGGACGCGATTCTGGTTTCGGAAAAGATGGTGAAGGAGGATTACTACACCTCCGTCCACATCGAAGAGTTCGAACTGGAGGCGCGCGACACGAAGCTGGGTCCCGAGGAAGTGACGCGGGATATTCCGAACGTCAGTGAATCCACCTTGCGCAATCTGGACGAGGCGGGTGTGATCCGCATCGGAGCTGGAATCAAGCAGGGTGACATCATCGTCGGCAAAGTTACGCCGAAGGGTGAGACGCAGCTGACGCCGGAAGAAAAACTTCTGCGCGCCATCTTCGGCGAAAAGGCTGGAGACGTTCGCGACGCTTCGCTCTACTGCCCGCCGGGAATTGAAGGCATCGTGGTGGACGTGAAGATCTTCTCGCGCAAGGGCCAGGAAAAGGACGAGCGCGCCAAGACGATTGAAGCGAGTCAGATTGCGAAGCTGGAAAAGAACCTTTCGGACGAGATTCGAATTCTGACCGATGAGCGTTTGAAGCGTCTCGAAGGCCTGCTGGGCGGCAAGGAAGTTCAAGCCGACCTGCATGACGAGCGCACCAATAAGCGCTTGCTGACCAAGGACACGATTCTTGACCGCGACGCGATCGAGCGCATCTCGACTCGCAACTTGAAGCGCATCAAGTACGCCGACAAAGATCCGCGGGTGAATGAGCAGATCGACGAGATCGAGGAGATGACTTCTCGCCAGATCGATGTGCTGAAGAAGATCGTCAACGAGAAGAAAGACAAGTTGACCAAGGGCGATGAACTGCCGCCGGGCGTAATCAAGCTCGTCAAGGTTTACATCGCAATGAAGCGCAAGCTGAGCGTCGGCGACAAGATGGCCGGACGCCACGGCAATAAGGGTGTGATCGCGCGCATTCTGCCGGAAGAGGATATGCCGTACCTCGAAGACGGAACGCCGGTTGAGATCGTCCTGAACCCGCTGGGCGTACCCAGTCGTATGAATGTGGGACAGATTCTTGAAACCCACCTCGGATGGGCTGGTCATGAGCTTGGTAAGAAGATTGGGGAGTTGCTGAAGCAGAACACTCGCTCGGAAGCGATTCGCCGCGATCTCAAGACTTTGTTCAAGGACACGGTGCTCGCCGATACCATTGCCGACATGAGCGAAGATGAGCTTGAAGCGGTGGCCCCGACCCTTGCGAAGGGCGTCTTTATGGGATCGGCGGTGTTCGATGGCGCGCGTGAGACGGAAATCAAGGCGTTGCTATTGAGCGCGGGCCTGCCCACGTCGGGCAAGACAAGTCTGCGCGATGGCATGACGGGCGAGGTGTTCGAACTGCCGGTCACGGTCGGTTATATCTACATGTTGAAGCTGTCGCACTTGGTGGACGACAAGATTCACGCTCGTTCCATCGGGCCGTACTCGCTGATCACGCAGCAACCGCTGGGTGGCAAGGCGCAGTTCGGAGGCCAGCGCTTCGGAGAAATGGAAGTCTGGGCTCTGGAAGCGTACGGCGCGGCGTTCATCCTGCAAGAGTTGCTGACTGCGAAGTCGGACGACGTTTACGGACGCACCAAAATCTACGAGGCCATCGTCAAAGGCGAGGCCGCGATGGAGCCGGGCGTTCCGGAATCGTTCAACGTGCTGATTCGCGAATTGCAGGCGCTCTGCCTGGATGTCGAGTTGATCAAGATCACGGAGAAGAAGCCGGTGGCCGTAGCAGCAGATTAGTTTTTAGTCATTGGTCGCTAGTCGTTGGTCGTTCGCGGCTAGCTGACCGATAGCTTTGATAATAGGCCCGCAGTCTTCGCTCTTAGGCTTCCGGGTTAGAGATTTCGCTAGCGACTAACGACCATCGACTAGCGACCGTTTTTAAGAGCCGCGTACGGCGGCGTACAGCCGTAGGAAAGCGGAGGAACATGTTTCGATCGAGCCCATTCGATATGGCAAATCCCGTGGCTGATTTTGACGCCATTCGCATCAGCCTGGCGTCGCCGGAAAAAATCCGGAGCTGGTCTCACGGGGAAGTAACCAAGCCGGAAACCATCAATTACCGCACCTTCAAGCCAGAGCGCGATGGCTTGTTCTGTGCGCGCATCTTCGGTCCCGTGACGGACTGGGAATGTTTATGCGGCAAATACAAGCGCATGAAGCATCGCGGAGTGATCTGCGACAAGTGTGGCGTCGAAGTCACGCTGTCGAAAGTGCGCCGCGAGCGCTTGGGCCACATTGAGCTGGCATCGCCTTGTTCGCACGTGTGGTTCTTCAAGGGACTGCCGAGCCGCATCGGCCATCTGCTCGATATTTCTCTGCGCGATCTTGAAGCGATTCTTTACTTCGAGGCGTATGTCGTTATTGATCCAGGCGACTCTCCGGTAAAAGAGCGCGAGGTAATCAAGGACGAAGCGAAGTATCGCGAACTCGATCAGCAATATCGCCCCGCCGGTTTCAAGGCGATGATGGGCGCGGAGGCGATCAAGGAACTTCTCAAGCGCATTGAAGTCGATTCGCTCTCCGTCGAATTGCGCGAGAAGATGAAGCACGAAACCTCGCTGCAGAAGCGCCTGAAATATGCCAAGCGCTTGAAAGTAGTCGAGGCTTTCCGCAAGAGCGGCAACAAACCGCAGTGGATGATTCTGGACGTGCTGCCGGTGATTCCACCCGAGCTGCGGCCGCTGGTTCCACTGGATGGCGGGCGTTTTGCTACCTCAGATCTGAACGATCTGTATCGTCGCGTCATCAATCGCAATAACCGGTTGAAGAAGCTGATGGATTTGCACGCTCCTGAAGTCATCGTGCGCAACGAAAAGCGCATGTTGCAGGAAGCGGTCGATGCATTGTTCGACAACGGGCGTCGTGGCCGCGTGCTGCGTGGTGCGAATAATCGTCCGCTGAAGTCGCTCTCCGACACGCTGAAGGGCAAGCAGGGACGTTTCCGCCAGAACCTGCTCGGCAAGCGCGTCGATTACTCCGGACGTTCGGTCATCGTAGTCGGCCCCGAACTCAAGCTGCACCAGTGCGGATTGCCGAAGAAGATGGCGCTGGAACTGTTCAAGCCGTTCATCTATCACCGCCTCGAGCAGACGGGAAACTGCACCACTATCAAGCAAGCAAAAGAAATGGTGGAGCAGCAGGACCCGATTGTCTGGGACATCTTGGAAGAGGTCATCAAAGATCATCCGGTGATGTTGAACCGCGCTCCTACGCTTCATCGGCTTGGCATTCAGGCTTTTGAGCCGGTGCTGGTCGAAGGCAAGGCGATCAAGATTCACCCGCTGGTTTGTACGGCGTTCAACGCCGACTTCGACGGCGATCAGATGGCGGTTCACATTCCGCTATCGCCGGAAGCGCAGGTTGAAGCTAGCGTTCTAATGCTGTCTTCGCACAACATCCTGTCGCCCGCGTCAGGTCAGCCGATCACCGTTCCTACGCAGGACATGGTGCTTGGTCTTTATTACCTGACAAAAGCGAAGCCGGGTGCGAAGGGCGAAGGCCGTTCGTTTGCGAATATCGACGAGGTGGTCATCGCGCTCGAAATGGGCGAGGTGGAAACTCTCAGTCCGATCCGCTTGCGCTACTCGGGCGAAGTCATCGACCTGACGCAGGCTTACGACGATCAGGACATCAACCACACCGAGCCGATCAACATGACGCGCGAATATCTCAACACGACGGTTGGGCGCGCCATTTTAAATGACAACTTGCCGAAAGTTGTCCCTGGTGTGACCGAGGCAATGCCGTACATCAATGGCCTGCTGAAGAAGAAGGGCATTGGACAGCTGGTCAATTATTGCTATCTGCGCTTTGGACTGGAAGTCACAGTCAAGATGCTGGACGAGATCAAGTCGCTGGGCTTCAAGTACGCCACGCGCGCCGGATTGTCGATTGGCATCGATGACATGGTCATCCCGGATAACAAGAAGACTCTCGTCAAGGACGCCGACAAGCTGGTTATCGCGGTCCAGCAGCAGTATCTGGACGGCGCGATCACCAACGGTGAACGCTATAACAAGGTCATCGAAATCTGGTCGTCGATCACGGAAAAAGTTGCCGATGAAATGTTTGGCCAGATGCAGCGGCGGGATAAAGAAGGCCAGCTCAATCCGATTTACGTTATGGCCGACTCCGGCGCTCGAGGATCAAAACAGCAGATTCGACAGCTCTCCGGCATGCGCGGATTGATGGCGAAGCCGACGGGTGAAATTATCGAGACGCCGATCACGGCGAACTTCCGTGAAGGTCTAACCGTTCTCGAATACTTCATCTCGACCCACGGCGCTCGTAAGGGATTGGCCGATACGGCTTTGAAGACGGCTGACTCGGGCTATCTGACGCGGCGTCTGGTTGACGTGGCGCAGGACGTGATCATCAGCGAATACGATTGCGGCACGGTCGACGGAATCTTCGTCTCCGGCATCGTCGAAGCGGGCGAGATTATCGAACCGCTGCGCGACCGTATTGTTGGCCGGGTATCGCTGGAGAAGATCAAAGACTACGAGGGTCAGATCGTCGTCGACGTAAACCACGAGATCACTGAAGATCTGGCGGGCGCGATTCAGGCTGCTGGAATTGAGCGAGTGAAGATTCGCTCGGTGCTGACTTGCGAATCGAAGCGCGGCGTTTGCGTCATGTGTTACGGACGCAACCTGGCTTCGGGACGACTTGTCGAACTCGGCGAGGCTACCGGCGTGATCGCGGCTCAGTCCATCGGCGAACCTGGAACGCAGCTCACCATGCGTACCTTCCATATCGGCGGTACGGCATCGCGAGTTTCGGAACAGTCACGCCTCGATGCCAAGAGCAACGGCACGGTGCGCTTCATCAACTTGCAAACTGTGAAATCGAAAACTGGCGACTTAGTCGTAATGAATCGCCAGGGCTCGATCGCAATCGTGGACGATAAGGGCCGTGAACGCGAGCGCTACGCAGTGGTCTACGGCGCTAAGGTGAAGGTCACGGAAGGCGGTCCGGTCGCGCTCGGCGAAGCACTTGTCGAGTGGGATCCGTACACGTTCGCGATCCTCACGGAAATTGGCGGCACGGCGCAGTTCAAGGACTTGCAGGAAGGCATTACGCTGCACGAAGAAGTCGACGAAGTCACTGGCCTGTCGCGACACGTTGTGGCGGATTCGCCTGACGAGAAGCGCCAGCCTGCAATCGTGATCAAGGGCAAGGCGAGCAAGCGATACCTGATGCCTTCGCGCGCTCACCTTATGGTGCAGGACGGCGACACGGTGTATCCGGGCGACGTGCTGGCCAAGATCCCGCGCGAAACGACGAAGACCAAGGACATCACGGGCGGTCTGCCGCGCGTGGTGGAATTGTTCGAGGCTCGCAAGCCGCGCGAGACTGCTGTCATCAGCGAAATCGATGGCGTGGTGCGATTCGGCGAAGTGGCCAAGGGACAGCGCAAACTCTACGTGGCTGCCGACAACGGCACGGAGAAGGAATATTCCGTACCGCGCGGCGTTCACATCAACGTGCAGGAAGGCGAGCGCGTGAAAGCCGGCGAACCTTTGATGGATGGCCCGCTCAACCCGCACGACATTCTGGCCGTGCTCGGCGAGAAAGAGCTGCAGTCTTACCTGGTGAATGAAATCCAGGAAGTCTACCGCTTGCAGGGCGTGAACATTTCGGATAAGCACATCGAAGTGATCGTCCGGCAGATGATGCGCTGGGTGAAGGTCGAAGACGTGGGCGACACGCAGTTCCTTCTCGAACAGCAAGTGGATAAGTTCCGCTTCCACGAGGAGAACGAGCGTGCGATCGCGAACGGCGGCAAACCGGCTACTGGGCGCCCGTTGTTGCTCGGTATCACCAAGGCGTCGCTCTCCACCGATTCGTTTATCTCGGCTGCCTCCTTCCAGGAGACAACGCGTGTGCTGACCGAAGCTTCGATTCAGGGAGCTGTCGATCACCTGCGCGGACTGAAGGAGAACGTGATTGTGGGCCGCTTGATTCCGGCCGGCACCGGCATGGAGTATTACCGCAACGTGCGTCTCTCTCCTGAAATGGAAGAGGCCGCGAGCAAGGTGCAGGAAGAAGTCTCGCAGGCCTACGAAGATGCGGAGCGCGCACTCGAGCTCATGCGTCATGAAGGGGAGACGGAAGAACTCGCCGCGGAATAAGACGAAGCGAATCCCAAGGGGGCGACGCGAGTCGCCCCTTTTTCAATAGCGTCTTTTTCCGGGTAATTTTTTTGAATGCATTCTTCTTTGAACCCAATGTCTTTAGCACTGGAGCCACAGCGCCAGACGGGGCAAACGCAGGATCGCGGCCCGACTCGGGAGCCGATTCCTGGGGGATTGGTTGTCGCTCCAGCGTTGGGGCGCTTCTGGCGTCTGTTTCGTTTGTCGATCTGGCGCGCTTTTGAGCATGATGCTTTTGCTACCGCTAAGGCTTCCGCGTACTCCTCGATCTTCACTTTTTTCCCGGCGCTGCTTGTGCTGGGCGCGGTTCTTGCGAGCCTCAGCCGGGGCCAGGTTTATCTTCGCGAAATCTCGTATGCGCTGGGGACCATTCTGCCGGCGGGAAGCTCGGCGGCGCTTTCCTATTTGAGAGGCAGCGCAAATCGCCCGCTGGGCCTGCTCTTAACGACTTCATTGCTGACCATCTGGAGCGCTTCCGGCGCCATCATCTCGTGGATGGAAGGATTTCGCCGCGCTTACCAGCTTCCGAAAACGTGGGGCTTGGTGAAGGAGCGCGCGATTGCGATCTCGCTGGTTTTGATGGCGGGTGTGCCGCTAACGTTCGCAACCATCCTGGTGGCATTCGGCAGCCGTATTGAGACGCGGATTCTATTTCACATCGGGCATGAGTTCGGACCGTTAATTCTGTTGGCTTGGGGCGCGATACGATGGCTTATCGCGATACTGACGAGCATCGCGGTGATTCAGCTCATCTATCACAACGCGGTTCCACGCACTCAACCATGGCATAGCGTTTTGCCGGGAGCGGTTCTATCAACCTGCATGTGGCTGCTCAGCACTGCGTTTTTCGGATGGTACCTGCAACATTATGCCGACTATAGCGTCATCTACGGATCGCTCGGCGTGGGTATCGCGTTGCTGGTGTGGATGTATTTGATCTCGCTGGTAGTTTTGATTGGCGCAGAATTTAATGCGATGATTTATCCACGCGGGTTAACAAAAGCTCCGCGGCCGCAAGAGGACAGCGAAAACCGCTGACCTAACGCGCCGAGGGCGGCGTTCTCTCGCCTTTGTATTGTCATTCTTAATAAAGTCGATATTAATAAGTTTCCGGGAAAGGAATTGTTAATTGAAAGAACATAAAGTGGATTTGGTTGAAGGCGATCTTCCCGCATGCGGTCGCGGGGATGAGGTTGCCGGGCGAGTGCGTCGCGCAAAAATCGTCTGCACCATAGGTCCGGCGTGCGATTCCGAGGAGATGATTCGCGATCTGATGCTGGCGGGAATGGATGTTGCGCGTCTCAACTTTTCGCACGGAACGCACGCCGAGCACGCCAAGAGGATCGAACGGATCCGCCGCGCCGCGCAGCAATTGAAGCGCACGATCTGTATTATGCAGGACCTGCAGGGTCCCAAGATTCGCACTGGCGTTTTGAAAGATGGGAAGAACGTATTGCTAAAACCGGGTGCGGTGTTAACGATTACGCCGCGCAAAGTAACGGGGACGGCCACGTTGATCTCCAGCGATTTTCCCGAGCTTGCCCGCGAAGTCGCACCCGGAGCGCGAGTGCTGCTGTGCGATGGACGGATAGAACTTAAAGTGCGCGCGATTCATGGAGACGACGTTGAATGCGAAGTTCTGAATGGCGGCACGCTTGGCGAGCATCAAGGAATTAATCTTCCTGACACGTCGATGGCTGTGTCCTCCGTTACGGAGAAGGACAAACGCGATCTTGAGTTTGGTTTGAAGCATGGAGTGGATGTGGTGGCGCTGTCGTTCGTGCGATCGGCGGAAGACATTCATGCGGGCAAGACTTTGATGCGCGGATTTGGAAAATCAGTGCCTATCATCGCGAAACTGGAGAAGCCGCAAGCGATCGAACGCCTGGAGGAAATTCTGGAAGCGTCAAATGGCGTGATGGTGGCGCGCGGCGATCTGGGTGTCGAAATGCCGCCCGAGCGGATACCGATTATTCAGAAATTGATCATTCAACGAGCGGGAGTGTGGCGCAAGCCGGTTATTACGGCGACGCAGATGTTGGAGTCGATGACCGAGAACCCGCGCCCGACAAGGGCTGAGGCGAGCGATGTGGCGAATGCAATTTTTGATGGTTGCGATGCGGTGATGCTTTCGGGAGAAACGGCACGGGGCCGTTATCCACTGGAAACCGTGGCGATGATGTCTCGAATCGTGCTTGAAGCGGAAACCAGCATGACGCAACTGCCATCGATACCGCGCCGCCGTCATGAGGATCACCGTTATTCGGTTGCCGAGACGATCTGCGAATCGATTGCGCACGCCGCCGAAGATTTGCCCATGGGAGCGATTGCCGTGTTTACGGAAAGCGGCAACACGGCGCGGATGCTGTCGAAGCATCGTCCCAAAGTTTGCATTTATGCTTTCAGCCGGAAGCTGGAAGTTTGCAATCGGATGAATGCGTTGTGGGGCGTACATCCGGTGCATAAAGAAGAGTGGGCGTCGGCAGAGTCCATGCTGAAAACTGCGGAAGATGAATTGTTGGCGAAGGGAGTTCTGCGCGCCGGGGATGTGCTGGGACTGGTGGCCGGTACCAAGCTGACGTCGGGCGCTACGAACTTTATGCGGCTGCATACGGTGGGTGAAAGCAATGCTGCGCGGGCAACGGGGCGGCATAAGAAGTAGTGGGGTGGGGGTCGTTCGCTTCGCACAGATTGCCGAATCCACAACTTGCGAAATGCGCAACTACCTTCGCCACGCGGTTGCCGAATCCAATGAATGGGGCTGTTGCGTTTACCGATGATTCGCTTAATCCGGTGGTTCGCGGATTCTGGCACTTGCCGGAGAATGCAAATGGCGACGGGCTGGTGCTGACTCATGGTGCTGGATCGGATTGCAATGCGCCGCTTCTGGTCGCGCTGAGTTTAACTTTTGCTGAGCGGGGCTATGTCGTTTTGCGTTGCGATCTGCCGTTTCGGCAGAAGAAGCGATTCGGTCCACCGTCTTTCGGAAATGGGGAGCTTGATCGCGCCGGGCTGGCGAATGCGGTGACTGTCCTGCGTAAGAATGTAGCAGGACGAATCTTTCTCGGCGGGCATTCTTATGGCGGGCGGCAGGCTACGATGCTCGGCGCTGACGAGCCGGAGCTCGTGGCGGGACTCCTTCTGCTGTCCTATCCGCTGCATCCGCCGCGCAAGCCTGAACAACTTCGCACAAAGCATTTTCCCAATTTGCATACTTCCAGTCTGTTCGTGCAGGGCACGCGCGATCCTTTCGGTAGCGTTGAGGAGATGACTGAGGCATTGAGGTTAATACCGGCCAAAAACGAATTAATGGTAGTGGAGGGCGCGGGTCACGATTTGGGGTTCAAGGGCAAGGAGCGGGCGGCGCAGTTTCCAGGGATGGTTTTAGCCAAGTTTCAGGCGATGTTTGGATAGACGCTTCTCGCGGACGTTCTCGATCGTCGCCAGCGGAGATTTTCCTGCATGCACGCGGGCGACGGCGCCCGCGCCACACGAACTAATTTACCCAGCCGGATTTTGATCCGCCGTTGGTTTTGTCGTTGTCTTCGGGAGGAACGTAGTTGCCGTGTTCGTCGAAGGTGACTTTGCGGTCGTGGCTTCTCATATAGACTTCAAATTTTCTTGCGGCGCGTTTTCGCTTCCAGCGGTAATAAGAGTTGCGCACTCCGAAGTAGCGTTCGGAAGCGGCGCGGCTTAAGCCGCGCGAAGGCAGAAATTTGACGAAGAGGAAACCGAACAGCAGGCCGCCGAGGTGAGCAAAGACGGCGACGCCGCCTTGCGCGGGTTCGAAGACTGCGATGATGGCGATTACGACCCAGATGCCGACGAGATACTTGGCTTTGATCCGGAAGGGGAGCGGAAACAAAAACATTTCCTGATCGCCATAGAGCATACCGAACGCCATGAGCAATCCGAAGATGCCGCCTGAGGCGCCTACAGTTGCGCTTACCGGACTCGCTCTGAGGAAATGAGTGTAGGCGATGAGGATAGTGACCAGCGCCGCGCCGATGACGCAGAAGAGGTAGCACTCGATGAATCTTCGCGGCCCCCAGTCGCTTTCGAGATACGCGCCGATAAACCAGAGGGTGAGCATGTTGAAGAAGACGTGGCTGAAGCTGGCGTGCAGCAGCGAATAGGTCACGAGTTGCCAGACCATGCCGTGCATTACTTCGACCGGAATTAATGCCAGCCACTCCCGCATGAGAGCGACGACGATGGGGGCGAAGATGCCCATCACGGCTTGAAACAGATAAATACCGGTGCAAGCCAGAATGATGCGCTTGACCCATCCGGCGAAGGGAGGAAAACTGAACGAGATAGTTTGTCCGCGGCTCACTATTCTTCTCTTAATTCTTTTCTCTTAATATTCTTATTTTTTATTCTCTTCCTTAGTATCTGCTATTTTTCGGGATCGGGCGCGACGGAAAGGCTGCGATGTCCAGCGGCGTCTACTGAGCGCACGGCGAAGATCTCATTATCCTTCGAAACATTTACGGTTGCACGCGTAGCTGTACTTACCGTCTGGACGTATTCCCAATCGGGAGCGCTGGTGGAACGCCAAACTATCTCGTAGCTGGCTGCGCCGGGCGTAGCATCCCATGTCAAGGTCGTGTCGTTTTCAAGATTTTTGGTCAGTATTTTGACGTTAGTTGGAGGCGCAGGAGCCGATGCCAGCGAGGCCAGGGTCGCCGCGTTTAGCCGTGCTACGTGCGCCACATAGTCG
>Ga0182024_10015126_pt1 | contig 14826 bp, 11 predicted proteins | sample P32metaG_FD_120480 | JGI IMG/M metagenome (GOLD analysis project Ga0182024, IMG submission 120480) | Permafrost microbial communities from Stordalen Mire, Sweden - P3-2 metaG (Illumina Assembly) | ecosystem: Environmental > Terrestrial > Soil > Wetlands > Permafrost | place: Sweden: Stordalen... | reverse complement strand
TATCAGAGCCTACCGCGACGTTGTGCGCCGAAAATCGCGGAAAATCCGCGTCGGACGGCTCGAAGTCGGCGGCGATGCGCCGATTTCCGTGCAAAGCATGACGAACACCATCACCTCGGACGCAGCCGCGACGATTGCGCAGATCCGCGCTCTGGAGGAGGCAGGTGCCGATATAGTTCGTGTTTCCTGCCCGGACGCGGAGTCCACCGCGTCGCTGAAGACGATCGTCAAGGCCGCGCAGGTTCCGATCGTGGCCGACATCCACTTCCACTACAAACGGGCCATCGAAGCGGCCGCTGCGGGCGCCGCGTGTCTGCGCATCAATCCCGGGAATATTGGCTCAGCTCAGCGCGTGCGCGATGTCGTGTCGGCCGCCAAGGATCATGGTTGCTCGATGCGCATCGGCGTGAACGCGGGCTCGCTCGAAAAGGATCTGCTCGAGCGCTACGGCGAACCTTGCCCGGAAGCGATGGTCGAGAGCGCCCTTAACCACGCGCGCATTCTCGAAGACAACGACTTCACCGAGTTCAAGATCAGCGTCAAGGCGTCAGACGTGTTCCTTGCGGTGGCAGCATACCAGGGCCTCGCGGATGCTTGCGATTATCCTTTGCATCTGGGCATTACCGAGGCTGGCGGTTTGATGTCCGGCACGGTCAAATCCGCCATCGGGATGGGCATGCTACTTTGGTCGGGCATCGGCGACACGATACGCGTCTCGCTCTCGGCAGATCCGGTTGAGGAGATCCGTGCCGGCTTCGACATTTTGAAGTCGTTGGGCCTGCGCCACCGCGGCGTCAACATCGTGTCCTGTCCATCCTGTGCGCGACAGGGCTTCAACGTGATCGACACCGTCCGGACACTGGAGGACCGCCTCAAGCACATCGCTACGCCGATGACGCTTTCAATCATCGGTTGCGTGGTCAACGGCCCCGGCGAGGCGCGCGAAACCGATCTCGGCTTCACGGGCGGCGGCGCAGGCGGGAGTGCCGGCATGATCTATTTGAACGGAAAGCCGGCCTACAAGCTCAACAACACGAAGCTTGTCGATCACGTCGTCGAGCTTTGCGAGAAGAAGGCGGCCGAAATCGAGCAGGAGCGCGGCAAGGCTGCAGTGCTTGAGCCGGCGAATTAGATCGCTTCCGCATGATTCCCGAAGCCAAGCTGTCGCGGCTGCTCGATCGCTTTGCGTCCATCGAGGCAGAGCTCGCGTCCGGGGCGGGTGGCGGCGCCTATGTGAAACTTTCGAAGGAACATGCCGAGCTTTCGCCGGTCGTTGCGGCTGTCGGGGCCTATCGCGCGGCGGCATTGGAACTGAGCGGGGCCGAAGGACTGGCCGAAGACAGCGCCAATGATCCCGAGCTTCGCGCGCTGGCAGAGGAGGAGCGCCCCGCACTCAAGGAACGCTTTGCGCGTCTGGAGCGCGAGTTGCTGATACGGTTGCTGCCAAAGGATGCGGCGGATTCGTCCTCCGCGATTGTCGAAGTCCGCGCGGGAACGGGCGGCGACGAGGCGGGTCTTTTCGCGGCGGATCTCCTGCGCATGTACCAGCGCTACGCCCAGCTCATGGGCTGGCGCACGGATCTGTTGAGCCTCAGCGACAGTGACCTTGGTGGCATCAGGGAAGCGGTCATGGAAGTCGTCGGCCAGGGCGCCTACGCAAAGCTCAAATTCGAAAGCGGCGTGCATCGCGTGCAGCGCGTGCCGGTCACGGAAGCCGGCGGACGAATCCATACATCTGCCGCGACCGTCGCCGTCCTGCCGGAGCCTGAAGATGTGGACGTGCAAATCCACGACAAGGACTTGAAGGTGGACGTGTTCCGCGCGAGCGGCGCCGGCGGACAGCATGTAAACAAGACGGAAAGTGCGGTGCGCATCACGCACTTGCCGTCCGGTATCGTTGTGGCTCAGCAGGACGAAAAATCGCAGCACAAGAACCGGGCGAAAGCGATGAAAATCCTGAAGGCGAGACTGTTCGAAGCCGAGCGCGCGCGCCAGGCAAACGCGCGGGCGGCCGAGCGCAAAGACCTCGTGGGTTCGGGCGACCGCTCGGAGCGCATCCGCACCTACAATTTTCCCCAGGGGCGTGTCACCGACCACCGCATCAATCTCACGCTCTACAAGCTGGACCGCATTCTTTCCGGGGAAGAATTGGGCGAAATCGTCGCTGCGCTGATCACCGAAGACGAGGCGAGCCGTCTGGCGACACTTGAGAGCGAGACGGCCGAGTGAACGATTCGCTGCGCGAGGCGCTGACCCGGGGTGCAGAGCGCCTGAGCGCAGCGGGAATCGAGACGCCCCGAACCGACGCTCGCGTCCTTCTGGCGCATGCGTTTGGGGTAACCCCCGAGGCATTGCTTGCCCACGACTCCAGCGATGCGAGCGGGTTCGCAGCCTTTGAGTCGTCGCTCTTGCGCCGTGCCGCCCGCGAGCCTGTCGCATACATCACGGGATCGAAGGAATTTTGGAGCCTTCCATTCGATGTGGGGCCGGGAGTGCTTATTCCGCGTCCGGAATCGGAAACGCTCGTAGAAGAGGCGCTGCGTTCCTTCCCGGATCCGGCCGCCCGGCTTCGCGTGCTGGATCTGGGCACAGGGTCGGGGTGTCTGCTCATCGCTTTTCTTTCGGGCCGTGTCCTGGCTACGGGGCTTGGAATCGATGCATCTGAAGCAGCGCTCGCCTATGCGAGGCGGAACGCCCATCGGCAGCGATTGAGGGAGCGCTGCGATTTTTTGCTGGCAGACTGGTCAGCGCCGCTCCACGGGACATTCGACCTGATTTTCGCAAATCCCCCTTATCTTTCTGAAGCCGAATGCGATCGCTGCGAGCCCGAAATCCGGGAGCATGAGCCGAAAGTTGCGCTGACGGCGGGCCGCGACGGGTTGGAGGCAATACGCGCATTGGGGCCCGTTCTATCGCGCCATTTGAAAGCGCGGGGTCTGGCGTTTGTCGAGATCGGGTTTAGCCACGCCGCGACGGTCGGGCCAATTCTGGAGGCATGGGGCCTTGAAGTGCGCCGCATTGCACCCGATCTCTCTGGGGCCTCCCGCTGTTTTATTGTCGGACTGGCGGGAGCGGCGGCCCGTGGGCCCAAAAAAATCAGTTGGAAAGAGCCCTGCGATTCGATAGCTTCTTCCTGACTTTGGGGAAGCACGGAGCCCCCGCCGAACGCTGGGCCGCTTGGCGTTTGGGGAAACCGCGGGGGCGGTGCGGCGCGAATCGTTTGCGCCGCTCTTCGTGCAAAGGCGAACGACAAGTTCTGCGCTTGATGCGGGCCACGCAGGCGGACGTGCCTTGGCGGTGCGACCCGGCCGATGGTGCAAAGACAACACAACGGGATCGGGGCGCGACAGGCGCCCAGGGTACGCATTGAAGAGATCGAAAGGACAGGGGATCACGTGAAACGCTCTCGTGGACGCGGCCGGCGGCCGCCAAACAACAATCCGAACCGGACGTTTGATTCGACAGGACCGGAAATAAAGATCCGCGGTTCTGCGGCGCACGTGTACGAGAAGTATCTGCAGCTCGCGCGCGATGCCAACGCCTCGGGCGATCGGGTCGCCGCCGAAAACTATTTGCAGCACGCCGAACACTACTATCGCATCATGGCCGCAAGTCAGCCGCAGCAGCCCTATCAGGGCCAGCCCCACCAGGTGAACGGGGGCAGTCCCGGCAATGGCCGAGACGGCGCGGTGTCTAACGGCAGCACTCCGTCTTTTTCGCTTGCCGATGCAGGCAGGGACGAAGATGACGAGGAGGTTGACGACGCTGCGGCGTGATTCCGCAACCTCTTGTTCGCCTGAAAACCCCTATCTACATATCCACTGGCACAGTGCTCGTTCGAGGCCGCGCCCATATGTGCGATGCGCAGTGGCTGTCTGAAGGGTCGTGCCGGAAAGGCGAATATGGACATCGAGAAATTCACCGAGCGGGCGCGCGGTTTTATTCAGTCTGCCCAAAGCTTTGCAGTAAGCTCGCACCATCAGGCCATCACTCCGCTGCATCTTCTCAAGGTGTTGATGGACGACGAGGAAGGCCTTGCAGCCCGGCTCATTGAGGCTGCGGATGGCCGCCCCGATCTGGTGCGCCAGGAAGTTGCGATCGCGCTTGCCAAAATCCCGCGCGTCGAGGGCGCGGGCGCGGGACAGGTCTATTTGGCGCCCGATACCGCGCGTCTTTTCGACACTGCACAGTCTCTGGCGAAAAAGGCGGGCGACAGCTTCGTGACCGCGGAGCTGCTTCTGCTTGCGCTTGCCATGGCGTCCGGAACCGATGCCGGGCGCATCTTCAAGGATGCAAATGTTAGGCCGCAGAATCTCAACAAGGCCATCCAGGAACTGCGTCAGGGGCGGTCGGCGGATTCGGCGACGGCGGAAAACAATTACGACGCGTTGAAGAAGTACGCCCGCGATCTGACCGAAGCCGCGCGGAACGGCAAGCTGGATCCCGTGATCGGGCGCGACGAAGAAATCCGCCGCACGATCCAGGTGTTGTCGCGGCGGACGAAGAACAATCCCGTTCTGATCGGCGAACCCGGCGTAGGCAAGACCGCGATCGCAGAGGGGCTGGCGCTGCGCATCGTGAACGGCGACGTGCCCGAAAGCCTGCGCGACAAGCGCCTCATGGCGCTGGATATGGGCGCGCTCATTGCAGGCGCGAAATACCGGGGCGAGTTCGAGGAGCGCCTGAAGGCCGTACTTGCCGAGATCACTTCCGCGGCGGGAGGCATCGTATTGTTCATCGACGAGCTGCACACCCTGGTGGGCGCCGGCAAAGCCGAAGGAGCCATGGACGCGTCGAACCTTCTGAAGCCGGCGCTTGCGCGCGGCGAGCTGCATTGCATAGGTGCGACCACGCTCGAAGAATACCGCAAGCACCTGGAGAAGGATGCCGCGCTGGCGCGCCGCTTCCAGCCGGTGTTCGTCTCGGAACCCACGGTGGAGGACACGATCTCCATTCTTCGCGGACTCAAGGAGAAATACGAAGTCCATCACGGCGTGCGCATCACCGACGGCGCGATAGTGGCGGCCGCGCAGCTGTCGCACCGCTACATCGCAGACCGCTTCCTGCCCGATAAGGCGATCGACCTGATGGACGAGGCGGCGAGCCGGCTGCGCATGCAGATCGATTCAAAGCCGGAAGCACTGGACGAGCTCGACCGGCGCATCATCCAATTGAAGATCGAGCGTGAAGCGCTGAAGAAAGAAACCGACAAGGCGTCGAAAGACCGGTTGGCCGTTCTCGAAGCCGAACTTGCCGAAACCGAGGAACGTTCGGCGTTGCTTGCCGCGCGGTGGATGGAGGAGAAAAAATCCGTTCAGGCCGTGCAGGGCTTGAAGGAGAAGCTGGATGCCGCGCGCCAGGAACTCGAAGTCGCGCAACGCGCAGGAAATCTCGCGCGTGCAGGAGAGCTCGCGTATGGCGTCATCCCCGATCTGGAAAGAAAGCTCAGAGCGATCGAGGAAAAGAAGGGTGACGCGCTTGCTCACGAGGCGGTCACAGCAGAGCATATCGCAGGCGTGGTGTCGCGCTGGACGGGCATTCCCGTGGACAGGATGCTCGAAGGCGAACGCGACAAGCTCCTGCATATGGAAGGTTCGCTCGAAAAGCGGGTGATCGGTCAGCACCAGGCGGTGCGGGCGGTCTCTAATGCCGTGCGCCGCGCCCGCGCCGGATTGCAGGATCCCAACCGGCCTATCGGTTCGTTTCTTTTTCTTGGACCAACGGGCGTGGGCAAGACCGAACTCACCAAAGCGCTGGCCGAGTTCCTGTTCGACGACGACACCGCGATGGTGCGAATCGACATGTCCGAATTCATGGAGAAGCACTCCGTTGCGAGGCTGATCGGGGCTCCGCCGGGCTATGTAGGTTATGAGGAAGGCGGCGTCCTAACGGAAGCGGTACGCAGGCGGCCCTATCAGGTCGTGCTTTTCGACGAAGTCGAAAAAGCGCATCGCGATGTGTTCAACGTGCTTCTGCAGGTGCTGGACGACGGGCGTCTGACCGACGGACAGGGCCGCACCGTGGATTTCCGCAATACCGTGATCATTCTTACGTCCAATCTCGGCACCGAGTTCCTGTCCACCGGAGAGGATGCGGAAACTTCGCGGGCCCGTGCGCAGGTCATGGAGGCAGTAAGAGGACATTTCCGGCCCGAATTTCTGAATCGGCTCGACGAGATCATCCTCTTTCACCGCCTCTCCCGCGCCGATATGGACAGAATCGTCGCGATCCAGGTCGACAGGCTCACGAAGCTGCTGGCAGACCGAAAGATCGAGATCGCGCTCGACGCGAACGCACGCGAGTGGCTGGCCGCGGCCGGCTACGATCCCGTCTATGGTGCGCGTCCACTCAAGCGCGTGATCCAGCGCCGCTTGCAGGACCCTTTGGCGCAACTGCTGCTCGAAGGTAAAATCGGCGACGGAGCGAAGGTGAAGGTGACTGCCGGCAACGCCGGTCTTCTCATCGACGGGCACGCGTTCGACACCGGCAACGACCCGTTCGACGAGCCATCCGCCCCGAGCCACGCCATTCACTGAGATCTGAGGTCTCGGTTAGTCCTTGCCGGCCCGGAGGTCGGCTCCGGTGTCCGCGAGCTTGCCTTCCAGCGGAAGCGCCGCGATCTCGCTGTCGACATGCAGCCTCGCAACCCTGTAGTCCCGAAGATCGCTTCCCAGCAGGATACGACCGCGGGCAACCTTGACGCCTGCCGGATTCACCTGAACGCCGTTGATGCGTATTTCGTAGTGCAGGTGCGGCCCGGTGGCGAGCCCCGTTGCGCCGCTGTAGGCGATCACCTGTCCTTGACGGACATGGGAGCCCGGGTGCACGCCGGGCGCGAAACGCGAAAGATGGCCGTACGCCGTTGCGTAGCTGTTGCCGTGGTTGAGCAGGATGAAATTGCCGTACCCGCCGGCCCATCCTTCCTGCTGAATCGTACCCGCGCCGGCTGCCATCACCGGCGTCCCTGTCGGCACGGCAAAATCGATCCCCTTGTGCATGCGGGTGTAGCCGAGCACCGGGTGGAAGCGCATGCCGAAACCCGAAGAAATACGGGCGCCGTCGACGGGCGTTTTCATCAGCATGCTCTTGGCGCTCTGTCCCTGCCCGTCGAAGTAGTCAGCCGTGTCCTCGCCTTTGGGCTGATATCGGTAGAGCTCTACGGTGCGTCCCAGCAGATGCATCGCCGCATACGCGATTTCGCCCTCCTTGGCCGGCTTTCCGCCGAGTGTGTAATAGTAGTTGTAGTAGACCTCGAACGAATCGCCGGGCTTGATGTCGCGCTGGAAATCGACCTCATAGGAAAACATGTGGATCAGCTGCACGACGACCCGCGCCGGAATGCCCGCCTGCATTGCCGCCAGATAGAGACTCGAATCGATCTTCGCGCCGGCTCGGTGATAGTGAGCCTCCAGCTTCTTGAAAACGTCCTGCGCTGAGAACCCGCCGTCGGTGCCGCGCGCAACCGTCACGTCGTGCTCGACTGTGGGCGAGAAGCTGACCGAGAGCAGGCGGCCCAGAGCTGACACGTGAGCCTGGGCGGCCGCGTCGGCCGCACCGGCGGCGGCCGTGGGCGGCGTGTACGTGATTTGGGCGACCGGTTCGGCGGGAAGAGGCGCCGCAAATGTCAGTTGCAGCGCTTCGCCAGCCTTGATTGCGCGCAGATCGTAGACCCTGGAAAGCGCAACCGCAGCAGCTTCCGCATCCGCGGGTGTTGCGCCGGCACTGACGAGCACGGACGGCAGCGTATCGCCGCGCTCCAAAGTCACTTCGTGCGCATCGACGCCTGGCGTCTCGCTCGAAGAATCGTCAGCTCCGTTCTGCTCGGCATCCAACGATTCGTCCAATTCTGAAGGCAATGCCCGCTGGACTGTCGGCGAATAGGATATCGCCTGCAGCGGAGAAACCGTCGCGAAGTTGGTCTCGGGCATCGCCGCCGACAGGCGTTGGAAGAGGGCATAGGGCATCAGCGACCGAGCGGAGCCCATCGCGAGAGCCGGTTGGCTCAATGGAATGGCAGTTCCCGCCGCAAGCCAGGCCACCGTTCCGGCGATAACCGCAGTCACCGATGTTGAAACCAGGGCCCACCGGCCATCGGTTGAATCAAGTGTCGACGCAGCGATGCGCGCCGGCCGGCGCCATTTGATCAAGTTCGACCCAAACGTCCCAGCGTCGTGGCGCTTCACGGCGGCTCCTGCAAGTTGCGTCGTATGCGGCTTTACTAAGCCCGGTGCGGCGCCCGCCGAAGCAGGACGAGACCATATAGCCCAACCCCTATTAGCGCAGTCAACCTTTAGCGCAGCGTTAATGCCACGGCCGCCGGGCCCATGAGGCGCGGCGGCCGTGGCGCAAAAGCTTGGCGAACGGATCGAAAGCTATAGTCGAACGAGAAGAAGTTCCGCCAAGCGCCCGTGAAACCAGCCGATTCCCTTGGCTAAATGGAGGACCAGAAAGATCAGAAGGCCGCCCAGGAACATGGCCACGAGAAGTCCGGGCGCGGTATGGAAGAGGTGCTCGAGCCAAGGCACGTCGCTGATCGTGACAAGGGAGTGTCCGCTGACAAGGCTTGCAAGCGAACCGCCGATGAGTGCGAGAGGTACCACAATGCCGACGACCGCTGCCGTGAAGTAGGCGATCCCGAGCGGCAGCATCAGCACCAGATAAAGCACCGACGACCAGGTACGAATGTCCGTGAGCGCACCCCGGATGCGTGTCCAGATCGTTTCATCGGCTGCAGCCTGCGCGGGTAGCCGCCGCGGCATGCGCACGCCCAGCAGGCCTTCCACGATCCGGCCTTCGACATGACTGAGGATTCGCACCGACCCGATAAAGAGGAGGGCAAATGGAATGCCGAAAATGAGAATGGCGAAGGCGACCGTGAGGCTGATTCCGGTGACGGCCCAGACAAAGTAGAAAATGCCGGTCGCCAGCGACAGCAGCATATACATGAGGGCTCCATAAGCGCGGGCGTCGCCGATAACACCGAAAAATCCATGATGCCCATCCGGCTTTTGTTCCGGCTTTGGGAAGGGCCCGGCAATTGTGGCTTCCATCGATTTGTACTCCTCCGCAATTTCTTCGGGCGTTCCGTACGTCCTGACGACGGACGCCAGGACATCCGCTTCCCGTTTTTCGGGATTGTTCGCAATCTCGGCCTGAAGATGCTCCTCCGCATCCGCGAGCGCGTCGCTAATCAGGCCCGGCGAGGAACCCTTGAGAGCGTTCTGCAGTGCATCGAGATAGGCGCGCACCGTGTCGGGCGCGGACTCGGTTTTCATGCACGGTGCTCCAGGACCGGGCCCGAACCGGCCGCCTGCGCCGCGAGGGCGTCGTCGACAAATCCCCGCATGTCGTGCCATGCCCCCTGCCAGTCCGAGAGCGCGCGCCGGCCTTCGTCGGTGATGTTGTAGTAGCGGCGGGGCGGCCCGAATGCCGAGGCTTCGACCCGGCTCCCGAGCAGGCCCAGCGCGTGAAGCGATCGCAGAACCGGGTAAATCGCGCCCTGCTTGAAAATAAGCCCGCCTTCGCCCTCGGCCTTCACGGCCTTTGCGATTTCGTAACCATACATCTCCCGGCCGGCCCGGGCGAGCACGGCCAAGAGGACGAGCGAGGACAGCCCGGCCATGAGTTCCTTACGGAATTTGCGCGTATAGGGGGTCTCTTCAGTCACGCGCCAGTTTCCGCCTCCCAAGCTATTGCGAAGTTCAATCTAGCATGAACTTCGTAGTATGCAATAGTGCCCTATACAAAAGTTTCGTCTTTTTCTGCGGCTTGAGGACTCTCCGCGGCCGCGGTCCTGCTATTTGCCCTTCCCGTGGGGGTTACCTTAAGAGAAAGCGGCCCTCAGAGCCTCGCATCCCCGCCATGCGTCTTTCCCGCTATTTTTTGCCCCTCCTGAAGGAGACGCCGGCCGAGGCACAGATCGTTTCTCACCGGTTCATGCTGCGCGCGGGCCTCATCCGGCAGGAGGCGGCGGGGATTTATGCTTGGCTGCCGCTTGGCCAACGCGTGCTGCGCAGGATCGAGCAGATCGTGCGCGAGGAGCAGGACCGCGCGGGCGCGATCGAGATACTGATGCCGACCCTGCAGCCGGCCGATCTCTGGCGCGAGACCGGCCGCTATGACGCCTATGGGAAGGAGATGCTGCGCATCAAGGACCGTCATGGGCGCGAACTGCTCTATGGCCCCACGAACGAGGACATGGTGACGGAAATTTTCCGCGCCTATGTGCGCTCGTACAAAAGCCTGCCGCTCATCCTCTATCACATCCAATGGAAATTCCGCGACGAGGTGAGGCCGCGTTTCGGCGTAATGCGCGGCCGCGAATTCCTGATGAAGGACGCGTATTCATTCGATCTCGACCCACAGGGCGCGCGGAAGTCCTACAACAAGATGTTCGTCGCGTATTTGCGCACATTTTCGCGAATGGGATTGAAATCGATTCCCATGCGGGCGGAGACGGGTCCGATCGGAGGCGATCTGAGTCACGAATTCATCGTTTTGGCGGATACCGGCGAGAGCCAGGTCTATTGTCACCGCGATCTCATCGATATGCCCGTGCCAGGCGACGACGTTGATTTCGACGGCGATCTGGAACCGATCGTCAGCGCACGTTCGCGGCTCTATGCGGCCACGGGAGATGTGCATGATCAGGCACTGTTCGAGGCGCAAGTGCCTCCCGACAAGCGCCTGTCCACGCGCGGAATCGAAGTGGGCCAGATATTCTATTTCGGCAAGAAGTATTCCGTGCCCATGCGCGCCCTCGTGGCGGGTCCGGATGGACAGGAGCACGCCGTGGAAAGCGGCTCCTACGGCGTGGGCGTGTCGCGTCTCGTTGGCGCCATCATTGAAGCAAGTCATGATGACGCGGGAATCATCTGGCCGGAGTCGGTGGCGCCGTTCGACATTGCGCTGATCAATCTGAAGGTCGGCGACCTGGCGACGGATCGCGCCTGCGAAGAATTGTACGCGAAGCTCACAAAGTCGGGCCGCGAAGTCTTGTATGACGATACCGCCGAGCGTCCTGGCGCCAAATTCGCCGCAATGGACCTGATCGGCATTCCGTTCCAGCTCATCGTTGGCCCGCGCGGCCTCGAAAAGGGAATTGTCGAGGTCAAGACGCGCCGCACGGGCGCGCGCGAGGAATTGCCGTTCGATGCGGCGGCCAATCGGTTCGGCAAATGATACACGCCACGCTTTGCCCACCCGTTTGCGGAGGAGTTGCTCCGAAGAGGTTGACGCGTGCTGTGGCGCGCCCGCTTTCCCGACCCAGCGCATCGCTGAGTTTATCCTCCGGCCGCGCTCGGCGGGAACCGGGAAGCTCGCGCCGCCTTCCCCGCAAGCGGGGGAGCAAAACGCACCTCTGGCGCCGATAGATGTCCTCGGGCACGCGTGCTTTTGCGCCATTCGAATGGATGATCGCACTTCGCTATTTGCGTGCGAAGCGTCAGGAGAGTTTTGTTTCGGTCATTTCGGGCTTCTCGCTCGTCGGCATTGCTCTGGGTGTCGCCACGCTCATCATCGTGATGGCGGTGATGAACGGTTTTCGTGACGAATTGCTGTCGCGGATTCTGGGGCTCAACGGTCATCTGACTGTGCAGTCGGTGGCGGGCAATCTCGCGGATTTCGATGCGGTCGCGGCGCGGGTGCGTTCCGTGCCGGGCGTCATTCGCGTGGCGCCCATCGTCGATGGGCAGGTCATGGCGACGGCGAACGGCGGCGCGGTCGGCGTGCTGGTGCGCGGCATGAGGCGGGCCGACCTGAAGACGCTCACCACCGTATCGAAGACACTTTCGAGTGATGCACTCGACCGCTTCCAGGGCGGTGGCGAAGTAATTGTCGGGGCGCGGCTCGCCGACAGGATGCGGCTGGCGCCCGGCGCGCAGATCACATTGATCGCGCCTCGCGGCAACGTGACGCCGTTCGGAGTCACGCCGCGGGTGAAGAGCTACGGCGTCGCGGGCACGTTTCGCATCGGCATGTCGGAATACGATCAGACCTTCGTCTTCATGCCGCTTGACGAGGCGCAGCTGTATTTCAACATGGGCGCGAGCGTGAGCGGTCTCGAAGTCATGGTCCGCGATCCGGACCGGATCAATGCGATGGTCGAGCCGGTCGCGCGGGCCGCCGGACCCTATTCGCGAATCATCACCTGGCAGGACATGAATTCGAGTTTGTTTTCCGCGCTGCAGGTCGAGCGCAACGTCATGTTTCTGATCCTCACGCTGATCATCCTGGTGGCGGCACTCAACATCGTTTCCGGTCTCATCATGCTGGTGAAGGACAAGAGTGGCGACATCGCGATTCTGCGCACCATGGGGGCGGCGAGAGGCGCGGTGATGCGCGTCTTCCTGATCGCCGGCGCTTCCATCGGAGTCGTCGGAACGCTCCTCGGATTCGTCATCGGCGTCGTCTTCTGCCTCAATATCGAGTCCATCCGTCAATTCCTCTCGTCTCTCACGGGTACCCAGCTGTTCAACCCGGAGATCTATTTCCTGAGCCGCATGCCGGCGGAGATGGATGCGCGGGAAGTGATATCGGTGGTGGCGATGTCGCTCGGACTGTCGTTCCTCGCGACGCTCTATCCGTCCTGGCGGGCGGCACGTCTCGATCCGGTCGAAGCGCTGCGCTATGAATGACCCGGTGGCGCTTCGCCTCGACAAAGTGTCGCGTCGATACGTTCAGGGCGAAGCGACGCTTGAAATCTTTCGCGATGTGAGCCTGTCCGTACAACGGGGCGAACTGGTCGCGCTGGTCGGCCAGTCCGGCGCGGGCAAGTCCTCGCTTCTGCACATGGCCGGCCTTCTGGAGGCTCCGAGCCAGGGTGAGATCTGGGTCGACGGCCGTTCCGCCGCAGCCTTGTCCGACCGCGAGCGGACCCAACTCCGGCGCGATCACATCGGCTTCGTCTATCAGGCGCATCATCTCCTGCCCGAATTCAACGCGCTGGAGAACGTGATGATGCCGCAGCTCATCGCCGGAAGGTCGAAGACCACCGCTGCGAAAGAGGCGCGGCGAATTCTGGGGTTGCTGGGGCTGCAACAGCGGCTTGCGCATCGCCCGGCCCAGCTTTCGGGTGGCGAGCAGCAGCGGGTCGCCATTGCCCGAGCTCTCGCCAACCATCCGAGTCTTCTGCTCGCGGACGAGCCCACGGGCAATCTCGATCCCAGGACGGCTGCGGGCGTCTTCGAAGCCCTCGTTGCGCTCGTCCATGCCGAGGGGCTCGCTGCGCTCGTAGCCACTCACAACGTCGAACTCGCGGAAAAGATGGACCGTTCGCTTGTCCTTCATGAGGGGCGACTCGTTGATGGAGGGAAGCGGCACGCGTCCGGTTAGAGAGTCACCGCACCCAAGCTGGAAGCAGCTGGCCCCTTTTTTTGCCGCCTGCATCGAGGCCTCGCGACCCGCGATACGATGTTATCACCGTATGTTCTATTTATGTTCTTGACAGGTACGAAAAGAGAACATTAAAAGAACTGGAAGCCGAAAAAGGGGGTTTCCTTATGAATGGCTGGTTGGCAGATGCGGTGGCGGGATTGGGTCTTCTGATTTTCATGGGGAGCGCCTTCGTGCTGGCGAATGCCGCGCCGCTGCTTGTTGGAGCTTTCTGAGGAAAGGCTTCTGTGGACGGCGGCAAGGTCTTCCTCCTCGTTGGCCCGGGCGCGTCCATACTGATCTCCGACGACGAAATGGAATCGGGACATGGCGCAGGAGCGCAAACCGGCCGGCTTCGTGCATCTTCGGGTGAAGAGCGCCTATTCGCTCCTCGAAGGAGCCATACGGCCGGAAGAACTCGCCGAGCTTGCGCGCGGGCAGGCGATGCCGGCCGTTGCGGTCACCGACGTGAACAATCTCTTCGGCGTTTATGAGATCAGCGAAATGCTCGCTCGCGCGGGCGTCCAGCCGATCGTGGGCTGTCTTCTCTCCGTCGATCTCGCAGCGGCGGCCCCTTCGGCTTCGAGTTTTGTTCGCGCGCGGCCGCCCGCGCTGCCCCTCCTTGTGCAGAACGAGGTTGGCTATCGCAACCTCGCCAAGCTGCTCAGCTCCGCTTACCTGGGTGCCGAGCCCGGCGATTGGCCGCATGTCAAGTCGGAGATGCTGGCGCGCCATGCCGACGGGCTGATAGCCCTGACCGGTGGGCCTGGTGGACCGCTGAACCGCCTCTTCACCGAGGGCCAGCCCGCAGCAGCAAGAACGCTGCTTGCGCGGCTCTGCCAGATCTTCGGCGATCGGCTCTATGTCGAATTGCAGCGGCATGGCCTTCCCGAAGAGCGGGCAACCGAGGAAGGGATCATCGATCTGGCGTATGAAAAAGAGCTCCCGCTCGTTGCGACCAACGACGTGCATTTCGGGACGCCCGATATGTACGAAGCGCACGACGCGCTTCTTTGTATCGCCGACGGCAGCTTCGTCTCGCAGGAAGACCGGCGCCGCCTCACTCGCGAGCATCGTTTCAAGACGCCGGCGGAGATGGCGGCGCAATTCGCCGATCTGCCGGAAGCCATTCGAAATACGATCGAGATCGCCAGGCGTTGCGCCTTTCGGCCGAAAAAGCGCGATCCGATCCTGCCCCAATTCGTGCCCGAATCCGGGTTTTCGCCGGCGGAGGAACTGCGCGCCCAGGCTGAAGCGGGCCTCGCCCGCAGGCTGGTCCTCCACGGCCTGCACGCGGACGAGCAGGTCTATCGCGCGCGGCTTGCCTTCGAACTCGATGTCATCCTGCGCATGGATTTTGCAGGCTACTTCCTTATCGTCTCCGATTTCATGAAATGGACGCGCGGGCAGGGGATTCCCGTGGGCGTACGCGGCTCGGGTGCAAACTCGCTCGTC
>Ga0182024_10015125_pt1 | contig 14826 bp, 13 predicted proteins | sample P32metaG_FD_120480 | JGI IMG/M metagenome (GOLD analysis project Ga0182024, IMG submission 120480) | Permafrost microbial communities from Stordalen Mire, Sweden - P3-2 metaG (Illumina Assembly) | ecosystem: Environmental > Terrestrial > Soil > Wetlands > Permafrost | place: Sweden: Stordalen... | reverse complement strand
TCGCCGGCCTGCATCAGCGCGCGGATCGCGGTCGGCGCGGTGTAGAAGATATTGACCTTGTGCTTGTCGATGACCTCCCAGAACCGCGACATCGACGGATAATTCGGCACGCCTTCGAACATCAGCGTGGTGGCGCCGTTGGCGAGCGGTCCATAGACGATGTAGCTGTGGCCGGTGACCCAGCCGACGTCGGCGGTGCACCAATAGATGTCGCCGTCGTGATAGTCGAAGACGTATTGGTGCGTCATCGCCGTATAAATGAGATAGCCGGCGGTGGTGTGCAGGACGCCCTTCGGCTTGCCGGTCGAGCCCGACGTGTAGAGGATGAACAGCGGATCTTCCGCGTTCATGTCGGTGCACGGGCACTCCGCGGTGACCACGTCCTTGGCCTCGTGGTACCAAACGTCGCGCACCGGATCCATGTCGACCGGCGCGCCGGTGCGCTTGACCACGACGACGAAATCGACGCCGCCGACCTTTTTAATCGCCGCGTCGGTATTGGCTTTGAGCGGAATCTTGCGGCCGGCGCGGATGCCTTCGTCGGCAGTGATGACGATGTTCGACTTGCAGTCCTCGATGCGCCCGGCCAGCGAATCCGGCGAGAAGCCGCCGAACACCACGGAATGGACGGCGCCGATGCGCGCGCAGGCGAGCATGGCGTAAGCCGCTTCCGGAATCATCGGCATGTAGATGGTGACGCGGTCGCCCTTCTTGACGTTGCGGTTGCGCAGAATATTGGCGAAGCGGCAAACCTCGTCGTGCAGCTCCTTGTAGGTGATGTGCTTGGAGTCTTTCGGGTCGTCGCCTTCCCAGATGATCGCGGTCTGGTGGCCGCGCGTATGCAGATGGCGGTCGATGCAGTTGTAGGCGACGTTGGTCGAGCCGTCCTCGAACCATTTGATCGAGATGTTGGGCTTGGCGAAAGACGTATTCTTGACCTTGGTGAAATGCCGGGTCCAGTGGATGCGCTTGGCCTGTTCGCCCCAGAACGCGTCGGGATCGGCCAGCGAGCGCTGGTACATCTCCTTGTATTTGGCGTCGTCGATGTAAGCGCGCTTCTTCCATTCGGCGGGCACTTCGTAAATCTTGTCCGACATTTTCTTGTCCTCCACGCGCACTTGGCCTCGGGTGCTTGGCCCGATGGCTTTCGCCGATCACGAGATTATAGGCGGTTCCGGCGCCATTATGCGACGGCGCCCCGATGGCGGACAAGATGCGCCTGGAACAAAGGCCGAGACGGGCGATTGCCTAACGGAGCAATCTGGCGCGTTATGTCCATTCAAGAACATGCATCGGAGGCGAGAAACCGGCCCGCGGCCGCGCCAGACGGCCCTCGGCTGTCCGCCGCCACGCTGAAGCTCTTAAAGCAGCTTCGCCTCACTTATATCACGACAGCAGAATTGACGCTGCAAAGGCAGCGCCACGGCCGCGGCTTTCGCTATCTGACCGCCGCGGGCAAACCGGTCGGCGCCGCGGAGGCAAAGCGCCTCGCTTCGCTTGCCGTCCCGCCGGCCTATGTGGACGTGCTCTACGCCGCCGATCCACGCGCGCACATTCAGGCCATCGGACGCGATGCCGCCGGGCGGCTGCAATACCGCTATCATCCCGATTGGCAGCGCGTGCGTGAAACGCGCAAAGCGCGCCGGCTGGCGCGGCTTGCGGAAGCGCTGCCGCAGATCCGGCGCAGCATCGGTCAGTATTTGAGCGCCGCCACGCCGACCCGCGCTTTCACGCTCGCCGCCATCATCGAACTCGTCGCGCGAACTGCGATCCGTCCGGGCACCGAGCAATACGCCAAGCTGCGCAAGACTCGCGGCGCGGCGACGCTGCTTAAATCGAACGTTTCGATCTACGGCGAGACAGTCAAGCTGCGGTTTAAGGCCAAGGGTGGCAAGCTGATCGAGAAAGAAGTTCGGGCGCCGAAATTAGCCGGCGCCATCGCCGTGCTTGGGCAGCTTCCCGGCCGGCGTCTGTTTCAATATCAGACGGAGGACGGCGCGATCCGCGCGGCCAATGCTCAGGAGGTGAACCGCTTCCTGCGCGACATCAGCGGCGTCGAAATCACGTTGAAGGATTTTCGTACGTTGCTCGCTTCGGTCTCGGTCCTTGACGCGCTGGCGCAGGCCGAGCCGGCCGGCAGCCAACGGGCGCGGCGACGGCAAGTCCTCGATGCCATCTGCAACGCCGCAGCCGAACTCGGCAACACGCCGGCGATCTGCCGCAAGAGCTATGTGCACGAGACCGTGGTGAATGCCTTCGAGGATGGCGCCCTCGAGCGCTTTGCCGAGATGTTGCGGGCCTCACGCTCAAGCGCGCAGCGCGAAAAGGTCCTGGCCAAGGTCGCCGCGAACATTGAAACAAGCGTCGCGGCGTAGCCGCGGATGTGATTACTTTTTGCCGCCCATCTTACAAACGAATTTCCACTCGGCGTCCGTGACCGGCTGCACCGAGAGCCGGGAGTATTTCACCAGCGCCATGTCCTTGAGCTTGGGCTCCGCCTTGATCGCCGCCAGCGTCACGGGCTTTGGCAGCGGCTCAACCGCTGCGGTTTGCACGGCGACCCAGGGTTCGCCCTTCTTGGCCGTCGGGTCCGGAAAGGCGTCGCGGACGACTTCGCCGATGCCGACCACCTGCTTCTGGTCGCCGGTATGATAGAAGAAAAACTCATCGCCCTTCTTCATCCCCTGCAGATGCCGCCGCGCGGTGAAATTGCGCACGCCGCTCCACGCCTCGCCCTTCTTGCCGCGCTTGGCCTGATCGTCCCAGGAAAATTCCTCAGGCTCCGTCTTCAAAAGCCAATAAGCCATGCTCATCCCTCCGCCTTCAATGGCCGCGTCAAAAGCGACTCGATCGCCGCATCGACGCTCATCTTGCCTTCGAGCAATGCAACCACGGCTGCCGAAATTGGCATGTCAACGGAGCGCTCGCGCGCCATGTCGAGAAGCACCGACGCGGTGAAGGCGCCTTCCGCGAGGCCGGTCGTCTTTTGAATCGTTGCCGGATCTTGGCCGCGGCCGAGACTGATGCCGAAGGAGAAATTGCGCGACTGCGGGCTTGAGCAGGTGAGCAGGAGATCGCCGAGGCCGGACAGGCCCGTCATGGTTTCCGGCTTGGCGCCATAGGCTTTGCCGAAGCGGACCAGCTCGGCGAAGCCCCGTGTGGTGAGCGCAGCAAGCGCGCTGGCGCCGAGGCCGCGTCCGGTGACGACGCCGGCGGCGATGGCGAGCACGTTCTTGGTGGCGCCGCCGATCTCGACGCCGCGCACGTCGCTCGAATGATAGGGCCGGAACGCCGCCGAGCCGACCGCTTGCGCCAGTTCGGCGGCGAGCGTGGCGTCAGCGGCCGCGAGCGTCACGGCGGTCGGCAGGCCGCGAGCGACATCGGCGGCAAAGCTCGGCCCGGACAAAATCGCGGGCACCGCGCCCGGCGCGCTTTCGCCAATGACTTCGCTCATGAATTTCTTGCTGCCGCGCTCGATGCCTTTGGCGCAGACGATCACCGGCGTGCCCGTTGCGATGAGCGGTGCAAGCGTCTTGGCCACGGCGCGCACGGCTTGGGCGGGAACGACAAGGAGAAGCGCGTCCGCGCGGGCGGCCTCGCCGACGTCGCCCGCGATGGCGATGCTGTCATCGAGCCGTACACCGGGCAGGAAACGGCTTTCGCGCTTGGTCTTGAGCGTGTCCGCGTTGGCGGGTTCCTGTTCCCACAGTGTGACCTTGCGGCCGGCGCGCGCGCAGGTCAGCGCCAAAGCCGTGCCCCAAGCGCCGCCGCCGATGACCGCGATGTGATTGAGCGCCATGGCCGTTATAGATTTTCGCCGCGCAAGAGTTTTGGAACTTCGCCGACCAGTCCCGCCGCCTCGCGGATGAACAGCCGCTTCAATCCCGGCAGCCGGTCCACCACGCCGAGGCCGACGTCGCGCACGGCGCGCAGCACATCGGAGCGATTGGAGAACAGCCGGTTCAGTCCGTCGGTGGCGAGCCCCATCGCCATGGTGTCGAAGCGCCGCCAGCGCTGGTAGCGCTCCAGAACATCGGCTGCGCCCGGATCGAGTCCGAGCCGGGCCGCATCGACGATGACTTCGGCGAGCGCTGCAACGTCCTTCAATCCCATATTGAGGCCCTGGCCGGCGATCGGGTGGATGACATGCGCGGCGTCGCCGACCAGCGCGATACGGTCGGCGACGAAGGCGCGGGCGACAAAGAAGCCGAGCGGATGGACGCGCCGCGCGCCGATCACTTTGATGTCGCCAAGCTGCAGCTTGAAGCGCTGCTCCAGCTCGGCATGGAACGCGTCGTCGGGCAGCGCCACGATGCGCACCGCCTCGGCCGTCGTCTCGGTCCACACGATCGAGGAGCGGCGGCCTTTGAGTGGCAGGATCGCGAACGGACCGGCCGGCAGGAAATGCTCTTCCGCGCGCCCTTCGTGATCGCGCTCGTGCGCGACATTGATGACGATGGCGGATTGTCCGTAAGTCCAGCCGTGGGTGGCAATGCCCGCCGCGGCGCGAATACTCGAGCGCGCCCCATCCGCAGCGGCGAGGAGGCGGGCGCTCAATTCGCCGCCATCAGTGAGTGCAGCGGTCACGCGGTCGCCGTCGCGCGTGAACGCGGCGACGGCGGAGGGCTGCAGCGTGACGCCAACCTCGCGGGCTTTCGCCGCCAAGGCATCGACCAGCAGCCGGTTCTCGATCATATGGGCGAACGGCTCACCCGGCTCGATCTCGCCGGCGAAGGTGAGGAAAGTCGGCCGCACCGCGTCGCCGAGCCTGCTGTCGGTGACGACCATGTCGAGGATCGGCTGCGCCTCCGGCGCGACGGCCTCCCAGACACCGATGGTCTCGAACAAACGCCGTGCCGCCGCGACGACCGCCGACGCGCGCTCGTCTTCGCCGCGGCTCGCGCCCAGCGTCGGATCGGCGACCGCAACCGCGAACGACGGTCCCAGCGCCTGCCGCAAGGCAATGGCGAGCGTCAGCCCGGCAAAGCCGCCGCCGGCAACCAGCACGTCGATATTGCTCCGTGTCATGCCCTATCCTAGCACGCCGGGTCCGGGCCGGGCTTGACCCACCCGCCGAACCTATATGCAAGGAAGCGCGCGTCCGGAACCGACCCGGCGCGAGGGAAGACAGCATGGCCTCCGCCGTTCAGGAACTGGTTGATATTCTCAATCTCGAACCGCTCGAAGTGAATCTGTTTCGCGGCCGCTCGCCGCAATCGCGCTGGCAGCGGGTATTCGGCGGCCAGGTCATCGGCCAGGCGCTGGTCGCCGCCTGCCGCACCGTCGATGACGTGACGACGCGGCCGCCGCATTCGCTGCACGCCTATTTCCTGCTCGGCGGCGATCCCAAAGTGCCGATCATCTACGACGTCGATCGCATCCGTGACGGCAAAAGCTTCACCACCCGCAACGTCAAGGCGATCCAGCACGGCCATGCGATCTTTTCGATGTCGGTGTCGTTTCACGTGCATGAAGAAGGACTGTCGCATCAGTTCGCCATGCCCGACGTGCCTAAGCCGGAGGACTTGCCGGATGAAGCCGAGCTGAAAAAGAACGTGTGGCCGAACATGCCCGAGCCGGTGCGGCGCTATTACGAGCGCGAGCGGCCGATTGAGCTGCGGCCGGTCGAATACGGCCGCTATCTCGGCGAGACACTGGAGGGCGGCCGCTTTCACGTCTGGATGCGCGCCACCGGCCGGCTGCCGGACGAGCCGGCGATCCATCAGTGCGTGCTCGCTTATGCTTCCGACATGATGCTGCTGGACGCGGCGCTGATCCCGCACCACCGCTCGGTGTTCAGCGAGGACATCATGGCGGCGAGCCTCGATCATGCGCTGTGGTTTCACCGCCCCTTCCGCGCAGACGAGTGGCTCTTGTATGCGCAGGACAGCCCGAGCCTTGCCGGCTCCCGCGGTTTCTCGCGCGGCCTGATCTTCGCCGCCGACGGCACTTTGGTCGCTTCGGTGGCCCAGGAAGGGCTGCTGCGGCAGCGCCGCGGCACCGGCGGCGCCTAGGCGCTCAAAAGCCGGGCAATCCCGTGACTGAATTGTCGGCAGCGCTGCCGATATGCTAGGCACACGAGTCGCCGCCAAACGGATAACGCCATGAAATTAGTCATCGCCATCATCAAGCCTTTTAAGCTCGAAGAGGTGCGCGATGCGCTCCTCGGCATCGGCATCCACGGCATGACCGTGTCCGAGGTCAAGGGCTACGGCCGGCAGAAGGGCCACACGGAAATTTATCGCGGCGCCGAATACGCCGTGAATTTCCTGCCGAAAGTCCGCATCGAAGTCGTCGTTCCCGCGACGGAAACCGACCGCGTCGTGGAGGCGATCAGCGGTGCTGCGAAGACCGGACAGATCGGCGACGGCAAGATCTTTGTCGCGCCGATCGATCGCGCCCTGCGCATCCGTACCGGCGAGACCGACGCTGACGCGATCTAATCAACAAATTTCCATTCCGGGGGGAAAAATGAGGGCGGCTTCGTTCGCTCGCGGCTTGAGCGCAGCCGGCGCATTCACGGTACTGACCGCCGCGCCGGCGCTGGCGCAAACTGACGCCAAAATCGATCCTGCCGATACCGCGTGGATGATCGTCGCCACGGCGCTCGTTCTGATGATGTCGCTTCCCGGCCTGGCGCTGTTTTACGCCGGCATGGTGCGCAAGAAGAACGTGCTCGCCACCATGGCGCAGACCTTTGCCGTCGTCGCGCTGTGCTCGCTGCTGTGGGCGGCCGTCGGCTATTCGCTCACATTCGCCGGCGACGGCGCCGTGATCGGGACGCTCGACCGGTTGCTGCTGCGTGGAATGACGCCAGCCTCGATCAGCCCCTTCGCCAAGACCATCCCCGAAGCGCTGTTCATGATCTACCAGATGACGTTCGCGGTGATCACCGTGGCGCTGGTCGCCGGTTCGGTTGCCGACCGCATGCGGTTTTCGGCTTTCATGTGGTTCGCCGTGCTGTGGCTCATCGTCGTTTACGTGCCGATCGCGCATTGGGTCTGGGGCGGCGGATTCCTTGCCAGAACCGGCGTGCTCGATTTTGCCGGCGGCACCGTGGTGCATCTCAATGCCGGTGTCGCCGGTCTCGTCGCCGCCTACCTGGTCGGCAAGCGGCACGGTTACGGCAGCGAAAATTTCGCGCCTTACGATCTGTCGCTCGCGGTGATCGGGACCGGAATGCTGTGGGTCGGCTGGTTCGGCTTCAACGGCGGCTCGGCGCTCGCCGCCGATTCGCGCGCCGTCTTTGCCATCGTCGCCACCCATCTCGCCGCTTGCGCCGGCGCAATTACCTGGATGGCGCTCGAGTGGTGGAAACGCGGCAAGCCGTCGGTGCTGGGGATGATCTCCGGTGCGGTGGCCGGGCTCGGCACCATTACGCCGGCGTCGGGTTTCGTGCTGCCTTGGCAGGGCATCGTCATCGGAATTCTTGCCGGCATGATCTGCTTCTGGAGCTGCACGTGGCTGAAGCTCGCCTGCGGCTATGACGATTCGCTCGACGTGTTCGGCGTTCACGGCATCGGCGGCGCGACCGGCACCTTGCTGGTCGGCGTGTTCGCAACACCGGCCATCGGCGGCGCCGCCGGCCTTTTGGCCGGCAATGGCGAGCAGGTGCTGATCCAGCTCTACGGCATCGTCGTTACTTTCGCATGGGCGGGGATCGCGACCGCCGTGCTACTCAAAGCGGTCTCGGCTTATGTACCGCTGCGCGTCGACAAGCAGAGCGAAATCGAAGGCCTCGACGTCACCCAGCACGGCGAAGCCTTGCAATAGGCGGTCCCGGCCTTCGGCCGTCTCAGCCCAATTTCTAAGCAAAGTAGGCGGCAGGCGCTGACCCAATCCGCTGGGCCCAAGTTCCAAATCCGGCAGGAGATGGATTGGCTTAATCGACCAGTGTCTTAGGGCCACCTCCCGGACTTGGCACGGAGCTTGATTGCTGCCTCCCGGCGATACTGCGCCGTAGCCCGGCGCATCGATGCAGCAACAGGCCGAGGGGCGAAAACGATGAAAGTGGTGATGGCTATCATAAAACCCTTCAAGCTCGACGAGGTCCGCGATGCGCTCACCAAAGTCGGCGTGCAGGGGCTGACGGTGACCGAGGTGAAGGGTTACGGGCGGCAGAAGGGCCACACCGAGATCTATCGCGGCGCGGAATATGCGGTGAGTTTTCTGCCCAAGATCAAGATCGAGATCGCCTGTCCCTCCAGCCAGGTGGACAAGGTCATCGACACCATCACGGCGGCGGCGAAAACCGGCCAGATTGGCGACGGCAAGATCTTCGTATGCGGGCTCGATCATGCAGTGCGCATCCGCACCGGCGAAACCGACGCCGCAGCGCTTTAGCGCATGTCCCGCAAAATGCCTGCCCTCGGACTTGATCCGAGGGTGGAAACCGGTTTTGCGATAAGGACATGCTCCACCAAACAGCCTATGCGTTTTTGGGGCTCGCGCTGAACCGACAATTTTGATGCAATTCCTGCCCGGCGGACTACTTCACGATCCGCCAAGGGCAGGAGACGCCATGACCACGATGATCGCCGCGCGGCTGCACGCCTACGGCAAGCCGATGACGCTAGACCGTATCGACGTGCCGGAGCCGCGGCCGACCGACGTGCTGGTCGAGGTCAAGGCCTGCGGCGTCGTGCCGAACCTCGCGCGCGTCGTGAGCAACTTCTTCGGCAAGCTCACGCCCGACAACAAGATGATGCCGTCGCTGCCGGCGATTTTCGGCCTCGATCCGGCGGGCGTGATCGCCAAGGTCGGCGAGCAGGTCTGGGCGGTGCGCCCCGGCGACCGGGTTTATGTCAATCCGGCACGATCATGCGGCTCGTGCCGGATGTGCCGCAGCGGCAACACGCTGGATTGCCCGAGCTGGACGCTGCAGGGTTATTTCGGCCGCTCGCAAGAGATCATGCGCGCCTATCCTTACGGCGGTCTCGCGCAGTTCCTCACCGCGCCGGCTACCGCGCTGGTCAAGCTGCCGGACACCATGAGCTTCGAGGCGGCGGCTCGGCTCGGCTATTTCGGCACTGCCTATGCGGCAATGAAAAAGATCGGTGTGGGTCCCGGGCAGGCATTGCTCATCAACGGCATCAGCGGCCAGCTCGGTCTCAATGCCGCGCAATTGGCGCTGGCGTTGGGCGCCACCAAAATCTTCGGCAGCGGCCGCAATCAGGCGCTGCTCGATCGGGTCAGGGCGCTGGCGCCGGGCCGCATCGATGTGCTGGCCGTCGCCGATGCCGCGTCGCAGCCCGATCCGCTGGTCGCCTGGGCCAAAGCGGCGACCGAAGGCCATGGCGTCGACGGTATGATCGATTGCCTGCCGCCGGGCGCGCCGGCGAGCGCCATGATGCGTGCGCTCTACTGCCTGCGGCGCGGCGGCCGCGCGGTCAATGTCGGCGCGGTGATGGAGACGCTGCCGCTCAATGCGTTCTGGCTGATGACCAACCGCATCGGCCTGCAAGGCTCGGTGTGGTTCACCACCGGCGAAGGCGAGGAGGTGGCGGCGATGGCCGGCGCCGGCACGCTGGATTTGTCGGCGCTCGAACATCGTGTGTCGCCGCTGTCCAAAATCAACGAGGTGTTGGCCGGCATGGACGACCGCAACGGCGGCTTCACCAATTTCGTCATCGACCCGACGCGCGTCGATTGACGCAAACCGCGTGGGCAAAATCGTGCCGCGCGATGCCCGCGCGGTCGCGACCGGGCAGACGATTTTGCCCACCCTACGCAGCGCCCGCGAAACCTGCTAAATCCAATTCCAAAGAACAGCCCAGCGAGGACGCCATGTATCCCAATCTCGAACTCTTCATCGACGACAAGTGGCACGGCGGCGACGGCCGCAAGGGCGAGGATGTGCTCAATCCGGCGACCGAAAAGCCGCTCGCTCATCTGCCGCATGCGAGCAAAGCCGACCTCGACCACGCGCTGGAAGCGGCAAAAAAGGGCTTCGCGGTGTGGCGCGCCACCTCGGCCTATGACCGCTGCAAGATCATGCATAAGGCGGCCGACCTGATGCGCGAGCGCCACGACGCCATGGCCAAGATCATGGTGCTTGAGCAAGGCAAAACTTACCCGGAGGCGCGCGCCGAAGTCATCGGCTCGGCCGACATCATCGACTGGTACGCCGAAGAAGGCCGCCGCTCTTACGGCCGCATCGTGCCGGGCCGCGGCAAGGGCGTGCGCCAGCTTGTGGTGCAGGAACCGATCGGCGTCGTCGCCGCGTTCACGCCGTGGAATTTCCCGGTGCTCACCCCGGCGCGGAAGATCGGCGGCGCGCTCGCTGCCGGTTGCTCGCTCATCCTCAAGGCGTCCGAGGAAACGCCGGGCGCGTGCATCGAATTGGTGCGTTGCTTCGCCGATGCCGGCGTACCGGCCGGCGTCTTGAATCTTGTGTTCGGCGTGCCGGCGGAAGTCTCCGAATATCTGCTCAGCAAGGATCTGGTGCGCAAGATCTCCTTCACCGGCTCGATTCCGGTCGGCAAGCATCTTGCCGCGCTCGCCGCCAAGGGCATGAAGCGCACCACCATGGAGCTCGGCGGTCATTCGCCGGTCGTGGTGTTCGCCGACGCCGATCCGGAAAAAGCGGCGGATACCATCGCCGCCTTCAAGTATCGCAATGCCGGCCAGGTGTGCATTTCGCCGACACGCTTCTACATTCAGGAAGATGTCTATCCGCGCTTTCTCAAGCGCTTCACCGAATACGCCAGCGGCATCAAGCTCGGCGACGGCATGGAAAAGGGCATCACCATGGGGCCGATGGCGAATTCGCGCCGCATCGAAGCCATGGAAAGTTTCGTCAACGACGCCAAGCACCGCGGCGGCAAGATCGAGACCGGCGGCAAGCGGCATGGCAACCAGGGCTACTTCTATGAGCCGACGGTGATCACCGAAGTGCCCGACGATGCCAAGATCATGACGCAGGAGCCGTTCGGCCCGGTGGCGCCGGTCGTCACATTCAAGACTTTTGACGAGGTGGTCGAGCGCGCCAACTCGCTGGAATTCGGCCTTGCCGCTTACGCCTTCACCACGTCGAACGCCACCGCCGCCGCGATCGGCGACGCGTTGGAGTCCGGCATGGTCGGCGTCAACTCGGTCGCGATCTCGACGCCGGAGACGCCGTTCGGCGGCGTCAAGGAAAGCGGTCACGGCAGCGAAGGCGGCGTCGAGGGCTTGGGCGCCTATCTCGTCACCAAGTTCATCTCGCAGGGCTGAGACGAATGCGGCAAAGGATTTTGACGACAGCAACCGCCGGGACCCTAAAAAGTCCCGGCGGTTTTTAATCAAATTCCGATCGAAGTTCGCCACGTTTCGAACGCGAATGTGTTGCTCGTGCGGCGACACTAAGAATACACCGTTAACCGAACCGGAGTTCCAAAAATCATCAGCAGGAACGAATAGTGACGGCGACGATTGTAGAGCCGTGGCGGGGGGTGAAGATGCCGGTCGTCGATGGACATTCTAGCCGCCATGTTCGCTTACCTCGTTTGCATCGCCGGGCTCGTCACCGGGCTGGTCATGTCGTTCGTGGTTTTCTTTGCCGCTCCCGGAGCGTTCTCGGCGCCGCCCACTGACGCCATCGCGATGGTGGCAAGGCCGAACCTCGGGCCGACCCTAAGCTCGAACCATGGCGCGCCAGCACCCGCTTCCTCGGTCAAGACGATTGCCAAGATCAGCAGACCCAACGGGCAACTTGCCGCCTCCAATGCAACGCCGGCGGCCGTCTCTCCGGTGGCCAGCGATGCCCGGCAAAAACCGCTGATCTCGCAAGCTCATCTGCGGCGATTGGCCGAGAATATACGCGCCAAGCAACTGGCCTATCGGGAGCGCTCGAGCTTCGAGACCCGCTTCCTGCATTTTGACGATTGATTGCCGCGATCCGATCCGCGCCGGTCAATTAGGCGTAAGAACGCTCCAGGAAACTGACCGCGTCGTCAGCGAGAACCTTCGGGTCGCGTTCGCCGCGTTGCGCGTTTTCAATAATGCGTTTGGCGAGGAGTTCTTGCGCCGCGCGCTGATAGGCGGGCGAGGCAAGCGTGCTGCCCGACTCCTCGATCTTCTTCCAGGCGGTTTCGTAGACCGAAACCAGGAACTCAACCGTTTCCGGCTCGAACGCTGATTGCGCCAAAAGGGGAATTATTGACATGACACCGTTCCGTGTTTGCAATTCATTCTATCAACTGGCGACGAAGAGATTCGATACATTTGAGCGGTCGAGCACGGCCGTAGCGGTGTTGCCGAAGTGCAGTGTATCACCGGGCCGCCGGCTGACGCCAAGCACGTTGAGGTCATAGCCGTGCTTCGATTCATCGAGGATCGCCTTGTCGGGCGCCACATTGGCGCGGGTCCTCATGCGTAAGTCGACTTCATAACGCTCGGCCAAGGCATGGATATCCTTGAAGACGGCCTGTTCATTGCGCCGGGTGGCCCGCCGGCGCGGCCCGGCCTTTCCGTTCCCGGCGTTCGCGCTTGCGCGGGTGACATAGAGCACCGTCACATTCGCGCCGGTGGCGCGCGCCAAAGCGAGCCCGACCTCCAACGCGCGGCGCGACACTTCGGTGCCGTTGACCGGAATCAGAATCCGGCCAAGCCGGTTCTTCGGACGATCGGTGTCGCGATGCGAATCAACGATGGCGAGCGGGCCATCGAACTCGTCGGCGATGCGGGAGACGTCCTTGCTGAATCCGCCCTTGGGATTGCGTGTCTTGGCGACGCCGATGACCAGAAGATCGTAGCCCTTGCGCGCTTCGTTGGCGATCGCCTCGGGATCGCTCGAGTCCTGTTGCCGGGCGGTGACCTCGACGCTGCCGGGCTTCTCCTCATCGGGATGCGCTTCGAGCGTCGTCGCGACCTCGGCGGCTTTCTCGACGTGCTGTTTCGAACCGTCCCCATTCGATTCTTCGGCAGCGGATCTCTTGTCGGAGGAATTCTTGTCGGATTTGACCGCGGGCCTTTCCTTCTCCGCATCGCGCTTGCCCGCTTTCTTGTCGCGGCCGCCCTCGCTGAGATCGAGGATGGTGGTCGGCTTGCCGCCGGAGCCGGCGATGGCGCCGACCAGCCGCGCCGCCAATTTGCCGTTGGCGCTGTCGTCGGCGGCGAGTAGGAGCCGTTCCAGATTGGTGACAAAACCCTTGGCGTCGAGCGCCTCGCGCTCGAGCCGCAGCCGCTCCTTCTTGCGCATGGGCAAGCGCTTGAGCGCCCAGCGCAACATCGGCGGCATGGCCAGCGTCGTGACCACCGCCATGGTGACGATCGGCGTGAAGAGATTTTGATTCAGCACGCCCATCGACAGCCCGATCGAGGCGACGATCACCTCGGTCGAGCCGCGGGCGTTCATGCCGCAGCCGAGCGCCAGCGATTCGGCGCGGGTGAGACCGCCGACCTTGCCGCCGAGAAAAGCGCCGAGGAATTTTCCGACGCTGGCGATGAAGATGATGGCGACCGTGAGCAGCGCCAGATCGCCATGGCGCAGCACCGTGAGATCGGAGTGTAATCCGGACAATCCGAAAAACACCGGCATGAACAACGCGACGATAAGCCCGCGCAGCTGTTCGTCGATGTGGCGGGTCAGGATCGGCGATTCGCCGATCAGGATGCCGGCGACGAACGCGCCCAACACCGTACTGACGCCGATCAGTTGCGTTATTAGCGCCATCCCGATCATGATGAGAAGGATCATGGTGATGACCGGAAAGTCACTGGCGAAATTGTCGTTGGTCCAACGGATCAGATTGAAGACGATGCGCCGGCCGACGGTGAGGCTCGTGACCATGAACAGCGCCGTGCCGACCACCGCGCGGCCCGCCGTCCACAGGCCGATGCTGCCGGCCGACGCCAGGCCGAGGGCGACAGCGATGATGACCCAGCCGATGGTGTCCTCAAGAATCGCCGAGGCGACGATGATCTGGCCAAGATCGCGCCGCATGAAATTCATGTCGCGCACCACCATGGCGACGATCTTCACCGACGAGATCGACAGCGCGGTGCCGAGAAAGATCGCGGTGACCAGCCGCGCTTCCGGGTTGGGCAACAGCTCGGCCGGCAGGAATTCGCCGAGCACAAAACCGCAGACAAAAGGCAGCGTCACGCCGGCGATGGCGACGGTCACGGCGACGCGGCCGACGCGGCGCACCAGTGGCAGGTCGGTCTCCATGCCGGTCAGCAACAGCAGCATCAGAATGCCGAGCTGAGAGACTGCGTCGAGCATGCTCTGCTGGGCGGCGTCGGCCGGAAAAAGCGCATGCTGCGCCGACGGCCAGAGCAGGCCGAACAGCGACGGCCCCAGTATCGCTCCGGCAAGGAGCTGGCCCATCACCGGCGGCTGACCGAGGCGCTGCGCTGCCTCGCCCATCAGCCGCCCGACCAGGAGCAGCAGCCCGACTTCGGCGATGAACAGCGCTTCGGAAACACCGGGTGCCGCGCCATTGGTCGCCGCCGGTGCCGCGGCGGCTGCCGCGGTGGTCGCGATTAAGACAAGAGTAGCTGTGATCAAACGGCCGGCCCAAAGCGGCAATGCACGGGGCCGGCTATGTTTGCGGGCAGGTCCGTGACCCAAAGCTCGCATCGAATATCCAAGGATAAACCTCACCGCGCAGATAACGCGCGAGGCGGCAGTATGATCCGTTGCGTGCGGACAGGCGCATCAACAGAGATCTGGCGGAGAGGGAGGGATTCGAACCCCCGGTACGGTTGCCCGTACGCCGCATTTCGAGTGCGGTGCTTTCAACCACTCAGCCACCTCTCCGGGAGGGCAACAGCCTGAGCGTCGCGGCGCACTATTAGCGGCGGCGCGCCAGCGAAACAAGGGCGGGCCCGCTTACAGTTCCC
>Ga0182024_10015124_pt1 | contig 14826 bp, 12 predicted proteins | sample P32metaG_FD_120480 | JGI IMG/M metagenome (GOLD analysis project Ga0182024, IMG submission 120480) | Permafrost microbial communities from Stordalen Mire, Sweden - P3-2 metaG (Illumina Assembly) | ecosystem: Environmental > Terrestrial > Soil > Wetlands > Permafrost | place: Sweden: Stordalen... | reverse complement strand
CGAGGGTGTCGCACAAAGCCTCGGAGGCCTCACTGGATCATTTCTAAGGGTGGTGTCGAAAAACCCGAAGGTCATCGCTCGGCCACCGCACGGTCTGCTCGACGTCGGCGCTCCCAGCGCCCTCCACGGCGGTCACAGTGAGCGCCGCCCAGGTTTTCGTGGAGAGCTTTACGCGACACCCTCCGTCCGAAGCGACAGCGTCACGCTCCGTTTGCCGCGCGCTCGCAATGCCATGTAAGCATCAGCCTGGCGATAGCACAGCGCCGCATCGCCCGGTCACATTTAGGCGGTTGACTGCGCCTCGAGGAGAGCGGCTGCGCGCTCCTCAACGAGGACGAAGCCGTGCTCTCGCGAAAGCTCGAGCGCGCGGGCGCCGCGCTCGCGTGCTTGAGCAGCATCGCCGCGCCCGGCGAGCGCCTCCGCCCAGCCCAAATGGGCGCGGGCTGCCCACAGAAGCAGGCCGTGGGTCTCCTGGAAATCGCATGCGAACGCCAAGTGATGATCGGCCTGCTGGTGGTCTCCCATGACGCCGGAGAGCAGGCCCAGCCACATGCGGGCGTGTCCGTAGCCGGTGATGCCGTTCCAGACGATCTGGTCGGCCCACGGCTCGATGAGCTCGTACAGGATCGAGGCGGGGCCTGAGCCGTTTGTCAGCACGGCGGCCTCGGCATACAGCGCCAGCGCGGTCAGTGTGGCCGCGTCCGGCGCGATGTGCTCGAAGCGGTCACTCGCCGCCTGCTCGAGGATCTTCGCGGCCTCGACTCCTCGATCGAGATAGCACAAGACCGATGCCAGTCCGGCTCGCCAGGCCGCGACCGCCGGGTAGGCGCTCACGCTCTGCTCCATCATCGCGATGACCTCACCACCGCGGCCTTGATAGACACGCGCTACGGAGAGCGCGCCGGCGTAGACGAAGACGGCGTCTGGTTGTCCGGCCTCCTGCCCGATCTGGAACGCGCTCTCGAACAGGCGCTCGCCGGCGACCAGATCGCCGTGCATGAGCTCCCAACCGGCCGTTATGAACGTGACAACCCAGCTCAGTGTGGGCCGATCGAGCTCGTGTGCAATCAGCTGCAGCTGCTCTAGCGCGAGCTTCGCCCGCTTGAGGTCACCCCGTTCTACGTAAGTTTCCATCTCGAGGTCGTGCGCTGAGAAACCAAGCGCAGGATCGCCTGCCTCGGCCGCGCAGCCAACGAGCTCCTCGACAAGACCGATTCGCCAGGCGAGCGTGTCTGGTGCTCGGATCGTCTCGTGGACGTCCCGGAGGACTTCGGCCAGCGTCCTCGCGTCTTCCGTGGCACGAGCCAGCGAGATCGCCTCCTCGGCAAGCGCGCGACGCATGCCAAAGTCCGGGTCCCACTCGAGTTCCAGCGCCTTGACCGCGAGCAGTCGCGCGCGGCGCAGATGATTCGGCGGGTCGTCGAGCTCGATCGCCCGCTCGATCGCCGCAAGCCGCTCCGCGTCGACCTCACCGAACGTGCTTGAGAATCCTCCGCGGTTGTTCGCCAGCGCCGCCCGCGCGGCGAGCTCGGCGTCGGCGAGGGCGGAGGCGATCCGCGAAGCCTCCAGAAGCGTCTCGCGGTAGGCGGCCTCCCCACTCTGCAGCTGCGCCTCACCGAGCCCGATCAGCGCCTCACAGCGCTCGGCGCTGTCTGTGTCGCCCATCAGCTCGAGGGCGTCGGCGAACAGTTTCACGGCCTCGGCTGGCGCGAGGCTCTCAAGCGCGCGCTGCCCGGCCCTGAGGGCGTAGTTCGCAGCCTTGGCCTTATCGACCGAGACTGCGGCGAGGCGCCAGTGAAGCGCGAGCTCTGCCAGGCGCTCTGCGGGGTCCTCGCCGTAGAGGTCCTCGAGCGCTTGGGCGACGCGTTGGTGCATGCGCGCGCGGCGGGTGGCGCCGAGGCCCTCATACAGCGTCTGGTTGATCAGCGCATGGGCGAAGCGAAACCGCCCGACCCGCTCGTCGGACTCCGCCAGCAGCGAGGCCGCAACCGCCGCCTCAAGATGGTCGAGCAGCCGGCTTTCGTCGATGTCGAGTATGGACTCGAGCAGCTCGAGATCAAAGACGCGCCCGATCACCGCCGCCTGGGTCAGGACCTCGACCGCCTCATCGCCGAGGCGCTCCACACGACGCTCGATCACCTCGCGCACACTCTCCGGCAACGCAACGGCAGCGGAGCTATCGATGCTCCAGCGTCCACTGTCCTCGTCGAAGGCAAGCGCGCCGGACTCTGAGAGTCCGCGCAGAACCTCCCCCACGAAGAACGGGTTGCCACCGGTCTCGGTGGCGATCTGCCCCGCCAGCTCAATGCCATCCGCTTCGAGCTCATGGCCCGCGACGGCGATCATGATCTCGGCCACCTCATCCGCGCCGAGGCCGTGCAAGGAGATGCGCTGTGCCCCCTCGACCGATCGCAGGTCTGCGAGCACGGCTCCGAGCGGGTGGTCCTTGCCGAGGTCTGAGTCGCGATAGGTGGCGATCACCTCTAGCGCGCCCTGCTCGACGGTCCTAACCACATGCTTGAGCAGCGCCATCGACTGCCCGTCGGCCCAGTGCAGGTCATCGAGCACTAGGCACACCGGCACGCTCCGAGCTACCTTCTCGAGCAGTCCCGCCACCGCCGAGAACAGCAGATACCGCTCGGTCTCCGGGTCAGATGCCTGGGGTGCGGGAAGATCCTCCACGCGCTGCTCCAGGTTTCGAGCCAGTCGGCCAAGCTCGCCCTTATGCCGCTCTACGAGGCGGTTCAACAACTCCTGCGGAGCGTGCTCGACGAGCTGCGAGCAGACCTCGATCCACGGCTCATACGGTACAGCGAGCTCCTCAGAGCAAGCGCCCCAGCAGACCGCGAAGCCCTCGGCGTGCGCTCGATGGGCGCCATAGCTTGAAAGCCTCGTCTTGCCGATCCCCGGCTCACCGGAGAGCAGCACCACCTGTCGTGCTCCGTCGCGGGCGAGCACCAGCGCCTCCTCGAGCGCGGCGCGCTGATCGACCCGCCCGACGTAGGAGACCGGCGGGACCGAGCGAAGCAGCGCGGGCAGGGGCCAGCCGCCGGCCCCGGAAGCCTCTTCGCCGAGCGGCGCCCAGGAGACCGAGAATGCCTCCACCGGCTCGGGAAAGCCCTTCAACTCGAACATTCCAGCCGACTCGAACTCGATGCCCTCACAGCGTCCCGCGAGGGTTTTGACGAGTGTCGAGATCAGGATCCCGTCCGCGGGGGCCTGCGCGCACAGGCGTGCCGCCTCGACCGTCGGCATCCCGAAGTAGTCGCCGTCCTTGACGGTCGACTCGCCCGCCCCGACCCCGATCCGCACGTGCAGTCCCTGCTCGGCCTGACCGTAGCGGCGTACGAACAGCTGCTGCATCGCCACCGCACAACTGACCGCGCCAGAGGCCGAGCCGAACGCCACCATCAAGCCGTCGCCCAGGTTCTTGACCTCCTGCCCGCCGCTTGAGGCGATCGCCTGGCGCAACAGGCCGAAGTGCTCCTCGCGCAGCTCATCCGCGCGCACCGGCCCCACCGAAGTCGCAAGCCGAGTCGAGCCGACCAGGTCGGTCAGCAGAATCGTCGCAAGCTCAACCGACTCCGGCACGCACGGCCCCTATAGGACAAAGACACCCGAGTAAGAGAGCGTACGGCAGTTCTCAGAGTCCGGCGGCTCGGTCCCTCCGATGCTGCGCTCCCTCTGCACAAGGACCTGAAGCGACAGACCCTCGACACTGCCGGTTTCAGCTGCGAGCGAGCGTACGAGCAGGGGTCGCGCTGACGCTCGGATCGGACGATTAGCAATCGACCAGGCTCCGAATCACGAGACGCTCGCTTAGCTCGGCGACGGCAATAGTCTGAGCTCGGGCAACCCCGCAGCCTAGGTGGCTGGACCTGGGCGCATGGCAGGGCCTTCTTGAGGTTTGTCTCGGCCTTCGACGTCGCGAGCTAGCATTTCGGACGCAATGAGCGGCGGCGAAGGCAAACGCGAGAACCCCGGCGTGATCGCGCCGCCGCCGCTGATCTACTTGGCCGGGCTCGCGCTCGGGTTTGCATTCGACGTATTGCTGCCCAGCCGCCGGCTGCGAGGAGTCAGCGTGCGCGCAGCAGGCCTGCTGTTGGCGCTCGGCGGCGTTTCGCTGGCGCGCGAGTTCTTCATGACCTTCCGCCGCGCCCGCACGCCGGTCGACCCGCGGCGCGCCGCAACCGTCCTCGTCACGCACGGGCCCTACAGGTTCACGCGCAACCCCGCCTATCTCGGGATGGCGCTCCTCTACAGCGGCATCACGCTGCTGCGCGGTGCGCTTTGGCCATTCGCCACGCTCCCCGCCGTGCTCGCCATCGTTGACCGCGGCGTGATTGCGCGCGAGGAGCGCTACCTGACCGAGCGCTTCGGGGAGTCCTACACTTCCTACCGCACGAACGTACGGCGCTGGATCTGAGCGCAGCTGGTGTCGGCCTCAGATGTCGACCTTGAAGCCAACATCGACTTCGCTCGCCGGTATGCCCCGGTCGATGGCCCAGTTCTCCAGCGGTGGCTCGCGCAGCACAATCAACACATCGTTTGAAGGAACGCCCAACGTGGCCAGTCTTTGGACAATGGCGTCGTAGAGTCGACGTTTCGTGTCCAGCGAGCGTCCTGCAAACATCGTGACTTCAACGAGGAGGGCTTAGCGCAGCAGAAGTCGCAGAAGCTGTCCTGCGCCATCGGCGTCGGGCTGATCGCCGGTGATGAGTTCGCGGTAGACGTAGGACTCGGTGATACGCACCAAGCCGTAGGCGAGCTCGTCGAGGTCGGCCGGCAGGTCCAGCTGGCCGGCGTTGGCTTCTTCTGCAAGCAGATCCCGATACGCGCCGATGAAGCGCGGCTGGAAACCAGCGTCGCTTCGGGTCAGTAGCCGCATGAGCAGCTCTCCCTCCTCAGCGAGCTGGCGCTGCCAGCCGAGGCCCGTAATGAGGGCTTCGATCGAACGGACGATGATCTGAGCGATCCGCTCGCCGCCGCTGCCGCCCGTGCGTTCGCATTGAATCTCGAAGGTTCGATGCCACAGCGACCACATCACCTCTACGAGCAGCTGCTCGCGCGAGCCCACCCAGCGGTAGAGCGTAACGCGGTTGATTCCGAGCTCGCGCGCGAGCGTGGTCATGTCAACACGCTCGCCTGCCATGAACTTGCGACGGGCAAGCCTGAACGCATCGAGTGTTGTCGTTCGCGTGGGCAGCGCTTCGCCCTGCAGCTGTCGCTCGAGCAAGGTTGCGCCCCTATGTGGAACGCTGGTTGTGGACTGCGAACCCATGCTTGACAACGTTACTGCATCGATGTAGCTTACTGCAACATATCTATCTAACGTTGCAGACGACTACGTGTGTACCGATGTGTGATATGTGGCTCCGTCTGCTGGAGGGGAGAGGGAGAAATGCATGACGCAAGGATCAAGCATCCAACACGCGCGCCCCGATGGCGTGCGGTGCTGCTCGGAGCCCTGGGCGCAACCGTACTGCTCGTGCCGGGGGCCTTCGTCGCGTCGGCGTCGGCGTCGGCGAGCACCGTCTGGCTGTGTAAGCCGGGCCAGGCAAGCAACCCGTGCAGCACGGACCTGACGACGACTGTCCAGACCGGCAGCGGAGCAAGCTTCGTCGTGAAGGGCCATGCGGCGAGCAATCCCCCGATCGACTGCTTCTACGTGTATCCCACGGTCAGCGAACAGACGACCGGCAACGCAAACCTCGCGATCGAACCCGTAGAGACTCAGGTCGCCATCGACCAGGCGTCGCGCTTCTCCCAGGTGTGCAAGGTGTACGCCCCGATGTATCCACAGGTCACCATTCCGACTGAGTTGGCAGAAGTCCCAACAGGGGCGTTCAACCCTGCATACGTGGCAACCGCCTACGCCGGCGTGGAAGCAGCGTGGCACGAATACCTCGCCAAGTACAACCATGGCCGCGGCGTCGTGCTGATCGGCCACTCCCAGGGTGCCGGGATGCTCCGACTGCTGATGAAAAAAGAAATCGACCCAAACCGCGCCCAGCGCCACCTGCTCGTCTCGGCGTATCTCATGGGTGGCAATGTCAGTGTGCCTGAAGGAAGGACCGTCGGCGGCGACTTCCAGAACATTCCCGCCTGTCAGGCTGCCTGGGAGACGCAGTGCGTCGTCGCGTACTCGACGTTCCTGAATGAACCGCCTGTTGACACGCTATTCGGGGTGGTCGAAGGTGCCGTATCGACCTTGGGTGGCGGCCCCGCAACCGGAAAACACCTCCAGGTTCTGTGCGTGAACCCTGGGCTGCTGGTGCAAAACGGAGGCTCCGGACCGCTGCTGCCATACGAGTCCACGACACCCTTCCCAGGCGCGTTCCTCGGGCTGTTCTGGCAGACCCCGAGCGCATCGACGCCATGGGTCAGCACCCCAGGGCAGTACACGGCGAAGTGCGAGCACTCAGGTGCCCACACCTGGCTGCAGGCCACGAACGTGGGACCCGCCGGTGATCCACGCCTACAGCTCGCAGAAACACTTGGACCGACGTTTGGGCTGCACCTCTACGACATCAACATCGCGCTGGGCAACCTCGTCGACCTGGCAGGGCTCCAGTCGCTCGCGTACCAAGTCTCGCATTAGTACAGAGCCCGTTCCGGTGCGGGTTACACCGCGCCGGAGTCCCGATCTAGACCTGCTCCCCGCTTCGGCACTCGAACTGCCGAAGCGGGGAGCAGCGGGCCGATCCTCGCGGAGCCCCACGCTGACGGCTCCTTTCGGCAGGTACCGGCAGCCGCCCGCAGGGTCTGCTCGCGATCACTCCGGACGACGTGCAGGCGTCCCGGAGGGCGGCCGACTGGCTCCTGCTTTGCGCGACAAACCAGGCGTCTCGGCTCGCGTTGCTGAGACCATCGTGGGAACGACCGCACTTGATCGACCAACTCGTCCGTTCTCGGCCCTCTCGGGCCACTCGATGCCGCCATGATGTTTAGGCCAGTGAGCCGTTCATTGGCCTAGACCCAGCCGAATTGAGCCCAAATCAGCCGGTTTATAGAGATCGGCAGGAGACCTCCATAGCGCCGATTTGCAGGGAAAATGGGCTAAGTCCGCGGAGGTGAGGTACTTATTCACACGCGAGAGGTCGCAGGTTCGAAACCCGCCGCGCCCATAGGGAGACCGGTCCGGCAGTGTCGTTCCCGACTCCTTCAGTGGCCGTCACAGCGAACGCAGCGCAGGTTTTCGCAAACGACTTCATGCGAGAGCTTCGACGAGGACCGAGCGTCTGGCGCGGCGAAGCGCGCGCCGGAGTTAGCTGTAGCTTCTTCTCTGATGGAGGAGAAGGGGCTCGTTACAGGCGGTGCTGCGTTCGCGGCCCGCGAGCTGACCGTGCGCTTCGGCGGGATCACCGCGCTCGACGCCGTCTCCGTTGAGGTCGCAGCTGGCGAGGTCCTTGGCATCATCGGTCCCAACGGAGCGGGCAAGACGACGCTGTTCAACGTGATCTGCGGTTTTGTCCAGCCGCAGGCGGGAACGCTCGAGTGGAAGGGTCAGGTGCTCGGCAAGGTGCGTACGAACCGGTTGGCCGGGCTCGGCATCGCGCGCACGCTGCAGGGCGTTGGGCTGTTCCCAGGGCTGAGCGTGCTCGAGAACGTGATGCTCGGGGCGCAGCGATTCCGCCGAGCCGGCGTCGCGAGCGCCCTGCTCGGCCTTCCGCGTTCCGATCGCGACGAGCGCGCGCTGCGCGAGCGCGCGCTGCGCATGCTCGAGGAGCTCGGATGCGACGACGTCGCGGCTCGGCTGCCCCAGACGCTCCCCTATCCGGTGCAGAAGCGCGTCGCCCTCGCGCGGGCGCTCGTCGGTGAGCCTGAGCTGCTCCTGCTCGACGAGCCGGCCGGTGGCCTCGGGGCCGATGAGATGCGCGAGCTCGGCGATCGGATCCGCGCGCTCCGCGGTTCGATGGCGGTCATGCTCGTTGAGCACCGCATGGACCTCGTGATGTCGGTGAGCGATCGCGTCGTGGTGCTCGACTTCGGTCGGGTGATCGCACACGGCGATCCGGGGACGGTCCAGCGTGATCAGCGCGTGCTGGAGGCCTACCTGGGACGGGCGGAGGGCGAGACCGACACGACCGCAGAAGACATCTCCCCTGTGGACGGAAAGGGCTCCTGACGCCCATGGCGCTGCTTGAAATCGAGAAGCTCACCACCGACTACGGGCCCGTACGAGCGGTGGACGGCATCACGCTCGCCGTCGAGCATGGCAGCATCACGGCCGTGCTGGGGGCCAACGGCGCGGGCAAGACCTCGCTGCTGCGGACGATCTCCGGGCTCGTGCGGGCGAGCGAGGGTCATGTGCGGCTCGACGGCGAGGACCTGAAGGACGTTCGAGTCGAGGACATCGTCAGGCGGGGTCTCGCCCACGTCCCGGAGGGTCGTGGGGTGATCGCCGAGCTCTCAACCGACGAGAACCTGCGTCTCGGCGGCCTCTGGCGCGGCGCGGATGCTGCTGCCCCGAGCGAGATCTACCAACTGTTTCCGCCGCTGCGCGAGCGGCACAAACAGCTCGCGGCGTCACTCTCCGGCGGAGAGCGTCAGATGCTCTCGATCGGCCGGGCGCTGATGGCGCGCCCGCGCGTGCTGCTGCTCGACGAGCCCTCGCTCGGACTCGCCCCCATCGTGACGGCCCAGATCATGCAGTTGATCTCGACCCTCGCCACCGAGCGCGATCTCGCCGTGCTGCTCGTGGAGCAGAACGCGCGCAGCGCGCTGTCGATCGCCGACCGAGGTGTCGTGCTCAATCTCGGCCACGTCGTCGCTGACGACGCGGCGCACGCTCTGGCTGCCGACGAGGGGCTGCGCACGGCCTACCTGGGATTCTGAGATGACGAAATTCATAGACCTGACGCTGAACGGGATCTCCACCGGCGCCGTCTACGCGGTGGTGGCCCTGGCGCTCGTGCTCATCTGGCGGGCGACGCGGATCGTCAACTTCGCGCAGGGCGCGATGCTCATGATCACGACATTCATCGCCTCGAGCGTGATCAGCTCGAGCGGCTCCTACTGGCTGGGCTTTGCGGTTGCGCTCGTGTCCGGCCTCGTGCTCGGTGCGGTCGTCGAGCGCGTCCTGATACGCAGGGTGGAGGGGGCCCCACCCCTGAATGCGGTCATCGTTGCACTGGGTCTGCTCATCCTGTTGGAGGCGATCGCCGGGATGATCTGGGGCAACACGCCGCGCTCCTTCCCCCCTGCATTTTCGATCCAGGGCTACGACGTCGGCGGCACACGTGTGCTGTTCGCCCCGAACGACACCTTCACCGTGCTCGTGGTCGTCGGCGTCGCGCTCGCGCTGACTGCGCTGTTCCGCGGGACGGCGATCGGCTTGAAGATGCGAGCTGCGGCATTCCGCCCGGAGGTCGCGCGCATGCTGGGCGTTAGAGTCGGGCGGATGCTCACGCTGGGGTGGGCCCTTGCTGCGCTCGTGGGCTCGCTTGCCGGCATGCTCGTCGCGCCGTCGGTCTTCGTCGGACCGAACCAATTCGATCCGATCCTCGTCTTCGGCTTCACCGCGGCCGTACTCGGCGGGCTCGACAGCTTTGCCGGCGCCGCTGTCGGCGGGATCCTGCTCGGGCTGGCTCTCTCCTACGTGTCAGGATACGAGGGCTCCTCGCTTGTCACGCTCGCCGCGCTCGTGATCCTCGTGCTGGTGCTGATGATCCGCCCGGCGGGCTGTTCTCGAGCACACAGGAGCGCCGCGTATGAGCGCCCTGCTCACGAGGGTCAGAACGCCGCGTGGCACGCTCGCGCGATCGCTTGCGATCGTCGTCGCTGCCGGTCTCATCCTGTTCCTGGCCAGCGAGGTGCTCGGTGCCTTTGATGACCTGGAGCTTGCCAATGGCGCGTACTACTTCGCGGCACTCGCCGGCCTGACGGTTCTCACCGGGCTGAGCGGGCAGATCTCGCTCGGCCACGGCGCCATGATGGCCGTGGGTGCATATACCGTGGCGCTGCTCATCGGAAACGAACACTGGGCGCTCGTTCCGGCGCTCCTGGCGGCGATCGTCATCAGCGCCGTGGTGGGGGTCGCGGTGGGTGCCGCCGCCTCGCGCCTGCGCGGCCCGTATCTCGCCGGCGCAACGCTCGCCTTCGCGATCGGCCTGCCGGCGATCGCGGACCAGTACTCAAGCACCCTCGGCGGCGAGAACGGATTGGTCATCAACCCTCCCACGCCGCCGTCCTGGCTCGGCGCGAATTTTCCCCTCGAGCGCTGGGAGGCATGGATCGCATGCGCCGGAGCGCTGGTCGTCCTATTCGTCATGAACAACCTCGTGCACAGCGGAATCGGGCGAGCGTTCCGCGCGGTGCGCGACGACGAGATCGCCGCCTCGCTGTGCGGGCTTCACGTCGGGGGAGTTCAGACCCTTGCCTTCATCGTGAGCGCCGCCTGTGCAGGTCTCGCCGGCGGTCTGCTCACGGTCGTACTGCAGCTCGCGGCGCCCGGGGCGTTCCAGCTGGCGCTCTCCCTCTCGTTGCTGACTGCGGTCGTGCTGGGGGGACTCGGCTCGCTCGTCGGCGCGATCTGGGGCGCCGCGCTGCTCGTGCTGCTGCCGACGTGGACAAACGATCTCGCCAACTCGTTCTCCCTGTCGACCAACGTCTCCAACAATCTGCCGCTGGCAATCTACGGGTTCGTCCTGATCGCGGCGATGCTCCTGTGGCCAGGCGGCATTCAGGCCGGCGCGCGGGCGATCGTCTCGCGCGTGCGCCACTCGCGAGTGCCGGGCGGAAGTTGAGCTTTGGCAAAGAGGCGAAGCTGGGGGGGAAATGCGAAGCTTTTCACGAATGCCTTACAAGCAGTCAACCACCTGGAGGAGGTAGAGGATGAGACGACAGAGTCACAAAGTGTTGGCGGTGGGCGCCATCTGTGCGCTTGCGGCCATCGTCGCGGGCTGCGGTTCGAGTAGCAGCAGCAGCGTTCCGGGTGTCACCTCCACGAGCATCACTTTCGGCACCCACCAGCCGCTGACCGGTCCAGCCGCCCCGGGTTACAGCGAGATCGCACCCGCCTCTCAGGCGTTCTTCAACTACCTGAACGCCCAGGGTGGTATCAACGGACGCAAGATCAACCTGATCATCAAGAACGACGAATACAATCCGGCCAAGACGGTCACCGTCGTTCATGAACTCGTGTTGCAGGACAACGTCTTCGGGATCTTCGAGGGACTGGGCACGCCAACCCACACCAAGGTGGTCGGCTATCTGAACAGCTCGAAAGTCCCCGACATGTTCGTCGCCTCCGGATGCGCGTGCTGGGACAACGGCACGGCGCAGCCTTACACCTTCGGGTGGCAGCCCAACTACACGATCGAGGGCAAGATTCTCGGCCAATACATCAAGCAGCACTTCGCCGGCAAGAAGGTGGGTGTCTTCTACCAGGACGATGACTTCGGCACCGGCGGGCTGACTGGGATCAAGTACGAGCTGCCGGCAAGCCAGATCGTCTCGGCACAGCCCTATCAACCGGGCGGCACGAACGTCGCGCCGCAGATCTCCGCGATCAAGGCGGCGGGTGCAGAAGTGCTCGTGGACTTCACCGTGCCGATCTACACTGCGCTCGGCCAGCTGACGTCGTTCACGCTCGGCTACAAACCGCAGCTGGTCGTATCGAATGTCGGCATCGATCCGACCACCGTCGGCGGTCTGCTGAAGACGTTCTCCAAAGGAAAGGCCGGAACGGAACTGATCGAAGGCGCGATCACCGACGGCTACCTGCCGTCTGTCAGCGAAACGTCGAATCCATGGATCGCGTTGTTCAAAAAAGTCCATGAAAAGTATGATGCGAGCGCGCCGTTCGACGGTAATGTGGAGTATGGGATGGCGAATGCCTACACGCTCGCCCAGTCGCTCCAGTTGGCGGGGAAGAAACTCACCAGAGAAGATCTCGTCAACGCGGTCAACTCGATGGGCTCAAAACTCACCGGCCCAGGTCTCGTTCCGTTCCGCTATTCGACGACTGTCCACGGCGGTTATTCCGGCGTTGAGATGGGCCAGGTCCGCAATTCGCAGATCGTGCTCTTTGGCGGGCCACTCGTCACCGAACCGACGGCCGGCAGTGCAATCACGCCTTACACCACCGCACAGCCGGCACCCCCGGCGAGCGGCGTCTCGGTCCCCTAACGGCCGGAGGGAAACTCACACACGCTCAGTCGGCCGGCCCGGGATCGGGCCGGCCGGTCGGGCGCGCGATCATCGGATGATGCTCGCCTCACCGCCGCGCCCGGTCCGGGCTCACGTCAGGAGCCTTCTCATCGCGTTGCGGGACGAAACTCCACCAGGCTCCAAACTATCGGGTTAGCCGTTCAGATTGGTGAGTATGGCCGCGAACACAGCGTAGGCGCGCGGATCGACCAAGGCAGGCTGCCGCTCTCTCCCAGCTAGACCCAGGGTTGGCAGGCACCGAAACGCCCAGCCGGGATACTAGGAAACCTCGTCAAGGTTGTCCAGCAGCCCGTCGAGCTGGTTGGTCTCGGCGATGCCACGCCCCCGACATGACGTCGGAGGCGCTGAACGGGCAAGATCGTGTCGATGGTCGAGTCTGAGACGCGCACCTATTCTGCTGCGATGGCCGCCTGCTCGCCGATTGTGCGCGGCTGGAGCCGACTCGCGGTGGTTGGCCTCGAGCATCTACCGGATCACGGACCCGTGCTCTTGGCCGTCAATCACGACAGCTACTGGGACCCAGTGGCGGTCGGAGTCGCTGCGCTGCCTGGCGGCAAATCCGCGCGCTCGCGAAGACATCGATGTGGCGGATCAAAGGGTTGAACCGCATCCTCGACGGAATGGGTCAGATCCCGATCGAACGAGGAACGACCGACGCAACGGCACTTGAGCGCGCCATCGCGGAGTTGCGCTCGGGCGCGTGTCTCGGCATCTTCCTGGAGGGCACTCGCAGCCTCGGCCGAGATTTGCGGGCCCGAAGCGGCCTCGGCCGTTTGGCCGAGGCTGTGCCGGAGGCTCGCATATTGTGCTGTTCGGTGGTTGGAACCACCGACATCGCGCGCTTCCCGAAGCGACCACATGTTCGTGTGCGCTTCTTCCCACCCGCCGGTGGCGGGCTTACGAGCACCGAGAGCGCCGGCGATCTCACCGCCAGGCTGATGTCCGAGATCCGCGCGGACGCGCCGATCGCTGCGGCCGGACGACGCCCGGCGCGAGTCCACTAATCGCTCGACGGTCGAAATGTGTAACGGCTCGCGGCGTGAAGGCGGCGTTTTCGGCCCTACAGGGCCTTGGTGAGGATCAGGTCGGCGCCCTCGAGTCCGGTCGTGCCGACGGCGCACGAGCTTGACTACTGCGCGTGCGTTAGCGAAGGCTCCTTCAGAAGCCCGGACAGCTCAAGACGCGCTTGGGCCTCAGCATGCATCTTCGGCTCAAAGATCTCATAGTGGGCCTTACCCCCTGCCTCGGCGGAGTACATCGCCGCGTCTGCGTCACGTAGCAGATCCTCCGCCGACCCGCCATGGGCGGCGATCCCGATGCTCGCGGTCATGGATGCGTCACGGTCGGCAAAAGTGAACGGCACCTCAAGCACCCTGATGAGACGCTCGGCGATGCGCACCGCCGCGCTCACCGGCGAGTCATCCCTGCAGATAATCACGAACTCGTCGCCACCCAGCCGCGCCGCCGTGTCGCCTTGGCGCAACACGCCGCCGATGCGCTGGGCCGCTTGCACTAGCAGCGCGTCCCCCGCGTCATGACCGAGGCTGTCGTTGACTACCTTAAAGCCGTCAAGGTCGATGAACAGAACGGCGACTCGTGGCTCTCCGCGCTCGGCGAGCGCTGCTCGCAGCCGGTCGAGGAACAGCGTGCGGTTCTGAAGGCCTGTAAGGGGATCGTGGAGCGCCTGGTGGCTCAGCTTGGCCTCGCTGTCTCTGAGGGCGGAAACCGTCGTCTCAAGCTCGTCCAGCAACCGCTGCTTGGTGGCGATATCAACGGCGTGGTCATTTGCGGCCGAGATGGCACCGGCGATCAGCTGCACCGTGCGCACGTCATTGCTGTCGAAGGTGCGAACCTCGGGCGAGTTGACATTGAGGACGCCCACGAGCTCGCCGCGATGGCGCAGCGGAACGATGATCATCGAGCGCAGTTCCTGCGCGCGACAGGCAACCTTGTCCACCCTCGGATCGGTCTCTGAGTCCTCGCAGTAGACCGCCTCGCCAGTCTTGAAGCAGACGCCCGACAGGCTCCCATCACGCGGGGTGCGAATCGCAACGCCGCTGTCGCGGCCAGGGCCAGTGCGGTACTTGTAGACGATCTCATCGCCTTCGATGATCCCTGCGCTCGCGGCACTGGCGTCCAGCAGGATGCGCGCCCGGTCGAGCATCCCCAGCACCACGTTCTGCACGTCGAACTCGGCGCGTTCGACCTCGCGATGCAAAGCGACGATCGTCTTTAGGCGCTCGGTGTCGAGCGCCACGGTCTTGGTGAGCTCGCTGCGAACAGCGATGATCGCTGCGCCCGAGGCCACAAAAGTGCCAGTGAGCACTATCGTCCAACCGAGCGACGCGCCGGCGAGCGCACCTCCGTCGTAGATCAGGGGCAGCAGGTTGGCAAGGACCGAGGCTGCCAACACTCGTTCACCGGCCCTGCGCGGCAAGAACCAAGCGCCGAAGACAACGTAGAACAGCGCAAAGCCTCGAAGGGGCGAGCTGGCGCCGCCCGTCGCAGCGACCGCCGCCGACACCACACCGCCAGCGGCGCGAGGCCCTTGACCTTCTGGGCGTCGGCGATCTCGACATACCAGCCCTCCTGCTCGAGGGTGTCGTGCACGATCCTTGCGCCGGTCATCGACTCGATCACCGCGCAGACCGG
>Ga0182024_10015123_pt1 | contig 14826 bp, 15 predicted proteins | sample P32metaG_FD_120480 | JGI IMG/M metagenome (GOLD analysis project Ga0182024, IMG submission 120480) | Permafrost microbial communities from Stordalen Mire, Sweden - P3-2 metaG (Illumina Assembly) | ecosystem: Environmental > Terrestrial > Soil > Wetlands > Permafrost | place: Sweden: Stordalen... | reverse complement strand
GGAGAACGGCATGCCGATCTCAATCAGGTCGGCGCCGGCGGCGGCGACGCCTTCGATCAGCCGGGTCGAGGTCTCGATATCCGGGTCGCCCGCGATCAGGTAGGCGACGAGGCCGGCGCGGCCCTCCGCCTTGAGCGCGGCGAAGCGCTTCTCGATACGGCTCATGGCCGACTCCCCCTTTCCGCCCTCGGGGAACCGCCAACGCATGTCCACCTCACCCTCCCATCGCCATGGCGATGGGCCCCTCCCTCTCCCCCCACTGGGCGGAGAGGGGCTATTCGTGAGACGGCGGCCGACATCACAGCGTCACCCCGAGATGCTCGGCGACGGCGAAGATGTCCTTGTCGCCGCGGCCGCACATGTTCATCACCAGGAGGTGGTCGCGCGCCAGCGCCGGGGCGATCTTGGCGACATGGGCCAGCGCGTGCGCCGGCTCCAGCGCCGGGATGATGCCTTCGAGCCGGCTGCACAGCTGGAACGCGTCGAGCGCCTCGCGGTCGGTGATCGAGACGTATTCGACACGCCCCAGATCGTGCAGCCAGGAATGCTCCGGCCCGATGCCGGGATAGTCGAGCCCGGCTGAGATCGAATGCGCGTCCTTGATCTGGCCGTCATCGTCCTGCAGCAGATAGGTGCGGTTGCCGTGCAGCACGCCGGGCAACCCGCCATTCAATGAGGCGGCGTGCAGCCCGGTCTCGATGCCGCTGCCGCCCGCCTCGACCCCGATCATGCGGACGGTGGGATCATCGAGGAACGGGTGGAACAACCCCATCGCGTTGGAGCCGCCGCCGATACAGGCGACCAGCGTGTCGGGCAGGCGCCCCTCGGCTTCGTCCAGCTGCACGCGGGTCTCGTCGCCAATCACGCATTGGAAATCGCGCACCATCGCCGGATAGGGGTGCGGCCCGGCGACCGTGCCGATCACGTAGAACGTGTCGTCGACATGCGCGACCCAGTCCCGCAAGGCCTCGTTGAGCGCGTCCTTGAGGGTCGCGGTGCCGGAATGGACCGGCACCACCTCGGCGCCGAGCAGCTTCATGCGGAACAGATTGGGTTTCTGCCGCTCGATATCGGTCGCGCCCATGTAGACGACGCAGGGCAGGTCGAAGAGCGCGCAGGCGGTCGCGGTGGCGACGCCGTGCTGGCCGGCGCCGGTCTCGGCGATGATGCGCGTCTTGCCCATGCGCCGCGCGAGCAGCACCTGGCCGAGCACGTTGTTGATCTTGTGCGCGCCGGTGTGGTTGAGCTCCTCGCGCTTCATGTAGATCTTGGCGCCGCCAAAATGCCGGGTCAGCCGCTCGGCGAAGAACAGCGGGCTCGGCCGGCCGACATAATGCGTCAGGTAATAGTCGAGCTCGGCCTGGAAGGCCGGGTCGGCCTTGGCGGCGTTGTAGGCGGCCTCGACCGCGAGCACGAGCGGCATCAGCGTCTCGGCGACGTAGCGCCCGCCATAGAGGCCGAAATGCCCGTCGGCGTCGGGGCCGGCGCGGTAGGTGTTCGGTGTCTGCATCTTGGGCTCTTAATGCACCACGGAGGCACGGAGGGCACGGAGAAAAACAAAACATATTACCGCGAAGGACGCGGAGGTTACGCAAAGGACGCGAAGCCGGCCTGCCGGCGCGAAGCACTAAAATTCACAATGAGACGGTGAGGCGGTGAGCTATCCGAGCCACTGAATCTCACCGCCTCACCGATCGCGCTACGCGCGCTCGGAAATCTTCGCGGCCTTTGCGTAACCTCCGCGGTGAAGTCCTACAGGGCTGCGGCAGCGGCGAGGAAGGCGCGGATTTTCATTACGTCTTTCTGGCCGGGCGAAATTTCGACCCCAGACGATACATCAACCGCGGTGGCGCCCGAAATCCGCACCGCCTCGGGCAGCAGCTCGGCGGTCAACCCGCCCGACAGCATCCACGGCAACCGCCAGTCGCGCCCGGCGATCAGCCGCCAATCGAAGGCGAGCCCGTTGCCGCCGGGCAGGGCGTCGGCGCGGCGCGGCGGTTTGGCGTCGAAGAGGAGCAGGTCGGCGACCCCCTCGTAGCGCGAGGCAGCGTCGACATCGTCCGGGCCGGCGACCGAGATCGCTTTCATCACAGAGCGCCCGAAACGCTGTTTTGCTTGCGCGACCCGCTCGGGCGTCTCGGCGCCGTGGAATTGCAGGATGTCGATCGGCGCCGCGTCGAGCACCGCCTGGATGGCGATGTCGTCGGCGTCGACGAAGAGGGCGACCCGCTTCACCGACGCCGGCACGGACGCGCACAACTCGGCGGCGCGCCGCGGGCTTATCGCGCGCGGGCTCGGCTTGTAGAACACGAACCCGACATAGGCGGCGCCGCCCGCGACCGCGGCCTCGACCGCCGCTTCGCTCGACAGGCCGCAAATCTTCGCGGCGATCGTCATGGCGGGAGCGCGGCGAGCGGGACGCGAGCGCTGTTCCGCGCGCGCTCCACTTCGAGCTCGCGCTCCAACATCACGATGCGGTCGCGCGAGCGGCGCGCCTCGCGCCGCCAACGCCAGCCGCCGACCCAGGCGACAAGCTCGCCGACAAAAAAGCCGACGATCAGCGTCCCGAGCACGACGAGATACAGCGGCAGCTCGACCGCATCCGGCAGCGGCCATAGCCCGAAAGACACGCTCTCGCGGTTGGACACCGCGAAGAGGATGAGGATCAGCGCCACGAGCGCCAGCATCACCCACCAGAGGAATCTCATTCGAGCGCCCTTACTCATCGCCGCGATGGCGCGACTATATGTAATCGCCTTGGCCGGGCTTGACCCGGCCATCCACGAATTTTTTCCGGGTATTCGTAGACCCCCGGGACAAGCCCGGGGGAAGCGAACTTTGTTAGGCTGGGCTTGACTGCTTAATGGTTCAGCCGGTCGCGGAGCTGCTTGCCGGTCTTGAAGAACGGGATGTGCTTCTCGCTGACCGAGACGCTGTCGCCGGTGCGCGGGTTGCGCCCGACGCGGGCGTCGCGGCGCTTGACCGAGAACGCGCCGAAACCGCGCAGCTCGACGCGGTCGCCGCGCGACAGCGCCGCCGCAATCTCATCGAAGATCGCGGTGACGATGATCTCGACATCGCGCTGATAGAGGTGCGGGTTGCTCTCCGCAAGCCGCTGGACGAGTTCCGATTTCGTCATCGCGGTAGCATCCCCCTCGGTTTTGTTCGGGTTCCACTACCGTGCCAAAGCCGCGAGCGAGCGTCAAGCAACCCCTTGAAACGACGCGGCGCTTTACGATTTTTCGTCGCCCTCGCTCTCACCCTCGCCCTCGCCCTGCCGGCGGCGGATCGCCGCGCCCAGGATGTCGCCGAGGCTGGCGCCCGAATCGGACGAGCCGAACTCGGCCATCGCCCGCTTCTCCTCGTCGACCTCGCGCGCCTTGATCGACAGCGTCACCTTGCGGGTGGCGCGGTCGAGCGTGGTGATCTTGGCGTCGACCCGCTCGCCGACCGCGAACCGGTCGGGGCGCTGCTCGCTGCGATCGCGCGACAGCTCGGACTTGCGGATAAAGCCGGGCATGCCGTCGGGCAGCGTCACCTCGATACCGGTATCGGAGGTGCTGGAGATCGTCGCGGTGACGACATCGCCCTTCTTGATCTTGGACATGCCCTGCTCGAACGGATCGGCCTCGAGCTGCTTGATGCCGAGCGAGATGCGTTCCTTCTCGACATCGACGTCGAGCACCTTGACCTTGATGATCTGGCCCTTGCGGTAATCCTGCATCGCCTCTTCGCCGGGCTTGGTCCAGTCGATGTCGCTGAGGTGCACCATGCCGTCGATGTCGCCGGGCAGGCCGACGAACAGGCCGAACTCGGTGGTGTTGCGCACCTCGCCCTCGATCTCACTGCCCGCCGGATGCTCTTCGAGGAAGGCGTCCCACGGGTTGGGCAGGGTCTGCTTGAGGCCGAGGCTGATGCGCCGCTTCTGCGGATCGACATCGAGCACCATGACCTCGACCTCCTGGCTGGTGGAGACGATCTTGCCGGGATGCACGTTCTTCTTGGTCCAGCTCATCTCGGAGACATGGACGAGACCCTCGACCCCCGGCTCCAATTCGACAAAGGCGCCGTAGTCGGTGATGTTGGTGACGCGACCCTTGAACTTAGCGGCGGCCGGGTACTTGAACTCGACGCCTTCCCACGGATCGGCCTCGAGCTGCTTCATGCCCAGCGAGATGCGCTGCGTCTCGGGGTTGAAGCGGATCACCTGGACGTTGACGTTCTGGCCGATGGTCAGCGCCTCGGACGGGTGGTTGATGCGCCGCCAGGCGATGTCGGTAACGTGCAGGAGACCATCGACCCCGCCGAGATCGACGAAGGCGCCGTAATCGGTGATGTTCTTGACGACGCCGGCGAGGATCTGGCCCTCCTTGAGGCCGGCGACCAATTCGGAGCGCTGCTCGGCGCGGCTCTCCTCGAGCACGGCGCGGCGCGACACGACGATGTTGCCGCGCGAGCGGTCCATCTTCAGGATCTGGAACGGCTGCGGCGAACCGAGCAGCGGGGCGATGTCGCGCACCGGGCGGATATCGACCTGGCTGCCCGGGAGGAACGCGACCGCGCCCGACAGATCGACGGTGAAGCCGCCCTTGACCCGGCCGAAGATCACGCCGGTCACCCGCTCATTGGCCTGGAAGTTCTTCTCGAGCTGGGTCCAGGCTTCCTCGCGCCGCGCCTTCTCGCGCGACAACGAGGCTTCGCCGTTCTTGTCCTCCATCCGCTCGAGAAAGACCTCGACGATGTCGCCGACATGGATGTCGGGCGGCGCGCCGTTGTTGGAAAATTCCTTGATCGCGACGCGCCCTTCGGATTTGAGGCCGACATCGATGAGAGCGGCATCGTTCTCGATCGAGATGACGCGACCCTTGACGACCGTGCCCTCGAGGCCGTTGGCCATTCCCATCGACTCGTCGAGCAGCGCGGCAAAGCTTTCCTTGGGGGCCATTTGCTCAGTAACGGACATTCCTTATCCTCGATCCCGAATGCCTGGCCGCCCCGCCGGGATCAAGGCGGAGCGGGCAGCCGGCGTTGAGAGGCGGGGGCGGCTGCGTTGACCCGGTTCTGCAGGGTGCGGGGGAACCGCCGCTATCGACGAGCGGCCAGCAAGCGCGCGATATGATCGGAAGCCTGCTCGAACACCTGATCGGCATCGAGCAATGTCGTATCTATCGTCATAGCATCGGGCGCTGCCGCGAGCGGCGCCACCCGACGCTCGCTGTCGCGCGCGTCGCGTTCCCTCATGTCCTGCAGGACAGCGTCGTATATAGCGGCCGCACGGCTCCGCCGCAACTCCTTGACCCGCCGTTCAGCGCGGGATTCCGCGCTGGCGACGAGGAAAAGCTTCACCGTCGCGTCGGGGCAGACCACCGTGCCGATATCGCGGCCGTCGAGCACCGCGCCCTTTGCCGGCGCGGGAGGATGGCGCGCGAAGTCGCGCTGCGCGTCGAGCAGGGCCGCCCGCACCGCCGGGATCGCGGCGACCAGCGAGGCGGCACGGCCGACATCCTCGTCGCGCAGCCGCGGGTCCGCGGGGCGCAAAAGGTCTAGGTCTCGCGCCGCTTTTTCAGCCGCGACGGGATCCGTCGGGTCGCCACCCGCGTCGAGCACGGCGAGCCCGGTCGCGCGGTAGAGCCGGCCGGTATCGAGATGCGCGAGGCCGAACCGGGCGGCGACCCGTCGGGCCAGCGTGCCCTTGCCCGACGCCGACGGCCCGTCGATCGCGATGATGAAGCTTGGAGGCGACATCTAGCGTTCTTCGAGGCTCCCGACCCGGCCCTCCGGGCCGTTTCGCGGGCACCTCAGGATGAGGATTTTTCTTTCTGCCATTCTCCCTCGCCCCTCATCCTGAGGCGCTTCGCGCAGCGAAGCCTCGAAGGATGCGACGACGGCATTGCCGGGCGCCGTCACCCGATCTCCGCAAAGCCGGCGCCGAGCCGGTTCATCAGCGTCACGAAGCCCGGGAAGCTGGTGGCGATCGGGCGGGAATCGTCGATCCGCACCGGCGATTTCGTCGCGAGCCCCATCACCAGGAACGGCATCGCGATGCGGTGATCGAGCCGGGTCTCGATCAGCGCGCGGCCGGCCGGAGCTCCGCCGTCGCCATCGACGATCAGGTCGTCGCCCTCGATCGACACCTTGACACCGCAGGCCGAGAGGCCGGTGGCGATCCCCGCGAGACGGTCGCTTTCCTTGACCCGCAATTCGCCGAGCCCGCGCATGATCGTGCGGCCCTTGGCGAACGAGGCAGCGACCGCGAGGATCGGATATTCGTCGATCATCGACGGCGCGCGTTCCGGCGGGATGTCGGCGCCGTGCAGCGCGCCGGCCCGCACGCGCAGATCGGCGACCGGCTCGCCGCCTTCGACGCGCTCGTTCAGGATGGCGAGATCGGCGCCCATCTCCTTGAGGCTGGCGATGAGCCCGGTGCGCGACGGGTTGAGCCCGACACCCTCGACGGTGATTCCCGACCCCGGCACGATCAGCCCGGCGACCAGCGGGAACGCCGCCGACGAGATGTCGGCGGGCACGACGATCGGCGCGGCCTTGAGCTCGGGCTGGCCGACGATGGTGATCCGCCGGCCGCCCTTCTCCATCGGCTCGATGCGCAGGGTCGCGCCGAAATGGCCGAGCATGCGCTCGGTATGGTCGCGCGACGGCTGCGGCTCGACCACCGTCGTCTCGCCCGGCGTGTTGAGCCCGGCGAGCAGCACCGCCGATTTGACCTGGGCCGACGCCACTGGCAGCGTGTACTCGATCGGCACCGGGTTCGCCGCGCCGGTCACGGCGAGCGGCAGCCTGCCGCCCTCGCGCGACGTGAAGCGCGCGCCGAAGCGCGCCAGCGGCTCGGTCACCCGGCGCATCGGCCGGCTGCGCAGCGACGCGTCGCCGGTCACGAAACTGGTGAAGGGATGCGTCGCCAGCACGCCGAGCAGCAGCCGCGCCGCGGTGCCGGAATTGCCGAGACCGAGCACGTCCGCCGGCTCGGCGAGTCCGCCGAGCCCGACCCCATCGACCCGCCAGCGCCCCTCTCCCAGCCGCTCGATTCCGGCGCCCATCGCACGCATCGCGGCGGCGGTGCACAGCACGTCCTCGCCTTCGAGCAGCCCCGAAATCTCGGTGCGTCCGACCGCGAGCGCGCCGAGCATCAGCGCGCGGTGCGAGATCGATTTGTCGCCGGGCACGCGGATCGTGCCGGAGAGCGGCGCCTTGGGACGCGAGCCGGCGAGCGGCGCCGCGGAGGGCGCCCCAGGGGCCGTTGGGGAGTGCGAGATCAGATCGTCGGGCATGATCCCGCTCCGGAGATGAAGATTGCCCTTGCCGGCGCCGGGCCAGCGGCCCATATGCCGCAGCCAAACGGCGCGCCGGCACGCGTTTGGTTTTGACAGGATGCGCCGGCTGTGGCAATGGCCGCGCCGGCGTTTCTCGTGCGAGCCCACTCTAGCAAGACCCGATAAGGAGCAACACTTGGCCAAACCCGAATGGGGCACCAAGCGGATCTGCCCAAGCTGCGGCACCCGCTATTACGATTTGATGCGCGAGTCGGTGATCTGCCCGAAATGCAGCACGCCCTACGACCCGGAGGCGTTCCTCAAGGCGCGCCGGTCGCGCCCGGCTGCCCCGGTCGAAAAGGAGGTCGCGCCGATCGACGCCGACGCCGAGACCGAGGATGTCGAGGTCGTCGAGGACGAAGAAGGCGCGGTGCCGCTCGCCGAGGGCGACGAGGAGGAAGAGGAAGAGCTGATCGAGGACGCCTCAGAGCTCGGCGAGGACGAGGACGACATGGCCGAGGTCATCGATAATGTCGAGGAAGAGGAACCCTGAGGTCTTTTGCGTTTGACGGCGTCGGAGCCCATTCCTAAGTTCGCCGCCACCGATCGGCGATTTTGGCGATCGGCGTTTGGGGGGCCATAGCTCAGCTGGGAGAGCGCTACAATGGCATTGTAGAGGTCACCGGTTCGATCCCGGTTGGCTCCACCAATAAGTTCAATGGCTTGGCTAGCGATAGCCAAGCCATTGCTGTTCTCGGGGCGTCCGGTCGTCCGATTGACGCGGGGCCTTGGGTAGTTTCCGAGGCTGACGCGGCACGCCGCCGCGCAATACGGTCAGCTCCGGCAGAAGCTACGGCGATCCCTACTTCTCTGCCGCTTCATGGGTACGGCGGAGGCGATGACATTCGATGGCTGAAATGACGCGCTCCTCCGTGGCTTCAATCTTGGCGCCTGAGTTCGACGACTTTCTGTTCGCGCCGATTGGCGAGGAACGGAATGGAATGCTCCTCAGCGTCATTTCGGCACTGGCGCGATTGGACGTCGACCCGTGGCAGGAAGCCGCCAACCTGGCTGAATTGCCAAGGACAACGGCAACTCGCCGATTGGCCTCGTTGATCGCGGCGCTACCCGACAGGCCATCGATGCAACTCGACCTCGGGACGATCGCCGGTCGCTTGATTGCTCTCCTGCCGCGCCGGGCAGGTTTTCCTGTCTCATCGGTCGAAACGTCGCTCGGCGTGCGTGTCAGCGCGGTGATCCAGTCGCCGCCCTTCCGCTACGCCGCATTTCTCCTGATGGTGGTTGCGCTGAGCGGCCTCAGCGTCGCGGTGAGCCAACGATCGGCGGCGCGGGGTAACAACGTCGACCTGCCGGCCTCCAGCACCGTCATCTCACCAGCGCCGTCGACCTCTGGTCGGTGACGATCCCGAGCAGGAGTCGCACCGCCGCGGCGAGCCCGCTGATCGGCCAAAACCAATCTCTCGCGAACGGCGCTAAGTAGAATCCGATCCTAGTGGGCGGGTCCGTCCTACCGCCACATGCTGCGATTGTAGCTGCGATAAAGCTATTCGATCCGTTTGAGCTGACGCTGACAGGTAGTCGGATCGAGAGATTATTCGTTCATCTTCTTAAAGAGGCACGCCATGTCCTCCCTAACCATGTTTGTAGTCCCGATTGTCGTGATCGTCGCCTTCACCGTGATCATGGCGACCGTAAAGATTCTACGCCAATATGAGCGAGCCGTGGTCTTTACGCTGGGACGCTTTCAGGGGGTCAAAGGGCCTGGCCTAGTGCTGTTGATCCCGTTCTTCCAGGAGATGGTGCGGGTGGATTTGCGCATCCAGGTCATCGAGATACCGACCCAGGACGTCATCTCCCACGACAACGTCTCGATGAAGGTCGACGCGGTCCTCTACTTCAACGTCGTCGATCCCGAACGGGCCATCATCCAGGTTCAGCGCTACCTTCCCGCGACCGTCATGCTGGCGCAGACGACCCTCCGCGCAGTGCTCGGCCAGCATGAGCTCGACGAGATGCTCTCCGAGCGCAAAAAGCTCAGCGCCGATGTCCAGAGCATCCTCGACGCCCAGACCGAAACCTGGGGCATCAAAGTCACCAACGTCGAGATCAGAACCGTCGAGCTCACCGAAAACATGGTGCGCGCCATCGCCAAGCAGGCGGAGGCGGAACGCGACCGGCGCGCCAAGGTGATCCACGCGGAAGCCGAGTTTCAGGCCTCGCAAACCCTGGTCAACGCCGCGCAGATTCTATCGAGTGTTCCAGCCGCCATGCAATTGCGCTACCTGCAGACGCTGACGGAAATCGGCGCCGAACAGAATTCCACCATCGTCTTTCCGATGCCGATCGACATCATCAAGCCGTTCCTCGAGCTGTTTGATAAATCCGCCAAGCCGGCCGGTGTCGCCACCAACGGCGCCGCTCACGCCTCGCTCGCGGCGGACGCCCCATTAGCCTGATTCTCAGGGCAACGCGTCGCCCCGCGCGGGGCGACGCGAAGGCTAAGGCGGCGGAGCTGGACTCCGCCGCCGCTTTTTTGGCCGATCGCCGCCTCGGTGGAAATCTGCATTTCCCAATGCCCTTGACCCCCGAAAAGTGACAGCCGATCAACTGACTGGCGCGCTCCTTGCTTCGCTGCTGGCACCTACTTGCTGAGCGAGGCGAGAGCAGGATGCCAAGCGTTGCCGCCGAGCCCTACGTGTTCGATTTGGCGCTCCGCCGCTGCGCGCTGGTGATCATCGACATGCAGCGCGATTTTCTCGAGCCCGGCGGGTTCGGCGCCGCGCTGGGCAACGATGTCGGCATGCTGCGCCGCGCGATCGAGCCGACCCGGCGCGTGCTGGCGGCGGCGCGCGCCGCGCGCATGCTGGTGATCCACACCCGTGAAGGGCACCGCGGCGACCTCGCCGATCTCCCGACCGCGAAGCGTGAGCGCGGGCGCTTCGCCACGCGGATCGGCGATGCCGGCCCGATGGGCAGGATCCTGGTGCGCGGCGAACCCGGCCACGACATCATCCCCGAGCTGGCGCCGATCGCCGGCGAGCCGGTCGTCGACAAGCCCGGCAAGGGCGCCTTCTACGCGACCGACCTCGACACGATGCTGCGCAACCGCGACATCGCCCAGCTAATCGTCTGCGGCGTCACCACCGAGGTCTGCGTCAACACCACGGTGCGCGAGGCCAACGATCGCGGCTTCGATTGCCTCGTGCTCGAGGATTGCGTCGCCTCCTATTTCGAGGATTTCCAGAAAGCCGGGATCGAGATGATCAAGGCCCAGGGCGGGATTTTCGGATGGGTGGCGCCGTCGGCGGCGCTGCTGGCCGCGCTCGGCCAATCGGAGGGACTGCGATGAATGCTGCGACAGCGACCGCCGCGAAGGGACCCGCCTGGTGGGTGGATGGCGATTGGAACGGGTTTTTCGGCCTGTTCACCAATGTCGCGCTCAACGTGATCGTGCTGACCGGATTGTGTCTGGGCGTCGTCAAGATGCCCGAGTCGATCGTGTTCGGCCGGGTTCTGCCGGCGCTCGGCATCGCCTTGCCGATCGGCAATCTGTTCTACGCCTGGCTCGCCTTCCAGCTCGGCCGGCGCGAGGGCCGCGACAATGTGACGGCGCTCCCTTACGGGCCCAGCGTCCCGCATATGTTCATCGTCGTCTTTCTGGTCATGCTGCCGGTCTACCTGAAGACCAACGACCCGATCCTCGCCTGGCAGGCCGGGCTCGGCTGGGCGTTCATCATCGGCTGCATCATTCTCATCGGCGCCTTTGTCGGCCCGACCTTGCGCAAATACACGCCGCGCGCGGCGATGCTGGGGGCGCTCGCGGGGATCGCGATCGCCTTCATCTCGATGCGCCCGGCATTCTTGAGCTGGCAGGTGCCGTGGCTCGCTTTCACCTCGCTGGCGATCATCCTCATCAGCTGGACCGCGGGGGTGCGGCTGCCCGGCGGCGTGCCGGGCGGGCTCGCCGCGGTGCTGGTCGGAACCGGGCTCGGCTGGCTCGCGACCCTGACCGGGATCAGCCAGGTCATGGACCCGCACGCCGTGGCCGCGGCGCTATCGAAATTCGGCGTGCACCCGCCGATCCCGTCGCTCGACTTCCTGGCCGGGCTTTCGGATATCGGGCCGTTGCTCGTCGTCGCCGTGCCGCTCGGCATCTACAATTTCACCGAGGGCATGAACAATGTCGAAAGCGCCGGGGCGGCGGGCGACCAGTTCGATCTGCGCAAGGTCCTGCTCGCCGACGGCATCGGCGCGCTGGCCGGAGCGTTGCTCGGCTCGCCGTTCCCGCCGGCGGTCTATATCGGCCACCCCGGCTGGAAAGCGGTCGGCGGCCGCATCGGCTATTCGCTGGCGACCGGGATCGTCGTCGCGCTGGTGTGCTTCCTCGGGCTGACCGCGCTCCTCCTCGCGGTCGTGCCGCTGGTCGTGATCCTGCCGATCCTGCTTTACATCGGGCTGGTGATCGGCGCGCAGGCGTTCGAATCGACGCCGCCGCGCCATGCGCCGGCGGTGATCCTGGCGATGCTGCCCAACATCGCGTCCTGGGCGCAAAATCAGGTCGACGGGGCGCTCGCCGCGGCGGGGACGAACGCCGCTTCGGTCGGGATGGACAAGCTCGCGGGGCACGGCGTCATCTACCACGGGCTCGCGCTGTTTGGCGGCGGCGGGACGTTGACCGGGCTCATGCTCGGCGCGGTCGCCGCCTTCATCATCGACCGGGCCTTCGACCGCGCCGCGATCTACGCGCTCGGCGCGGCGGTATTGGCCTATTTCGGCGTCATCAACGGAACCGCGCTCGGGTTCGGCAATTCGTCGGGCGTTGCGCTCGGCTATCTGCTGGTAGCCGCGATCTGTATCGCGATGCGCTATTATGGTGCGCCGGTGCCGCTGTCGTTCGGCGATGACGAGGCGCTCGCGCAGGACGCGGCCGACGATTGACGCCATGAGCGACACCGAGGATCTCGACGCCTTTATCGCGACCGGCTCGCGGCTGCTCGGGATCGAGATTCGGCCCGAATGGCGCGACGCGATCCGGCTGCATCTCGCGATCTCGCTCGGGCATGCCCGAACGGTCGCCGAGTTCCCGCTGCCAGAGGGCGACCCGGCCCCGGTGTTCTCGGCATGAGCTGGGAAACCGCCGGCGAATTGGCCGCCGATGTAACCGCGCGGCGGCGCGGCGCGAGCGAAATCATCGAGGCCGCGCTCGGCCGCATCGAGCGCGGGAACCCGCGGCTCAATGCCTTCACCGCGGTGACGGCGGAGCGCGCGCGGGCGAAGGCCGCGGCGGTCGATGCCGCCCTCGCCGCGGGGAAGCCGGTCGGGAAGCTGGCGGGGGTGCCTTTCGCGGTCAAGAACCTGATCGACATCGCCGGGCTGCCGACCCTCGCCGGCTCGCGGATCAATCGCGAGCATCCGCCGGCCGCCGCGGACGGGACGCTGGTCGCGCGCCTCGAGGCGGCCGATGCCGTCCTCGTCGGTGCGCTGAATATGGGCGAGTATGCCTACGATTTCACCGGCGAGAACTGTCATGACGGCCCGTCGCGCAACCCGCACGACACCGCGCGCATGACCGGCGGCTCGTCGGGCGGCTCGGGCGGCGCCGTCGCCGGCGGGCTGGTGCCCATCGCGCTCGGCTCCGACACCAACGGCTCGATCCGCGTGCCGAGCTCGTTCTGCGGCGTCTTCGGGCTGAAGCCGACTTACGGACGGCTGTCGCGCGCGGGGAGCTTTCCGTTTGTGTCGAGCCTCGACCATCTTGGGCCGCTGGCGCGCGGCAGCGGCGATCTTGCGCTCGCCTATGACGCGATGCAGGGTCCCGACCCGCACGATCCGGTGTGCGCCGATCGCCCGGCTGAGCCGGTGACGGCGCTGCTCGGTCGCGGCATCGCCGGGCTGCGGATCGCCAAGGCAGCCGGCTATTTTCGCGACGGCGCGTCCGCCGAGGCCTTGTCGGCGCTCGACACCGTGGCGGCCGCCGTCGGCGCCACTCGCGAGATCGACATTCCCGAGGCGGCGCGGGCACGAGCCGCCGCCTATGTCATTACCACCTCGGAGGGCGCCGCGCTGCACCTCGACCGGCTGCGCGAGCGACCGGGCGATTTTGACCCGGATGTGCGCGACCGGCTCATCGCCGGCGCGCTGGTCCCCGGCGTCGCGGTCGTTCAGGCGCAGAAGTTCCGCCGCTGGTACCGCGACGCGGTGCTGCGGCTGTTCGACGAGGTGGACGCGATCCTCGCCCCGGCGACCCCGTGCGTCGCGCCGCTGATCGGGCAGAAGGTGTTCGAGCTCTACGGCAAGGAAATGCCGTTGCGGCCGAATATCGGCATCTACACCCAGCCGATCTCGTTGATCGGTCTGCCGGTGGTCGCCGTGCCGCTGCCGACGGCGCTCGGATTGCCGATCGCCGTCCAGATCATCGCGGCGCCGTGGCGCGAGGACTTGGCGCTGCGGATCGCCTATCATCTGGAGGAGATGGGCGTAGCCCGCGCCCCGCTGCCGCTTGGAGCCGAATGAAGATCAACGACCCCAAAGTGCTGGCCGAGGTCGCGGCCGCCCTCGCGCGTTACGAGGCGGCGCTGGTCGGCAATGATGTGGCGACGCTGACCGCGCTATTCTGGCGCAGCCCGCTGACGATCCGCTACGGCATCGCCGAGAACCTCCACGGCAGCGACGAGATCGCGGCGTTTCGCTCGGCGCGGTCCCCGGTCGGGCTCGCGCGGGAGCTGTCGCGCACGGTGATCACCACCTATGGCGATGATTTCGCCACCGCCGCGACCCTGTTCCACCGCGCCAGCGCGCCCGGCAAGATCGGCCGCCAGATGCAGAGCTGGGCGCGCCTGCCCGAGGGCTGGCGCATCGTCGCCGCCCATGTGAGCCTTATCGACGAGATTTGAACCTTATCGCGCCGCGCCGATTTGGCCCCAGGGCCGTATGGCATGTCGCTTGCGACTCCCAAGCCGGGTCACCGCGACCCGAGGGAGCTTGGGGGATGGCATTTTCTCGCCGCACGCTGATCGGCGCCGGCCTCGCGCTGCCGTTTGCCGCGTCGCTCGGCACGCAGGCGCGGGCCGCCGATCCGGTCACCATCAAGATGGGAGTGTTGAAGCTCGTTCACTCGATCACCCCGTATTTCTACGAAAAGTTCCTGCCGGCCGGGTACAAGATCGACATCATCCCGTTCTCGACGCCGACCGACGGCAAGGATGCCGTGGTCACCCAATCGGTCGATTACGGCACGTTCGGAATCGCCGCCGCGATCCTCGGAGCCGCCAGCAGCCAGCCCGTCGTGGTCTACGGCGCCGAATGCAACAAGGGGATGGCCGTGGTCGCCCGCAAGGACGACCCGATCACCGCGATCACCGACCTCAAGGGCAAGAAGGTCGGCATCCTGACCGGCACGACGCAGCAGGTTTTCTTCCTCGAACGGCTGCGCATGGTCGGCATGACCGAGCAGGACATCATCTCGGTGCGGATCGCGTTCGCCGACATGCAGGGGGCGCTCCAGCGCGGCGATATCGACGCCTATGTCGGCGCCGAG
>Ga0182024_10015121_pt1 | contig 14827 bp, 11 predicted proteins | sample P32metaG_FD_120480 | JGI IMG/M metagenome (GOLD analysis project Ga0182024, IMG submission 120480) | Permafrost microbial communities from Stordalen Mire, Sweden - P3-2 metaG (Illumina Assembly) | ecosystem: Environmental > Terrestrial > Soil > Wetlands > Permafrost | place: Sweden: Stordalen... | reverse complement strand
GTCTCACCTGCTCGTCTCCGCGGCCCTGGTTTCGACCTTGTCGACACCAGGGCGGACGCTGGCGGCGGACGCCGCTGCCGATGACCAGGGAGGCTTGGCCGAGATCGTCGTCACCGCCGAAAAGGTGAAGTCGACGATCCAGGACACACCGATCAGCATCTCGGCGCTCAGCGGCGACCAGCTCGAAGCTGCCGGCATCACCAGCGTGCAGGATATCGCGCGCACGGTACCGGGCATCTCGGTGCGCTCGGCGGGACCAGGTCTGACGGAATACGATGCACGCGGCCTGGCATCGAACGGCGGCGCGGCCCCGACGGTGGGCTTCTACCTGGATGAGATCCCGCTGTCGCCGCCGGCGCTGTCGCAGTCCGGCAAGGTGGTCATCGACCCGGGCCTCTATGACGTCGACCGCGTCGAAGTGCTGCGCGGTCCGCAGGGCACGCTCTACGGCTCTGGCTCCATGGGCGGCACCGTCAAGATCGTGACTGCGCAACCCAAGCTCGGTGAGTTCGAAGGTTCGGCGCAGGTCATGGGATCGGAAACGCAGGGCGGCGGCGGCAACTACAGCGGTAACCTGATGCTGAACCTGCCGCTGGGCGACGTGCTCGCGCTGCGCCTGGTTAGTGGCGACGTTTATCGCAGCGGCTGGATCAATCTGACTGCGGTGAACGTGCCGAACGCGGCCACGGTGCTGCTCAACAAGAATTTGACGGCAGCGCAGATGCAGCAGGAGGTCTACGACGCCCCGGTGGAGAGCAACACTCCACGGGCCAACTATGAGCGGCAATGGAGCCAACGAGCGACTCTGCTTTTCAAGCCGAGCGAGGACTTTTCGGCAACGCTGTTCGCGATGGATCAGCACCTGCTGATGGGCGGCTACGATCTGCTCGATGGTTCGCCGACGAGCGCGCAGCCAGGGAAGGTCTACAACGCACACTATGAGGTGTTTCCGCAGCGCGAAGGTCTGCATGATGACGTGCAGATCTATGGGCTCACGATCAACGCCAATCTGGGATTCGCGGACTTGACCAGCGCAACCAGCTATTTCACCCGCGAAAGCAAGCAGGGAGAGGACGCATCCGAGTCGCTGTATTACTCCAACGGCGGAGCCGCACCGCTGGCGCCCGTTACCTACTACGAGAACGACCCATCGCACCAGATCGCGCAGGAGCTGCGACTGACGTCGCACGACGTTGGCCCATGGCACTGGGTGGGGGGAGCCTTCTACGACGGACTGAAGTCGGTCTGGAACGAAATCAGTAGCACCCCGGGGCTGGTCTCCACCACTGGCCCGGTGGCTGTGAATAACTACGATGGCTCGTATTTCACTTCCTGGAACCCCTACTGGGTCAAGCAGTTTGCATTGTTCGCGGACGGCTCCTACAAGATCACCGATCAGTGGAAGATCGCTGCGGGGCTACGCTGGTACGAGTACCACAGCGAACAGCATGAGTTCTCCTGGGGTCTGGACGCGCCTTACCCCAACCAGACAGTCTCCCCGATCTTCATCACCCGCGCCTCGGACAAGGGATTCAACCCGCGAGTGAATCTCTCCTATGAACCTAATCACGATCTGAATCTCTATGCCACCTTCTCCAAGGGATTCCGGCCCGGTGGCGCAAACCAGATCGTGCCGACGCAGCCGCCGATCAACTGCCAGGCTGGCGTACTGCAGTTCGGACCGGACTCGGCCTACAACTACGAGGTCGGCGAGAAGGCCAAGCTGCTGGATAACCGCCTGACCATTAATGGCGACGTCTACTATATCCGCTGGCAGGGCGTGCAGCAGGTCATCACGCTGCCCTGCGGCTATCAGTACTACAACAATGCCGGCGACGGTCGCGCCTTCGGGCCGGAGCTGGAGATCTCCGCCAGGCTGACCAACGAGCTGACAGTTCAGGTCGGCGGCTCGTATGTGGATTCGAAGATCACGTCCCCGACGCCTTCCTTCGAGAGCTACCTCTCAAGCGTGGCAAACACTCCGGATGCGGGGGGGCAGCCGCTGAATTCCGGACTCGGCGGGCGCCCCTGCCCGACCACCGGCAATTGCACCGTGCCGATCCTGAACGTGGCCAAGGACAATGTCAGCGGCTCGGTGACCTATAGCCGGGAGATCGTGCCGAACTACAAGCTGACGGCGCGCTTCGACGACACCTTTGTCGGACCCTCGACCGACGTGGCTTACTACTTCGGGTACGATCTACCAAGCTATAACATTGCCAACATCCACCTGATTCTCGAGCACGACAAGTGGTCGGCCAACTTGTTCTGCGAGAACTTCACCAACGAGGTGGCGCTGATCACGGCCAACAACACCAGCTTTCAGTTCAACATCCCACAGACCGTGCGGTACGCGACCAACCAACCTCGAACCTACGGATTGCAGCTCAACGTGAAGTTCTGATCAGCTGACGCTTCTCATTTCATCGAGTGCGGCCAGGGACTCGGGCAGTACCTGGCCGCCATCGATGACGAGGCTCTGACCCGTGATATAGGCCGCCTCATCGGTGGCGAAGAACAGTGCAGCATTGGCAATATCGGTCACGGAACCCAGGCGGCCCAGTGGCACGGATGTCTCCATCGACCGGACGTACTCGGCGCCGAGACCGGCCAGTCCCTCGGTGGCGATGTTCCCGGGCAGCACCGAATTGACGGTGATGTTGTAGGGCGCCAGTTCGATGGCCGCCGTGCGCATGAAGCCAAGCTGCCCGGCCTTGCTGGCGCCGTAGTGCGCCCAGCCAGGATAGCCGGTGACCGGGCCGGTGATGGAAGAGGTCAGGATGATGCGACCGGCCTTGCGCGCCTTCATTGCCGGCAGACAGGCGGAGACTGCGAGGAAAGTGCCCTTGAGGTTGGTGCCGATGACGGCATCGAAATCCGATTCGGTCATGCTGCCGAGCTTGGCGGCCGGGAAAATGCCGGCATTGGCACACAGGATGTCGATGCCGCCGAAGGCAGTGACTGCGGCCTGCGCCATGGCGGCCATGTCGGCCGCGCGCTGCACGTCGGCCGCGAACGCGCGCGCTGTGCCACCTGCGGCGGTGATCTCATCGGCCACGCGCTGCGCCTCGCTGAGGGTGCGCGAGACGATGAGCAGACGGCAGCCTTCCGCGGCAAATCTGCGCGCGATGCCGCGACCGATGCCGCGACCGGAGCCCGTAACGATGACGCTGCGGCCCTTGATGGATGAAAACATGATTGGACCCTCTATGCCTGCCTGGCGCGCCTAGCGCAGGAATTTCCCCGCAAGCAACCGTTCTGCAAGCTCGACTGTACCCGCGGTATACGCGCCGCCCATCTGCTGCGCCATGGGCACTTCGCTGTGCGAGGCAAACCACGCCGACAGCAGAATGCGGCGTAGCACGATAAAGGTCGGAATCTCGTCAATATCGGCGTCCGTCAGCGTCGCTGCGCGGCGATAGCCTGCGGTCCAGGCCGAGAGCAGATCGGGCACATTCGGCTGATGCTCGATAAAGCTCACCGCGGTGGCGAAGTCGTACATGAACCAGCTGAAGCCGCAGTCGTCGAAGTCGATGATGCGCAGGTCCGTGTTCTGCACCAGCAGATTCGCGAGATGCAAGTCTGCGTGCACGAGGCCGAACCGGTCGGGACCTGATCCATAGCGCGCGAGGCGGGCTTTGATCACTCCCAACGCGGCCTCGATGATGGCGACTCCGTCCGGCATCAATCCGATCGCGGCACGCCAGGAACCCCAGAAGGCGCGGGGGCCCACCATTGCAGCCAGGTCCCAGCGCTTGCGCCGGAATTCGACCGGCAGCCGCCAGTTCCGTGCGTGGCGGTGCATGCGGGCGGTGACCTCTCCCAGGCGATCGAACCAGTACACGCTATCGACCGCGGGATCCGGCGCGCGGCCGGGCAGGCGCACGAACGCCACCGCCTGGCGCGATGCCGCCCCCGAAGGGGGCGCGAGCGTCTGTAGGCGCTCGCCATCGACCCCCGCCACGGGCGTGGCGGTTTCCACCACCCCTTCGCGGCCGAGCGCTTCGATCCACGCCAGCTCGGAGCGAATCTCTTCGGGCGATGAATAGCCGACGCGGTGTACGCGAACCACCAACTCGCGGCCATTCTGCGGATCACTGAGCGCAAAGGTCGCGTTCTCGGACAGATTGAGCACGCTGACCGCAGTCTCCGGCGACAGTCCCCAGCGAGCCAGTCCGCCGGCAACCATCTGCTCAAGATCCTCGACGACCTCCGGTGGGTATTCGCCGGGCACGTGTTCAGCGCTGCTCGCCGAGCGCATCGTCGAGGGCCGCCACCAGCAGATCGGCATCGGCGGCGGAAAAGCACAATGGCGGTCTGATTTTGAGCACGTCGCCGGCGCGACCCGCGGCGCCTATGAGCACGCGCCGTTCACGCAGCGCATTGATCAGAGCGGGCGCCGAAGCGGGCGCGCGGATGTCCACGCCGATGAACAGCCCGGCACCGCGCACCGCGCCGATGGCCGCATGCCGTGTTGCCAGTTGCCGCAGGCATTGCCGCAGGTAATCGCCGACGCGCAGTGCATTGGCCATGAGATCTTCCTCCTCGATGACATCGAGCACCGCATTGCCGACTGCGGCCGCCACCGGGCTGCCCGCAAAGGTATTGAAGTAGCCCTCGCGCTCGTGCAGGGCGTCGAGAATTTCCGGCCGCGTGACCACGGCGCCGATCGGATAGCCGTTGCCCATCGGCTTGCCCATGGTAACGATGTCGGGCTGCAGGCCGTGCCGTTCGAAGCCCCACAGCGCATCGCCGCTGCGCGCGAATCCGCACTGCACCTCATCGGCAATCAGCACGCCGCCGGCGCGATGCACGGCCTCGACCGCCGGCCGCAGGAAACCGGCCGGATCGGCATATACGCCGTCGCTCGAGAAGATGCTGTCGATCAGCAGCGCCGACAGGCGCAGGCCGTGCCTCTCCAGATCGGCGATGGCGGCGGTGACATGGTCCGCAAAATGCTCCGGTGCCGAAGGCGCCGGCACCAGGCGCACGTGCGGCGCGGCCGAGCGCTGCAGAAACGAGCTGGGTGAAACCGCCGTGGTGAGGGCGGTATTGCCGTGATAGGCCGCCTGCGTGACGATTACGCCGGTGGCACCAGTGAAGCTGGCCGCGAGCCGCAGCGCCAGGTCGTTGCTTTCGCTGCCGGTGCAGGTAAAGGTGAGGTTGGTGAGTCCGCGCGGCAGCGTCGCGAGCAGACGCTCGGCGTAGTCGAGCGCGCCAGGGTGCAGATAGCGGCTGTGGACGTTGATCCGAGCGAGTTGTGTGGCCGCAGCCGCCACGACCCGCGGATGGCAGTGCCCCACGGAAGGCACGTTGTTGTAGGCATCCAGGTAGGCCGTGCCGGCGGCATCGTAGAGCCAGCAACCTTGCGCGCGCACTAACTCCAGCGGCCGCTCGTAGAACAGCACCGAGGCCGAACCGAACAGCTGGTAGCGGCGTCGTATGCTCCCGGCCAACTGCGGTTCGAGCGCCGCCGCGCGTCCCGGATCGAAGGCGTTGAGCGCAAGAATCGGTTTGTCGGGATCACTGGGCGGCATGGCACTCAAGAATAATCCGGCAATGGAGCGCTTGCGACCGCCGGCCGAGCCCGCATCAGTGCCCAGGCTCCGGCCATCCAGGCCAGCGCCGCGTACGGCCAGAGATTATTGGGGAACTCCGGTGGCGGGTAGATGTTGCGGTAGAGCACCCACAGCAGCAGCAAGGGTCCGGATGTGCAGAGCACCGACCAGACAATGCGGCCTTCGCGCCAGGCTTCGAGCGTCTCTGCGCCGCCGACACCGATGTACACCAGTATCAGCGCCAGCACGCCGATGGTGCTGGTATAGCTGTAGTAGTCGCCGCCCCCCGTGAACGGCGCCACCGCCAGAAACGGCACGATGATCAACAGCGCCGTCACCGAGACGGCCGACGCAGGTGTGCCGTGTCTGGGATGGATGCGGCCGAGTGTCGGTGACAGCCCGGCACGCCCCAGGGCGAACAGCACGCGCCCACCAGCGGCCAGACAGCCCAGCACGCCGCAAAAGCAACTGGTGGCCGCCGCCAGATCCAGGGCGATCGCCAACGGCGGCGACATGTAATGCAGCGCCAGGTCGTTGAGCGGTGCCTGCGAGCTGGCGAGCTCGTGGATGCCGGTCGGTCCGAAGCCGATGACTTCGCAATAGGCCACGAAGATGAAGAACACGCCTGAGCCGAGCACGGTGCTGAGCAGCGCGATCGGAATATTGCGCCGTGGATTGATGGTTTCCTCACCGAGCGTGGCCGCGCCTTCGAAGCCGGCAAAACACAGAATGCTGTACACCATGCCGTAGCTCAGGCCGGTCCAGCCATTGAAATCGGCCGACGGGCGGAAAGTGGCGGCGGTGTCGGCGATCGCCGGATGTGTCTGTCTCAGGATGGCGATGCACAACGCCAGGATCATCACCACGGCGACGGCTTCCAGCGCCAGCATCAGCCAACCGGACAGTCGCATGTCGCGAAACGCAAGCCACCAGCCCACGATCATCGAAGCGACGCCGATCGCAGCCCACAGCGCTCCCACATCGAACGACATTCCCTTGAGCGCGGCCGCCGTGAAGTTGCCGACCAGCGCCGCGAAACCCGTGGCGAAGCCCAAGTAGGTGAGCAGCAAGGTCCAGCCGGCGACGAAGCCGGCGCGACTGCCGAAGGTGTGAGCGATGTAGGCGTAGGCGGATCCGGCATGCGCGACGCGGCGCGTGCAGGCAATGAACGAGAATGCGATCAACACCATCGCCAGGGTGCCGATCGCAAAGGTCAGCGGTGCCGCCGGTCCCGCGGCCTGCACGACCAGCGTGATATTGAAGGCGGCGGTGACGGTGGGGGAAATGACCGACAGGGACAGCGCAATCGCTTCCGGCAGGTTCAACCGCGAGACCAGGCTAGTCATGCATGCCGCACTGTTTCACCACATCATGAAGGGCGCCACGTCCGCGTCCGCTACCAGGCCATTGACAACGTCGTTGATCGCCTGATCGACGATCGCGACCCCTTCATCCGCTTCGGCTTCGGTCAACGTCAATGGTGGCGTGAATTCAAGCACGTTGGCTCGCAGCCCGACGTAGAAGAATACTGCCCCGAGCTGATAGGCGCGATAGACCACTTTCGCCGTGGTCGTGACCGGCACGGGCGTACGCGCGGCGCGATCGCTCACCAGTTCCACGCCGAGCGCCAGGCCACGCCCGCGGACCTCACCGATCAGCGGCTGGCGTGCACTAACGGCGTGCAAACCCTGGCGCAGCCGTGCACCAACCCGGTTCGCCCGCTCGATCAGGCCCTGCGCGTCGATGGCGCGCAGTACGGCGCGGCCCGCGGCGGTGCTCACCGGGTTGCCGCCGGTGGTCTGCAATGCGAATGCCGGCGCATGGTCCATGATGGCGCGCGGTCCGATCACCGCCGAGAGCGGCAATCCGCCGCCGAGCCCCTTGCCGAACACGACCATGTCCGGCTCGAGTGCTTCGTGCTCGAAGCAGTGCATTCTGCCGCTGCGCGCGAGTCCGACCTTCACTTCATCGACCACGATCTGAATGCCATGCCGGCGGCAGCGTTGCTGAAGGGCTGCAAGAAATCCGGGCGGCGGCACGATCAGACCGCCGTCGGCCATCATCGGCTCGATGAACACCGCCGCCACCTGCTGCGGTGGACAGGTGGTTGCAAACTGATAATCGAGCAGCGCCAGCACCTGCTCGGGACTAAATTCCGCACGGTAGGGGTCCGGATAGGGCAGCAGCAGCAGGCCGGCGCGCGGCAATGTGTGCGTCATGGCGGTATGGCCGGAGATGCTCATCGAGCCCGACAGATTGCCGTGATAGGAACCGATGAACGAGATGAAGCGCGAGCGTCCGGTGGCCGCCTGCAGCACGCGCATGGCGCAGTCATTGGCATCCGAGCCGGAGTGCCCGAACCACACGCGCCGTTCGCCGCTGCCGGGTGTGAGTCGCAGCAATTCCTCGGCCAGCGCCACCGCGTGTTCGTTCGGAAAAGCCAGCAGGCTTGCGCCGGCCATGTCGGCGCAGGCGGCCGCGATCGCCTGCGTGACCACCGCTGGGCTGTTGCCCAGGATCGCCGGACCGAAGGAAGCCGACAAATCGAGCAGCCTGCGACCGCCTTCTTCGATCAGCCGATTGCCGCTGCCGCCCACCAGGCTCAGCGGCGAGAACCGCAGGCGCGCGATGTTGGCGATGACGCGCGCGTCACGCTCGCGCAGGGAGCGCATGTCAGCGGAACTGCTCGTCGACGCTCAGATCGAGCGCCACGGCGTGCCGATTGGTCTCATTCGCCAGGCCGATGATCGCCACCAGCTCGCTGAACTGTTCGGCCGTCAGGCCCTTGTTCCTGGCGGCCGCGGAATGCGAGGCGATGCAATAGCGGCAGCCGTTGGTGACGCTGACGGCGAGGTAGATGAGCTCCTTGGCCAGTGCGTCGAGCGCCCCCGGCGCCATGACCTGCTTGGAGTTGGCCCACATGCGGCGCAGCGTCGGCGGATGATGTGCCAGCACCTTCCAGTAATTGTTGACCCAGTCGGTATTGCGGGTCGCCATGATGTCGTCGTACACCGCGCGCACTTCGTCCGAAGCCTCGGCGTATTCGATCGGCGCGCGGGTCGCGCTCGTGGGAATTGTCATGGCCTGGCTCCCAGTCTGGCAATTTCATCGAGCAGCTGCTGGCTGCTGATCTGCCGGCAGTAGCCGCGATTGTTACGCAGCGACCAGTCGTGTCGTTCCGCGGACAGTGTTACGCAAGCGTCGGTCGGGACCGTCACCAGGTAGCCCAGATCGCAGGCATCGCGGATCGTCGAATCGACACACTGATCAGTAAGGCAGCCGGCGACGATCAGGTAACGCACGCCGAGATTGCGCAGCACATAGTCGATGTTGGTCGAGATGAACACCGACGAGGAGGTCTTCGGGAACAGGATCTCGTCCGCCGCCGGCCGCAGCTGCTCGACCACCTTTGCATCCGGGGATCCTTTCGGTACGTTGAATCCCGTTATCTTGTAGTCGAGCGAGCGGTCGCGGCCGTCGGCGGTCATGCTTTCGATGACCGTGTAGGTGACTTCGATATGCGCGCGGCGGCAGGCCTGCTGCAGCCGTGCCATGTTGGGCAGTGCAGTCTGCTGCAACGTATGGAAGAAATATCCGTAGCGCCGATGCTTCTCGTCGGCCGCCAGCTGCGCGTACTCGCCGCCGTCCCAGGTGCAGTTATAGTTCTGCACATCCACGAACAGCAGTGCCGTAAGCGACGGTTGGATTTCGACCTCGCGACTGAGCAGTTGCGTCATCAGGCGGCTCCAAAGAAAGTGCGTTCGGCAGCCTGCAGCGCCAGCGTTACGCGCCGCGCCCATTCGCTCTGGCCGCTTTCGTCGGTCACCAGGTCCTGGCGGATTTCGATGGCGACATACGGCAGTCCGCGTGCCTCGGCGTGACGCGGGATAGTGAAATCGCTCTGGTCGCTGACGAAGTAGGGCTCATTCTCGGCAATCAGCAGCTGGCTGTCACGGCGCAGCTGCTCGAGTACCAGCGAGGCGAAGCGCCGGTCGCGGTTGTAGAGTACCGCCGCGTGCATCGGTCGGCGCACGCCCTGATAGCGATCGGTCATGCTGTGCTGGGCCACCAGTATGGTCGGCCGGCCGGCGGTCAGCCGCTCTTCGAGCAGCGTGCGCAGGTGTCGGTGGTAGGGTTCAAAGATCTCGGTGCGGCGTGCCAGCAGCTGCTGTTCACTCAAGCCGATGTTGCCCGGAATGCCGGTCGATTCGCTGCTGAGCGGGATCGAGGAGGCGACGCTCGGATCGCGATTGCAGTCGATCACCAGCCGCGAGTAATTCTGCCATACCAGCCTCGCGTCGAGCGCGGCTGCCACCAGGCGAGCGACCGCGAGGCTGCCGATGTCCCAGGCGATATGTCGCTGCAGTTCCGCAGCCGGCAGGCCGAGATCCTGCAGGCCTCGCGGAATCAACCGGCTGGCATGGTCGACCACGATCAGAAAATTCGATTTGCCCTGTCGACCGATCTCCGTGAATGGCGGCGGCTCATCCGCGGCCAGCAGCCGATAGGGCTCAGTAGACTTCTGCATAGCGACGACAGATCTCCGCTTCCTCGAGGTTTTCGATCGCCTTGATTTCGGCGTGCTTGAATAACACATAGGCCGACAGCAGCTCATCGCCGAGCCATTCGGATGCGGCGGAATTCGCTTCGAGCAGTGCCAGAGCGTCGCCCAGGCTCGCCGGTAACGCTTGACGGGTCGTGAGCTGCAGTTGCCGCTGCTCGCGGATGCCGTCGAGGCCGGCCTGCACCAGCATCGCCAGCGCCAGGTACGGATTGGCGGTGGCGTCGGCGACGCGGAATTCGACGTTGAACTGGCGTGCGCGCTGTCCTTGATCGCTGCCGCTCACTGGACAGATGCGCAGCGCGGCGCCGCGATCGAGCGGCGCCGCATCGGCGTACACCGGTGCCCATCGATTGGGGCGCAAGCGATAGTACGACGGCACCGAGGCCGCGGTCAGGGCGCACAGCGAGGGCAGGTGGTGCTGAATGCCGGCGATGAACTGGCCGCCCTGGTGCGACAGTTGCCAGGGCCGCTGCGACTCGAACAGCACCGGCTGGCCGTCACGATCGAGGAAGCTCCAGTGAACGTGCGTGCCATTGCCGATGCCGTCGGGCGTCAGGATCGGCGCAAAGCTCACGCGCGTCCCCAGACGGAAGGCGACCGCCTGCGCGAGTTCGCGCGTAATCACCGCGTCGTCGGCCGCGCGCACGCCCGCGGCCGGTGCGGAGGTGACCTCGAATTGACGCGGACCGTATTCGGACAGGAAGGAGTCCGGTATCACGCCTGCCTGCCGCATGGCCGCCAGCAGCGATTCGCCGAACGCGCCCTGGCGGCGATAGGCGTCGAGCTCATAGGGCTGCCACGGATGCGCGGCAACACCCTCATAGACGAATTCCTGCTCGAAGCTCGCCAGCAGGCTGAGCCCGCTCTCGTGCCGCAGGCGATCGAGCGCGCGTCGCAGGATATGGCGCGGGCAGAAATGCCACGGCCCACCCTCGAGGGTTTGAAGATCGCCGATATAGAAATACTCGGCGGTGCTGCCGCCGAAAGGTACATAGACGCGCGTGCTCGGATCGGGTATTAGCATCACCTCGCCGGTCGTGCCGAAGGTCGTCACATGGATAGGGCCGAACGCCGACATGAAGATATTGGTCGGCGCGAGCCCGACACCGCGCTGCAGTCTCGCCGGCAGATCGGCCGCTGGAAAGCTCTTGCCGCGAAAGTGGCCGGAAAGATCACAGGTACCCACGAACACGATCTGTTCGCGTTCCATGTTGAAACCTCGAAGACGAAGCTTGAGCGCAAGCCTACCATCCTCTATAGAATCAAAGGGCACCCGAGGAGCCTGAATGTCGCAATTCATCATCGCTTCGCTCACCGCCGGCGTCGTGCTGAGTCTGGCGGGCGCGCCCGCGGCCACGGCCGCCTCGGCCGCCTCGGCGGCCGCGGGCAGCCTCGAGCAGGCCTACGGCGTGCTGCACGCCGCGAGCTTCATCGACCTGACGCATGAGTTCGGACCGTCCACGCCGCACTGGAAGGGCTTCGCACCGGAGACGGTCACGACTTTGTTCACCATCGCCAAGGATGGATTTCACGCAGAGAAATTCTGCCACCCGGGCCAATGGGGCACGCACGTCGACCCGCCGGCGCATTTTCACGATGGCCTCAAGACCGTGGATCAGATCGATCCGCAGGAGTTTCTGCTGCGCCTGGTGGTGATCGATGTGCACCAGCAGGTCGCCAGGGATCCTGACTACCAGGTCTCGCTCGAGGACGTGAAGCGCTGGGAGGCCCGGCACGGGCGCATTCCTGCCGGCGCCTTCGTCGCTTTGCGCACCGATTGGTCGAAGCGCTGGCCCGACGATGCGGCCATGCAGAACCTCGATGCCAAGGGCGTGGCGCATTACCCGGGCTGGAGCAAACCGGTACTGCAGTACCTGTACGAGACGCGCAAGATTACCGCCTCGGGCCACGAGACCACCGACACGGATCCGGGGCTCGCGGTCACCAAGGATGATTATTCACTCGAGAGTTATATTCTTGGCACCAATCATTACCAGATCGAGCTGCTGGCGAATCTCGATCGAGTGCCGGAGGCCGGCGCGCTGGTGATGGTGAGCTTTCCGAAGCCGGTCAACGGCACCGGCTTTCCGGCGCGCGTGGTCGCGCTGGTTCCGAAGGGCTGATCAACGCAGTCCCAGCTGCTCGCGTAATTCCCGGGCGGTGAGCAGTTGCACGTACACCGACGAGCCGACATCGAATCGCCTGGCTTGCGACAGCGGACCGACCACCACCGGTTCGAATCCCGCGTCCCTGACCAGTTGTTTCGCCGCCGCCAGCGCCTGCGGGTCGTCGCCGGCCAGCGGAATCGCGATCGGCTCACCGGGGCGGTGCGCCTCGCTTTCAAGACTCTTGTAGTTGATGGCGTTGAAGGCCCGCACCAGCCGTACCCCTGGCAGGTATTCGGCTGACGCCACGCCGGTGCCCTTGCGGCGCACTTCGTTGGCCATCTCGCCGTCGCGCTCGGGGTACGGATTGCCGGTATCGAGCACGATCTTGCCCGACAGTTCGTGCGCCAGATCCTTACCGAGCTGCGGCAGGGCGCCGTAAGGAATCGAGATCAGCACCACATCGCCGAACAGCGCCGCCTCGCGCGGCGTTCCGACCTGCGCCCTCGGACCGAGCGACTGCGCCAGCGCCTTGAGTTCATCGGGATGGCGCGATGAAATCATGATCGAATGGCCGGCCTTGACCCAGAGGGTCGCGAGCGCGCCACCGATATGGCCGGCACCGATGATGCCGATCTTCTGCGGCTGGGTAGCGCCGGACGCTTCGGCCCTGGCGCACGAGGGCAGGCCCAGGATCGACAATCCGCACATGAATAGCGCGGCAAGGAAGCTGGGAGTTTGCATGACGGTCCTCCTATTGACAGCGGCGGCGACTATGCCTTAACTGCCGAGCTTTTGCAGTCAAAGGATTGCCGCATGATCGTCCGACCGGTAGCCCATCGCCTGATGCCATTGATCGCGCTGGTAGTGACGGCCTTGCCACTCGCAGTACCGGGGGCCACGGGCGATGACTCGGTAGCGACGATGTGGGATCTGAATGATCTTTACGCGACGCCCGAGGCCTGGACGCACAGCTTCGAGCAAACCAAGGCGGCGGCCGAAAAACTCGACGCCTACCGTGGCAGCCTCGGCAACGGTGCCGATGCCATGTTCACGGCGCTCGATGCGATCTCGGCAGTCAACCGGCAGACCGATCGCCTCGGGGTGTACGCGTCGCTCAAGGGCGATGAGGACCTGCGCGCTGCCAAGGAACAGGAGCGTCGCCAGGTGGCGCAGGCACTCGGAACACTGATCGGCGAGAAAACCGCCTGGCTGAATCCGGAGATCGTCGCGGTCGGCGCCCAGAAGGTCGGCGAATTTGAAGGACAGCGCCGGGATCTCAAGGATCGTTTCGGTTTTGCACTTCAGGATGCGTTGCGAGCCGCGCCGCACACCCTGAGCTTCGAGTCCGAATCGGTGCTGGCCATGACCGGCAATGTGCTGGCACAGCCGACCGCCATCTATGACGAGCTGGCGTTTGCGGATCTGCCGTATCCCGACTTCACGCTGCCGAACGGTGCGAGCGTGCGGCTCGATGAACCGACCTACGAGAAATACCGCCAGGTCGACAATCGCGACGAGCGCAAGGCCGTGTTCGACACGTTCTGGGGTGCCTGGCACAAGTACGAGAGCACTTTCGGCGCCAGTCTGACGGCGCAGGTGATGGGCGATGTCTTTACCGCCAAAGCGCGCCACTATGACAATGCGCTGGCGGCGGCGCTGTTCCAGTCGAATATGCCCGAGTCGGTCTACCGCACGCTGGTGGCCGAGACCAACGCCGCGCTGCCGACGCTGCATCGCTACCTCAAGATGCGCAAGGCGCGGCTTGGCATCAGCGATGAGCTCGCCTACTACGACAACTATCCGCCGATGTTCCCGCTCGCCGAGCCGCCGACCTTCAGCGTCAAGCAATCCGAGACGCTGACCCTGGCGGCGCTGGCGCCCATGGGCGATGACTATCTGGCATTGATGCGCAAGGGCTTCGCGGGCCAATGGATGAACGTGCTGCCGCATCCGGGCAAGGCCACGGGTGCCTACATGAACGGTTCGGCCTACGATGTACATCCCTACCTGCTGCTCAATCATCACGACGATTACCAGTCGCTCACCACGCTGGCGCACGAGTGGGGTCATGCGGTGCATACGCTGCTGACCGATGCGGCGCAGCCGTACGAGAAGTCCAACTACTCGACCTTCATCGCCGAGTCGGCCTCGATCGGCAACGAGATGCTGCTCAATGACTACATGGTTGCGCACGCCAGGAACAAGGCCGAGAAGCTCTACTATCTGGGCGTCGGCATCGATGCCATCCGCTCGACATTTTTCCGCCAGGTGCAGTTTGCGAAAGGCAGGCCGGTAGGGTATGACCGTAATGGTTTGATCGTATCGCAAATGGTTACCCCTGATATTGATAAAAATTTCGACGTTGTTAAGAATGAGTTAAAAAGTTCAGGAGCTATTGCTGAAATGGCCGAATCGAGTTCGCCAACTACGGATATTTACGCCACCAACGGCAATATCGAATGGAATGGGAAAGACCCAGGCCTGCCCGTCGATTTTCCAAATACGACTGTATCCGTTGACTTTGGCCAAACCGTTGGCTGGCAGTTTGTTGATGGCAGGGATTTTTCAAGAGCTTACCCTACCGACAGCACAAGTTT
>Ga0182024_10015120_pt1 | contig 14827 bp, 7 predicted proteins | sample P32metaG_FD_120480 | JGI IMG/M metagenome (GOLD analysis project Ga0182024, IMG submission 120480) | Permafrost microbial communities from Stordalen Mire, Sweden - P3-2 metaG (Illumina Assembly) | ecosystem: Environmental > Terrestrial > Soil > Wetlands > Permafrost | place: Sweden: Stordalen... | reverse complement strand
GGAGATGGTTTCAACGTTGAATTTTTTGTAGTCGGAGTAGCGCGTTACGGCGTTGACCTTGAAGCCTTTTACGAGCAGGACGCGGACGCCGACGTGGGCTTCTTCGTACGTCGGCAGCCAGACCTCGTTGTTTACGAATTCCTGCTCCATGATGAAGCTGGTGCCTTTTTGGAGATTTGCAAGAAGACCTCCGGCGAATTTCATGTCGCCGACGAAATAGGCTTCGAGACGGGCTACGTCATGGGCTTGTTCGTCGATCCAGACGACGCCGGCAAGCTTCTGGACAACTTTTTCAACGAGTTTGTGGGCATGGAATTCTGGATTGGGCTCGAAGTCGAAGACCAGAACATCCTGGCCGCGAAAGCGTTCGCGCCTAGGATTTACGAATTGCGAGACGCGTAGGAAGATTTCGATGCCTGGTTCGTCATCGTCCTTTTCGCTCTTACCAGCTTCTTTGTCCTTCTCTTCCTTGGCGTCTCTCTTGGCTTGTCTCTTCTGGATATTTTCAATTTCCTTCTGTGTGGACTCGTTTTCCTTCTTTTGCTCGTCTGCGCTTAGCGGCTTGCTGTCTTTCTTGACCAGCGTAGAAACCTCGTCGCCATCTAAATAGAAGAAAGTGTATTCCTTGACTTCGTGTTTTTTGACGCGGCCATCGTTTTCGAATTCGGTTTGTTCCTCGACGCGCGTGCCCGCGTAGTCTTCCTTGAGCTTGTCGATGGCTTTCTGGTGGTCGTCAATTTCCTTAAACAAGGCTTTGAGGTCTGGCAACTGAACCTGCGACTTTTTTGGAAAATCGAAAATGCGTTCGCCGACGGCGCCGTTGACGACGGCGCGAGTTATGGCGATGTTATAAACGGCGGCGGCGCGATGCAGTTCAACGGAATGCGGAAGCTGGATGCCGCTTTCGAGGCGATAATCGGAATAGATAATTTCTTCGCTCACGTCATTCATTTGCGCGGACTCTTTTGTGAGCAGGTGCGATTGCGGATCGAAATACAGTTCGCGTTTCAGGCCCGCGGGGTTCGTTAACTCCAGTTGCAGTGTATCTTTGCCGCGGACCTCAGCGTGACCGACGAAGGCGACGGCAATCTTTGCTTTCTTCAAATCGAGCAGGTGCGAATTATAGTATTGCGACGCCGCTTCGAGTTGCGTGTTGGGTGCGCCCAAGAGTGTGGAAGGACCGCCACCATCGAGATGCCATGCGGATTTGCCGTTGTAGGCCACAATGACCGGGCGATCATTGACGATGAGTTCGGAATAGTAGCGGTTGGGCGATTTCAGATAAAACGTGAAGGTGCCCGGATTGCCGTCCGCGATCGGGAAGGTACCTTCAAGAGTAACGGTCTGAATTTTGCTGAGGGCTTTGCGGCCGCCCGCGGCTTTTACGTATTGATCGATGATCTTTTGTGGTTCCTGAGACCGGGATGGCGGACACGCAGCAATTCCGATCAGGAATACGACGACAAAAATAGCGGCCGCCTTCTCATATGAGCGAAGTCGAGGCAAAGGATAGACTGGCCGCGTCGAAGGCATGGGCGTCAACACTAATAACGCAGTGCCAGGATAAAAGTTTCGTGTTATTTCGAGTTTCGATGTGCTTGCCTGTGAGAAGGCCGGCGTCTAGTTGACCGGACGGTTGAGATATTTTTCATATAGCCGGCGCTGTTTGTTGTCGGTGGAGGTGAGCTGGCCGCGGATGAAGAGGTAGCGGACGTCGGTGGTCAATTCCAGCGGATCACCATTGGTGACGATTAGGTTGGCGAGCTTGCCGGGTTCAAGGGTGCCAAACTGATCAGCGAGGCCGAAGATTTGCGCTGGGTAGACGGTGACGGCCTTTAAGGCCTCTTCGTAGGGCAGACCGTAGGCGACAGCGTTGGCGGCATTTTGGCCGAGCCGGCGCGCGAAGGAATTGTCGAAGCTGGCGAATGCAAATTTTACGCCCGCTGCGGCGAGTTCGGCGGGCTGCGAAAGGACGCGATCGTAGGGATCGTCCTGCTGATTGGGAAGGGTTAGAACTGGACGAAGGATGACCGGAATATTTTTCGAGCGCAGCAGATCTTTAACTTTGTAGGCTTCCAGGCCACCGGCAAGAATCATTTTTAGCTTTTGCTGATCGCAAAACTCCACGGCATGGCGGATGTCACGAGCTTCGTCGGCAAAGACCAGCACGGGAAGCTGGCCGCGTACGACGGGGACGAGGGCGGCAAGGCGGACGTCGGCGTCATAGTCCGCGGGACCTGCATGGCCGAGGGCTTGCGCATAGTGGCGCGCGCGCGCAAGCCAATCGGCCAGCTCGTCGACGTGCTTGTCGTATTCCTGCTTGGCTTCGGTGTAGGGTTTTTCCTTGATCGAGAAGGTGGAGAAATCAAAGGTGCGTGTTTCGATGGTGGGCCAATCGATCACCATGGCTGCGCTCTTTTTGATGAGCATTTCGTTGATGGTCCAACCGGACATGTGAATGGCCGAGGCTTGACCGCCAAGGAGTCCTGAGCCCCCGGAGGAATCAAAGCCGCCGCTGGCGGGGACGGCGAGCACTTCGGTGATGCCCGCGGCGCGCGTGACGGTGATGTGTTCACTCGATGGAAGAATGGCGGTGGCGGCAACCACGTCGGGATTGAAATCGCCAGTCTCAGTTTCATCCACCGTCGAGCTGACCGCGCCGATCTCTCGCAAACCCATCTGAGTAATGGAATCGAACAGGCCAGGATAAATTTGCAGGCCCTTGGCGTCGATGACTTGCGCGCCCGAGGGAACGTCAATACCGGTGCCAACCGCAGCGATTTTTCCGTCGCGAATGATCAGCGTGCCATCTTCGATGGCCGGGCCAACGAGCGTAAAGATTTTAGCGTGCGTCAACGCGTAGACCGCAGGAGGTGGTGCAGATTGCGCGCCGACGATGTGCGGAATGGCACAGAGCGCTGAAACAATTAAAGCGACGCGAACGATTCGTGCGGCGGCGTTCACAGGACACCTCCGGTGGCGAGATCGTTTTGCGGCGGCTTGGGCGGTTCGGCCGGAGTTTTATCTGGCGGCTTGGTGGCGTCGGGTTTGCTAGCGTCCGTTTTTGCCGTGCCTGGTTTGTTTGACTTCTTGCCAATCTCGACGGTGGCGTCCGGTTTTTTCTCGGCGGCCTTCTTTTCTTTTTCGAGGAGCGATTTCTTTTCTTTTTCCAGGTCGGCACGGCCGGCAATGTCCCGCGCGCGGTCGAAATAGACACGGCCATCGATAATTGTTTTTTGCACGACAGCGTAGGCGCTGAGAGGATCGTGATTGTAAATCACGAGATCGGCATCTTTGCCGGTGTCGATCGAACCGACGCGCTGATCGATTCCCAGTTGCATGGCGGGATTGAGAGTGACCATCTTCAGCGCATCGTCGTGCGTCATGCCCCCATACTTGATGGACTTGGCAGCTTCTTGATTCAGGTGCGTGGCTTCTTCCGCGTCATCGGAATTGATGGAAACGATTACGCCGCGGCGCGCCATGATGGCGGCGTTGTACGGAATAGCCTCGAACGCTTCCACTTTATAGGACCACCAATCGGAAAAAGTGGAAGCGCCAGCGCCGGAGGCGGCGATTTCATCGGCTACCTTGTAGCCTTCCAAAACGTGTTGCAGCGTGCGCACCTTAAAGCCAAATTCCTTGGCGACGCGCAGCAGCATGAGGATTTCATCTTCGCGGTAGCAGTGCGCGTGTACATAGCGCTTCCCTTCCAGTACTTCGACGAGCGGCTCCAGACGCAGGTCGCGGCGCGGAGGAATGGCGGATTTATCGCCTCCGGAAACGCGTTTGTTGTAATCGGCCCACGAGCGCTGGTAGTCGCGCGCTTCCGTGAAGGCTCCACGAATGGTTTCTTCAACGCCCATGCGCGTCGCAGGATAACGTTTGGGTTGTCCGGGACGGCTGAAATTGGAGCGCTTGGGATTTTCGCCGAGAGCAAACTTGATGCCGGGAAGAGCGCCTTCAAAGGGGAGTTTGGCGGCAGGTTGCCCCCAACGCAGCTTGATGACCACGGTTTGGCCGCCGATGGAGTTGGCGGAGCCGTGCAAAATATTTGCCGTGGTTACGCCGCCGGCAAGGTCACGATAAATGTCGATGTCGTCTGGATTCAAAACCTCGGCAATGTTCACGATAGAGGAAACGGAAACGCTGCCTTCATTGACGCTGCCGTCCACGGCGATGTGCGAGTGACAATCGACAATGCCGGGCATGACGAATTCTCCGGCGGCGTCGATTACCTGTGCGCCAGAAGGTGCGTGCACGGATTGACCGATCTCGGCGATCTTTCCGTTTTGAATGAGGATGGCGCCGTGTTCGATGGTGCCGTGTGAAACGGTGAGGATGGTAGCGTTTTGAATGACGATGGCCGCGGGCGCGAGAGGGGCCACCGTGTCAGGAGGAGCCGCAGTCGCTACTGAGGCGAGCAAAACGGAAGTTGTGATTAGCGCTGCACGAAACGGGTTCATCGTCCGGCTCCTTCCACTTGCGGCATGTCTGAAGTGGCGTCACGTTGCACGGCAGAACGTGTGCCGGGCTTCGCGCCAGTAAAGTCCGTGGAAAAACCCAAGCCCGTGACGCTGAGGGAGCCTTTGAGCGAAGTGGCATCGAAGGTGCCGGAGAAGATAACGTCTGTGGGGTTGCCTTCGATCGGGATGTTGATGGTAAAGCTGAATTTTTCCGCGCTGGCGTAGCCGGTGATGATGGATGCGGTGCCGCGCTGATTGGTGACGGTGCCAGAGATGGTGCCGTCGGCCGACATAGTTAAATCCGCGGTGGATTCTTCCGCGCCCTGGGGAGTGGTGTAGGCTAGCTTCCATTTGCCAGTGATATCGCCCTTTGGCGGATCCTTGGGCCGCTCCGGCTCGCGCGGTTCAAATTTTCGGCCATCGACGAAAACCATTTTTACCTTGGTTTTTTCATCGAATAGGTCGCCGTCGGTGACCACCAGATTCGCGATTTTCCCTTTTTCGATGGAGCCCATGCGGTCGGCCACGCCGAAGATTTCCGCGGCTGAGAGGGTCAAAGCGCGCAAGGCGACATCAGGCGAGAGGCCGGCGTCGATGGACTTTTTGGCGGCCTTCACGATGTCTTTGGGAGCGGTGATGCCGCCCGAATAAAATGCAAATTTGACGCCGGCCTTAGCAAGGGCGGACGGGGAGGACGGAGCGCGGTCCCTGAAACGCAGCGTTTGCAGGGAAGGTTGTTCGTCGGGATCGGAGTCCTTCTCAGCTTCCGGCCACTTTAAGTTGACGAGCACCGGCAGCTTTCTTGCCGCGATTTCACCGGCAACTTCATAAGACATTTGTCCCCCATAAATCACGGCGGGAACGTTCCAGCGGTCGACGAGGAGAAGCGAGCGACGGAGTTGTATGGTGTTGTTGGCCGGAATTAGGACAACAGCGTGATCTTCGAGCGCTTGCGCCAGAACCGCGGAATTACGATCGTAGCGTGGGCGGTCTACGCCGCGAGGATTTTTTTCGTAGGCTGCCTCCGCTTTGTCGCTCCATGCAGTATCCAGGAAAAGTTGATGGACGTACGCCAGCACCCCCATGACGCTGTCTGGAAAACCGCTGCCGAAACCGCCGAGGGGCTGCAGCGCCAGAGGAAGGGCCACGGGCGATTTGACGACCAAGTCGCCCGCGCGCTCTCCGGCGAGGTCGAGAATGGCGGCTTGTCCGGGAAGGATTCCGCCTTTCGGGGCCGAGAGCACCGTCGTGAAACCCGCGCCGCGCCAAGTGTCAATGCGCTTGTCTGCGAGGCTGACTTCGTCGGCGGCACTGCGCCACGCGGTGGTGCCGGGACGATCTTCCGGGCCATTGGAACGTTCCGTGGCTCCGCTTGGCGGTCGGCGAGCGCCTCCGCTCTCCATGCCGGCGTTGGGCGCTGGCGCAGCGACGATCCCGACGTCGGTGAACGCGTCGAACAGCCCAGGATAAACCGTGAGGCCTTTGCCATCGATGATCCAAGCTTCGTCGGGAATAGTGAGATCCTTGCCGATTGCGGAAATTACGCCGCGCGAAATCAGAATGGTGGCGTTTTCGAGGACTGGTCCGGAAACCGGCACGACTTTGGCGCCACGGATCGCAAAATAACGCGGCTCGCCGCCTTGCGCGTCGAGGGTGCTGGCCGCGAACACGAGTACCAGCAGGATGAGCGCCGCAACTGCAAGGTTGTGCCGAAGCTTTACGAACGAATGCATGCCAGACTCCTTATTTTACGGATGAGAAGAGCAACCGTCCCCGATCGTTGTCATGGTAGACGCACGCAGAATCGAGAATGTTTCACTGAGGCGTTCGTTTTCACTTCCAATCAATTGCGATTCACTTGTTATTGAGTCATGTCTGTGCCAAGAGTCCAGCCAACGTCAATTTCACGGCTTCTTCTTGCCGAAGAGGCCGCCGATATTCTTGGCGGCGTTGGCAGGATTTTGCGCCTCGGACTTAGCGCCGCCGGGAACCAATCCGCCGGCACAGCCGAGTTGCGATTTAAGCATGCTCGCCGCTAGGCCGCCAACGTCCGGCACGAATTTGGGATCGGCGCTGGTGCCCTGGATCATGAAAGGTATGGTTGTGCCATTCTTGCAATTCCCACTCCCGCTTTTGCCAAGCAAGCCGCCGAGACCATTTGCAGCGCCGGAAACCGGGCTGGCCATCTTGCCAATCGCATCGGTCAACGTCGCGGCCATTTTGAAATTCAAGTTATTTCTTGCGTCGATGGTGCCCGCGCCTGTTAGGGTTCCGAGCGCGGGCAAGACGGCGATAAAACTTTCGGCTTTCAAGCCGTCCGGCGCCATGCGCAAATTCGTGGTGAGTTTCGTGATTTCCAAATCCTTGCCGCTCTTTAATCCGGTGAGCGAAGAGATCGCCGACATTTTCGAGCCTAGATCGAATCCCGCGAGTTTTGCGCTATATAGGCCGACATTTCCCGTGGTGACGAGGTGGTTGGTCGGGCCTGCGAGGTTCAGTGTGGTGTTTAGCGTGCCTGCCTCGAGCGAGGCGCCCTTTGGCAAATTGATGCCGAGCGCGGGAAGAAACGCTTCCAAATCCTTGGCAGGCATATTTTCACCGTCGAGCTTCACGTTTAACACCGTGGCCTCGCCGGAATTCTGGTACGTACCGCTAAGGTGCGCCGCGGCACTTCCGATTTTCACCGCAGAAGGATTTAGGACGCCGCCATTTTTACGTAGATCATATTTTGTGTCGAAATCCACGTTTAGGGGGACCGATGCAGGTGAGCCTCCGGCGATGAGCAAGGCTTTGGAGAGTTTGGCGGTACCTTGGACTTGCGCTTCGCCATTCTGAGAAGTCAGCGTCGCATTTAGATCGAGCGAACCGCCGAGACCGGCGGAGGGATCCAGGACGCCTGCGCTCGCTAGATTCATCGAAGAAATTTCGAGTTTGGCGTTGAGCGGTGTCAATGCGGTGTCCGCGGCGTCGACCGGTCCAGCTTCGCCAGCCAGGGTAAATTTTCCGCCGCCCGGAAGGTCAGCGCTCACTTTGAACGGAAACTTTGAAGACGTGGAAACATGGGAGGTGGAGACGTCCACGTGGTCGTAGGTGCTGCGCTTCTGCGAACTAGTCGAGCCGATGACGATACCGCCATTTTTGAGATCGAGCTTCGCGACGGAGAGCTCCGCTGAGCTGCTAGCAGGCGTATTTTTTGCTGGGGCCGCTGCGCCGCCGAGCGATGAGTAGTTCCACTGGCCCGCCGGATTCCGCAGTAGCGTGACTTGCGGATCCACGATCGTCACTCCGGTCACGTTCAAGGACTTCGAAAAAATGAGCGGCAAAATTTCCACTCCCACCTTGAGTGATTTGGCCGTCAAAAATGGAGAAGAACTAAATTTAGGATCGTCGCCAATGGCAAGATTTTCCGCGGAGACTGAACCACTGAGGAGCGAGAAGCTCAAATTGCCGAGTTCCACGTGGCGGCCGAGAGCAGCGGAGATTTTTTGTTCGATGGTAGGGCGAAATTGATTCACAGGGACCAGGAAAGGCAAGACGATCAGCAATACTATGAGCGCGGCCGCGACTACGAGAATGATGCGAAGTTTGCCGCTCATGGCGCCTCCTAAGCTCTGGATGTCTGGTCCTGATTGAGGCGCAGATGATAACACACCGCGACGCGCAAGCGCGTTTGGATGACCGGCGAATATACCGTGTGACGTTGATGCCTTTCGCGAAAAGGAGGTGTAGAATCGCCGCCAGAGCGGCCCGGTTGGTTGGCAGGAGGAGTTATGAGTCACTCTGCGATTAGCACCATGTTCATGACTTTGGGAATCCTGGCTTTGCTACTGGCAAATGCGAGCCTGCCTTCAGCTGCTCAAAGGGCGGTTCCGAGGCCGCCGCAACCGGTGCCTTCACCGAACACCCCGAACAGCAATGTTCCCTCGGGTTTAGATGGACCGAAGGTGACGGGTTCGGATCCTCAGGCGCTGGATTTGCAAAATCAGGCGAAAATTAAAGCCGATATTGAAAGACTATACGCACTAGCATTTGAATTGCGAGAACAGATGAAGCAGACGGACGCCACAAATACGTTATCCCTGACCCTAGGAAAGAAGGCGCAGGCGATCGAAAAATTAGCGAAAGAGATTAAGGACCGGTCGAAACGCTGATTTTTGCTCTTTTCCGGAGGGTCCAATTATCCGAAAGCGTCTCGCCAACGCTATCGGGAAGGCCGGATGCGCTCCGCCGGCACAATTCCCTGCCCTTCCAGCACAGCATAAAATTGATCGGCCGGCATCCCTGGCAGGTTTTCAATTTCGCCGGAAGGCCAGCGAATTTCCACGCTATCGATTTTCTGCGCCGTTCCCAGTCCAAAATGCACGCGCAGGTCATTCTGTGAAAGGTAACTTCCGCCGCTGTGAATCTCTTCGGTTTGCGTCGTGCCGCCAGCGACAATTTTGACGCGAGCGTTTAGCGCTAGACGATTGCTTTTGGTACCGGCGAGTTCAAAGCTCACCCAGTGGTTTCCTGAGATGCCATGATTGCGCAAAATCATCGGAGCGCCATCGATGTCGCCGACCACCACATCCACATTGCCGTCGTTAAATAGATCGCCGACCGCTAGGCCGCGCGAAACGCGCTTCTCCATGAGCGCCGATCCGGCTTGCGTGCTGGCATCGCAAAACGTGCCGTCGTGCTGATTCATCTGTAAGATTTTTGGCTCGCGGTAGCTTGCGCCCGCGGGCAGAGTATCCACTTGGGGATAAACGTGTCCGCTCACGGCGATCAGGTCGAGCCACCCGTCATTGTCGGCATCGAAAAACGCGGTGCCCCACTTCACCCATGGCAGGGAGGGCAACGCCACACCGGAGGGATAAGAAACGTCCGTGAAGCTCCAGTTGCCATCGTTGCGATAGAGGTCGTCGTATTCATCGGAGAAGTTGGTGGTGTAGATGGAAGGGCGGCCGGTGTGATTGTAGTCGCCGATGGCGATGCCCATGGAGGCCTGTTCCGAGCCATCTTGGCTGACTGCGGTGCCGGACTCGAGGCCAATCTCTTGAAATTTTCCGTTGCCGAGATTCTTGTACAGAAAGCTGGGCGTGGAATCGTTGGCGACATAAATGTCCGGGCGGCCGGTGTTATTGAAATCGGCCCAAATAACGCTCATGCCGTAATACCCGTTGGGATCGCTTACACCGGCGGATTTGGAAACATCCGTGAACGTTCCGTCGCCATTGTTGTGAAACAGCGCATCACCCGCGCCTTTTAGTCCGCGCGGACCGCATTGCACATCGATGCCACGATATTTGCAATTGGGTGCCGTGCCGAAGCCGGGCAAATCGTTCAGGTGGAAATCCACGTAATTGGAAACCATCAGATCGACAAATCCGTCGCCATCGTAGTCGCCAAACGCAGCGCCCGCGGACCAGCGGCCGTCCGCAACGCCAGCCTTAGCAGTGACGTCGGTAAAAGTGCCGTCGCCATTATTCTTATAGAGGATATTCCCGCCGAGGCAGGTAATGTACAAATCCGGCCAGCCATCATTGTTGTAATCGCCGACCGCTCCGCCCATGGCGAAGCACTTCGTGGTAAGGCCCGCCTTGGCAGTGACGTCGGTAAAAGTGCCGTCGTGATTGTTGTGGTACAGAGCACCCTTGCTGGTTTGTCCTTTCACGGCCATGGCCACCGTTGGAGCGTTCGTGAAATAGATATCCAGCCAGCCATCGCGATCGTAATCCAGCAGAATCACGCCGCCGCTCATGGATTCAACGATGTACTTTTTGGAAGGATCAGCGGTGTGCTGAAACGTGATGCCACTTTTTGCGGTGACGTCTTCTAGCTGCGGCACGGGCCGCGCGGTGCATTTGACGGCTTTGGCGCCCGACGGAGGTGGAGGTGGCTGCGGATGGCCGCCCTGCGCGCATGTCATAGCTGCAGAAAGATGCAAAAGTAACCCAATGCGGAAAACCTTATCGAGCGAAGTCTTTGTCAAGAGTCTCCGGGGATTGTCCGTCACGGTCGTGCCATCGACCCGTCTCCGAGGCCTTCCATCGGACGGGGCACGGTCAACTCGCGATTTTTTGCTTTCAGTTCCTTGTAAATTTGCAGCTCGTGATCCGCATCCGCGGCGCGCGATTCTTTGCGGTACGCCGCCTGCAACTGGTAATGAACGTAGTCAGTTTGAGGAAGTTCGCGCGCCGCGGCCTCCAGCTGCACCACGGCGTCCTTAACCTTTCCGCCATCGAGCAGGAGCTTGCCGAGTTGATAGTGGGCATTTCCATTGTCGGGATGCGTGGCAATTACCGAACGAAAAACTTCGCTGGCATCGGCTGGTTTGCCCTCTTGCACGTAGACATACCCCAAGGCGACTTTGGCGTCCGCATCATCAGGCGCCAGGCTCAGCACGGCGTCGAATTCTTTTTGCGCTTCGTTCGGGTGGTTCCAGCGAAGCTGTGCAAGACCGGCAAAATAGTGCGCTCGAGCAAGCGATGCATCGCGGTCAAGCGCACGATGATACTCCTGCACGGCGCGAGAATAATCGGCCATATCGCTCCAGAGCTGCCCGACGAGGAGCATGGTATCCACGGGAAGATCCAGTTTCTCGTATTCCTCGAGAACGTGTGTGGCTTGCGCCAAGTCGCCAACGCGGGAAAGTGACATGGCCCATGCGTAGCCGAGAGTCGGATCATGCATGGCGCGATCGCCGAGCGGTGCAACCGTCTTGGCGGCGTCACGATAATTATCGAGAGCGAAATACGCGGAGCCGAGCATGGCGCGGGTCGCGGCGTCTCCGGGATTGCTGGCGACGGCTTGCGCAAGTGCGCGCGCTGCGTCTGGATAATCTTGAGCACGAAAAGCAGCCACGCCGAGGTTGCGCTGCAAACCTGGCATCGCCGCGTTCCAGCGTTCAGCCTCCTGATAATGCGACAGCGCCGCGAGATAATCGCGGCGAATCGCCTCCGACGTAGCCAAATCGCTAAAGCTGGTGCCCAGAATCTCGCGCAGCCGATTTTCTTCAGCGAGCGCCGCTTTCTTCGTTTCCTCCGAAAGCCCCGCGTGCGCCAGCGCGGCCACATCGAGCGGCTGCGTGGGATCGACGGGCGCGGACGGCAGGGCCACTGGTTGATCTTCCTGCGTCTTCAAGAGGGCCACGACCGCCGCCGGGGACACTGAGCCTTCGTCAACCGCCTTCCCGGCCACCACTTGCTGCGCCTCAGCGAGAGACTGCTTCTGGAATTCGCGCGCCCGCTCGAGCATGGGAGCGGCCTCCGCCGTGCGTCCGCTGGTGGTCAGAATGCGGCCCAGCGTGACGTAGGCGCGGCGCACCTGATAATTGCCGCGAGATTCGTCCTTGCCCGTCAGCTCAATGCATTTCCGGAGATACGTTTCTGCGAGTGGCAGGTCGCTCTGGGAGTAGGCGTTCAGTCCGAGAAAGAGCCAGGGCTCAGGCCAAGAGGGATCGATAGCAATGGCGGCCTTGAGGTGCAGATTGGATTCCTCGAAGCGCCGGTCGTTGGAGTCCAGATATCCGAGAAAATAGTTGGCCAGAAAGTCGTGTGGATAATTTTTTAACTCGGTTACGAACTCCTGGAGAATCTCCGGTGTGTCTGTCCATTCATTCCTCCATAAAAGTGCCAGGCCAAGGAAATAATGCGCGTGCGGCGTGCGCGTATCGAGCGCGATAGCTTTGCGAAGTTCGCGGATGGAGTCATCCTGCATTTCCGCGTCGCGATAAGCATGACCGAAAAGCACGTGGAGTGAACCGGTTTCACCCATGGACTTCACAATGCTGTCGAAAACCTGTGACGCCTTTTTCTGGCTTTCCGTATCTTTCAGCGACAGTAGCGACACGCCCAGCGCGTATGCCGATTCAAATTCGGGATGCAATTGCACGGATTTTTCGAGGGAATCGACTGCTTTGCGGTAGTCCTGCTTCTTCATCCAGGCTTTGCCCTGAATATTGAAAGCGCGGGCGCTGTTGGTGTCGAGCAGCAGGGCCTTGGAGGCTTCGACGAGCGAGTCGTCGGGGCGATTGGCGTAAAGCGCGCAAATCGCCAATCCCACGTGCGTTTCCGCTGCGTCTTCCCAAGAGAGTGAACGTTTGTAGAGCTCAGCGGCTTGGGGAAAAGCGCTTTCGACCGTCCGGATGTTTCCCAGCTTGCGTAGCGTCAGCGCCAGCACCAGAAAATTGGCGCGGGCTACCTCGGCGGGGTCGCCGGCCTCCCGGGCTGCCGCAGCGGCGCGCAGACGCGTTTGCAGTTCATCAGCAGGCTGCACGTTGCTGGCTAGCGAAGGAGTGCCAGATTGCCGTCGGGGCGGCTTCCCTAGAGTAGATTCTGGGCTGGCTGCAAGAGCCACGAGCAGTGTGAATGGACCGAAAACCGTGAAAACGAACCTCAGACCGGCGCGTCGAGCGCTTCTGTTTTTCTTGAACAAAATTGTCACAGATGGAATCCCTACCAAAATTCTAACAATAAAAAGACCAGCACGCGGAAAAGTTTGTCCAGCTGCACGTCTGGACCCCGCAAAAAAAAGCGGCGGAGCCCGGTACCGCAGGCCCCGCCGGAAAGTTGCGCAAACGCCTGGAAGCGGCGTTCGTTAGAAGGTTAGCTTCAAGCCGTACTGCAATTCGCGTGCAGGCTTGGTGGCGCTAGCAGATCCCCACCCATTTTCCGCACCGTTTCCGGCCGCATTGGTGGTTCCGTATCTGCTTATGACGTTGTTGGTCGGGCCACACGGTTGGTAGAGACCGCTCGCATTGGCAGCTCCGCAGTACACGCCGTTTCCGTTATAGTAAACGCCAGAGCCGTTGTTCCCGCCGGTGCCTTCAATAAAGGTAGCGTCAAAGTTCGGATGGTTGAAAGCATTGAAGAAGTCCACGCTGAAACGCAGGTTGACCCTCTCCGTGAGCTTCCAGTTCTTGTAAAGACCCATGTCCGCATTCACGTAGTGTGGACCCTGGCAGTAACCACGAGGTTCGTTACCCACGGTACCGATCGCATAGCCAACCATGGTAAATGCGTTGGGGTTAAAGATCTGGTTGCCGTGTTGGTTCGCGTTGCAGCTCTGACCCGGAACAATGTTAGGACGCAGGTTGTTCGCGTAGCCCGTGCCAGTGAGTTGCTGCAAGGGGCAGGGGAAAGAGCTTCCGTTGAAGCTGCAGTTTAGCGGGCTGGCGGTGGGATCCAGCAGGTTCGCACCGGTGTTTGATGTAGTGGACTGACCTGCGGAGTCCTGGTAGACGGTGATCGAGTTGCCATTTTCCGCGGTGAAGATGGTGTTGAATTCCCATCCTCCTGCCACCTGCCTAAGGACCGCTTCGCTATGTTCGAGCTTGGGAAGGAAGAATACTTCGTTGAACACGAAGATATTCGGCCGGTTGATCGTGGCATTGCCCTTATCTAGACCGAGGTTTTGAATATCCGTAAAGCTGCCTTGGCTTCCGCCGCCATTGGCGGCATCCTCTTCGATATTGGCGATGGTGTGCGACCAGGTGTACGCGGCCTGAATGGTGGAGAAGTTCTTCAGCTTCGAGCGGAGCTGCACCTGCAGCGCATGGTAACTAGAGTGACCATCACGACTAAAGTAGTTGATGGCCGCAAAGTTACTGGCGGGGCGCAGCGTATTAATGCTGGGCGTCGCGTAAGTGCAATTGTCATTGGCCGCGCTGAATACGCCGCCTGGCTGGCACGTCGTGCCCACCGGTCCCGCGGGGCCTGTTGCGTACGAAGTCGACAGTGCGCTAGCCTGCAGGAACGATCCTACCAGGAACCCGCTCTCGGGAACCTGGTTAACGTCGTAGGTGCTGGTTTCGTGGATACCCACGTTTCCGACATAACCTACTTGTAGGGCCGTGTTGCGCCAGAGTTCACGCTCAAGGGAAACGTTCCACTGCCAGGAATTGGGCGTAATGGCACGTGGGGATCTGCCGTCATTCGGTGAAGTGGACGCACCGGCTAGAGATACTGCTGTGTCCAGCGGGCGAGTGACGGTAGCGCCGACGGCAAATGGCGCGGTGTTTGAGAGGCCCACTTGGGGGCTAACGCGCTCGCGTTGGTAGAATTGACCACCGCCCACGCGCAGTGCAGTTTTGCCGTCGCCAAAGATATCCCATGCAACGCCGAGACGCGGAGCGACGTCATGCCAGTTATTGTTGACCAAGGCACGATTAACGCCGGGAGTGCCGGGGCTTAGCGGCAGGCCGGTGGTAGCGGCAGCAGCGGTGCAGAAGTTCGTCCCGGGCACAAGCACCACACCATTACAGGCGTCATTCGGATGCAATGCAGCCTCGGTGGAGCTCCAATCCGCCAGGCTGAAAGAAGCCATTTCGTTATTCGCATCGTACGGTTCGCGCAACAGCGACCAGCGCAGGCCATACG
>Ga0182024_10015119_pt1 | contig 14827 bp, 13 predicted proteins | sample P32metaG_FD_120480 | JGI IMG/M metagenome (GOLD analysis project Ga0182024, IMG submission 120480) | Permafrost microbial communities from Stordalen Mire, Sweden - P3-2 metaG (Illumina Assembly) | ecosystem: Environmental > Terrestrial > Soil > Wetlands > Permafrost | place: Sweden: Stordalen... | reverse complement strand
CTCGACGGCGATGGTGCGTTGGACCGGACTCAGTCCCTCTTCCAGCCCGCCCGGCCCAGGTTCCAGCCAGCGGCCGACCTCGCCGACCGGCATGGCGCAGACCTCCGGCAGCGTCTTGCCGCCGACGCGCACCGCGCGGGCCTGGGCGTTAAGGCGCTTGCCACCGCAGGTAGGGCAGCGCACCACGCGCATATACTTTTCCAGTTGCATCCGTCGCGGCCCGGCCGCCGTCTTCTTGAAGCTGCTCAAGAGCTGCGGTACAACGCCTTCCCACTTGTCGCCGTGCTTCCAGACGCCGCCGCCGCGCTGCTTCCATTCAAACGTGATGTGCCGGTCGCCGGTCCCGTACAGCAGCAGGTCGCGCTGCTCGCGGGGCAAGTCCTGCCACGGCGTTTTCAGGTCGATTTCCAGCGTCTTGGCGACGCCTTCGTAGATGTGTCGTCGCCAGCGGCCCATCTCACGCATCGCGCCGACGAGCGGGACGGCGCCCGCGACGAAACTTAACGTCTCGTCGGGGATTAGCAGTTCCGGGGCGGCGGTGTGGCGCGTGCCGAGGCCGTCGCAGTCCGGGCACATGCCGTGCGGGCTGTTGAAGCTGAACAACTGCGGGCTGGGCGGCTCGTAGCTCTTGTCGCAATGGGTGCAGGCGTAATGAGCGGAAAAGAGAACATCGCCGAACGACGTTTCCGCCGTGCTCTCGGCCCCCGGCTCTTCTTTGGGTTCCTCCTCGACGGCAACGATGAGTGCGCCTTCTCCGAGGGCCAACGCCTGTTCCACCGCCTCCGCCAGGCGCGGCCGCACCTTCGGCTCCAGTTTCAGCCGGTCGATCACCACTTCGATGTTGTGCTTGATGCGGCGGTCGAGTTTGAGGTCGTCGGTCATGCGCACGACCCGGCCGTCCACACGGGCGCGGAGGAAGCCGCGCTTGAGCATGTCGGCGAACAAGTCCTTGTACTCGCCCTTCTGGCCGCGCACCACCGGCGCCAGGACGAGGAAGCGCGTCCCTTCCGGCAGGGCCAGGATGCGGGCGAGGATCTGTTCGCGCGTCTGGGCGGTGATGGGCCGCCCGCAGACGGGGCAGTGGCCCAGGCCGACGCGGGCGAAGAGGACGCGGAGGTAGTCGTAGATTTCGGTGATGGTGCCGACGGTGGAGCGCGGGTTGCGGCCGGCCGCCTTCTGCTGAATGCTGATGGCGGGGGAGAGGCCGCCGAGGAAGTCCACGTCGGGCTTCTGGAACTGCCCGAGGAACTGGCGGGCGTAGGACGACAGCGATTCGACGTAGCGGCGTTGGCCCTCGGCGTAGAGCGTATCGAAGGCCAGCGAACTCTTGCCCGAGCCGCTGACGCCGGTGAAGACGATGAGCCGGTCGCGCGGCAAGTCGAGGTTGACGTTGCGGAGGATGTGCTCACGGGCGCCGCGGATGACGATGCTGCTGTTATCCATAACGAGGGGGCCGCCGCTCCTGAGCCGGGTGGACCAAACTATTAGTATACGTCTGTCCGGCGGCGGCGTACAAGGGCGGCAGGCGCGGTGCGACCGGCAGAACCAAGGCGCCCCAGCATCGCCGGTCAATAGCGCGCCTCAATGAGGTGCTGGGTGGTGGCGATGAGGTTAAACTGACGGCAAAAGAACCGGTACAAGGCGATGGGGCCACAAACGTAGCCACCGACGATCGAGAAGATCGCGTAGTGCCACAATAACGGTCCACAGCACACGAGCGGCGTGGCTCCCAGAAGGATCGGCGTCAAGAAGAGGATGGACATGGCGAGCTGGATTAGGTTGTCTGCCTCCTCGGCCAGGTCCGGCCTGGCCATGTCGGTGCAAAGCTTCTTAAGGAAGAGCATGAACACCCACCAGCCGGCGAAGGTCAACAAAAACGCCGGGATGGTGCCAAAGGCGCTGATCCGGACGAGCACCGAAATGCACGTCAGCACCGACTGCATTAGACCCACCAGCATCGCGCAGGCGTTCAAGGCCAATGAGACGACGGCAAGGTCGCGCGCGCCGGAGGCCCGAGGGGCGCGAAGGCACAGGATGGCGCCGGTCAGACCCAGGCCGGACGCGACCCAGTCCACCAGGATGATGGCCAGGATGGTGACAGGGACGATGTAGCGTGAGAAGCCCCCAATGGCCCCGATGATAGAGAGAAGGAGCGGGAGAAAACCGGCCATGGCGGCCATGAGGCTGTAACAAAAAAAGCCGAGGCCGAAACTCACTCGCCCGTAGTCGCCATCCCTTGGGACGCCCTGGCGCTTCTTTTTCCGCTTGCGAGCCGGCTCAACGACTTCCAGCTCTTCCGGCTCATCCGATGCCGGGGCTGTTTCGCTGTCCTCCGCGTCGGGCACTTCCTCCAGCTCATCCACTTCCACCTTGTCGGCAGGGGAAGCGACCCCGGCGCCGCGTCGGGCCGGGTCGGCCTTGTCTGACGCGCCTTGTCCTTTCGGCGCGGCTGGCGCACGAAACGTCCCACGGCACTGGAAGCAGCGCATGGACGCTCCTCGGTCGGCGTCTTCAAAGGGCAGGACGGCCCGGCAATAAGGGCAGCGCGTGCGGGGCATAGCGGTCTCCGGAGCGTCGTTGCGGAAAGCTGAAGTGTACCGCTTGGCGCGGCGCTTCGCAACATAGTCGATGCGCCGCGTAGGCGAATAAAACGGCCGCCGTAATGAAACATAATGAGTATTAGCGGACGTTTCAAAAATGGCGCCGGTCGGCGGCGCGTCCAGCCGGCCGATCCGTCGGTTCGGGCGAACGTCTGATAATGACTCTTATGATTAATTGATGGCGTCGGGAGCTGCCCTCAGATATTGCCCAGGTGCCCGTCTCCAAACCCACGGCCAAGTTGACCGGACTTCGCTGCTTTACAGTCACGCCATTCCGCCGGCCACACCGTTCGCCGACGGCCCCGACTCGAACACCCCCATGCGCCGGAACTTCTGGTAACGCCCTTCCAGCAGTTCGTCCACGGGCGTCTGCCGCAGTTCACGCAGATAACGCAGCAGGTACGTCTTCAGCGTGTTCGCCGTCTCCCGGTGGTCGCGGTGGGCGCCGCCCAGCGGCTCCGGGATCACGTCGTCAATCACGCCCAGCCCGGCCAGGTCGCGCGAAGTCAGCCGCAGCGCCTCGGCCGCCATCGGCTTGCTCGTCTCCGTCGCCGTCTTCCACAATATGCCGGCGCAGCCCTCCGGACTGATGACCGAATAGTAAGCGTGCTCCAACATGCTTACGCGGTCGCCGATGCCGACGCCCAGCGCGCCGCCGGACCCCCCCTCCCCGATGACCACGCACACCACCGGCGTTTCCAGCCGCGACATCTCCAGTAGGTTCACCGCGATCAGCTGGGCCTGGCCGCGCTCCTCGGCGCCGATGCCGGGGAAGGCGCCCGGCGTGTCGATCAGGCAGACCACCGGCAGCCGGAACTTCGCCGCCAGCCGCATCGCCCGCAGCGCCTTGCGGTAGCCCTCCGGGTGGGCGCAGCCGTAAAAGCACTCCTGCTTTTCTTTGAGCGTCCGCCCCTTTTGGTGGCCGATCAGGACCACCCGGAAGTCGCCCAGCCGGGCGAAGCCGCAGCGGATCGCCCGGTCGTCGCCGATCGCCCGGTCGCCGTGCAGCTCGACGAAATCCTCGAACACAAGGTCGATGTAGTCGATCAATTGCGGGCGGTTCTTGTGCCGCGACACCTGAATCGTCTGCCACGCCGTCAGGCTCCCATAGATCTTCCGTTTGAGGCCGACCAACTCGCGGCGGATGCGGCGGATCTCCTCGGCGCCGGCCACCTGACCGTTGGCGCCGGACTCCAGTCGCGCCAATAGTTCCTCCAGCTCGTAGATCTCTTTCTCAAACGGCAGGTAATCCTTTTGGTCCATCGGCCGGTCCTCCACCTGGCGAGCCGTAACGACGGCCGTTCGCGGCACCGTCGCCATCACGACAGGTTAGTGTACCAAGCGCGGGCCGCCGCATCCAGCCACGGCGATTGGGCTTGCCGTGCCTCGGCCGTCTCTGCTACACCGGGCGGATTGCCCCCTGTTTCTCTTCCTGCGAGTGCCGTGCGATGGCGCGACCCGCTACCCCCACGTTGACAACGATCCGCAACTGGCTCTGGACCCACCCGTACACCGCGGCGGCGGCGGCGCTGTTCGTCGGCGTGGCCGTGCCGTTCCTGACGCGGCGCGAGTCGGAATGGCGAAATGTTTTCGTGACGGCGGCGGAAATCCTGCGTCAGGGCGGCGACCTCTACCAGCCCCGCAATGGTTTCGCCTACCCGGCCTTCATGGCCTGGGCCGCCCTGCCCTTCACCTATGTGCCGGCGCCCGTGGAACGCGCCGCCTGGTTGACGGTCAACCTGATCTGCCTGACGCTCCTGGCGCGCTGGGCCTGGCGACTGGCGGGCGGCGGCCGGTTGCAGGGCCAAGCCCCGGTCGCTCGCGGCGAACATTGGGCGGCCGTTCTGGGCTTACTGTGCGGGGCGCCGTTCCTGTGGAACTGCATGAACCACCAGCAGACGGACATCGTTATCGGCGCCCTGCTGCTGGGCGGCTGTGTGCTGCTGAACCGCGAACGCTCTCTGAGCGCCGCCGTCTGCTTCGGCTTGGCGGCGGCGATGAAATGCACCGCCCTTCTGTGGGCGCCGTATCTGCTGTGGCGCCGCCGGAGCGCGGCGGCGGTTTGCGTGGCGGCCGTGGCCCTGAGTGTGAACCTGCTTCCCGACCTCGTGAGCCGGGCGCCGGTGGAACGCACCTGGCTGGGCGAATACTGGACTCACTGTCTGAAAGGTCTCGCGTCGGAGGACCGCTATCCGGGTACTTGGGGGAGCGATGTCATTTACAACCAGTCGCTGGCCGGCAGCGCCCGCCGATGGCTGACCACCTCCTGGGTCTGGACGGCCGATGACTGCGCCGTCGTGGAACGGGCGGGACCCCTCGGCGGCCCGCGCGCGGCCCGCGCCGGCGTTTACGCCGCGGCGCTGGTCCTGCTTCTCGGGACGCTGTGGGCGGCCGGGCGACCGCTGCGCCGGCTGGGGTCCGACGCGCCCGGCGAGGTCGGCCCGCAAGGGCTGGAATGCGGCGCGATGCTGCTTTTGATGCTGCTGCTGTCGCCGATGTCGAGCCTGGCCCATTTCGGCGTGCTGGCGCTGCCAGGCTCCTGTCTGGGGCGCGCGGCCGTCGCCAGGCGGGACGGGCGCGTATGGGCTCTGCTGGTAGCAGCCGCCGTCCTGGCCCTCACGGCCAACAAGGCGCTCGTGGGCGGGAGAGTGTATTCGCTTACCCTGTGGTATGGAAGCGTGACGGCAGAAACGCTGGTCCTCTTACTGGGCTGTTGCCTGCTCTTGTGGGAGGGAAGGAAAGTCGTCGCCCTGATGGCGACGAGGCCCGCCGATTCGGCGCGTCGGGCGGCTTGAAAGGTCCGTTCACTCCTATTTGCTCTCCTGCGGTTTGAAGACCTTCAGGGTGCGCATTTTCATCAGCACCTCGTGAAAGTCGCGCGGCCGGTCCTCTTTCTTCTTCGCCAGCATGTGCAATACCAGCTCCCCGAACTCCTTGGTCACGTCGGGGTTGTGGACGACGGGCGAGGCCGGCTTTTCGGCGATGTGCTTGGTGAGAAGCTCCTGGTTGCTGCCCGCGCGGAACGGCGGCCGGCCGGTCACCAGCTCGTACGCGGTGGCGGCGAAGCTATAGACGTCCGCGCGGCCGTCGAGCGCCAGGCCGCGGATCTGCTCCGGCGACATGTAGCTGCGCGTGCCCTGCGGCTTGTTCTTGACGCGGAACCACTTGGCCCAGCCCGTGGGGATGCGCTGGGCGATGGCGAAGTCGATTAGCTTCACCTCCCCCGCGCTGTTGACCAGGATATTGTCGGGCTTCACGTCCCGATGCACCCAGCCCTTGGCGTTCATGAACGCCAACCCGGTGGCGATCTGCTTCAAAATGTCCTGGCCCTTTTCGCGGATGAAGTCCTTTTCCTTCCGCTGGATGCGCAGCTTCAGGTTGCCGGCCGGGAAGAACTCCATGACGAAAAACGGGTTCTTGGGGTCGCGGTCCACGGTGACGATGCGGATGATGTTGGGGTGGGCCAGCTCCTGGCCGACCTCGGCCTCGTGCAGCAAAAAATGCCGGAATTGCGACTGCGTCGTCTTCTCCGGCAGCAGCAACTTCATGGCGAAATGCCGGCCGCTGGCGTCCCGGACTTCCCAGACCTGACTGGCCTGGCCGGTCACCAAATGCTTGAGCAGCCGATAGCCGCCGATCACCTCGTCCGACACGCCCGTCCCCCTTCGGGGAGTAGACAGTAGTCAGTAGTCAGTAGTCCATAGGGAGTGACCGCCATTCGTTCCCCGGCCGCGACGCCCCACGGACTACTGACTACTGACTACTGACTACTCTTACCAGTATTCCTCGTAATGGACATTGCCCTTGAACTTGATGTTGGCCTGGTCCGGCTGAAAGCCGCGGCGCTCCAGCAGTTCGATCACGCCCGCCGGCCGCGGGTAGACGCGCTTTCCGGTTTCCCGGTCCTTCTCCGGCACGCCGATCATCTTGGGGTTGCCGCACAGGAAGACGTGCGTCGCCGCCGGGTCGAGCGGCGCCCCCAGCTTCTCCTCCAGCCGGCCGCTAATAAGAAGATCCTGAATGTACACTTTGTTCCCGGCGTCCGACGCCTCGCGCGTCGTCAAGCCCAGGTAAGTGTAGTTCGGATGGCGGCGCATCAATTCGTCGTGAACGGCGCGGTAGGCCAGGTCCTTGCCGTAGCGGACGCAGCAGGCCGACAGGATGCGGCCGCGGTGGCCGCGCCGCAGCAGGTCCCAAAGCATGTAGTTGTGCGGCGCCTCGCCGGTGCCGGTCGCCAGGAAAACCACGGCGTCGTCGGGCCGCACCGGGTCCAGCGTGTACGCCCCGGTGATCTTCTCGCCGACGTATAGCCGGTCGCCCTCGCGCAGCACGAACAGTCGCGGCGTCAGGACCGGCGCCTCCCCCCTGTCGGTCTGGCGCACCAGCACGACGTAAAACTCGATCCAGTCCGCCTGCGAATGATCGGGTAAACCTCCGGCGTCGTCGAGCACGGAACAGCTGAGCGAATACGACCGGCGGGCGAGCTTGGTGGGGTCGTTGACGCGCGTCTCTTCCTGACAGCCGGGCATACGCGGCTCCCAGAAGCCGAGGCCGAGGACGCCGTACTGGCCGGGCTTGTGGGGCGGCGGCCGGAAGTCCGGCCGCACCCGCATCACCATAAGGTCGGGGTGGACCTTACGGAGCATCGTCACGGTGGCGTTGTATTTCTGGCGACGCAGGTCCGTGATTTGTTCGGGTGTCATGCTCGTACCAGCGCCCGGCCGGACTGTAAAGAACCGCGGGCGCGGCGTTCCGGGAGAGGTTCGCGCCGCGCCCGCGACCGTTCCACCGTTTTATGATATGAACGCCCCCGTGGTCAGGTTTATGATATGAACGCCCCCGTGGTCAGGCTCCGCCCCCCCCTGCCCCGCCCCGCGACTTCCTCGTTCGGCCGCCGCGAGGGTCGGATAACAGCGTTATGGTTTCATCCGATAATGGCGTTATGGTTCCATTCGGCCGAAACCCGGCGCCCTGTCGGACCAAAGGCCGCCCTGCCCCGCTCAGGCCAGTTTCTTCACGGCGTCCTTGACGACCTGCACGTCCTGCCGCACGTCGTCGGTCGGCTCTTCTTCCTTGGCCTCGTACTCGATGCTGATCATGCCCTGGAACTTCACGTCGCGCAGCGCCTTGAGCAGACCCGGCACGTCCAGATTGCCCTGGCCGGCGATCACTTCCTGCTTGGTGTCGTTGTTCCAGTCCTTGAGGTGGATGCCGAAGTTGCGGGCGCCCATCTTCCGCACCTCTTCCACCGGGTCGAGCTTCTTGCCGAGCTGGGCGGCGCGGATCAGGTGGCCGGTGTCGAGGCAGGATCCGATAAGTGCGTTATGGTCCTTCACGGCCGGCAGGATCACCTCGGCGGAATACCAGCGGTGCAGGTGGTCGCCCTGCGGCCCGTGCGGGTGGATGCCGATGGCGATTTTGTACTCGTCGCACAGCTTGTCCAGGCTGTCGAAGCTGTCGGGGTCGGGGTCGGCGCTGAGCATCTTCAGGCCGAGCGCCTTGCCCAGCTCGAAATAGCGACGGTTCTTGTCCGTGTCCTTGCTGAAGTTTTGCACGCCCCAGCCCAGCGGCGTGACTTCGTATTCCTTACACAGTTTCAGCACGGCATCGAGCTGTTCCGGCGTGGAGTCGGCGGGGACGTGCTTCTGATAGAACTCGACGTAATGCAAGTTGAGGTCCTTGATGTGTTTCAAGCACTGTTCGAGGTCGAAGTGACGGAAGGTGTAGCTCTGGACGCCGAGGGTGAAGCCGCCGAAGGGGTCGTCCTTTCCGTCGGCGAAGAGGCGGGGGCCGGCGACGAGGCCCAGGGCGGCGGTCGCCCCGACCTGGAGGAAACGGCGGCGGTCGAGGGAGTACTGCGGCATGACGGTGTTCTCTCTGTGAGTGTGTTTGCGCGGATAAGGGCGAGCTAATGGCGTACCGCGCGGCGAAGGGACTGTCAAGGAGTGCGGAGCAGATGCAACGGAACCGTGGCGTTCAATGGACCGCTTCCGTCGGGATCGCCCGCCAGGATTTGCCCGCCAATCCCGGCCTGGCGGGCGCGATTGGCGGGCAAATGTGCCGTCGCCGCAAGGACTTGCGTTCCGCCCGCCAACCCGCCAAGCCCCGCGCTGCCCAGACCCCGGCGTGCGGACTGCAAACATGGCGGCGCGGCCAGGAGCCTAACCCCGCCAACGGTTCCTGCCACCTTTACTGACCGGGACGATCAGGTGGCGGGTCTACCGGCGCCTTCTTTGAGGTGGACGCCCTCCAGGCCCATCGCCTTTAGGAAGTCGGCGGGAAGCTCCAGGGCGCCCTTGCTCACTTGTTCCACCAGGGCGTCCTGGTTCATGGGCAGGGAGCAGACGGCGTATTCAAGAAATAACCATTCGTCGATGACTAAAGTTTCTTGAGGAAAACTGAATTTTTCACTTGACTTCGCATCGGCGAGGTGTACCTTCAACGGGAGAAAACTGATCGACTTTCCGTTGAGCAGGCCGGCCTGGACGAGCGACAGCACCCTGTCCGGCGGCCACGGGTCGCCCTCGACCCACGAATCCGGCTTGGCGGGGTATTGCGTCTTGGCCTTGATGCCGACAAGATCGCCGTCCTTGACGCGCTTGCGCCAGAGGGACTTGCCGACCGGCGGCAGGTTGTAGGCGTGCTGGAGGGTGACGAGCGGGTTGGCCTGGAACTGGCTGTCGTTCATCCCCTTGGCGATGACGACTTCCTGCATCCGGTCCACGCTCTCGGTGGTGATCCAGCTCACGTCGGAGCGCTCGCCGGGGTTCAGCTCCGTGGGGGCCTTGGCCGTGACGGCCTTGCGGTAGGCGTGTTCCTTGCTCTTGGGCAGGGCCTTGAGCAGGGTGTCGAGCTGTCGGGCCTGGCGGTCGGGCATGGGGAAGCCGAGGGGGCCTTCGGTGGGGCCGTAGAGCGGGAGGAAAGGCGGCATGGGGTACTCTCCGGTGGAAAACAGTAGCCGGAGTGTAGCGGGGCAAGGCGCGGTACGGGGAGGACGACTTCTCCAGGGGGATTCGCGCCCTCGTGATGGCGGTCGTGCTCTCGAGCGTACCATACATTCACAAACCACTAAGGAGCGTCCTATGGCTGTAGTTTCTATCCAAGGCGACAAGATCAACAAACTGCTCGCACGCCTCGATGAGAAAGTTGGAATCCGCGATGTCCCCCACGGCCCCCCGGACACGCTCGTCATCTATGGGGAGCTGCTTGGGCGGGACGGCGACCGGCTGTTCCTCGAGGTCGGTGGCAACGTCATGATGATCCCCCAGAAGCGGGTCCAGGACATCGAGGAGAGCGAGACCAGCCGCAAGCTGCGCCCCGGAATCAGTGTTGCCGTGACTATCCCGGAGGACGCCATCATCGGCGTTGTGAGTACGCGCGTGACCAAGGACCTCAAGATCCGGATGACGGCCAAAGAGTTCATGGACCCGACGAAGAGGCCCTTCGCACTTACCAAGAAGCCGCCGGAACCAATCACCGTCGAAGCCGACGACCTCCGGCGGTCTGACGAACATTTTGAGCAGTGGGCGAATACCCAGTGCCTTGAGGTTCCCCAGATCGCCGGCTGCGGCGAAACGGCGCGGAACACCCCGCGATCTACGCACCTGCCCTTCCCCGCCCTGTGCAATAACATTCAGGATGAGCCCATCGGCGATTTCGGGCCCTGTTACTAATGAGTCACCGAAGGGTCGTTCTGGTCGTCTCGGATCCGAACGACCTGCACGCCAACATCGTCCTCCAGCGACTGGGCCAACTCGGCACCGCCGAGGGGGTGCTCCTCGATTGCGCCGATTTTCCGACGTCGGCAGCGCTCTGCCTGGAGGTGCGGGGGGACCGAGCGGGATCGGTCTTGCGCTTACCCGATTGGTCGCAGCCGGTGGGCGCGTCCGAGGTTGTCGGGGTGTGGTGGCGACGGCCCCGCCAGCACACGACCCGGTTCGACCTCGACGACCCCGATGTCCAAGCCTACTGCGAGCGGAACGCGCAGTCGCTCTTCGAGAGTTGGATCGTGACCTGTCCCGGCCGGGTGGTTAACGACCCGTATGCGCAAGCGCGCGCCGACCGCAAGCCCGTCCAACTCCACATGGCCCGTCGCGCGGGCCTAAGAGTGCCGGCCACGCTAGTGACGAACGACCCCTTTTTGGTCACGCGGTTCGTGGCGGACCATGCGGGCCGTGTGGTCTGCAAGTCCCTGGCCGGGACCGATCGGCACTATAGTTTCACGTCCCTTTGGGACGAGGTGGATCGCGAGCGTCTTGAGACGCTCCGATTGGCCCCCGCGATTTTCCAAGAGTACATTGAGGGAATCGACCTTCGGATCACAGTGGTCGGCAACGAGTTATTTCCGGCGAAAGTCGTCCCGGCCCATAAGGGGGCGGAGGTCGATTGGCGTTTGGATGCAAAGCAGAACATTGCCGCCGTGCAGGTTCCTCAGCAGGTAGGGGACGGGCTGCTGCGCCTTATGGCGATGCTGCACCTAGATTACGCGGCTATCGACATGCGGCTGGACAGGGACGGGCGATACTGGTTCCTCGAGGCAAACACGTCTGGCCAATTCCTGTTTATCGAATGCCAAACGAACCAAATGATCTCCATGACCCTGGCCCGACTGTTGTCTCGGCCGACTGACTAACGAGGAGGGCAAATGGGGACATAGCAGGTATAATAGGCCGAACAAGTCGTTGCAGATGACCGGGCACAAGATTAGCCCTTTCGCGCGGCGCGATGTCAGTCCCGTGTGAGCCAGCTTCCCGCCTTTGTCGTTAAGCCCGTCTCGTCTTGGGCACCCGGCCCCGCCTAGTTGTCTGGGCCTTCTCTCCCGGCTGCACGCGCGGCACGTCGGTCTGAAGCCAGCGCTGCGGCAGCCAGGGCACCTCGCCCCACGGCACGGCCGGCAGGCCGCGTTCGCTTCGCACTTCGTTGATGCTCACCACCCCGTACTGGAGGTCGGCGATCTGCTGGGTGACGCTGAGCGAGCCGTCCACCGGCGTGGGGTCGTCGCTCGCCAGGAATAGCCTTCCCGTCGGGTCGAACAGCGGCACGAGCTGCGCGTTGAGCTTCTCGTCTCTTCGCTCCAGGCGCGGGCTGACGGCCTGGTCCATGTGCTGGCTCTGGGAGGCGAGCAGGTTTGCCAGGTTGGTGTTGGTGGTGAAGAACGCCACGGGGACGTGGAAGGCGTTGGCGATCATGTCCTTGGTGGCCCCCATCTCCGCCAGGGCGGCCAGGTCGCTCAGGGAGTGCTGGAGGAACTGCACCTTCAGGGCGCTCTCCGCCACGACCACCTTGCCGCTGCCCCCTCGGCGGAAGCGCTGGTTCCACTGGCTCTCCAGACGGTCCCTTTCTTCCTCGCCGATCACTTCGTCCGGGGTGACTAGGGCGCTGGGAATGCCCGTGTTCTCGTACACGGCCTTCTTGGCAGCGCTGTTGTCGCTGGTGAGGGCCGCCTGCTCGAAGCACGGCCGCAGCGGCGACAGGCCGCCGGTGTAGGGGTCTCTGGGGTCCAGATAGCGGAAGTGGATGATTGTGGACGGGTCGAAAAGACATTTCACCGCAGAGAACGCAGAGTGCGCAGAGCAAAGACAAGAAAGCATTTGCCCTTGTCTTCTCTCCGCGCTCTCCGCGTTCTCTGCGGTGAATAAGTGTTGATGGGTTTTCTGCAGAGCAATTCGGGCGCCCTCCCCTGGCGACGGCCGGGCCGTTACTTCTTGGCGACGAACAGCGCGTCGATGTCGGCGTCGCTCAGCGTCTCCTTGCCCGTGCCGGCATCAATGATTAGGGCCGTGCCGTTCGGCGCCACCCAGACGAGGTGGTTGCCAAGCGTGAGCACGTCCTTGATCTTCGGGTGCAGTTGGAGCAGCTTGAAGTAGGCGTCGCTCTGGGCCTTGATGGTCAGCGTCGGCATCTTGGCGTCGAAACCCTCGTCGATCCAGACGCCGCCGATTTCCATACAATTGCGACCGTAGACGTTCTTCAACGCCGTCGGGTCGAGACGGGATTGATTGCGGAGGTTGGCCGTCTGCAAGGACAAATCGACGCCGAGTTTGCCGGCCTGCACCGCCTCCTGGTCCTTGCGACGCAGGAAGTCGCGGGCGGCGTCGTAGGCGGCCATCTTGTCCTTGGCCTCCTTGAAGCCGTGGCCAATATACGTGTCGGCCTTGTCGTCGCCCGCCTTGTCCAGCTCGCGCTCGGCGTAGGCGCCGCGGCTCTTGGCCAGGTCGCCGGGCGCCAGCTGGTGCGGCGCGAGTGTCAAGCGCCCTGATGGTCCGGGCAGGAGAATTGCAAAGTCCGTTTGGCACGCCATAAGTCGTTTAGTGATCGTGGCCTCCCGACCATCGCTCAAGGACTTACGGCGACGGCAGGCGACTTTGCAATTCTCCTGCCCTATCATCCGGATCGTGAATCAGACGGACACGGAATGCCCGAGGAAGCGCAGCAGTGTACCCGCCGCCGCCTCGGCGAACGCCGGGTCGTTTACGTGCAGGTCCAGCTCCACCAGGGCCACGTCCGGACTCATCCAGTTTCGCAGACTTTGGAACAGGGCCGCGTCCGCCGCCGGCGCCCAAAACGGGCCGCCCTCGCGGTCGAGGGCCGACACGCCGCGCAGCGGCGCCAGCACGGCCGTCGGCCCCCGCGCCGCGCTGGCCTTGTGGGCGATTTCCTTTCCCAAAAGATCGTTTTCCTCCGGCGTGGTGCGCATCAGCGTCACGGATGCGTTGTGCCGGTGAAAGAGCCGGCCGGCGAATCGCTCCGGGACCGTGTCCGGCGGCCCGAAGTTCACCATGTCCAGCGCCCCGAGCGAAATCACCTGCGGCACGCCGCGCAGGGCCGCCGCCGTCAGCCGGTCGCGGCCGGCGCCGAGCACGCCGCCGACCAACTCGTCGGCCAGTTCCGTGGTCGTCAGGTCGAGGACGCCGGCGATCTGGCCCTCCGTGATAAATGCCTCCATGGTGCGGCCGCCGACGCCGGTGGCGTGAAAAACTAGCGTCTCGTAGCCGGCGCGCTCGACCCGGGCGCGGGCCGCGTCCACGCACGGCGTCGTCACGCCGAACATGGTGGCCGCGATCAGCGGTCGGTCTTCTCCGCTTTCCGTCGCGGCCCCCGCCCCCCGAACCATGCCGGCCATGGCCGCCGCCGCGTTGGCCAGCACGCGCCGGCTGACGCGGTTGAGGCCGCTCACGTCCACGACGGAGTACATCATGCACACGTCGCTCCGGCCGACGTAGGGCCGCACCTGACCGCTGGCCACGGTGCTCACCATCAGCTTGGGTACGCCGAACGGCAGGGCGCGCATGGCCGCCGTGCCGATGACCGTGCCCGCCGAGCCGCCCAGGCCGAGAACGCCGTCCACGCGGCCCCGGCCGTGCAAGTCCCGCGCGACCGCCGCCGCGCCGCGCGCCGCCGCCTCGACGGCCCGGCCGCGGTCGCCGGCCGTGCGCAGGGCGTCAAGGCTTTCCCCGGCCGCGGCGAACAACTCCTCGCGCGGCACGTCGGCCGCGAAAGCCGGCGGACCCAGCACGCCGGCGTCGAGCACCAGCGCGTCCACGCCGGCCCCCCGAAGGCGGTCGCGGAGGTACTGGCACTCGACGCCCTTGGTGTCGAGCGTGCCGATCAATAACACGGCCATGAAGCAACTCCGACATTAATCTTTCCGAGCCGGAAGCGTGAGCGACGGTTGCGGACGAAAACCGTCGCTCACGCTTCCGGCTCGGACGGCGGATTTACCCGCGTTCATACTTGTCGTCGGGCGGCTCGTCGCGCCCCGGCGGCCGCCGGCCGGCCGGCCGGCCCCACTGGTCGCGGATGACCGCGTCCAGTTCCGGCGCGATGCCGGGCCGCGATTGCTCGCGGTAGGCGCGGGAGAAGTCGTCGTGGACGTTTTTGAGCAGGATCGTGTCGTCGGTGATCTCGGCGACGCCGATTTGCGTGGCGGCCAGCGCGATCATCGTGATCAGATAGGCGATAAACAGGAGGCCGCCGATCCCCAGGAGCACCTCGCTCAGAAGAGTGAGCGGCCCGTCGGGGTCGCTGTCCACGTTGGCGCCGAACAGGCAGCCGCCGACGAGCAACACGCCCGCCACGCAAAGAATGCCGCCGATGCCGATCAGGTAGGCGAAGAAACGAGTGACGAGTTCTTCCCGTTCGCGCGGCTCGACCGCCTTCTCGGGGATAGGGGCCAGCCGCACAAAAGTCTCATCGTCCGTAAGGGAGATGACCAGATCGAGGAACGG
>Ga0182024_10015118_pt1 | contig 14827 bp, 17 predicted proteins | sample P32metaG_FD_120480 | JGI IMG/M metagenome (GOLD analysis project Ga0182024, IMG submission 120480) | Permafrost microbial communities from Stordalen Mire, Sweden - P3-2 metaG (Illumina Assembly) | ecosystem: Environmental > Terrestrial > Soil > Wetlands > Permafrost | place: Sweden: Stordalen... | reverse complement strand
CAAGACAGCTACCCACCACCATCAGGTCAACATCTCAATTATGCGCATGGAGTGGGAATTAATCTGCAAATCCGGCGAGTGTTTTTGCCTAATCGAATGAGCGAGCTATGCGGACGTGTGCGCGGCCTGGCCTTGACGGGTCAGGTAGGTTGGCGGGCACGCGGCGGTGTGTGGGGTCTACGAGAAAGACGCACCAAGTTGGCGCCGCTCAAGCGGCATAGCGAGTTGGCGGGTTGGCGACGAGTTGCGGCGGCTTGAGATGAACGCTCCTGCTCGCCATCGACGCCCCGCGGAGTCTATGAGTAGGGGAGCCTGGCGCCAGGCGAGCCGGGAGCGGCCCTGCCCTGATACACTTTTCTTTGGAGTTTCTGCGAGCGTGTTTCGTCGACCGGCTGCAAGGAACTGGGTAGAGCCGGAGGCCGGTTTTGGGGCGGAATCGACCGGTTGCATAGCCAGCCCTGGGCGTGTCGGCGGGACGCTTCTTAACACCCATTTTTATTCACTTATCTGGTGAGACCGTTCCGCGGTTCGATCAGGCGGGGCGGGGAGGATTCATGCGGCGGTTGCTGACGCTTGTCTGTTTGCTGTGCCTGACCATTCCGGCCGGAATTTCGATCTCCGGCTGCTACCGCAACCCGGCGGGGAACTATTGCAACGGCCTGGGTTATGGGTTGAAAGATACGGCCGTGGCCTCGATCGACCTGGAGCCGCGGACCACTGGCATCTCGCTGGCCTTTGGGCAGACGCAGCAGATCAGCGGCCCGACCGCCAAGACCTGCAAGGGCGACTCGGCCTCGGTGGGCATCTACGCCTATGGCACCACCAACAACCAGTTGGTGGATATTTCGCCCAGCGGCAATATTTGCGCCGGCACGTGGAACCGCAACACCGGCGGCGGCATTGCCAATTACACCATTTGCAGCTTCCCCAGTCCGGCGCCCAACAGCGGCGGCCTGCCCTACGGCAACGCGTTCATCTCGGCCTCGGCGCAGGGGATTACTTCCAATCCCGTCGAGGTCTATATCCATGCGCAGGTGACATCCATCTCCCTGGTCGGGCCTACGCAATGCGTGTCGCAGTACACGTCGGAGAACGCGCCGTCGCAGCTTGACGCACAGGCCTGCTACTCCGCGCCGGTCAACGGCAAGCCGACCAACGTGCTGTTTTGCGCTCCGGCCAGCGTTACCTCGGGGAGCTCATCGATCAAGCCCGCCTGCGGACTGCCCCCAGGCGTAGCCTCGCTGTCTTCGATTCCCACCTGCACCGGCTCCATCGGCACGCTGAGCTACACCGTCGGCACCCCGTCTGTGGCCAACATCAACCCAGAGAACAACCAGATTACTGCCGAGCTGCCGGGCACCACCGTCATTACCGCCTCGCTGCCGGGCACCGGTTCAGCGGCCGGCTACTTCTCCACCTGCCCGCCCGAGTCCATCTCGATTTCACTCAACGGCCAGACCGAGGGCCCCGTGACCGTCACCCAGGGTGTGTCGCAGAACCTGGTCACTACCGTCCTCGACTCGAGTCCGAATCACTATCCCATTACCGGGCTCACGCTCGACTACCAGTCGACCAACCCGCTGGTCACCACCGCGGGCGGAGCCGGAAGCATCACTACCAACTTCCCCGGCGAGGCATCCATCTACGCCATCTGCCAGCCGGCAACCTGCAATCCAGCGCCCATCAACCAGGTTGGATTCAATGGGACCGGGCTCTCCATCGCGTCCAATCCGATGACGGTTGTCACTCCCGGCGCGGCCAGCGCCTATGCGTGGTTCTCCGCGCCCGGCAAATCGCAGTACATCATCCCTGTCGAGCTGATCTCGGGAACGATCGGGTCCACCGTCCGCCTGCCCTTTGTGCCCAACTCGATGCTGATGGACCAGACCGGCGCCAATCTTTATTTGGGATCGAGCCACGAGATCATGATTGTCAACACCGCCAACAACGAGGTCACCAAACAGGACGTGAATGTTCCAGGCGTGGTGCTGGCTCTGGCGCCCAACAACTCCATGCTGGTGATCAACGATCCGGTGCGCCGTGTGTTCTACATCTACCAGGGCACCGGGAACATTTCCGCGACCTTCGGCGGCCTGGGCACCGTCGCGCAGTGGACGCCGGACTCGAAGACGCTCTACGTCGCCGACAACGCATCCGCGGGCCCCGGACACACCGACACCCTTTACGTCTACAACGTAAACACCGGCTGGACCACCTATCCGGGGCTGCCGTCGCAACCCCTCACGCCGTCAATGAACCTGGTGCCGCGGACCCTGGCGCTGACCATTCCCGGCGTCGGCGCGTACCTTAGCGGCAGTTCCACGGTGGCCCACACCTGGTGCCCCACCGGCACCGTGGGCGACTACGCGAGCATGTCGTTCTATCCACAGGGAGACGACCAGAACACGCAGACCGATGTGCTGGCCTCGACGGTGGACGGACATCACATTCTGGGTGCGGCCGTCACCGGCAGCGGCATCACGCTCTCCGACATCGGCATCGCCAACCCGCCATCCGGCGCGTGCCCGGCAGCCATCGGCGGCCAGTTGCAGCCGCTCAAGATTGCCTCCACGCTCAACATTGCGCCGCCTATTGTTCCGGCTGCCACGCAAGTCAACCAGGTGGTGGCGGGCGAGCGGCCTCAATCGGCGACAGCCGCCACACAGTCGAATCTGGCGTTCATCACTTATAGCGGAACCACGCCCGGCGCGTCGCTGCCCTACTATGTGCCCGGCGATCCTGGAACACTGGGCACGTTCGGCTCCGTGGCGCTGGCCGGCAGCGCTTCCATCACAGCGCCGCTGGTGGGAGCCTTCAGCTCAGACAACACAACGTTTTTTGTGTCCACCGCCGGCGACAACAAGATCCACTACATCCAGATTCCCCCCACCGGCACGCCGATTGACGTGAAGCAGATCAGCCCCAATCTCCCTGCCTGCACGCCGGTAAGCGCGGGCGGCAACGACCTGGGCTGCATTGGCCCCGTGCCCGCGCCCAACGCGCCCGTGCCTGCAACCGCGATCGCTGTCAAGCCGCGCTCCACAACGTAGAACCGAGACTTCGTAATTCCTTAGTGACTGCGGAGATGAGTGCGGGCGAGGACGCCCGCACGACAGCCGGTCTGGAGACCGGCGCTACCTGTCCGGCCGTTCGGTCATCATGCTTTCGTGGTGCAGAGACTCGAAACTCCGTGCCCCATCCTTTCGTCTTTTCTCTTGCCGTATGAATGGGCACGCGCAAATCTTCGCGCGCCGAAAGCCTCCAACTCAGCACGGTAGAATCGATTCATGATCAAGGGGATTTCTTTCCTGCGCCCTGCCCAAAGCGCCGCCGCGTTTGACCGGCTGGCGAGCTTTTTTGGGGCGCTGGGGTTCGCTCCCGGCAAGGGATGGGAGCAGCCCGGCAGCCGAGGCGCGGCGTTCGTTGCGGCCCAGGGGCGCATCGAGATCGTGGACGGGCAATTTCCTGCGAACGCTGAAATTGTGGTGGAAGTAACCGCTCTCGATGCCGCTTACCAGGCCGCCGAGGCATGGCTGCGCGCGCAGGGCGCCGACGCGGCTGCGAGCCTTTCCCCGATTGAGGAAACCGACTGGAAATCGCGTCTCTTCACCGTCGAGCCTGTGCAGGGATTTCCGATCTCGTTCTGGGCGTGGACCGATCCGCTGCGCTCTAAGCCAGTAGCCGTCGAGGGCGACCTGTCCGCCGAGGGCATGAGGTTCGCCATCGTCGTCGCGCGCTGGAATGCGGTCATTACCGACCGCCTGCTCGAGGGTGCGCTCGATGCCTTGCTGCGCAGCGGCGCCCAGCGCGGCGACATTGAGATTGTCCGCGTGCCCGGCGCATGGGAGATACCGGCCGCGGCCCGCATGCTGGCCAGCCATGGCAACTCGGACGCAATCGTCACGCTCGGCTGCCTGCTGCGCGGAGAGACCGCGCACTACGAGGCCATCTACAACGAGGTGGCGCGTGGCATCGGGCAGTCGCAGCAGGAGACGGGCGTGCCGCACAGCTTTGGCGTGCTCACCTGCGAGACCTTGGAGCAGGCGCTGAACCGCGCCGGCATCAAGGCCGGGAACAAGGGCTTCGAGGCCGCCTGCGCCGCCATCGAGATGGTGAGCCTGCGCCGCAAGCTCGTGGCCGAGGGCGTCGAAGGCGGTCCCGCTTGAGCGCCGGAGCGCGCCGGAAGTCGCGCGAGCTGGCCATGCAGATGCTCTTTCAGGCCGACATCGGCAAGCAGACGCCCGACCAGGTGCGGGCTACATTTTGGAAGGCCGGCGACGACGTGGAGCCCGAGGTGCGCGGCTTTGCCGAGGACCTGTTCCGCGTGGCCGTGGCTCACCAGGAGAAGATCGACGAGCTGATCGTGGCGAATTCAAAGCACTGGCGGCTCGAACGCATGCCTGCGGTCGATCGCAACCTGCTGCGCATGGCCATCGGCGAGATGCTGGGCTTCAAGGGCACGCCGTTCCCCATCGTCATCAATGAAGCGCTCGAGATCGGCCGCCGCTACTCCGCGCCCGAGTCGATTAATTTTTTGAACGGGATGCTGGATGCGATCGCGCGGAGTTTGCTGCCGAAGTAGATTTTTCTGAATCTGTTGACGGAATTGGGTGCCCCAGGTCTCGATTCTGAGACCTGGGAAAGCACGAACATCATCAATCCCGCTGACCCCAAGTCTGATAATCTCGTCTACCGATGGACTACACCAACATTCGCGTCGAAAAGCGCTCGCCGCTGGCCGTCGTTACGCTGGACCGGCCCAAGGTGCTGAACGCGCTGAACGCCGCCACGTTTGCCGATCTGGCCGCGGCATTTGGCGATCTGGCTGCCGACCCGGCCGTCCGCGTGGTGCTCATCGCCGGCGCCGGTGGGCGCGCCTTCGCAGCCGGCGCCGACATCCGCGAAGTGGCCGAGGCCACGGCCGAGAACGGCGATGAGCTCTCCCGAACCGGCCAGCACGTCTTTCGCCGCATTGAGACGCTGGGCAAGCCGGTGATCGCGTGCATTCGAGGGTTCGCCCTGGGCGGCGGCTGCGAGCTGGCGCTGGCTTGCACGCTGCGCCTGGCCGCGGACGACGCGCGCCTGGGCCAACCCGAGGCCAAACTCGGCCTGCTGCCCGGCTACGGCGGATCGCAGAGGCTGCCGCGCCTGGTGGGCCGCGGGGCCGCGCTCAAGCTGCTCTTGACCGGCGCGATTATCGACGCCCGCGAGGCGCTGCGCATCGGCCTGGTGGACGAGGTGGTTCCCGCCGCCGACCTGATGGCGCGCGCCGAGGCCCTGGCTCTCGAGATCGCCGCCAACGCGCCGCTGGCCATTGCGGAGACGCTGCGGGCCGTGGATGAGGGGCTCGACCTGCCGCTCGACGCCGCGCTGGCGCTTGAGGCTGCCGCATTCGGCCGCCTCTGCGGCACCGCGGACAAGGCCGAGGGCACGCGGGCCTTCCTCGAGAAGCGGCCACCGGTGTGGAAGGGCGAGTGAGGGCCGGAAGGCGCTAGAACTTTTTTCTGTATCTGTGTCCGGGCAACGTGGCTTCCCGCTCCAGCCGCAAAAACAGAACCTGCACGCCGTGCACCGCAACCTGAGCGGGATCGTCTCAGGCTCATCCCGCATTTTTCTTTGCGGCGAGCATAACCAAACCCACCCTCTATCCCTCTAATCAACAGGGTACAAGGAGGATGACGATGAGCCTGCCGACATGCTTACGTTCAAGGTCGATCGGGATGGTATTGATTTGCGCGCTTCTGGCGCCGTCGGCGGCCTTTGCCAGGCAGAAGCCGTTGACGCCCGAGGTAGTTCATGCGCGCCTGCTCAAGCGCGGCGTAGGCAACTGGGTCGGCGTGCAGGTGCTGAGCGGCGCGGCGTTCGCGGGCAGAGTTGTCTCGATCGACGAGACGTCGTTTGGATTGCAACTGCACAACGATCCAACCATCACGCCCGTGCTCTACACCGATGTAACATATCTTCAAGCCGGATTGACCAACGGCCAGAAGACGCTGATCATTGCGTTGCCGGCGGCCGTTTTAACCGCGGGTATCGCAACCATCCTCTCCATGCGCAGGAACCAGCCGGCTCTGCCGGCGATTCCGGGCCAGGCTGTGCTTCCCCAGCCTCTGCTTCCATAGATCGCTGCGCGAAGTTCGGCAGGCCCGAACCATGTTCAGTCCACTTCGACGCGCCGGAAGTCCGTGCCGCCGAGCTTCAGCAGGCGCGCCTTGCCCTCGAAGACGTGCAGGAATTCGGCGGTTGGAAGGGCGGGTTTCCGTAACATACGCGAACAGATCATCAGGGCGAACGTTGTAAAGGGCTATAGACAGGTAGAGCTATCCCACCCTGGGCGCGATGAAACTGCGCCCAAGGTGGGCCACCCATTTTGTGAAACTGAAGCCTCTATGGCTGGTAGGAGCAGGCGTGGTACTTGTTCGAGTACTCGAGCTGCACCTCGTACTCCTTGTCGTCGATCTTGAAGGTGGGAACGAGGAAATCGTAATCGGAATTTCCCAGCGGCTGGCACTCGTCGCTGATCTCGTAACCGTTCAGGTCGAGCGAGACTCGATTGATCCAGCCCGAGCCGGGCAGCGGATCGGTGATGGCTTCGAAGGTCTCGTGCGAGAGCACGGAGTTGGTCGAGTCGGCGAGCTGGCCGTTGGGGCTGGGCGTCTGAACCGCGCATCCGGGTACGTCCTGATAGGGCTCCACGCTAAACAGCACGGTGCCGATATCGCTGAAGGTCACCGCGCTGTGGTAGGCGCAGAAGGCCCATGTGGAACCGTTGTCAGGCGAGTAGCACTCGGCTGTCTCGTCGAAACAGGTGTCGATGCCCTTGGGCAGGAAGATGTGATAGAGATTTCCGGGGCCTGCGCCGTATCCCTGTTTGGACGCGGCGGCGTACACGATGGCCCAGAGCTCGTGCTCATAGATCACACTTCCAAAGAAGCCGTAGGAGATGTTGGCGTCGGCGCCCACGGTGTAGCGCCCGATGGCGGTGGATCCGGTGTACTGGTCGACGAGGTGAATGAATCGGCTTTTGCCGAGCGAGGTCAGGTAGCCTTCCGGGTCGCCCCAGTTGGCGGCCACGGTTCCGGTGAGATCCACATAGAGCGCGTGATTGACCGTGGTCATGAGTGTGGCGCCGCCCTGGGTGGTGGCGATATCGGCGGGAAAGAAGTAGGGCTCGGTCAACGCCTCGGGGCGCACAGTGTCAGGATCGGCCACGCGGCTCTCGGCCACGCGGCGATCGTTTTCGGCATTCAGGGCCGTGGCTCGCTGTTTGGCGCCGGGCACATTGGCAGCCATCACGTGATAGAAGGAGCTCTTGACGCCGTAGGCCGCGTCAATGTCGGCCTGCCGGACGGTAATGTGGTTGCGGACGATCGTCTCCGCGGATTGTTGCGCCTGGGATCCAGCTGCGCCCAGCAGCGCGGTGGCCACAACGGCAGCCTGCAGCACGTTGATGCGGGAATAGCTCATTGAAAACCTCTCATCATTGGTTTTAGGAATGGTTTCGGGTTGGAATACATGAACGATCCTGGATTTTCGGCGATGCGTTTGCCGTGCGCAGCTCAAAATCGCCAGTGTAAGCGCAGGATGCCACAACAAAGCGAGTGTTGCAAAGGAAAATCGCGCTCGATGGGTTGCGCGGGATTTCGCGTCTGCACCGGCGTACCGCTTTCGCGCTGGAGAGACGGCCAGTTGAAACACTCCTATAATATGAAGCAGCAGCGAGGGCGCCGTTGAATCTGCCGAACTCCATCACGATGAGCCGGATCGTCATGATCCCGCTGCTGCTGTGGATTCTGTCGCAGAAATTTCCCTTGCGCGGCCACTGGGGCGAGCAGGAGATTCTGGCGTCGGTGCTGTTTGTGCTGGCCTCGATTACCGACGGAGTCGACGGCTACCTTGCCCGCAAGCGCGGCCAGATCACCACCATGGGCATGCTGCTCGATCCCCTGGCCGACAAGGTGATGGTGACCGCGGCGCTGGTGGCGCTGGTGGCCTACAACCCCGCCGTCGTCAAGGTGTGGATCGCGGTCGTCATCATCAGCCGCGAGTTTCTCATCTCGGGGCTGCGGTCGATCGCGGCGTCGGAGGGATTCACCATCCAGGCCAGCGACCTGGGCAAGCTCAAGACCGTCATCCAGATTGTGTCTGTCGTTTCGGCGATTCTGGCGCATCGCTGGGATCAGTGGCAGTTTGGCGTGCTGGTGATTCCGGTGCGATGGATCGCGATCGCGGCCATCTACTTCACGGTGCTGGTGTCGACCATCTCGGCGATCGACTATTTTGTGGGCTTCTGGAAGAAGATCGACCACGCGTCGAAGGACCGGCGCAAGAAGTCGTTTGTGCTGTCGCGGCGCAAGAGCGTGGAGACGCCGTAGGGATGACACAGCTTGGCGATTGCCTGGACGACGACCGCGTTCCCCTGACGCTTGCGCAGCAGGAGGAGCTTGATCGCCGTCTTGCAACGCTCGAGCGGAATCGGTGCGAGGGAATCGCCTGGGCAGCTTTGAAGGCCGAGCTGCAGCGCCGTTGCCCGTAGAGGAATCTGCACCACTCTCCGGACTGATTTGCTGCGTCTGAGCCTCATGCCATACAGTGAAGTCCTGCACAGGTAAGAGAGATTTTCTGATGGCTGATATCAATCTCACCCAGGACGAGGCCAACAAGCTGATGGCAATGGAAAAGCGTGCCGTCGATGAAAAAGACTGGCAGTTTCCAGTCCCAGGCGACAGAATTGCGATTCCTTTGACATCACTCGACAAGCGTGAAAGTTTCTTGCTCGATTTGACCCGCGCACGGATCAAACTCACCAAGGCCACGTATCAGAACCGGGCTAGGACAGCGATTATACTCATGCGGCTTGACCTTGATGGTCCGCCGCATCGGAACCCCGACGGTGTAGAAATTCCCTGTCCGCATCTGCACGTCTACCGAGAAGGCTACGGCGACAAGTGGGCAATTCCGGCTCCGCCCGCCACTTACTCGAATACGATAGATCTTTTTGCGACATTCGAAACGTTCATGCAGCAATGCAACGTCACGCACCCGCCTAAGATTCAGAAAGGGCTCTTCTCATGACGACGGTGCAGGAGATCGATAGACTTCTAAACGACTACCGGGCGTGGCTCAAGGATAAGACTTCGCTGCGCGAGGTAAACGACGAATGGGTTGAAATCACGACGCCCTACCTTGACCGTCATAACGATGCGCTGCAGATCTACGCCCGTGCGGAAAATGGGAGCTACCTGCTCACAGATGATAGCTATACGATCCATGACCTCGAAGCCTCCGGTTGCAGTCTCACCACGGAAAAGCGTCAAGAACTCCTGAAAATGACACTCAATGGTTTCGGCATCCGGATGAACAACGAGGCCCTCGAAGTGCACGCATCTCCTGAAACTTTCCCAGCGCGGAAACACAATCTCATTCAGGCTATTCTCGCCGTGAATGACCTGTTTTATCTTGCACAGCCGGTTGTTGAGAGCCTGTTTTTTGAAGACGTGATTGCGTGGCTCGACGTCAGCGATATCCGCTACACTCCAAAGGTGAAGTTCACAGGCACGAGTGGCTTCGATCATCTTTTCGATTTTGTTATTCCAAAGTCCGCGGGCAAGCAGCCGGAGCGGATCATACAGGCGATCAATCGCCCGACGCGCGATACCGCAGAGGCTTTCATATATAAGTGGAGTGACACGCGCGAGGGCCGGCCCCCTGATTCGACGGCGTACGCTGTTCTCAATGACGTCGAGCAGTCGATTTCAGGAGGCGTACTTGATGCATTTCATAACTACCAGATACGCCCCGTGCCTTGGAGCCACCGCGCTCAGGTCCTTTCGGAACTTGCGGCATAATTGCTTCCATGTCTCTTTCGACAAATGATGAACCGGCCGGGAGTTGGGCACGCGCCAAGGTCTTCAGGTTTGAACTTGCGCAGGAAAAAGCCCCGGCCTTGGCCGGGGCTTTTTGGTGATTGATGATTGATGAGGGCTGCGCTATGCCATCGCGACCGCTTGCTCCGGGACGCGAGCGGCTGGCGCCGGGACTGGGACGGGCGCACACTCTGGTTCCGCGTGATGCGCGGGGCGGACGAGGCGGCTCTGGACTCCCGCTCGCAATTCATCCGGCATTCACACGCGGAGTGACTTGCATCACCTCGCGCCGATTATTCCCAGCCTTTACGCGATCTCGCCCTTGGCGAGGCGTGACCCCTCAGGTGTATGCTTGGCAAGCGAAAGCATTTCAGGCAGGAGGGAAGACACGTGGCACTTACGCGGCAGGTTATCACCTCACTCACCAGCGACGGCACCGACATTCTCGGCACCAAGGTTCTGGCCGTCAAAATCGCGGATGAGAGCATTGTCTCCGGATCGTTGCTCACCGTCGAAAGCAATCATTTTTGCGTCCTCAAGGCGCGCGGCGCGGTCCTGAACGTCTACGAGACCGGCCAGTATGCGCTTACCACGCCCGACAAACCGATCCTGGGCTCCATCGCGCAGGGATTCTTCGGCGGCAACTCGCCATGGGTCTACGAGGTCATCTACATCAATCGCTCCAAGCTGCTGGTGCGCAGCCAGGGAGTTGCGACCAGCGAAGAGATGGCCGAGATGGCCTACCAGGTGGACTACTACATTCACGTCGACACCAAAGAGGCCGCGCTCGACCTCATCACTCACTTGCCCTTCAATGGCCACACCATCGATACCAAGGAAGTTGCCGACTACGCGGGGCCTGCGATCGAACAGTCCATCAACCAGATCGTGCAGGTCACCAAGATGGAGGACATCAACGAGCACATCCAGGAAGTGCGCGAGTTGGTGAAGAACCATCTTGCGGATTTCCTGAAGACCTACGGCATCACGCTCAATGACCTCAAAGTGCTCATCTTGCCCAAGGACGAGCGGATGCGCGAGCTCATCTCGCTGCAGGCCATCGGCCTCACGCCCATCGAGGCGGTGCGGTACTATCTCGCGCTCAAGATGGCCGACAAGGGGCTGGTCTCCGCACCCAACGCGGCGGCCGGCGTACCGTTCAACATCGGCGGACAGCCCTCGGGATTCTATCCCCTGGGCGCCGAGGCGGGATTGCCGGGACCAAGCGGGGGTAAATAGTGGCGGGAGAGTACTTTTACGCGGCCGACGAGCTTGAGCAGATCGCGATCAACCTGTTTTACGGCTGGGGATACAACTTCTACAAAGCTGAGAACCAGTTGCGCGCCGACGATCAGATGGTCCGCTCAAAAGCCTCATGGCTTTTGGGCGCGGCCGCGACAGCGCTGAGCGCGGCCGAGAGCGATTACCGGCGCGAGTTCCTGCCGGCGCCCACGCGCGCCAAGCCTTACCCTGACGCCGAAGCGGTTGCCTCGGCGCAGAAGCTGGAACGGCTGCATCGCGAGGTTACCGGCATCGAGCAATTCATCCACCAGCTGCCCGCGCCCTCCAACGACCGCATGACGCAACGCTACCGGCTTGAGGCGCAGACGCTCGCAAATCTGATTCACTTCGATTCTTTGCTCGTGGGCCAGTGCGAGCTGATGCGCAAGTCGGTGACTGGCGTGGATGCGCAGGCGATCTTGAAAGCAATGCCCGATCTGGTGGCAGGGATTGCGGCGATCCGGGCGACGCTGCACGATCGCGAAGCGGTGCTCATGAACTAGCGGGTGGCGTCTTGCCAGTCGGCTCCCCGGTGGAATCGTTCCCATCAAAAAGCCCCGGCCGAAGCCGGGGCTTTTTGATGCAGGCTGTGGGGTGGCGCTACGCCATCGCGATCGCTTGCTCGGGGACGCGGGCGGCAGGTGCTGGGATCGGCATCGGCGCGTGCGCGGGCTGCGCGTGATGCGCCGGCCGGGTGAGCCTGTGGACGAAGTGGTACGGCGGCCAGGGGCCGGACAGCTGCATCTGGCAATCTTTCATGAGAACGCTGGCGCTGGAGTATTTGTTCTGGTAGCGCTCGATGCCATTTGAGTCGATCAGGTGTGCGATGTCGAGGAGCATCTTGCCCGACTCCATGCGCTTGCAACTGACTTCTTCGGCAAGCGGCAGGAACATGCGATGCATCTGGACAGTAACGGCGCGGGCTTTGGTCTGGCGCTCGCGCTGCAAGGCTGCATTTTCGCGCAGGTTGGAGAGATACGCCTTGCCCACCGTGGGTACGGGTTCGGCCGAGTAGCGGCGAATCTGTTCGCGACAACCATCGTCGAGCATGACCTTGAGGTGCATCTCGGCCTTGCCGCGCAGACGTTCAATGTTGGTGATGAACTGGCGCTGGTTGGAGCGGATCGACCGGCGGAGAGATTCGTCGTCGGAAAAAACGGTTCCAAAGCGGAAGGGCAGCACGGTGGAGGTTTTGAAGCAGTCCGAGATCACACGAGCATGTTCGACGCCGGCTTGCTGGTTGAAATTTTGAGTGGGAGAGTACTCGCTGACGATAACGGCTAAATCACTGGCTGGGTAAAGAAAGATTTGGTTTCCCTGAATTCCCGTAACGGCTTCCATTGGAATTGGCTTTCGGTGACGAAGCAGTTCGGGAAAGGCCTGTCGTTCTGTTATGCAGTAGGCATACCACGCCATATTAGGTCGCTCCGCATGCTGGATTGGAAAAGGGTTGAGAACAACAGCGTTGTGGGGATGGACATGGCTTTACTTCTTTTGGAGTACAGATGGACTAACTGAACTGCAACGTATGCTAGCCCCGTATGTAAACGCTTGGCAACAGGCGTACGGCGCAAGATGACGCTGGTTAGCTGGGCAGGCGAAAGTCACTTTCGTATTGCGAAAACATTATTCAGGGTATGAAATCGTCCGTTAAAGTGCTCACTTTTGGCGTTGGATGGTCTAGAATTACCGCTCAATTGTGGTGAGGTCCTCCGGGCGGTCGAGATCGAGCTCGCCGGGGGGCCAGGGAATTCCCTGGACTTCCGCAGTGTGGGCTCGGATGAGGTCGCGTGCGCCCCGGTCACCCTGACTAGCGAGGAGCGCGGGAAAGAGCCTCGAGGAGAAGACGGCCGGGACCCCGGATCTACCTGCATATAAGGATGCTGTGATGGCTGGGTGGCTGCCGGTAGTTTCGCTGCTGCCGCTGGGGGCGGCTTTGTGTCTCGTCAGGAGTGCCGTGAGGTGGGCGGCGGTGAGGCGGGGCTGATCGCAGACGAGGAGCAGGACGGCTTCAGGCTGCGGGGCTGAGGTTCGAAGGGCTTCCATGCCGGATCGGATCGACGCGCCCATGCCTTCGTTCCAGTTTTCGTTCACAACTATATTGACGGCCTGGTTGGCGTTGGTCGTCAGATCGGCGAGTTCGGGGCGCATGCGTTCGGCCTCGAAGCCGAGGACGACGTAGATGGGGGAGCAACCGGCTTCGAGGGCGAGGCGGGCAGTGCGGTGGAGGAGGGATTCGCCGTCGAGGCGGATGAGCTGTTTGGGTTGGCCGAGTCGAGTCGAGGCTCCGGCGGCGAGGAGGACGGCGGCGCAGCGGAAGTCAGGCATGGCGGGTCAGGCGGGGGCGGGGTCAGACACGCGCGGCGGCGTTGAGGAGAGGCTGCGCGCTTCGCGGCGGGTTTCGCGATTGGCGAAGACGGCCTGGAGTTCTGCGGCTATGGCGAGAGCGATGGCGGCGGGGGAATGGCCGCCGAGGTCGAGTCCTACGGGGGTGTGGAGGCGCGCCAGGCATTCGGCAGAGGTGAGTCCGAGCGAGGGGGCGATTTCGCCGATGAGGCGCTCGGTACGGCGGCGGGGGCCGAGGATGCCGATGTATTTCATTTCGCGGGTCAGGAGGGCGCGGAGGACTTTGGCGTCCTGCTCGTAGCTGTGGGTCATGAGGACGGCTGCGTCTTCGGGGTCGGCCTGGGTGAGGGCTGCGGCCAGGTTTTGGACTTGTGCAGCTTGCGGGAAGCGCTCTGCGCGAGTGAGATTGGAGCGGTCGTCGGCGATTGTGACGTGCCAGCCCAGGGCTGCGGTGAATTCGAGGAGCGGGAGCGCGTCGTCACCGGCGCCGAAGATGATGAGGGCGGGCGGCGGGGCGACCAGCTCGACGAAATATGCGCCGCTGTGGGAGGACTTGCCGGTGCGGAGGGCTTCGATGGCCGGAGTGGTGGCTTCGGGGTTCGCGCTGCGCTCGTAGAGAACGTCGCCCGCGTCGTTGAGGATGAGCGCGGAGCCTGAGGAATTTGTGCCGGTGTCGGTTACGATTACGGATTCGGTGCGGTCTTCGACGCTCCTTCGGAGGGCTTCAAGGCTGGCGGCGGCGGGTGCGCCGCGTTCGAGGAGGACGATGACGGTTCCACCACAGCCAAGGCCGTAGGGCATGTCGCCGTCGTCGTCAAAAAAGCTGGAGTAGCGCTGGAGCGAGGGGCCCTGTTCGGTAAGCCACCAGGCTTTCTTTGCGATTTCGGCCTCGAGGCATCCGCCGCTGACGGTTCCGGCGCGCTGGCCGGACGAGGTGAGGATCATGCGCGCGCCGGGGCGGCGATAGGCGGAGCCCTCGATGTTGACGACGGTGGCGAGGCAGATTTCTTCCCCTGCTGCGCTGGCGCGCTTCCACAGGTCGAGAATTTGGCCGAGTTCGGACATGGTTATGCCGTCATCATTTGCTGGCCGGTCATGAGTTCTTCGATGCGGACCGGCAGCTTGCGCACCCGCACGCTGGTGGCGTGGTAGACGGCCATGGTGAGTGCTGAAGCCACTCCCGCGAGGCCGATTTCGCCGATACCACGCGCACCATACTCGTTCAGGTGAAGATCAGGATACTCCACAAAAATGCAGTCGAGGTCGGGAATGTCGGCGTTGGTGGAGACGATGTAGTCGGCGAAATTATTGTTGAGGGGCTTGGCGTTGCGCTT
>Ga0182024_10015117_pt1 | contig 14829 bp, 9 predicted proteins | sample P32metaG_FD_120480 | JGI IMG/M metagenome (GOLD analysis project Ga0182024, IMG submission 120480) | Permafrost microbial communities from Stordalen Mire, Sweden - P3-2 metaG (Illumina Assembly) | ecosystem: Environmental > Terrestrial > Soil > Wetlands > Permafrost | place: Sweden: Stordalen... | reverse complement strand
TGGTTACTGGAGCGCGAGATTGAGCCTTCGAGGATGGCGTCAACGTTGAGGGCGCGGGCGATTTCCGGCAGCGACCGGTGCGCGTCCTTGAATTGCATGGCGGAGGTGCGGGAAACGATCCGAAGGGTGGAATCCTTGGCGAGCATGGTGGTCAGTTCGTCGGTCATGCCGTCGGCGAAGTACTCCTCATTGGGATCGCCGGAGAGATTGCCGAGGGGGAGAACGGCGAGCGAGGCGATCGCAGCGTGAGTGTCTCGATCGAGGAAGCGGGCAGCCAGCGGATGCGGGCCGAGCGTGAGTATAGAAATGGTAACGAGCACGAAGGCACATAGGCCAGCGACCACCCAGAGTCCGTGATGGGGTTTGGTAGCCGATGGGATGACGGGCGTAGCAGAGATCTCCGGTGGAGCAGGAGACAGGTCGACCGGATCCCCGGAAGGTTGAGTTGGCTCGATGACTTCTGGCTCAACGGCCGTAACGGATGCGATGAAGCGGTAACCAGAACCGGAAATTGTCTGCACAAACCGCGGCAGGTCCGAACTGTCACCAAGAATTTGGCGAATTTTGCGGATTGCCGTGTTGATTCCGTGTTCGATATCGACGAAGACTTCGCGCTCCCAAAGACACCGGGCAATTTCATTCCGGGTAACAACTTGTCCGTGTTTGGTAACCAGAAGGACGAGAAGTTCGAGAGGCTTCCGCTCAAGCTTGAGCCTGCGGCCTTTGCGGCAGAGCTCAAATTTGCCGCAATGGAGGCTGAAGTCGCCGAATTCATAGACGACAATGGGCAATGTCTCCCCCCGCAGCGTGGCTGAAGTATAGCATTGGTCAAAACCTGGACGGATGAATCTCTCCCAGGTTCAGTGACTTACGCCTTCAGCTTTCTTCACCTCTGAATTTACCTTCCTGCATGTTCCCGAACTCGAATTTGGTTTTATCTCATTCGAGCCGGCACATTCCCCGGCAGAGGAGGAAGTCATGAAATCAGGAAATTGGAAAATTGTGCCGGCGCTGAGCGCACTGGTACTCGCAACCATGGTTGTTCCCGCCGCCCATGCCGGCTGCGGTCTCTATACGCCAGTGCCACACGCCGCCAGTTGGCAGCCCCAGATCGCCTCGCCGCGACTTGTGCTGGCGGCTCTCAGCATCGACGACGATGCTGCCGCCCCGCACGGACCCAGTATCGTCGGAACCTGGAAAGAGCATTGGATCTCCGAAGGCAGTGATGGAATCAAGGACGGCACCGAGGTGGACGCCGGCTACGCTTCGTGGCACAGTGACGGCACCGAGATCAATGTCTCCGGCATGCGTGCTCCCATAACCGGCGACGTTTGCCTCGGTGTATGGATAAAAACCGGCGAGCGGAGTTATCAGCTGAACCACTTTGGCATCTCGTACGACCCCACAGGAGTTAACCTCGTCGGCCCCGCCCGCATTCAGCAATGGCTAACCATCGATCCCAAAGGGAATGCAACCTCGGGAAAATTCACCATCGATCAGTGGGACGAGGCGGGCAATCTGCTCGGTCACGTTCAGGGGAATGTCATCGGAACCAGAGTAACCATAGAAACCGGATTCCAGAGCGTTGAGTAAGTTAAATCCTGATTGGCGATCGCGGGTCTCGCTCGGCGCTGACTGGATCGAAGCGTGACCTGCGTTTGCATAACTGACCGCGAATCGCGGTCAGTTGTGGCTTTGTGCCATGCGTCATATGCAGGCCAGTCGTGTCAGGCTCGGGCGGGAAAACCGGGACAGGAAAACCAGGACGGAATAACCACCATCCTTTCGCGTCACACTGAGGCCGTTCGGGTGGGACTTACCTCGTCCCTTCATAATCCTGTAGGACCAAGTCCCTAAAAATTTGGCCAGCGGTCGAGCACAGGCCGTACGGAAACCAAGCTCGGTGCCGGCGATTGTCCGAAATTGAACGGCGAGGGATGGAACCGGACAGAGGAACTGGCGGGACGTTTCGGCAGACCTGCAACAAGCGCCTTGGAATCTGAGGCTTGTCCTCGGCAGCGATTTGGTGCGCGGAATGCACCGTCGAGGTGTCCACTCTTTTTGGAGGAGTTTGCACCATGAACACGGTTTGGCAGGATCTCCGTTACGCGATTCGGCGGCTCGCAAAGTCGCCAGGCTTCACGGCTGCGGCGGTACTGACGCTGGCCATCGGCATTGGCATCAACACCGCCCTGTTCAGCAACATGGACGCGGTGGTGCTGCATCCGCTCGCGGTACCCCAGCTGGACCACGTGGTCACAGTGGGCGAGCAGGAGGACCGTAATCCAAGCGCGGTTGGCTATATGCCGGTGGCGCTGGCCAACTACGAGGACTGGGCGCGTCAGGGCCACTCGTTTGAGTCTCTCGCGGTGCGGAAGGAAGAAGACAGGACGCTCACGGGAGCAGGCGACGCGGCGCACCTGGAGGCCGCGGTGACGTCGGCGAATTTCTTCTCGGTGCTGCGGGCGACGCCGCTGTTGGGACGCGTCTACAGCGAAAACGAGACGCAGCGCGGGCAGGACGCGGAGGCGGTGCTGAGCTACGGGTTGTGGCAGCGGCAGTTTGCAGGCGACGCGAGCGTGCTGGGTCGGACGATCGAGCTGGACCAGCGCAAGTACACCGTTGTGGGCGTGATGCCGAAGTCGATGCAGTACCCGTCGCTGGCCGATGTATATTTGCCATTTGTGCCGGCCGCCGAGCAGCTTTCGGACCGCAAGGCGCACAACTACCTGGTGACGGGACGCCTCCGCGACGGCGTCACGGTGAAACAGGCGCAGGCGGAGCTGAAGACCATTGCCGAGCACATGGCCGCGGCGTATCCGGCGACCAACGCGGGATGGTCCGTTCACGTAGAGACGCTGCTCGTAGGAATCAACGGACCGTATACGCCGCTCTATTACAAGCTCCTCATGGGCGCCACGCTGTTTGTGCTGCTCGTGATGTGCGCGAATATCGCGAATCTGCAACTGGCCCGCGGAATCTCGCTGCGGCCGGAGATTGCCATGCGCACGGCGCTGGGCGCCACGCGAAGGCGGATTGTGCGGCAACTGCTGACCGAAAATATCCTGCTGAGTGCGCTGGGCACAGCGGGCGGAATTCTGGTTGCGGAGCTTTACCGCCACTACCTGCTGGCGAGCATGCCGGAGCGTGTAGCCCGGTACATGTCGGGTTGGTCGAACACGGAGCTAAACGGGCGGGCGATTGCGTTTTCAATCTTGTTGGCCTGCGGCGCAGGGCTGGCGGCGGGGATGGCTCCGGCGCTCCAAGCGCTGCGGGTGAACCTGGTGGAGCAGTTGAAGGCGGGTTCGCGGTCCGCGATTGGTTCAGGGCGCGCGCATCAGCTGAGAAACATATTTGCGGTGGCACAGATTTCGTTGGCGGTCGCGCTGGTGATCGGCGCTGCGCTGATGACGAAAGGAATGACCGCGTATCTGCACGCGGCCGATCAGTACGAGCCGAACCGGATGCTGACGTTCAATGTCGATCTTCCCTTGGGGCGCTACGACACACCCGAGAAGCAGGCTGCTTGGTATGCCGACAGTCTGGCGAAGCTGCGCTCGCTCCCCGGCGTGACGCACGCCGAGCTGACGCCGGCACTGCCCTACAACGAAACCGGCTGGGTGCAGGACATGACGATCGAGAATCGGCCGGTGGCTCCGGGGAAGTTTCAGGGCGCCCTGCGGCTGCCGGTGAGCGAGGGGTACTTTGCCGAGCTGAAGATTCCAATTGTCGACGGTCGCGGATTCAATGGAGGCGATTCCTTCACCACGAAGCCGGTTGCGGTGGTGAGCCAGCGGTTTGCCCAGCAATATTTTCCCGGTCAGAGTCCGATCGGCCATCGCGTCCGGATGGGCCGGAAGGACAGCCACGACCCGTGGCTCGAAATTGTGGGCGTGGCGAAAGAGACGAGCTACTCGCTGTGGGACTCGACGCCCTATGCGGCAGTCTACATGGACCCGATGCAGGTCCCGCCCACTGGAACCAAGTACGCCGTGACGACGTCCGGCGATCCGCTGGCGCTGGCGCCGGCGGCGCGCAAGGCGCTGGCGAGCCTGGACCCGCAGCTGCCCCTGAACACGGTGGAGACCTATGCGCAACTGCAGAACGACAACCTGACCGGGCTAATGTACGCGTCCGGAATGCTGGCGCTCGACGGGCTGATTGCGCTGCTGCTGGCGGCGATCGGGATTTTTGGCGTGATGGCCAACATGGTGGGCGAGCGGACGCGCGAGATCGGCGTGCGGCTGGCCATGGGGGCGAGTTACCAGGATGTGCTGCGGCTGGTGATGCGCCGGGCCACTGTGCTGGCCGGAGTGGGGCTGGGAACGGGGCTGGTGATGGCGTTTATGCTCGCGCGGCTCGTGGCAAACCTGCTGCGCGGCGTGCGGCCGGACGATCCCACGGTGTTCGCGTCGATTGCGTGCGCAATTGCGGCGATCACGCTGTTCGCGAGCTGGATTCCGGCGCGACGGGCGGCCCGCTTGGATCCGATGATCGCGCTCAGGGACGAGTAGCAAAGCCGAAGCGCTCTCAATATCTCCCCACGCCACTTCGTGGGGAGATATCGAGGTGTGTGGGCCGGCTATTTATTCTCACAAGACACGTGCGTGTTCCAGTCCACGAACGCACCGTGGGGGTTGTCGCGCCATGCCCAGACATGCAGTTCAAACAACCCCGGCAAGCCGTACCGGTTGGGCGTGCCTATGTATTGCAACAACTGACCCTCGAGTACCGGGGGAGCCTGCTGGTTCGCCGCCAGCCAGTTTTCGGCGAGGGTGATGTACTCCACCCCGACCAGCTTCATGGCTTTGCCCACCGGCTCGTAGATCAGCGCTTGCGGCTGGTTGGCATTGAGCGTCCCACCGCTCACCAGGGCGCCGTTGATATAGTGCACGCCCATGGCGCCCATATCCGGCCCGGTGACGCAGCCAAACGCGGGAGCGTATCCGGCCGCGGTGGCCGCGTTCACGTCAATAAATTGCTCTGTTGCTTGGCGAACGATCTGCACCAAATTGGCCGTGGCGTTGGCTGGAGCGTCCGAGTCGCCGCCCCCAGTACCCGCTGCGAGCAGCGGGCCGGCCGCGGCAAGAGTGCTCAGCAGTCCCAGGCGCAGGATGCACATGGTTGATTTGTGAATGAGCGTGGTGGTCTTAGTCGTCATAGGTTTCTCCTTAGAATCCGGTTTGTGATTTCGCTCCAAAAGCGGCACGGTCCAGCGGTCAGTTACGCAATCTAGCCACGCGCCCTGGCCGCGAAGCAATGCTGGGCGGCTCCATTGCGCCCCAAAGTTTCCTCCATCCGTAAGCCTCTGAACGCGCAAGGCCTTCCGCCCGCAGAACAGAAATCCTCCGCAGCCGGTGTGATAGGCTGTCGCTAGTTCCGCGGATGTGTCTATGTCCCGAACGGCTCCTTCCGCCGCGCCTGTCCTCCGCTTCGACAATTTCGAGCTAGATGTGTGCGCCGGCGAATTGCGCAAAGGCGGCGTAAAACTTCGCCTCCAGGGCCAGCCTCTGCAGGTCCTGGCCATCCTGCTGCAGTCCCCCGGCAACCTGGTCACGCGAGAGGAACTGCGCAATCAGCTCTGGCCGGCTGACACCTTCGTAGACTTCGACCACAGCCTCCACAACGCAATCGCGCGCATTCGGGAAACGCTGAGGGATTCGGCCCAGACCCCTAGCTACATCGAAACCCTGCCGCGCCGGGGATACCGGTTCATTGCGCCGGTCGAAGAAGTTCCGCCTCCATCGATGCCCACGGAAAACGGCGAGCAGGCAAAAGAAGCCGTCGCCCCGGCCATGCCGGCCGTCCCGCCACCCAAGCGTCGCACCGGCGTGATCTTCGCTCTGCTCCTGAGCCTGGGCGCGTGTTGTGCGGTGGGGCTGGCCGCCTGGATGGCGTGGCAGCACCGCCAAGCCGGTAGCGTAGCGGCGGCGCCTCGCTCCATCGCGGTGATCCCGCTACAGAACCTCTCCGGCGACCCTTCCCAGGAATACTTCGCCGACGGTTTGACCGACCAACTGATCACCGAGATGTCGCAGATTCCCGACCTGCGCGTCATCTCGCACACTTCGGTGACGGAGTACAAAGCCACCACCAAGCACCTGCCGCAGATCGCGCGCGAATTGAAGGTGGATGACATTCTTGAGGGCTCGGTGGTTCGGGAGGGCGACCAGGTCCGTGTGACGGTGCAATTGCTCGACGCTCCGAATGACCGGCATCTCTGGAGCGCGAATTATCAACGCCCGATGCGCAACATCCTTACCTTGCAGAGAGAAATCGCCCAAGCCGTTGCGCAGCAGGTTCGGGTGAAGCTCAGCCCCCAGCAGCAGTCTCGGCTTGGCGTGGCCAGCACGGTCGATCCGGCAGCGTATGAAGCCTTCCTCAGGGGACGTTATTACCTTATGACGCAGTTCTCCAGACCTCAGCCGCTGGAGAAAGCGAGGCAGTACTTCGCAGAAGCCATCAGAAAAGATCCCGAATTTGCACCGGCTTACGTTGGATTGGCGGACACATCTCTGAACCTGGCACGGTTTGGACATTTATCTCCGCAGGCTGCCTTTGGCTCGGCGAAGAGCGCGATCGACAAGGCTCTGGCTCTGGGTGGAAGCAGCGGGGAGGCCCACATCATCCTTGCCATGTTTCATTGGCAAGTTGAATGGAACCAGCCAGCTGCCGAAAGGGAGTTTAACGACGCGATGGCTGAGGCGCCAAGCTATGACTGCGGCCATGCTTATCACGCACTCTACCTCGCCTGGAGTCATCGGCGCACGGAAGCTCTTGCTGAAATCACCAGGAGCCGCGAACTGAATCCCGGTGCAAGCTTCGCTACTACGGAATCAGCGGTATATTTTCAGCTTCGCGACTATCCCAACTTGATCGAAGCCAGCCGCAAGGGAGTGGCTTCCGACCCGACCGAATGGCTGGAGCATTATTTTCTCGGGGTAGGCTACGAGGCTTCCGGTCGACGGGCTGAGGCCATTCCTGAATACCAGAAGGCTATCGATATGTCCGGCGGTGATCGGGATCCCACTGCTGCACTGGCGCACGCCTATGCGATGCTCGGCAGAAGATCCGAGGCCGAGAAGATCCTTTTTGACTTACAGCACCAGCCCAAAGATAGCTACCTTTCCCCCTACATGCTCGCGACCATATACGCCGGGCTGGGCGAGACCGATGCCGCATTTCAGTTATTAGGACAAGCGGTCCAGGAAAGAAACATGGATCTGGCCTGGTTTTTACCAGCAGACCCACGGATGGACACCCTCCGTTCCGACCCGCGGTTTAAGGTGTTGTTACGGCAGGTAGGGTTTCCTCGTTGAGCTACGCTAAAGCTTTACCCGTCAGGAGAACACCTTCCGCCAAGTCAGGGGAATCTCCGTTTCCCCTTGACTGTTACCTATCATGGATGTCCCCGGTCGCTCCCGGAGTCAGCCCCATTCGCTGAACCAAGTCGCGGAATCGCGGGTCGGCTCGAAGCGAGTCAAAGGCAGGGTCCACATTCATCAGTGTCCCAAGAGTTTCTCGTTCTTCATAGTCGCGCTCCAGCATCGCCAATGCCTTCTCCTTGTCTCCGAGACGCGCATAGACTTGCGGGCTGCCGAACTCCCCCATTTCTCCGTCTCGCTGAATTTGTTGCCAGAATCCCCGGGGGCCTTGTGCCACAAATGCCTTTCTGAGCGTAGTCTCCTGAGATGCGGCACTTGCCGCGCGATCGTCTCCAGCCAGCAGCCGGCCTTTCGATAGCTCGGTGATAGCGCTCGGATAGTTCCCAAGCTGGGCGTATAGCCACGCCAGGTGATAGTAAGTCACAAAAAAATCAGGATTCAACTGGATTGCCTTATCGAATTGCCTCAAGGCCTCGTCGTATCTCCTGGCATAAAAATAAATACAACCGGAAACTGTGTTATCCATCCGGGAAAACGGATCAAGCTGGAGAGCCTTCTTGATTTCGGCAACGGCTTCGTCTGACTTGCCGAGTGGCGTCAGGTAACTCCACGCATAGCGGAAATGGGCGTCTGCATAATTTGGGTCAAGTTCGAGGGCTCGATGGAACTCCTGCTGCGCACCCTGCCAGTCATATTCAAAGTCGGCCTTTTCCGCTCCCAGCACCGCATGAGCTTCGGCAAGGTCGTCGTTCAGTTCCAGGGCTCGGACAGCCGCTGTCTTCGCTTTCGGGTCGAATTCCTGGGGAGACCGAATCGAGTTGGCTAAATAGGAATCGGCGAGCCCGGCATAGGCGAGCGCAAATCCCGGATCCTTCTCAATGGAGCGCTGAAAGTACTTCGTGCTCTCATCGATTTCCGCAAAGGTCCTCTTGTTCAGATAAAAGCGGCCCTTGAGGTAGAGCTCATAAGCCTCAGCGTCAGTAGGTTGGGTGTTGCTTGGCCGATTGCCATACCGCTGGGTAAGTTTCACCTGGACTTGTTGCGCGATGGCTCGGCCCAATTCGTTCTGTAACGCCAGAAGCCCACCAGTTTCGCGCTCATAATTGTGCGCCCATAAATGAGTTTGATCATTCACTCGAATCAGTTGGGCGCTGATACGAGCGACTCCGCCCTCCTGCCGGACGCTGCCCTCGAGGACATAATCGACTCCTAATTCATGCCCAATTTCAGCGATCGTCTTGTTGGTCCCTTTGTACGCCGTCGACGAGGTTCGAGCGATCAGGCCCAGTTGTTCCGGGTTGACTTCGCCCAAATCGGTAATGGTCTCTTCCGTCAGCCCGTCGCTGAAATACTCTTGCCCAGGATCGTTGCTCAAGTTCACGAAAGGCAGCACCGCCAGCATCACCCGGTGCGGCGATGCGGCGGAGTGTGCCCGCGCCCGCATGCGAAACGCGTAGATGCCAATGGCCAGAAATACGCCGATGACCGCCAGGGGCACGACCCATCTCCGCCTCCAAAACGAGCGTGGGGCGGCAGCGGGGGAAGCTAACGCAGGTCCGGTTGGCGGCGCCAAAGCCTGCTGCTTGCTGACCTCATCACGATGAGAAGCTGGAATGCTGACATCGGTCAGGGGCGCGATGAACCGGTAGCCTTTCCCCGTGACAGTTTGCACATAGACGGGGTTTTCCGAGTCGTCTTTCAGAACCTGGCGGATCTTGCGGATCGCCGAATTGATGCTGTTGTCAGTATCCAGGTAGACATCCTTGCCCCAGACTCTGCCGATGATTTCCTCTCGGGCGACCAATTGCCCTTTGCGCTCTACCAGCAAGAACAGGATCTCCATGGGGATTCGCTCCAGCTTCAGAGCCCTGCCGGAACGGCGCAGTTCATAAACTGTCCGGTCTAATTCGAGGTCGTCTCCGAATCTCACCCAGTCCGAAGGCATCGCGCCACCCCCGACGGAAGAATACAACCCTCCTGGCCAGGGGACCTTCCGTCAGCACTAAGCGCACTGTTTTCAGTAGCTTAAATTCGTCATGAAAAAGTAAGACGATCGACAGGCGCCCGCTATGGGCGAGCCGGCTGCGTTGCTGCAATCTATCCCTCGACTGAGACCTGACGGCCCCAGCAAACCATCGTCCAGGAGGAAAGTGATGAAAGTCTTAACCTGCAAAGGAACACTGGTGGCAGCCATAACATGGCTGGCACTTGGTAATGTAGCGCTGCTGCACGCCGAGTCGTGCGCGAACGATTCGCTAAAAGGCAAGTATGGGCAAACCATCTCCGGTGAGCTTCTACCTGGGCCGGGCGTCGTTCTGCCTCAGAACGGAGTGGCCATGACCGATTTTGACGGAAACGGAAAGTTCACCCAAACAGATTTCGTGGTCATAAACGGCTCTCCCACATCCACCGGATTTGCAAGCGAAACCGGCACCTATCATGTCAACTCCGATTGCACTGGAACAGCGACCATCAACTATTCAGACGGGTCCGAAATCGTTCTCGAGCTGGTGGTGGTAAAGCAAGGATGGGAGTTCCGCACCGTCGTTACATTCCTCTCCATGGCTGGGCACTCCGTGCCGGTCAACATCGGCAGCAACGGCGTCCGTGTGGACGGAGGGGACAGGCGCTAATCACCCAACGGCAAGAGATACGGCGCGGCAGGATGTGTGCTGCAGAAGCACGTAAGGAGTAGAAGGTGAGTGAGATCCATGTTGTAAAGTTGGGGCCGGTGGTGAGATTCCCCGGCCTACTCACCACCTATCCCCATCTGGGGGAGAAAAGGGGACACCATACGTATCGCGCAGACAAAAACCCGGTGACAGTCTGTCGCTGGACTAGGAGGAAGAAGATCATGCTGATCGCTCATGGAGGTAAACATCCAGAAATAGCGGCTTCCGCTTGGGTGGCGCCCGACGCCACGGTATGCGGCGACGTGATAATTGGGCCAGGAACCCGGATCATGTATGGAGCTCGCCTCATTGGTGAGGGCGGAGGAAGGATCAGGATCGGGGCAAACTGCATCATCATGGAGAACGCGGTGATCCGGGGCAGCCATCGTCATCCTTGCACGATCGGCGATCATTGCCTGATCGGCCCCAACGCACATGTCGCGGGTGCTGTCCTGGAGGACCAGGTATTCGTTGCGACGGGAGCGGCGATCTTTCATGGAGCCCATCTCGGACAAGGAGCAGAAGTGCGCGTGCACGCAACGGTACATCTGCGAACCAGGCTGGAGCCAGGAGCGACCGTGCCGATTGGCTGGGTAGCCGTTGGAGACCCGGCTAGCATCCTGCCCCCCGATCAGCACGACAGAATCTGGGCCGTTCAGGAGCCGCTGAATTTTCCTGAATGGGTATACGGTTTCAATAGGAGCACGCCGGACCTGATGATTGAGATTACACGTCGTCTTTCTGAGACTCTTGGAGCCCACGCAGGTGATGTCGTACATAGATCCTGACAGAGGGAGGCTACCTTCCATCCATGATTACCGGCCGATACACGCTCGGGGTGACGGATCTTCAAGACTTCCCACTCCGGTGCGGTGTTGTTATAATTCGCGGGCCTATGCAAAAGGGCTTCCTAACCTCCTCCCCCGATAGCCCATGCGTCATTTTGCATAGAGCACGAGGAGGATCGTTCCATGTTTTACTTGAACTGCCCTGGGATTTCAGGCAAAGCCATGAAATCCGTATTCTGCCTTGCTCTCACTCTTTCACCAGCACTTCTCAGCGCCGAACAAAGCCACCAGTTCGCCTACGTGGCAAACCAGAATTCAGCCACAATCTCCGGTTTCCTGCTCCACGCCAACACCGGCAAACTTACCCCCCTCGAAGGATCACCTTTCCCCACCGACAGCTCCGGCCTTAGTTCCATCGCGGTCGACCCGGCAGGCAGATTCCTTTACGCGGCCAACCAATATGGTGGCGCCAGCAAGAACGTCACGGGCTTCAGTATCGATGGTGAGACCGGCCGGCTAACCGCCTTGCCCGGGTCGCCGTTCACCGCCGGCATATCCCCCTCCGGGATCGCCATCGACCCTTCTGGCAGATTCGCTTATGTTTCTGACTTTGGAGGAAACACCGTATCGGCCTTCAAGATCGATCAGCAATGTGGCCGGTTGCTGCCCATCGCTGCTTATCCCACAGGAGGCTTTCCCGACTCGGTTACCGTAGACGCGCAGGGCAAATTCGTTTACGTAACCAACCAATCCACGAATAACGTTTCCGGCTATGCAGTGAACCAGGTGAGCGGTGCTCTTACCCAGATCACGGGTTCCCCCTTTCCTACCGGAACCTTCCCGGTCTCCGTAGCGGTCGACCCCAACGAGCGATTCGTTTACGTGGCCAACCAGGGTTCTGACAACGTGTCGGGCTATACCATCAACGCGACCACCGGCGCACTGAGCACGCTCGGCACGTCACCCTATGCGGCCGGCGATGGGGGGGTGCTCTCGGTGACCGTTGACCCCACCGGCGCCTTTGTCTATCTGGCCGGTTATGGCGGCTTGTACAGCTACTCGATCAACCAGAACAGTACGGATTTTGGCGGCGGCGGCTTTCCTCCCAAGAACCTGTATGGCGGTCTCACGCTGATCCAAGGCTCGCCGTTTGGCGGGGGTTCGCCCAACTTTGTGGCAGTCGACTACACCGGTACGTTTCTCTACTCGGCGAACAAGTCGTCCAATGACCTTTCGGCCTTTACCCTGATGAACGGCACGCTCAGCGCCTTTAGCACCATTCCTACCGGTTCCGGTCCGATCTCCGTCGCACTGGTGCGGCCGCGTACGAATCCCCTGTTTACCGCGACGCTGGTTCCCCCAAACACTGACTATGGCAGTACGACAAGCGTCATTGCAGCCGGAGTCAACGATCTTGGCCAGGTGGCGGGCACGGCCGTGTTTTATCCCAATGGCTCGGAGAATTTCGCCGAGGCGTTTCTCTATGCCGGGGGTGTTTCGACAGGCGTTGCCTTCAGCCGATCCAGCGTTGGGAATGCCTTGAACAATAAAGGTCAGGTAGTCGGAACGCAAGACGTAGAGCCGCCCCTGCCGCAACGGCCGCCGCAGCAAGCGTTTCTGTTCAGTTACAGCAACAAATCACTCGTGGATATAGACAACGTGCCGGGCAGGCAAAGCAACGCCACCAGCATCAACGATGCCGGTCAGGTCACCGGTTCTCTTTCCACCGGAACCTGCCCGGCACCCTTCTCCGTATTTCCGGCTTGCCTGGGAAATACCCACGCCTTTGTTTACACCGGCTCTGGCCTGGTAGACATTGGCACGCTCGGCGGCACTTTCAGTGCGGGCACGAGTATCAATAACCGGGGTGACGTCGTCGGGACCAGCACGCTGGCCAACGGCGATGGACATCTCTTTCTGTACACCCAGGGCCACATGCAGGATTTGGGCACGGTTGCCGGACAGTCGCCGGAAGGCGGAATCATCAACGACCACGGCGACATACTCGCATTCTCCGTGGGCGGCAGTTATCTTTATCGGCGGCACAGCTTCTTCAAGTTGCCCATCACAGCTACAGCTATCAACAACAACTCAGAAATCGTAGGCTCCAAACCGGCGGTTACGGCCGGCAGTCGCGCCTACGTTTACTTTGGCGGGGTAGCGGTCGACCTGAACAAACTCGTCGACCCGTCTCTTCCGCTGCTCACCATTGCAAATGGCGTCAGCAACAACGGCAAGATCGTGGTCCACGGTCTTAACGGCCAACTGTACGTTCTAAGTCCAAAATAGAGCGGAGCTTAACACACAAAGAGGGGCGCACCACGGTGCGCCCCTCTTTGCAATTCTGGAGTTACTCCAGTTAGCGCCGTGCCGCCGGGTTTCGTTAGATCCCCAGCTTAGAAGGATGGGTTAGTTCGTCACTCATGCGACCTTGATGAGTTACTTGGAGCGAACCGCAATTACCTCGATTTCCACCAGTCCCCACGGGGCAGCTAATGCGGCAACCTGCATCGCACTTCGCGCCGGCTTGTTGGGCTGGTCCTTAGTGCCAAAGAACTGGGTATAGGCAGCCTGGAGTCCGGCAAAATCGAGCTTGTTTCCCATGGCCGGATCGCCCGCCATAAAGACAGTCATCTTGACCACATCCTTCATGTCCAGGCCCTGTTCCTTGAGCAGGGCTTGAATCTTATTCAGGGCAGACAGCGCCTGGGTCTTGGTGTCGCCATAGACCGCCTGCGTGCCTTTCGCAGGGTCCGCCGGGGTCACTGGCGACGCCAGTTGGCCGCTCAGATACAGCGTGTCCCCTGCCCAGACCCCGGTGGCAATGGGAGATTTTTCGTTGGGCTGCAGATGCTTCACGACAACGCCCTGGCCCTGCGCCACGCATTCTGCGGCCACCATCGCCGCAACTATTGCCGTCAGCTTCAGCGTCTTCATAATTCTCCTTGTTAATGGGATAAGAGTGCTCCCGCGATTGCGACGGGGAGGGTGTGGGGAGCCAGGGCGTTGGCCAACGACGCGAAGATTGTCTGGCTCGCGTTGGGGGAGTCTCCCTTGTGGTCAAAGGCTTCAGGGGTGTAGGCTCTCCCGTTCAATGGCGATTCGATAGCCCGGAAAATGATGACATAGGCTCGCCTGGACTCAGCTTGCCAATCTGTATTGGTATGGGGACCCGGTGGATTGTGTTCCCCATCATACACCGGAGAGGAGAGGCCCCTAAGTCCTTTGTTTGACAAAGATGCTCAAATCTACTGATGTTTCGCGCCCCGGGCGGCCCACGCCTGCTTCTATCGCGGTTCGAAGATTGTGTTCGCATGGGGACGCCACTGTCCGCTTGTGAACAGGTCAGCTTTCAAGCGAACGTTCTGAGCAAGAGGAATCGATTCCGCTGCATCGGCAACTGCCGTTAAATCGAGGTTTCCATAGGCGACATGTGGCCATGCCACATGGCCGTTCGCGTGCTTCTCTGGCAATGCGAACCGCCCGGGCTGGCCGGTAACGATGAGCCCTGCGGGTCGGAATCTTCACCTTGCAAGGAGGACGGAATGTTGAAGCGCACATTGCATCTACTGATTGCCGTTTGCATCGTCACGGGAACTTCACGGGCCGCGGACGACCCGTTTGCAGGCAAATGGAAACTCGATTCTTCCCGATCCCAATTCCCCGCCGATACGATGAAGGTGGAGTCCGGGGGCGCGAACAAGTTCACATTCATCTTTTCCGAGCCCAATACCGAGACCGTGGCCATCGACGGGACCGACCAACCCGGTATCTCCGGCACCACCTTGTCCGTAACCGAGCAGGGGCCTCGTGTATGGAAGGTGGTCCGCAAGAGGAAGGGGCGCACCCTCCTCACCGCGATCTGGACGCTGTCAGAGGACGGCGGGACGCTTCACGACTCATATACGGAATACCGGCCCGACGGGTCGCCCTTCACCGTCGACTACCTCTATCTGCGCAAAGCCGGAGATTCAGGCTTCGCGG
>Ga0182024_10015116_pt1 | contig 14829 bp, 17 predicted proteins | sample P32metaG_FD_120480 | JGI IMG/M metagenome (GOLD analysis project Ga0182024, IMG submission 120480) | Permafrost microbial communities from Stordalen Mire, Sweden - P3-2 metaG (Illumina Assembly) | ecosystem: Environmental > Terrestrial > Soil > Wetlands > Permafrost | place: Sweden: Stordalen... | reverse complement strand
GAGGCCGGGTCGGTGGTCGAGATCGAGGTGCAATCGCCCAGCTCGATGGCGTCGCGCACGCTGAAAATCCAGCGCCGGCCGGTGTACCTGCCGAGCGTAATGGAGCCGCGGTGGTTCCCCGTACAAACGGAGACGGAAACGCTGCCGGTCGGCCTGATCCAGATCAACCACTTCCAGGATTCGACGGTCCAGGACGTGAAGGAGGCGCTGGCCCAGTTGCAGACGGCCGGCGTCAAGGCGCTGGTCCTGGACCTGCGCGGCAACCCCGGCGGCGCCTTCAAGGCCGGCGTGCAGGTGGCCGAGCTGTTCCTCAACGAAGGCGTCGTGGTTTACTCGGAAAGTCCGCTGGACGAGTACAACCGGCCGTTCAAGGTCGAGGCGCGGAACCCGGTGCAGCTGCCGGTGGTGGTGCTGGTGGACCGGGACACGGCCAGCGCGGCCGAGGTCGTGGCCGGCGCCCTGAAGGAGCACCGCCAGGGCAACACCCTTATTGTCGGACAAACGACCTTCGGCAAGGGGTCGATTCAGGGCGTGATCCCGCTGGACAAGGCGCCGCTGGACAAGACGCCGGGCGGCATCCGCATCACCGTCGCCAAGCTGTTCTCGCCCGGTAAACACCAGCCGTACACCGGCCGCGGCGTCACGCCGGACATTATCGTCGATCAGGAAGGCGACGCCGTGATGGCCGCGGGCGTTCAGGCGGCCATGCAGCTGCTCAAGTCCGGCGGCATGATGATGCATTAGCGACACTAACACAATGGCGAGCGGCGCGGCGTCAGCCCGCCGGTAAGGCCGAACCGGCGGGCTGACGCCGCGCCGCTCGCCCAGAGACCTCTTCGTGCAACCGCTCTGGTCCCGGAAAGTCGCCGCGCCGCCGCGCGGCCTGTCGCTGGCCCGCGAACGCGGTTGCCTGCTCGTCTGGGAAGCCGACCACGGACTTCATCTCTTCAACCGCGCCGGCGAACCACAGGCCTCTGTGCGGACGGCCGACGCCGTGATCGACGCCTGCTGCGCCGACGACGGCGAAACCTTCGCCGCCGTGGGGGCGGGCGGACAGGTGTGGTTGCTGGCCCCGGACCTGACGCCGCGCTGGGAACGCACGGCCCCGCCGCGCGGCACGGCCGTGGCCCTGGACCCATTCGGCCAATACCTCGCCGCCGCCGACGGCGACGGCGGTTTGAGCCTCTTCGACCGCAACGGCCGTATGCACTGGCGCATCGCCAACGCGCGTCCTCTGCGCCAACTGGCCTTCATACCGGAGCGACCGGCGCTGGCGGCCACCGCCGATTTCGGATTGACGGCCTGTTTCGACCTGTCCGGTAAAGTCCTGTGGCGCGACGGCCCGATGGCCCACGTCGGGTCGTTGGCGGTCAGCGGCGACGGTGCGACAATCGCGCTGGCCTGTTTCAGCGACGGCCTGCACTGCTATTCCCTCGACGGGCCGAAGCGCCGCTGCCTCGAAGGCGCGGGGCCGTGTCGTCTGGCCGCCGTGTCCTATGACGGCGACGCCTTCCTGACCGCCGACCTCGGGCAACGGCTGCACCTGCGGGACGCGGCCGGCCGCGAGCGCGGCGACTGGACCCTGGAGGCCGTCCCGGTCGGCCTGGCCCTTGGCGCGACGGGGGAGGACGCCGTCGTGGTTTTGGCGGACGGCCGAATCCTGGCGTGGCGGACGGCGTGAAGGGGAATCGTCCAAATCTTGCCCGCCCCCTTGGCCGGGGCGGCAATTCCTATAGGATATAGGTAGCAGCTCTACATACCTGGCACGCACCCCACCCCGCACCCGAGCGGACGGCGGTCATCAGGCCTGCGGAGTGGGACGCTTTTGTCCCCGCAAGCACGGAAGCCTGTCCGGCCGCGCATCCCCCGCCCCGGCCGACGTTTTCATCCCCGTCGCCGCCCGACAGAAAGCAGACGGACCATGGCGAAACGCACGTTGAATCGCCGGCAGCTGCGGCAGGACGCGGAAGCGGCCGAGAAGTTACAGCCCGATCCGGCGGCCGAACCGGTCGTGGAAGGGGAGGCGCCCAAGAAGAAGGCCGCCGCCCGCAAACCGAAGGCCCCGGGGGCGCCGCGGCCGAAGCGGGTCCCCAAGAAGAAGGAGCCGGTTCGCATGAGGGCGCGCTGGGGCGTCTTCGACGGCGCCATGAAACAGGTGGCCGTCTTCGACTACAGCCAGCGCGGCGCGGCCGACCAAAAGCTCGCCGACCTCAACGCCAAGAAGGGCGGCGTCTCCTACTTCTTGCAGGTGGTCAAGGAGCCGATGCCCGCGCCTCCGCCCCCGGCCGCGGCGGTGCCGACGGCCTGAGTCAAAACAATGTTACGAGAGTTGAAAACGCCCGATTTGCCGGCCCCACCGGACGGGGACCGGCTCTTTCTCCAGGAGTGTCTTCATGGGTAAGAAACTTTACGTCGGCAACCTCACTTACGGCGTGACCGACGGCGAGTTGCTGCAGATGTTCGAGGCGCACGGCACCGTCCAGTCGGCGCAGGTCATCATGGACCGCGACACGGGTCGCTCCAAGGGCTTCGGCTTCGTGGAAATGGGCAGCGACGCCGAGGCCCAGGCCGCCATCGCCGCCCTCAACGGCAAGGACTCCAACGGCCGGGCGTTGACCGTCAACGAGGCCAAGCCCCGCGAAGGCGGCGGCGGGGGCGGCGGCCGCGGCGGTTATGGCGGGGGCGGCGGTGGGGGCGGCGGACGGCGCTACTAAGAATCTGTTCCGGCAAGGGGCGGGGAGACCCCGCCCCTACCGAAAAACCCCTGGGGGGCCGGGTCTCCCCGCCTTTTTGGGACTCTCAGGTCCGCGGCGGGGTCGGCCTCATTCTTCTCTCTACTTTAGGGGACATTCATGCCGTTGCGGATGCGCGTCCACGAACGGGAGCCGATCGGGCTGGCCCTGCGCCGCTTCAAGAAGTTGCTGGAGCGGAGCGGCGTCCAGAAGGAACTGCGGAAACGGAAATACTACGAAAAGCCTTGTGAGGCGCGTCGCCGCGCCAAGGCCCGCAAGATCAGCGCCATCCGCAAGGCGAAAGTTCGACCCACGAAAGGTTCATTCCGATGAGACGAACGTCGGCCGTGCGCGGCGGGGGTGGGGTCGCTGTTTCCTCACGCTCAAAAGGGAAGGTCGCGGCCCCGATCCCGTTGGAACAGCCCTCCGACCTGTCCCAGCTGCCGTGCGTGACGACGGCGGATCGGATCGCGCGGATTCAGGCGGTGGGACGCAAAATCGAGGAGCACATCCGGGCGGTGACGGCCAGCGGCGCCCTGCCGGGGACCTCGGCCGAGTCGCGGGAGAAGGCGGTCGCGCTGTTCATGGAACGGCTCGTCTACCTGGAACGCGCCCTGGGGCAAACCCTGGAAGACCTGCGTTTGGGGTGACGGCCGCCTTCGGCGTCCCGAGGCGAGCGGGGGGCGTCAGCCCCCTGATTCCACGTCCCGTCGGCGACCGTTTGCTCAATCAGGGGGCTGACGCCCCCCGCTCGCTAGGTTTGTCGGCAAAGCAGGCGCCGGCTCCGAAGGCGCACGCTGTCCTTCCGGCCCCGTTTGCGGTAGGCTGAGGGGGTGGACCGCCCTCGGCCCCATGAACCTGCCGCCATGTTGCCCCGCGAAGTGCTGCGCCAGATCCGCCACTTGCAACTCAAGGCGCGTCGCGCCGTCGAGGACCTGCTCGGCGGCGAGTATCACAGCGTCTTCAAAGGCGCCGGCGTCGCCTTCGAGGAGGTGCGCGAGTACCAGCCCGGCGACGACGTGCGCGCCATCGACTGGAACGTCACCGCCCGCATGGGCCATCCCTTCATCAAGCGCTTCATCGAGGAACGCGAACTGACGGTGTTCCTGGCCGTCGATTGCAGCGCCAGCCACCTGTTCGGCACGCAGACCCAGCAGAAGCGCGAGGTCGCCGCCGAGTTGGCCGCCGTGGTCGCCTTCTCCGCCGTCAGCAACAACGACCGCGTCGGCCTCGTGCAGTTCACCGACCGCGTCGAGCGCTTCGTGCCGCCGCGCAAGGGCGCCCGCCACGTCCTGCGGCTGATCCGCGACGTGCTGTTCCACCGGCCGCGCCGCCCTGGCACCTCACTCCGCGAAGGGCTGGAGTTCCTCAACCGCGTCCAGCGCCGCCGCGCCATCGTCTTTCTGTTCAGCGATTTCCTCGATGAAGACTACGAATTGTCCTTCAAACGGGCCGGCCGGCGCCACGACTTGATCGCCGTCCGCGTCACCGACCCGCGCGAGGAGGAACTGCCGGCCGTCGGCCTCTTGCGCGTCGAGGACGCCGAGACCGGCGAACGCCTGACGGTGGACACGTCGAGCCGGCGCGTGCGCGAGGCGTACCACGCCGCCGCCGTGGGGCGGCGCGAGGCGGTGCGCCAGCTGGCGCGGTCGGCCGGCGTCGATCTCATCGAGGTGTCCACCGAGGGCGACCACCTGAACGCCCTGATCCGCTTTTTCCGGCTGCGCGAACGCCGACAGAGGAGGCGCTGACCGTGTGCTGGCGCCATCTGCCGTTTCTGGCGGTCCTTGCCGCGGCGTTGGCCGGCGCCATGCTGCCGGAGCAGACGCGCGGCGGCGTGACGGCCCGGCTGACGGTCCACGTCGCCGACGCCGGCCCGCAACCGGGCGCCGCCCTGGTCCTTCTCACGCTCCAGGTCACGGGCGGGCCGCTCCTTCAGGTCGAGCCGGCGACCTTGGCCGATCCCGTTAACGCCTGGGAGGCCGACCGCAATGAATGGTGCCGGCTGACCGACGGCCGGCTGACGTGGACTCAGTCCATTCGGCTCAAGCAACTCAAGCCGGGCGCGGCGGCGCTACCCGACGTAAAGGTGCGCTTCCGCGACGGCCCTTCCGCCGCGTGGGAAGAGACCGAATGGGTCGATCTGCTCAAAACGCCGCGCGACGCCCCGCCGCCGGAACTGTCGCCGGCCGCCTCCGCGGCAACGTCCTGGCTGCCGTGGGCGGGACTGGCCGCCGTGGCGCTGACGCTGACGGCGATGGTATGGGGGCTGCGCCGCCGTAGACGTTCGTCCCGAAAAGCGTTGCCGCCGGACCAGTGGGCGATGGGCGAACTCCGCCGTCTGGAGTCAACCGACTTAACGGATCGCTCTTCGGCGGCGTATCACACGGCGTTGTCCGACGTGGTCCGCCGTTACCTCACGGAGCGGTTCGACCTGCCCGCGACGCGGCGGACCACGGCCGAGTTCCTGGAAACGGTCGCGGAAACGGGCCGGCTGTCGGCGGAGCAACAGGCGTTGCTGCGCGACTTCCTCGAACGCTGCGACCTGGCCAAGTTCGCCCCCGTCGGCGCCTCGCCGGAGGAGGGGCGGGAGGCAGTCGCCCTGGCCCGCGCGTTGGTGGAACGGACGGCCGGCACGCCATCTGCACAGGTGTCTTCTTAAAGTAGGTTTTCGCCCTTTAGGGAAGTGTGACGATGCAATTCAACCCTTCGCTGGAGCATGTCGTCGGCGGTGTGGCGGGTGCCCAGCAGCACTGGCAAACGCGGCGACGTGAAGCCGCCGACTCGCCCACCCCGGCGTTCAGCGTGGCCATCGCCCGCGAGACCGGGGCGCCCGCCACCAGCGTCGCCCGGGAGGTGGGCCGCCGACTGGGCTGGCAGGTCTACGACCACGAACTGCTCGAACGGATCGCCGAAGAACACGGCCTGCGCGTCAGCCTGCTGGAGAGCCTCGACGAGAAGCGGCAGAGCTGGCTGGTGGAGTGCCTGGAGGGGTTCGCCCAGAAGGCGCACATCGGCGAAAGCGGCTACGTCCGCCACCTGACGCAGACGATCCTCTCGCTGGGGGCGCACGGCTGCTGCGTGATCGTCGGCCGGGGGGGCGCCCACCTGCTGCCGCCGGAGACCACGCTGCGCGTGCGCCTGGTGCAGACGCTGGAAGACCGCGTGGCGGCGATCATGCACCAGCGCGGCCTGTCGAAACACGACGCGACCCGCTGGGTGGAAAGGGCCGGCCGCGAGCGAACCGCCTTCATCAAGGACCACTTCCTCAAAGACCCGGCCGACCCGCACCATTACGATCTGCTATTAAACTCCTCCCGATGGTCGGTGATGGAGTGCGCCGGCCTGATCATCGACGGGCTGCGGCGGCTGACGAGCCAGGCGACCCGCCAGGCGCCCGAGGCCGCCCTGTCCGGCGACGACGTCCCGCCGCCGTGAGGCCGCGTCAGGGCTTCTCGAACGCCACGCCGAAGTCCTGGGTGTAGTAGATTTCGCCCTTGTCGTTGCGGGCGACGCCGATGCCGACCTCGGCGAAGGCCGGGTCGAGGATGTTTTCGCGGTGGACCTTGGAGTTCATCCAGCCCTTCATGATGTCCTGGAGGGAGGAGCCGTCGCTGTAGGCGATGTTCTCGCCGCACTTGCGCAAGTCGTAGTGGACCGCGTCGAGACGATCTTGCGGATTTTTGCCGTCGAGGACGTGCTTCATTTCGCCCTTCTTGGCCATGTTGGCCGAATGGTCGCGGGCGGCCTGGAACAGCAGCGGATTCGCCTTCAGCGGCGGCAGCTTCTCCTTGGCGCGCTCGGCGTTGGTCAGGTCGAGCAGCGTCTTTTCGTCGTCCGAAAGTTTGAGCGGCGGCGGGTCTTTTTTGTCGTCCGCGGCGGGGGCGAACGGCGCGGAAAGGCAAAATACGGACAGGAAAAGGATTAGAAAGCGCATCGAATTTCCCCCTGAAGAGTAGGAACCTGTCCCGGCTGCGGCGGCTTTGTTTGACGCGTCTCTTGATAGCCCAGGCCTTCAGGCCTGGGAAAATCGGGCGAACGGCGGCGTTGAGGGCTTCAGCCCTTTGCGTGTGAACTCCGAAGACATTCTTGCACCGCCCTTCACGTCACGCCCTCCTTGGCCATATTCGCCCGACCGGCCGCCCAAGTCAAGTTTTCTCTCGCGCCCGGCTGACCTTGCAACCACCCCCATCCGTCTGTTCCCCTGGGCGCCGTATGTCCCAGGGCGACCCGTCTTGTTACCCGTTCCGGGCGGGGACCTTCCCAACATCACCGTCCTACGATGCGTCGTCGGCGATGGCGGCGATCGGCCCCACCGCGGCTGACGTGAATGTGTGAGGAGGTGGGAAAAACCCCGCCTCCCCCTCATACACCGTCCGCCGCGCCCGCAGCATGTCCACGACGCGCCGATAATCCTCCGCCGTCCACCGCCGCTCCGCCAGCAGCCGCCGCGCCGCCGTCCCGGTGTCGGCACCGAAACCGCCGCCGCTGTCGTGGAAGTCCTGCGTCACCAGCACGTCCGGCCCGAACGCCGTCAGCCGCTCCACGAAGGCGTCCGCGTCCTCCAGCGGCAGCATCGGCGTAACGCAGACGCCGACCGCCACGCCGGCCGCCCGCACCGCCTCCGCCGTCTCCCAACGCTTCTCCAGCGGCGGCGCCTTCGGCTCGAACGCCCGCCAAACCGCCTCGCTATCCGTCGGGATCGACAGGTTGACGCGCACCGACCGGAACTGCCGTAGCAGGTCGAGGTCGCGCACCACCAGCGGGCCGCGCGTCTGCACCAAAAGGCGCGGCTGGTGCGGCAACAGCGCTTCGAGGATGCCGCGCGTCAGCCGCAGGCCGCGCTCCGCCGGCAGGTACGGGTCGGTGACGCTGGAGAGGTATACCGCCCGGCCGGCCGTCTTGGGCGCTTGTTTTCGCGCCAGTTCCAGGGCGTTGGTCTTGGCCTGGAACCAGCGGCCCCACTCCTCGCGCGGCCGGCGGTTCTGCGGCAGGAACATCGCATAACAATAGATGCAACCGAAACTGCATCCGACATAGGGGTTGCACGTCCAGTCGAAGCCGCCGCGGGCGATGAAGCCGGTCGCCGGGCTGAAAATCGACCGCGCCACGATGGTTTCCATGCCGCGCCCCCACTTGCCAAGGCCGCCCGCTTGCCGGACAATAGCCGCCGTTCCCCACGCTTAATGGTACACCCCGACGGGAGAGGCGCGCATGAAGACCGGAATGAATCTGCTACTCTGGACCGGCCACGTCACCGAGGAACATTATCCCTTGTTAGAGAAGCTCAAGAAGGCCGGCTTCGACGGCGTCGAAATCCCCCTCTTCGCCGGCGACGCCGCCCACTACAAGGCGCTCCGCAAGCAGCTCGACGGCCACGGCCTCGGCGCCACCGCCGTCACCACCATGACGCCGGAAGCCAACCCGATCTGCCCCGACGCGGCCGTCCGCCAGGCGGCCGTCGAGCGCATGAAGTGGGCCATCGACATGACCGCTATCCTCGGCGGGGAGAACCTGTGTGGGCCGTACCATTCGCCGCTCGGCGTATTCTCCGGGAGCGGGCCGACCGCCGACGAGAAGAAACGCGCCGCCGACGTGTTGCGCCAGGGCGCCGAGTGGGCCGGCAAGGTGAAGGTCCAGCTCTGCATCGAGTACCTCAACCGCTTCGAGTGCTACTTCCTCACCACCGCCGCCGACTGCAAAGCGTTCGTCAAGCAGGTGAACCACCCCTCCTTCCGCATGATGTACGACACCTTCCACGCCAACATTGAGGAGAAGCACGCTGCTCCGGTGATCGAATCGGTCATCGACTGCGTGGGCCACGTCCACATCAGCGAGAACGACCGCGGCACGCCGGGCACCGGCCACGTCGCCTGGGACGAGACGTTCAAGGCGTTGCGGAAGTGCGGCTACGACGGCTGGATGGTGATCGAGTCGTTCGGCCGGGCGCTGCCCGACCTGGCGGCGGCGACGAAGGTGTGGCGCGACCTGTTCCCGTCGGCGGAAGAGGTGTACACGAAGGGGATCCAGTTTATCAAGGAGAAGTGGGCGGCGACGGCGAAGTGAAGGCGAGCGGGGGGCGTAAGCCCCCTGATTCTTCACCTATCGGTGACAGTGTGAAGAATCAGGGGGCGTAAGCCCCCCGCTCGCCCGGTTCGTGCAAAAAAAAGAGAGGCGCGGCTCATCGCCGCGCCTCTTCTCTATGGATACGGCCGAGCGTTCGGCCGGCTTAGGGGACTTCCGTATCCTCACCCTCCGAGGGATCGTCCTGATCCTCCTTGGGGACCTTATAGGCTTCGCCCAACCACCGACCAAGGTCGATCGTCTTGCAGCGCTTGCTGCAAAACGGCAGGTAGGGAAGCTCGGCCAAGGTGCGGCCTTCCAGTTTCTTGTCGCAGATCGGGCAGGACGCCTTTATCATCGGCCGCTCAGTCCTTCGACTTGGGGCTTTTTGCCCCGCCTTTTTTACTCTTTGCCGCGGAAGGGGGCGCCGGGGCGTCGGCCGCGCCGGTTTTGCCGTTCGTGTCGGCCGGCTTCGGCGTCGCCGCCTCCTTGTCGGCCTTGGCGGCGCTCTTGTACGAATCGCTGCGGTAGTCCGTTTCGTAGAAGCCCGATCCCTTGAACAGCACCGCGGAACCTATGCCGAACAGGCGGCGCAGCTTCTTCTTGCCGCACTTGGGGCACTTGGTCAACGACTCCTCCGACATCGACTGAAATTCATCGAAATGATGGCCGCAGGCTTCGCATTCGTATTCATAAGTCGGCATGGTGGTCTGAATCCTCTCGGTCAGGCGGTCGGCGCCGTCGAGACGACGACGCGGGCCGGCCGCAGGACGCGGTCGTGAATCATGTAGCCGTGTTCCAGCACTTGCGCGACGGTCCCCGGCGGGTATTCCTTCGACGGCTGCTGCATGACGGCCTGGTGTTGGTTCGGGTCGAACGGCTCGCCCTGCGCCTCGATGCGGGTGATGTGGTGCCGGCGGAACGCGTCGAGCACCTGCGACTGCACCATCGCCACGCCCTGCACCAGTGGGCCGGTTTCTCCGGCCTGTTTCGCGGCGGCCACGGCGCGGTCGAGATTGTCGAGGATCGCCAGGAGGTCGAAGGCCAGCGGTCCTTCCGCGTAGCGGAGGGCGGCGGCGTTTTCGCGCTGGGAGCGCTTCTGGTAATTCTCGAACTCGGCCTGGGTCCGCTTGGCGAGGTCGAGGTTCCGGTCGCGGGCCTGCTCGGCCTCCGCCAATTTCGCCCGCAGTTGTTCCAAATCGGGGGCGGTCGCGGCCCCGTCCGGCGCGGGCGTTTGTTTATTGGTTTCCGCCATGTCGTAACTCCAATACCGAGGCGCCGACCCGTCCTACGATGCGACCGGGTGCATTCGGCGTGCCGCCGGGTGGTTCAGTTCTTTCCCGGCCGTCCTTCCGCCGGCGCCTCGGCTGGGCTGAAAAACTCCTTGATCCGCTCCAGAAAGCTCTTGTGTTCCGGCGAGACGTTCACGCCGTCGATCTCGCCCAGCTCGCGCAACAACTCTTCCTGCCGCTTGGTGAGCTTGCGCGGCGTGACGACATTCAGGTGCAGCACCAGGTCGCCCTTACGGCCGTCGTTGCGGCCGTCGCGCGTCAGGTTCGGCATCCCTAGGCCAGGAATGCGGGCCTCGTCGCCGGTCTGCACGCCGCGCTTGAGCGTGTGGGGGATGACCTTGCCTTCCAGGGTCGGCGTCTCGATGACGCCGCCCAGCGCCGCCTGGCTGAACGTGATCGGGACTTCGCAATGCAAGTCCAGCCCCTCGCGCACGAACAGCGGATGTTTGCGAACCTTGATGACGACGTAGAGGTCGCCGGGCGGGCCGCCGCGTCGGCCGCGGTCGCCGTAGCCGTCGTGGCGAATCGACATGCCGTTGTCCACCCCCGGAGGGATGGTGACCGGCACGTCCTGTCCCACCTCAACGCGGCCGGCCCCGTGACATTTGAGACAGGGATCGGTGATGACCGCGCCGCGGCCGCCGCAACCGGGGCAGGTCTGCTGGATGCGGAAAAACCCCTGACCCATGAGCACGGCACCGCGGCCGCCGCAGCGGCGGCACGTCGATGGCTTGGTGCCCAGCTTGGCGCCGCTGCCGGAGCAGTCGGCGCACGCCTCTTCACGCCGTAGATGGACCGTCTTATGGACGCCCTTGGCCGCTTCGGTGAGATCCAGCTCGACGGCCACCTGAAGGTCGCGTCCGCCGGCCGGGCCGTTGCGTCGGCCGGGTCCGCCGCCGCCGAACAGGCCACCGAGCAGGTCGCCGAAAATGTCCATCACCGAGTCGGCGTCGGTGAAATGCGGCATGTCGAAGCCTTGCAGCCCCGCCTGGCCGTAGCGGTCGTAGCGCGCCCGCTTCTCCGGGTCGCGCAGCACCTCGAACGCCTCGGCGCACTCGCGGAACTTCTCCGCCGCCTCCGCGTCCCCTTCGTTGCGGTCGGGGTGGTACTGCATGGCCAGCCGCCGGTACGACTTTTTGATCGTGTCGTCGTCGGCCTCGCGCTCGACCTCCAGGACCTCGTAATAGTCGCGTTTGCCGGCCATCGCTCGCTCCGCTCGCAGTAGACAGTAGTCAGTAGTCAGTAGTCGGAGGCGTTCTATCGCGGACGGAATAGTCGGTCCCTGATAGAGTGCGTCCGGCTACTGACTACTGTCTACTGTCTACTTCATCGGATCGCCCCATGCACCTTGTTGGCCGGCTCCTCCTCGTCGATCTTGGTGACCATCACCTCGGTCGTGAGCATCAGGCCGGCGATGCTGGCGGCGTTCTGCAAGGCCGACTTCGTCACCCGCGTCGGGTCGAGGATGCCGGCCTTGAACATGTCCACGTACTCGCCCGTGTTGGCATTATAGCCGACGTTCGCCGACTTTTCGCCGCGCGTCCGCACCTCGTCGGCCACCACGGCCCCGTCCTCGCCGGAGTTCTCGGCGATCGTCCGCACCGGCTTTTCCAGCGAGCGGGCGATGATCTCGGCGCCGATCTTCTCGTCGCCCTCCAGCGACTTGGCCGTTTCCTTGACCGTCTGGATGCAACGCAGAAGGGCCGTGCCGCCGCCGGGCACGATGCCCTCGGCCACGGCCGCGCGGGTGGCGTGCAGGGCGTCCTCGACGCGGCCCTTGGTCTGCTTCATCTCGGCCTCGGTCATGCCGCCGACGCGGATGATGGCCACGCCGCCGACCAGCTTGGCCAGCCGTTCGCTGAACTTCTCCTTGTCGTACTCGCTCTCGGTCTGCTCCATCTGGGCGCGGATCTGGCCGACGCGGGCCTGGATGGCCTTGGTCCGCTCCTTGTCCGGCTCGCTGATGAGGGTGGTCAGTTCCTTCTCCACCTTGACCGACTTGGCCTGGCCGAGTTGCGACAGCTCGATGTTCTCCAGCTTCAGGCCGAGGTCCTCGCTGATGAACTGGCCGCCGGTCAGCACGGCGATGTCGCCGAGCATGGCCTTGCGACGGTCGCCGAAGCCCGGCGCCTTGACCGCGCACACCTGCAAGATGCCGCGCAGCTTGTTGACCACCAGGGCCGCCAGCGCTTCGCTTTCCACGTCCTCGGCGATAATCAACAGCGGCTTGGCCGCTTGCGCCACCTTCTCCAAAAGCGGCAGCATGTCGCGCACGCTCGACAGCTTCTTTTCGTAAATGAGGATCAGCGGATCTTCCATCTCGCAGGTCATGTCTTGCGACGTGACGAAATACGGCGAGATGTAGCCCTTGTCGAACGACATGCCTTCGACGAATTCCAGCGTCGTCTCGGAGGTCTTGCCCTCCTCGACGGTGATGACGCCGTCCTTGCCGACCTTGGACATGGCCTCGGCCATGAGCGCCCCGATTTTCGGATCGTTGTTGGCGCTGATGCCGGCGACGTACTGGAGTTGTTCCTTGCCGCCCTTTTCGTAGGCGGGGATGCGCTTGGACATCTCATCGAGCTTGGCGACGACGGCGGCCACGGCCTTTTCGATGCCGCGTTTGACGGCCATCGGGTTGGCGCCGGCCGTGATGTTGCGGAGGCCTTCCTGGTAGATCGACAGGGCCAGGATGGTGGCGGTGGTGGTGCCGTCGCCGGCCACGTCGCTGGTCTTCTGGGCCACGGCGTTGACGAGCTTGGCGCCCATGTTCTCGAACGGGTCGGCCAGGTCGATTTCCTTGCTGACGGTCACGCCGTCCTTGGTCACGGTCGGGCCGCCGAAGCTCTTGTCGAGGATCACGTTGCGGCCGGTGGGGCCGAGGGTGATGCCGACCGCGTGGGCCAGCTTGTCGGCGCCGGCCAACAGCTTCTTGCGCGCCTCGTCGGTGTAGAGGAGTTGTTTCGCCATATCAGAATGTCTCCAAGAATTGAACCGCCAAGACGCCAAGAACGCCAAGGAAAAGCTAAAAGATCTGATTTCGCTTGTCTTTGTCTTCTTGGCGTTCTTGGCGTCTTGGCGGTTCGTTAATTCATTTCACCACTTTGGCGAGAATGTCGCTCTCGCGCATGATCTTCACGTCGCGGCCGTCCACCTGGACGTCGTTGCCGCTGTAGCGGCCGTAGATGACTTCGTCGCCCTTGGCCACCGCCACGGCGGCCCGTTCGCCCTTGTCGTTGAGCTTGCCCGGCCCGACCGCCAAGACGCGGCCGCGCTGCGGCTTCTGCTTGGCGGCGTCCGGCAGCAGGATGCCGCCGGCCGTCTTTTCCTCGGCCTCCAGCGGCTCCACCACCACCCGGTCGTCCAGCGGACGGACCTTCAAGTTGACTTCTTTTTCCTTCGCCATGATCGCGATTCCCTTGTGTTCTCGACGCCCTTGGTTACATCATGCCACCCATACCACCCATGCCGCCCATGCCTCCCATTCCACCCATGCCGCCGCCGTGATGGTCGTCGTGGTGGTCGTCCTTCTTGCCCTTGTCGGGGATGTCGGCCACCATCGACTCGGTGGTCAGCAGCAGGCAGGCCACGCTGGCGCCGTTCTGGAGGGCGGTGCGCGTCACCTTGACCGGATCGACGATGCCCGCTTTGCGGAGGTCGGTGTACTCGCCCGTCTCGGCGTTGTAGCCGTAGTTCTTTTCCTTGCTGCGGCGGATGTTGTTGACGACGACGGCGCCGTCCACGCCGGCGTTCTCGGCGATGAACTTGGCCGGCATTTCCAGCACGTGCTGGAGCACCTTGACGCCGACCGCCTCGTCGCCCTCGGCCTGGAACTTGTCCAATACCTTGCGGGCCTGCAACAGGGCCACGCCGCCGCCCGGAACGATGCCCTCGGCCAAGGCGGCGCGGGTGGCGTGCAGGGCGTCTTCGTAGAGCGCCTTGCGTTCCTTCATCTCCGTTTCGGTCGCGGCCCCGACCTTGACCTGGGCCACGCCGCCGGCCAGCTTGGCCAGCCGCTCTTGCAGTTTCTCGCGGTCGTACTCGCTGTCGGTCTTGCCGATCTCGCGGCGGATCATCTCGACGCGGCCCTCGATGGCCGGCTTCTTGCCCGCGCCTTCGGTGATGGTCGTGTTCTCGGCGTCGATCTTGACCTTCTTGGCCCGGCCCAGGTCGCTCAACTGCACGCCGTCGAGTTGGATGCCGAGGTCCTTGAAAATGGCCTTGCCGCCGGTCAGCGTGGCGATGTCTTCGAGCATGGCCTTGCGGCGATCCCCGTAACCGGGCGCCTTGACGGCGCACACTTGGAGGATGCCCTTGAGTTTATTCAGCACAAGGGTAGCCAGGGCTTCGCCTTCAAGGTCTTCGGCGATGATGAGCAGAGGCTCTTTCTTCTTCGAGATGAGTTCGAGCAGCGGAATCAGGCTGCGGACGTTGCTGATCTTGTCTTCGTAGATGAGGATGTACGGGTTTTCGAATTCACAGGTTACCGATTCTTGATTGGTAACGAAGTGAGGCGACAGGTAGCCGCGATCGAATTGCATGCCTTGCACGACGACGACTTCGGTGTCGGCGGTCTTGCCTTCTTCAATGGTGATGACGCCATTGGTAGCGCCGACCAGTTTCATGGCCTCGGCCAGTTTTTTGCCGATTTCCTTGTCGCCGTTGGCGGCAATGGTGGCGACTTCGGTAATCGCCTTTTCGTCGTTGGCGTCGACTTTTTGAGCGAGGTTCTTGAGCTCGTC
>Ga0182024_10015115_pt1 | contig 14830 bp, 12 predicted proteins | sample P32metaG_FD_120480 | JGI IMG/M metagenome (GOLD analysis project Ga0182024, IMG submission 120480) | Permafrost microbial communities from Stordalen Mire, Sweden - P3-2 metaG (Illumina Assembly) | ecosystem: Environmental > Terrestrial > Soil > Wetlands > Permafrost | place: Sweden: Stordalen... | reverse complement strand
CCTCCGGGCCCTAGGGCGGACTCGGGTATGTCATATTCGAATGTCCAGCTGCCGACCATATAATCAGGGTCGAAGGGCGCCTCCGCGTCGTTGTTCAGGGTGGTGCGCTTGAGGGCGCGGCGAGCCGCGATCAGATCGAGATCTTCTTTAAAAATGCACTTTCCGGGGACAGGCGTCTCGCCAGTCGCCCGCACCAAAAGCGTCTGGCTCGATTCGCCCGGCGCACCCTGACCAAGGAGAGCCGTCACTGGCGCGGCCGTCAATAGTGCCACAACAAAAAAACACTTGCCTATTTTGCGCATGTCTCGGAGAGCATCTGAAACGAAGTGAGGTTGATATGTGGGTCACTGCCGCTTTTGATCAAAAGACCTTTGACCACCATCTTGTGCCCTTTGTGGGACTCGGGACTGAAGGGGCTGGCGCCGATCAGCCGATATTGCTGAGTGCCGAGCGGTTTCTCCGCTGCCGCCTTCACTTCTTCCGGCGTAGTGAATGACGTAGTCGTTGCGGTGGGCTCGCTTGCCTTCGCGAGGATCCAGTCGGCGCCCGTTTGCGAGAGGCATCCAACCACCTCGACAACCGGCGCCTGATCCGACTTCGGCTCCGACGGGCGGCCTTGCGCGTACGCGCCGCCCACTGCACAGACAACGAGCCATAAAACGCCACTAAACCGCTTCATGAGAAGACATCCTTACGTTCTGGGAATCCTAGCGCACCGACGACACTTCCACGGGCGCGGCCGGCATGATGGGCTCCTTCAGCTTCACGACGGCGCGCATGATCGGACTGAACATCTCGTCCCAGCTCTGTTCGCCCCAGTACACGTCTTGATCCGGCCTCGGGTTGTACTTGTTGTTGGCCGAATTGTCCCACCTCGCATCGACGCGAACAATGGTTCCCGCAGGCAACGTGATGGGCTTTGCGAACTCGTAGACGATTTGCCAATTGAAGTCGTAGTGGGGCAAGTTCATCAGCTCTTCTTCCCGCCCATCCGGATAGACAGCCGTGTATTTCATCGATCGCCCGCGCAGGTGCATGTGCGGCTGGATGCTGTACAACACCATCTCTTGGCGAATCGGCAGGAGGGCGGTCATGTGGTAGTTGTCGTCGCCCGCGGGTATGTTCGGCACGGTCTTCATGCCCGGCGGCAGAATGTCAGTGGTCACTTGGGCCGTATATCGTCCCGTGAGCTCCTTCCCGTTGACGATGAAGGTTTCGCTGCCCAAACCGACACCGGCGCCGACGCTCGAGTAAGCGACGGGACCCTTTTGAAGCCATAGGCCGACGCGGGTTTTGTCGGTGGTCGCGTGCCCGTTCGCCTGGTAGTGCAGGTTGAAAAGCAGATGCGTGCCATGGATACGCTCAGCCACGCCTGGCCCGTAGGTCAAGGCTGTATCAATCCCTGGCTCCCATCCAGCCTGGAACCCTCCCAAGCCCCCAGGAATGGCGTCGCCCGACGGCTGGGGTGAGCGCGCGCCCGTTGCGCTCGCCGGAGATGGGCTCCCTACGCTTCCCGGAGTGGGTGATGCACCCAACGTCATGCGCCCTTCGGCATCGACTATTGCATTTGGCGGCAACGTCGTGGCCAGTACGAGAACGTGATGGACAGCCGCGCGGTTGCCCGGTACAACCTGCGAAGCCGCCACCCAAACGTCACCTTGGAACGGCAGCTTCACAAAAACATACTGCCACGGACTCTCGCCCTCAGCCGGCACTTTCATCTCCGGCGCTTCGATGATCACATCGGGTGGACGCCCACCTGGACCATTCCAGCCCTGTGCAAACTGCGGCGGAGCAGGCATGTCGCTATCATCGCCACGCGGAGCGCCTGCATCAACCCACGCCACAATCTTATCGATTTCTGCCTGACTCAGGCGCCGATCGTTACGCCATTTGCCAGGCTCCCCCTCGGCGTGCCAAGGTGGCATCGTGCGAGTGGCGACCTGGACTTTGATCGCGCGGGCCCACGGCCGAACGTCGGTGTACGACATAAGCGACATCGGTGCCACCTCGCCAGGCCTGTGGCACATGGCACACCGGGCGTAAAAGATTGGAGCAATGTCTTTCGCGAACGTAGGCTTCGGGGTTTCGGCAAAAATCGCGGCCGGGACCAAAGCTACGGTGATCATGCAGCCAGCCAGGACGTGGGATCGCATGGTGCTATTCCTCCTCATGTTTGCTATGGATTCTCTTGGGCAGCCAAGCCTACACACCCGCACCCGGGACGTTGTCCTCCCGCCGACCAAGTGTGGCCATTTTCCAGGGCAGTGTCAATGATCCGAAGTGATCATGCGGACAGCCGTCGTTAACAGGCGGCGCTTACGACTAGTGTCTGTCCCACAACATTTTTCGTCGTGGGGCGGACACCCTCGTCCGCGCCGGACCCCCTGCTCCGGCTCCTCCAACACACCAAAACGCAAGGCCGACGAGGGCGTCGGCCGCGGTCCGGGGGGACCGCCCCACTTCGCGACTTCTTCAATCAACTTTAGGGACGGGACACGAATGAGGGTCGGAGGCGCTCTTAGCGTTCTTTTACACACGAGTAGTTGCTCGCTTCATCCGTACTGCCCCCGCCTTTGTAGTGAGCGACCGCTGGGTAGGGACAAATGGGCCTGCCGCCACTCGCCTTATACTTGGTGGCGATGATTTCTCCGGGCGCACTGCCTTTCTCTACCCAGCGCTCCAGTACTGCTTGGATGCCGTTTTGGCCATCGGCGCCCGAATTCGGAACCGAGCCGAGCACCGTGGCACCAGCACCGCCTCCGCAATGTTGCATTCCCGGCACCATGTAGACCCGCACGAACTGATGGGCGGTTCGATCGCTCATTTTTGCGGTGACGTTCTCGTAGTAATCGATGGTGCTGAGCGGTGCGATATCGGGATCGCTCCAGCCGTGATAGAGGATCAGCTTGCCGCCTGCATCTTTGAACGGTTTGAGATTTGCATTCGTGGCATTGCGTACTGGCCCGAGCTTATCGTCCAGAAACGCGACGTCGCGGTCGAAGCTGAAACTCCGGAAATCCCACGCGGGGTCTTGATAAACGATCTTGGCCAGGCCACCAACGCCGAATGCATAATCCAAGCTTCTTCCGGGCTGGGCACCCATGATCCACAGACCCCATCCTCCTGGTCCGGCTTCGCCGCCTGGGAAGATTCCGGGAAATATCTGGTGACCGGTTGAGTTTGTCGGACCAGCATAGATTTTTTTCAGCGCCGCTACCTGCGGTCCAGTGAGACAAGTATCCGAATCGCCGCCTTTGCAAAGCAGCACACTTGGATCGAAATGACATTTCCGCGGATCATCAATCACGCCGTCCTTTACACCGTCGAGTTCATCGCATTTGTCGAGCGCAGCGGCTGTGATCGCTGGAATTTTGCTAGCGGGAACGTAGCTATCCTGGCTCGCGTTAATTGCCTGTTGGTTCCATATCTGTGCGGCGGCGAGATGGGTCGCATACCAAGCAGGGTCACCTGCGACGATGCCGGCATAGTCGGCCGGGTAGCGTTGGGCCTCCATGAGTGCTTGGCGCCCACCGTTCGAACAACTGCTGAAATACGATGTTGGTTGCTTGCTGTAAAAGGTGGCGATGATGTTCTTCGCGTCCACCGCAGTGGCATGAACAGCGCGATAGCCGTAGTCAACGACCTTCTCCGGATGCCCGACAGCCCAATCTGCATCGGTGATGGCTGCATTGTGCCCGGTGTCGGTCGACGAAGTCGCATATCCGGCGGCGAGTGCCTGCGCCATACTAGGCGCATTCCCGTTCGCGGAGAAGTAATTGATCGAACCGGCGAAACCGCCATTGCCGACGCCGAGATATCTTCCATTCCACCCGGAAATCGGCATCCAAACTTCAAAGTCGATATTCGAATCGCTAGAAGGACGGATTACCCCTTGCACGCGGCAGAACGCAGGCAACTTCCTAAACTCCGCTGACTGCGAGGCAGTTGCGGTGCTTTCTGGGCCCGAGAATTCACCGGCCGCAACGATCCGGGCGATCGTGATCGTAGTGTCGGGAAGTTTCAAGCTAGCGATGCCTTCGCATGTGCTGGCCAATACATTGCCCGCGAGCAAAGTCGCTGTGAAGAGCAAGGCCGGGACTTCGGACCTGCGCGTCATTTCTGTTCTGACTTGGCCGCCGCTGCCTCGGATTCTGCCACCCGCGCCCCACGCAGGATCCCACCCAGGGCATAGTTGTTCTCGTGACAGGCGTATTCGAACATCCGCTCTTTGCTGGGCGCCCACGTATACTCGCCAGTCCACGGCCGCGCCCATGTATGCGGGTCCTCGACGGTGAAGTGATAGAGAAGCGTGTTGGCGTCGAGCCGGGTGAATCGCTCAGTGACCTTGAGGTTCTCGCTCGACCCCCGGAACCGCGTCTTGTCCGTGAAGTTGGTGGTCTCTACCACCAGGGTATCGCCTTCCCAATGACCGACCGAGTCCCCGAGCCACTTGCGGATGCTCGATGGCGGGTGTTTGCCGCCGATCCGGACGATGCGCGCATCATGGATCATCTCGGTTACGATCATCACTTCAGTCGGCGTTTGAACGATCTGCTTCAGGTTGTTGTACAAATAATTCGGCAGTATCGGTGTGCCCGAGGTCCATCCGAAGCCGAGCAGACAGCGCTCGGAGTTGGCACTCGCCTCCGGGTCGTCGTAGGCGTCCGCCCTCTGGCCGCGGCGTTCGAGCACATCGGACCGCCCGGCCAAGCCGCCATACTTGTCGTCGCGCGCATTCCCCTCTTCCGTCATTGGCGGAATCTTACCGTCAGGGGGATCGATGACGATCGAGCTGCGTTTCTCTCCTCCGATGGTGACCACGCGGTTGCCAAAGCTCTTCCAGAAGTCGTCGTAGCTTTTCCCAGTAAGAGTGTTACCGGCCTTTGGCGCCTTCCGATTCGGGTCGCTCGGCTTGTCAGCCTCCTCATCCCGCGTCGCCTGAGCGCGCAAGAGCTCCGTCGCTTCCTGATCGGTCAGGGCTTCCCGACCACCATATTTCGCCGGCCGCTCAATCTGGGTGAGGGTGTTGGCGTCGTAAATACCGGTGAGATCCGGCCGGCCGTCAGGCGTGCGCGGAATCCCGCCACCTTGCTGGCTGGCAGCAGGAAACCCCATCATCAGGATCAGGCCCGCTAACGCGAAAAGTTGGACACGCATAGAGATTTCTCCTCCGCAGCGCTTTCAGTGAGCGCCGCACGCATTACTTTTGGGGCTCGCTCGGAGGCTCGGCTTCGCCAGGGGCGCCGGTGCCGTGTGAGGATCCCAAATTGAGCTTCCGGCCATCGGGTAACGTGATGTCGCTGCCGTTGGCGCGGTTCGTGTGGTCCTTAGCCTGGTAGCCGTCGACGACCACTTCGATGCCGATGGGCAGAGTGGCCTTCGTGACGCCTTTGCGCAGCAGCGTGTTCGGCGAACCGCCCTCGACCATCCAGACTTCTTTACTACCGTCCGGCTTCGTAACCTCGATATGAATCCAGGCGTGCGGGTTCACCAGCTCCACCTTCACGATCTTGCCTTTGAGGAGCACCGGGCGGTTTGCGTCGAACTCAGCGGGGAAGGCGTGGTGTGCCGCCGCGGGCGGCGCCAGGGCGACTGTCAGTGTCGCGCACGCACCCAGAATCATTAGTTTGCTTCCTATCAACATCGCTTTCTTACCTCCACGTTATGTTCTAGCAGCCTGTGGTCAAAGTCCGAAAGACCGCTTGCTCACGGGCGCTGCTCGGTGGATTCAGCGCGTTACCGAGCCGCGCCCGTGAGCAAGCGGTCTTGCCACAGGCTTCTAGCGCGGCAGCGGCTTTTTGCGCCACTGCCCGAACATCAGTTCCTCTACAAACTCGACGCACTTGAACTCCATCAACTGCGCATCTTGCTCGATCCGACGGTAGAGCGGCATGCTTATTTTCCACGGCCGAGTGAACGTGTCCTTGTCGTCGATGGTCGCTTCGTAAAGCAGGTGATCCGGCGAGGTCCGCGTAAACCGCTCGGTGACCTTCACGTTCTCGCTGGTGAAGTTCCCCGAACGGTCGAGCCACGCCATCCCGTTGAGTCCCGTGGTCTCGATCACGAAAGCCTCACCTTCCCAGTGCCCCACCGACTGCCCCATCCAAGAATCGGCGGGAGCCGGCCCTGGGTCCTTCAGAAGGATATTGCGGACCGCCCCGGCGTACTCGTAGGCAATCGCGAACGCGCCGCGAGTCTGTAAGATCTGGAACGGGTACGGCATGTAAGTTGCGCGCGGAACTCCTGGCAGGTAGCACTTGATCTCCGGGTCGCGCTCCAGCCATTTCTCGCGGTTCTCGTTGCGAATCTTCAGTGCCTCGGGCTTGTACGGAATCACGCCGCCTTCCACGACCCCCATGCCGCCGGGCACCGCGCCCACGGCCCCGAGGTACAGAACCTCTTTAGCGGGCACAGGGCCGTGCGGCCCCGGCCGGAGCGCCATCGCGTGTCGCGCGGAGTGAGGCTCGATGTCGTAGTTGGCCTCGTTCAGCGCCTGCCAGATCCCATTCAAATCCGGGTGCCCGTCGGTCGCGAGCGTCACCCGATTCGCCTGTTTCTGAACCTGCGATTGGCCGTCGGCTGGCGCGACGACAGTCAGCAGCGCCAGGACTCCGAAGACTACACTCAGCGCAATCGTCCGGCCGTGTTTCGACATGTGTACGGATTGTTCTCTCAAGGCCGAGATCATCCTCAAGGTAAGCTACTTGCTCGCCCGCTCAGCCGGTTTGTTGGGCACCCTAAAGGTAGCCGTGGCAATCATCATCTCATCCGACGATTGTTCACCCCAATGCACCGCCTTCGTCGGGTCGGGATTACGGAGGTTGTTTGCTGAATTGTCGTACCACGCCGTAACAACTATTTTCGTGCCTTTCGGCATTGGCTTGGGCTTATCGAGAATATACGTGAGCTGCCAATCGAAGTTATAGTCGCACTTGAGCAGAGTTTCTTCTTCTCCGGTCGGATAGACGGCGCGGAATTCATAAGCCTTCCCGCGCAGGTGCGCGTGGGGATACAGGCTCACGAGATCCCCATCGAAATTCAGCGTAGCGGAAGCTTCGACTTTATAGTTCTGAGCACCGGGCGGGATGACGAAAGTAGGATTCATCGCGTTCACCGCAAGATACTTCATGTCCGGTGGCCTGTCGCTGAAAATGAAGCCGATCTTCACCTGGTCCGTGGTCGCCTTCCCGTTAGGCGTATAGTGAATCTGAAAAACGATATCCGAGCCGGCTTTCAGAAGAGTCGCAAAATGAGGATCGGCCGGTTTCATGGTACTGCCCGGTTCGTACTGGGCAAAGTACGTGCCCATGGTTTCGGGGCTGCCGGCGAGCTTGCCTCCCCGCTCGATACCGAGGTCTCCCGCAAAATATTCACCAGGCTTTTTGTCAGCCATCCAAGTATTGCCGGCCTCGCGAATAGAAACCACGATATGATGAATTACCGAGCGATCGCCGGGCCTGACTTCGGCGGAAACCACCCACTTGTCTTCTTTCAGATTGGTTGGAACGATCACCCACTGGTAGGGAAGTACTCCCGTTGCCGGCACATTGAAGGGGACAGGCGCTTCCACAATGAGATCCGGCTTACCCGCATCCCATCCTTCCACCCACTTCCGAGGAGCAGGCGCATCCTGCGGATTGCCTTCTGGCGCACCGGCATCCACCCAAGCAACGAGAGTGTCAATGTCGGCCTGGGTAAGAGACCGGTCATTGGAGAACTTGCCGTAATGCGGATCGGCAAACCACGGCGGCATCTTCTTTGTCAGTACGGCCTGACGGATCGATTTTGCCCAGGGGCGCGTCAGTTGGTAGGTCAACAGCGACATTGGGGCGACCTCTCCTGGACGATGACATGCCTGGCAGTGATTCTGCAAAATAGGCTGGACGTCCTTATGGAACGTAACTGACGGCGTCGCCGCCATACCAACAACGGCCATGGCGGACACCGCCAGGCTTGCAATACACAAACGCCTCATGAAAAGTCTCCCCTTGTCGACCTTCTGGACTGTTGAACGGTAATCGAGCAAAGCCCGTACGCCCGTTCGAAACTCTATATCAGTCGCTGCCCACACGCAATGATCAAATCGGATTAGCGGATCTGCGGTCAGCCCTTTTTTCGAAAAAGCCGCTTGACACGGCCTGGCCGCACCCAACAATGGGAATCCTCGTGACCCGAGCGGATCATCGTGATCCGAATTGATCATTGTTCGCCCATACCACCGGTGATAACATTCCCTACCATTACCCTGCACGACAGTGCAATTAGCAAAGTGGCGAGAGGTTCAAAAAGTTTTCAGCCAAGCCGGATCGATTAATGGCGCAGGCCCTGCGATCGCGAACGGTATTGTGTTCACGAATTCCGGCTGCGGCGCGATCGGCTAAGCGGAAGGCATTGTCCTGCTCGTGTTTTCGGGACTGGGGGAATGAGATTGATTTCAGGAGGGTGTATGCGTAACGTAATCTGGCGCCTTATGGCAAGTGCGTCAGCAATGATCGTTTTTCCGGTGCTGGGCCTTGCCCAGTTCGGCTCGATTGCAGGCGTCGTGAAGGACGGCAGTGGCGCCATCCTCCCCAACGTCACGGTGGAAGCCGCGAGTCCTGTACTAATCGAGAAGAGCCGCACGGCGGTCAGCGACGGATCCGGTCAATACAGGGTCGAGCAGTTGCGTCCCGGGACCTACACTGTGACCTTTACGCTGTCCGGCTTCAGTGCGTTCCGGCGCGAAGGCGTCGAAATTTCCGAGGGCTTCACGGCGCCGGTCAACGCCACTTTAAACGTCGGAGCCGTCAAAGATACGATTACTGTTGAGGCGCAGGCGCCCGTAGTGGACGTTCAGGACGTCTCCGAACACAGGACGCTCGTCACGCAGGAACTGGATGCGCTGCCAACGGCTCAGTCGTTCGCGACGCTCGGGACCACGTTGCCGAGCGTGGCTGCCGACCAGAACGATGTGGGTGGCTCGCAAGGCGAAAAGGGGAACGTTTTAGCGGCCCACGGCGGTAATGGGTTTGACATGACGCTCAACGTCGACGGGATAGCAATCTCCAACATGGGCACCACTACCAATTCAGGCGCGGCATGGTCGACGTTTTCGCTCAACCCCGCGGCCGTCCAGGAAATGTCATTCGAAACAGATGCGAATTCCGCGGAGTCGGCCAGTGGCGGCGTCCGGGTGAACGTGATTCCGCGGGAGGGCGGCAACGCGTTCCACGGAACCTTCTTTGCCAATGGCGCCAACGGCGCCATGGAGAGGAGCAATTACGACTCTAACCTGAAGGCGCAAGGGCTGGCCTCGCCTACGGGGTTCGACAGGCTCGTGGATGAGAGCGCCGGGTTCGGCGGCCCGATCCTAAAGGACCGTCTGTGGTTCTACTACGCGGAGCGTTATCGCGACAACGACAGCAGCACCGGAGTTGATTTTTACTCAATAAACCCACTCCAAACCACGTACAATCCGAATTTGTCGAAGCCGCTGCATCAGGGTGGCTTTGACTTTGACGACCAGCTTCGCCTGACCTCCCAATTGACGCCGCGCAACAAGGTGTCCATTTTCTATGACCATGTCAATAAATGCAACTGTCCCACAATTGCGGCTATTCCGCTCTTCACTGCCGAGTCATTCACCCGGTTGATTTATCCCCGCGTCTGGTTGGCGTCCGCGAGTTGGCAGGCCACCATCACCCCGAAGCTGGTCTGGGAATCCGCCATCGCCTTCAACCGCCAGGACGACTCGTTTTCGCCCATCGTCTCTGGGATTGACGCGACGTCGCCTATTTCCATATTCGATTTTGCGACCGGCAGGATTTTGAGAGCGCCGTTTCCCGGTGGTTTTGGCCCTCTAGCTGGTCTCGGCCCTGTTTTCCTTGGCGGCGTAGTCTCACATCAGACCCAAGTCCGTGGGGCGCTCGACTATACGACCGGGGCTCATGACCTCAGGGTGGGGATCAACTTCCACAACGGTGCGAGCGCCAACCCCACGCAAGAAACCAGCAGTGACGTTCAATACAACACGTTTAACGGTGTTCCGCTGTCGGTCAATTTAAGCACCGCTCCTTACACGCAGTATCAGAACGTGAACGCCGATATGGGTATTTTCGCCCAGGACAAGTGGACACTGCGCCGTCTGACGATTACTGCAGGGATCCGATTCGATTACTTCAATGCCTCAATTCCAGCCCAGTCGGAGGCCGCGTCGGCTTTTCTTCCCGCGCACACGTTCGCGGCTGTGAACAACGTTCCGGACTGGAAAGACATCGACCCGCGAATTGGAGTGGCATACGACCTGTTTGGGAACGGTAAAACGGCGATAAGGGCGAGCGTCAGCCGCTACGTGACCCAGCAGGGTTATTTCTTTAGCGGACTTGTCAATCCGGTCACGGCCAGCGTCAACTCGACGACCCGCAACGTACTCCCCACGACCAACCTTAACGCCCCTCCTGTAGGAAATCCGCTGGACCCGCAACCCAACGGCGACTATACGGGCGCGATCAACCCCAACTTCGGCCAGTCGATCTCCACTCTCTCGTACGCCCCGGATGTGAACACGGGCTGGCAGCATCGGCCGTTCAATTGGGAGTACACCGCGGTGGTGCAACAACAGTTGGCGTCCAACATCTCGCTCGAGGCGGGATATTTCCGCCGGACGTTTGGCAACCTAACCGTCACGGACAACGAGAGCGTCACACCCGCCGACTTCACCCCGTTCTGCTTCAATCTACCGTCCGCCCCGCAACTGGGCGTCACCACTGCAGTCGGCCTCGCTTCGCTGGGCAACCTCCCCGGTAGCCAGATTTGCGGCGCCTACGACATCATTCCCTCGTTAGCCGGTGTCGCGAGCCACCAGGTCATCCAGTTCGCGAATCAGTTTCCTGGAACAACGAGCGAGACGTACAATGGTTTCGATGTCAACGTGAACGCACACCCCACTGGGAAGTTTTTCGTCATCGCCGGGGTCAGCGTGGGGAAGATCGTCACCAAGAACTGCGCTCAGGTAGACAATCCGATGACGCTTCTCTACTGCGTAAATGACCAGCCGTTTCTGGCGTCATACCGTGTCTCGGGCGGCTACACTTTCCCATGGAAGATCCTGGTGAGCGGTGTTTATCAAAGCATCCCTCCCACGGAGCTTGCGACAGGGGGCACGCTCGGCCCCAACGGCTCAAATTGGACCTATTCCAACGGTACATATACGTCTGCTTTTGGGGCCAATTACACGATAACGAATCCCAGCGCCACCTCGCCTGGCACTACCACGACGCTAGGCCGGCCGATCGCGACGCCGGGAGGCATCACTTTTCCCTTGCTTTCGCCGACCGCTCAGGGTCAGTGGAGCAACCGCGTCAACCAGGTGGACCTCCGAGTGACCAAGATTATCCCAATCAAAGAACATGCCCGCTTGGAGCTCATGGTCGACTTATACAACCTCTTTAACGTTAATCCGGTCCTGACCCGGACGTTGACGGTCGCGGCGGGGTATTACGATCCGGTAACTATTCTGCAGGCCAACTTCCTAAAGCTCGGTGCGCGATTCACCTTTTAGCACGGCACCAAGGCGTCAATTAGAAAAGGCGTAAATTTCGAACATAAATGAGTGCACATCTGCTACGCACGTTGTCCGGCAGCTTCCTAATAATCCTGTGGCTGGGCAATAGCCCGGCCAGTGGTCAAGCTGCCGCGCCGAAAATCCCAAGGATGGCCGGCGGGAAGCCGGACCTCAATGGCATTTGGGAATCCTTAAGCACGGCGAATTGGGATCTGCAGGATCACTCGGCGTATGCCGGACCGATGTGGGAAATGGGTGCGGTTGCCGCCGTGCCAGCCGGGCAGGGCAGCGTGGAAGGGGGCTTGATCCCGTACCTGCCCGCAGCGGCCGAGAAACGAAAGCAGAACTTTGCGCATCGCAGAACGGCCGATTCGGAAGCGAAGTGCTATCTCCCGGGTATTCCCCGAGCTACTTACCTGCCCTACCCTTTTCAGATTGTCCAGTCCAATAAGGACATTCTCTTCATTTACCAATATGCAACCGCGAATCGACAGGTGAACATGGGAAAGCCGCGTGAAGCCGGCGCCGATAGCTGGATGGGGATGTCGAACGGGCATTGGGAAGGCGATACGCTCGTGGTGGACGTCACAGGCCTAAACGGAAAAGCATGGTTGGATCGAGCCGGGGATTTTTCGAGCGACGGCCTTCAGGTTGTGGAGCGCTATACGCTCACGGACCATGACCACGTCGCCTATGAGGCGACCATGGAAGATCCCAAGATCTTCATGCGACCCTGGAAAATCCATTTGACGCTCTACCGGCGTGTCGAAAAGGGTTTCCAGTTGCTGGAATTCAAATGTATACCGTTCGCTGAGGAACTGCTTTACGGCGAGTTCCGCAAGCAGACCGGAAAGTAGCCATTTTCTTTTCTAGTTCAGGACGGCACTTGGTAATCATTTCGGATCATTGACACGCCAGTAAGGGAGAACCCATGCTGGACGAGAGGAGCGGCCAATGAGATATCGATATCGCCTGATCGCGCTGACAGTGTTTGCCGCGACGGCAATTGCGGTTTCTGCGCAACCCGTCGCCAAAACAGTAACGGCATCCAAGGCTTGGAAACAGCCCATGACTCCCTGGGGCGATCCGGATCTGCAGGGCGTATGGCCCAGTACCAGCATGATCCAGACTCCCATGGAGCGCGATCCCAAGCTGGGGACGCGGGCCGCTCTCAATGACGAGGAAGTGGCCCAGAAAGCGGCGCGCGATAAGCAATTCCATCAGCTCGAAACAGGGAACCCGAAAGGGTTCGTGCCTCTGGCGGCCGGCTGGTTCGATTATGGGAAGGCGAATCGCCAGGCGTCTTTGGTGGTTGACCCTCCGGATGGCCGGATTCCGCCACTCACGGCGGAGGCGCAGGCCCGCGAGGCCGCGCGTAAGAAACACTGGAACGAAAAGAAAGACTCGCCGGATACTTGGCTGGACCTCACCACTTGGGACCGTTGCATTACTCTGGGCCCCGTCGGTTCGGTCATGCCGTTCGCCTATAACAATGGTCAGCAGATTGTTCAGGGTCCGGGATACGTGGTTTTTCGCAATGAGATGATTCACGAAGCGCGCGTGATCCCATTAGATGGCGGGCCTCATGCCAGCCCAGCGATTCGGACCTGGATGGGCGATTCCCGCGGGCATTGGGAAGGCAACACATTGGTGGTGGACACTACCAATTTCAACGGGCAGACCTTCATCGGGCCGCAAGGGGGCGGCTTTGGCGATTCGGGCGCAGTCGCGACGGACCAATTGCATCTGGTGGAGCGTTTTACGCGAGTTGACGCGGACACTATCAATTACCAGGTCACCATCGAGGACCCGCAAACGTGGACCAAGCCGTGGACGATCGCGATGCCTCTGCGGCGCGAGGCCGATTACGACTACATTTACGAGTACGCATGCCACGAAGGCAATATCTTTATGCACGACGCACTAGCTGGCGCGCGCGCTACTGAAAAGAAGGCCGCCGAGGCAGCGGCGCAAAAGGGAGCGAATTAGTCGATGACCAAAAAAGTGGCCGGATTTGTTTTTGTCTGTCTCTTCATGTTGATGCCGGCATGGGCGCACCACTCATTTACCGCCCAATTCGATGCCAAGAAGCCAATCACTCTGAAGGGGAGCGTAACCGATATGGAGTGGATTAACCCGCACGCTTGGATCCATATGGACGTGAAAGGGGACGACGGGAAGGTGGTGAACTGGATGGTGGAGACCGGCAGTCCGAATATTCTCTTGCGCCGCGGCTTTACCAAGAAATCCTTAGAAGCGGGCACCGAAATTGTAGTCCAGGGCTACATGGCGAAAGACGGCGAAAACAAGATCAATGGCGGCTCCGTCACATTTTCGGATGGCAAGCGGCTTTTTCTCGGTGGTTCCAACCCGGACCAGCCGGCGCCCACTCAATAGGGCGATCCGAGCGAATTACGGGGTACTAGCGCGGGTGATCCGAACTGATCATTGCGCGCGAAGTATAGCGGGAATACAATAAAATCCGTCATTGGTCCCTCGTTCGGACGGGGCCCGATCTGCTAAGGCGGCAGAAAAGCTTCCTTTTTATGCCAATCTACGAATACCAATGCAAGGAGTGCCGGCACAGCTTTGAGTACCTGGTTCTGCGAACATCCACTCCTGCTGAGTGCCCGCATTGCAAATCCCCGGATTTGGAGCAGCTGATTTCAGCGTGCGCGATCAGTTCCGAGAGTACGCAACAGGCGAATCTCAGCGCGGCGCATCGCAAAGTTGCCGCCGCCCGCGGCGGTCGGTTGCGCGACCAGCATCAACATCTGCACGAGCACTTCGAAGACGGCGATGGTTCCGGAGAGGCGCACGCGAATTACGAGGTGAAGGGGAATGCTTAAGAAGATCGGCGCCATTGGGCTGCTCCTTGTGCCCGCGCTCCTTCCGGCCCCCAACGCCGAGGTGAGCCCGGCGGCACAGCGCGCGTTACTGGACCAATATTGCGTGGTATGTCACAACGACAAGCTGAAAACCGCCAACTTAACGCTGCAATCGGCGGATATCAACTCAGTTGGCAACCATCCCGAGATCTGGGAACCGGTCATACGGAAAATGCGCGCCGGCATGATGCCGCCTCCCGGCATGCCGCGTCCCTCGCTGGCAAAGTATGAACAGCTACGGGACTGGCTGGAGGGAGAGATTGATCGCAAGGCGGCAGTACATCCGAATCCCGGCTCGGTTGTGCTGCATCGCCTCAATCGCACCGAATACGCCAACGCGATTCGCGACCTGCTCGATCTCCAGGTGGACGTCAACACACTTCTCCCGTCAGACGAT
>Ga0182024_10015114_pt1 | contig 14830 bp, 15 predicted proteins | sample P32metaG_FD_120480 | JGI IMG/M metagenome (GOLD analysis project Ga0182024, IMG submission 120480) | Permafrost microbial communities from Stordalen Mire, Sweden - P3-2 metaG (Illumina Assembly) | ecosystem: Environmental > Terrestrial > Soil > Wetlands > Permafrost | place: Sweden: Stordalen... | reverse complement strand
CCGCCCGCCACTGGAATGCCGGCTTCCGCACAAATCGATGCGCCACCCTGAAGTATCTCGCGAACGGTCTCCACGGGCAATTTGTCGAGCGGCATCCCGAGAATGGCGAGGGCCAGAATCGGTTTACCGCCCATGGCATAGATGTCCGAAAGCGCGTTGGCGGCAGCGATGCAACCGAAATCGCGCGGGTCGTCCACGATCGGCATGAAAAAATCCGTAGTCGCAATAATGCAGATATCGTCATTGACACGCCACACGGCGGCATCATCGTCTGTCTCCGTGCCAACCAGAAGCTGTGCGAACGGCGCTGCCGCCGGCTGGTCGGCGAGGAGCTGCCGCAACACGGATGGGGCGAGCTTGCAGCCGCAGCCACCGCCATGAGCAAGGCTGGTCAGACGAAAATGCGGTTTGGACATCGCTTACGCCTTGCTGCAGTAGCCGCCGGTGCGCGGTCGTGACCATCGGTTTCTTCCGGAAGAAGCCGGAGATTCTACAACGCCACTTAGATCAGATCCGGACTCGGATTCGTATCCCGGAGCTTGGTCGTCGGCGTTCCTTTAGGCTTCTGCTTCGGCTCCCTCTCCATCCTCCAATTCACACCTTCCATTGTTTTCAGCACCGACTTGATCGCGTCCGGAGATGTGGGAGTCTCGCCCAGCCAGGCGGACCAATCGGCGTCCTCGAGAATGGCGGGCATGCGGTCGGTGATCGGGCTGATGAGCCGGCTCGCAGGCACCGTCACCATCACGCAGGCGAGCAGCGGCGCGGGCTCATTCGGCAATTCGAACCGCCGCCAGAGAAAAGCGAAGCCGCGCGGGATTCCGTCGCCTGGATCGATGGTCCATTGCACCGTCTGCGAACCGACGTCCTCGCCTTCGTTGAAGGTGCGCATGACTACGATGCCGCGTTGGCCATCGAGAAACGCGCCACGGAACGCGCCCTTTTCGTCAATCGTTTCGGAGCGCGCATGGATCGGATGCGGCCGCATCGCATTATGGCGGTGCGGAAATCCCCAGCGCATCGGCACAACGCGCCGCCGTCCGGCTTCATGGTCGAAGACAATAACTGGCAAAGCGGTCATCGGCCGGTAGGTGACGATTTCCTCGGCCGCGGCGTCGTTGCCGCTGGCCGTCAAAGGCTGGGAGAAATCCCATACCTTGCGCCACGACGCCATCGCCGTGAATTTGCCGCACATCACATGCTGCCCGGATGCGTATGGGTGCAGGAAATGGTCACCGTCGCGTCGCGGCCGCACGCCTTGCAGAAGAAGCCGGGCAAAGACGTATCCAACACGGAATGCATGAGCGGCTTACGGCGGGAAATCAGCTTGAAGGGATGCATCTGCCTGCGCGCCCCGCAGCTTTGACACTTCACGATGACAAGATAGTCCGCCTCGCACGCATCCGCGAGCGTGACCACCTGCCCATGAAAGCTACGCCGGCCCATCGGCGAGGATACGCCTTCTTGTCATGCAGCCTCCTGCACAATCGCGGCGAGAGCTGAGCTCATGTTTTCAAGTGTCTGTTTTGCTTCCCCGACGTGGTGGCGGCCCGCAAGCCATTCCGGATCGTTGTAGGCAATCCAAGTCCTGCTCTCGGAATCTTCGAACACGAGAGCCCTGAGAGGAAGATCGATGCCGATCGTCTGCGCCGCCTGCATCAGCGGCGTGCCTGCGCGCGGATTGCCGAAGATCAAGACTCCGTGGGTCGCAAGCTCATTCCCGCTTTCGCCGCCGCAGCAGCGTGATCGATCCGCGCGAGAACCGCTATTCCCCGCTTCGTCAACGCCGCGACCAACCGGTCCGCTGTCTCCGCGGGTCCGTGACTGCCGGAATGGACAATCAGTCCTTCGGGAAGAGGAGGTACAGGCATGCGAATTCCCTTCAAACGGCGTTCGGTATCTGGGAAGCGACGACAACCGGAAGGGTGGTCGTTATAGCGGTCTGAGCCACGGGTTTTTCCACGAACTGTCCGGCTTCAGCCGACGAGCTTCGCGTCCAGGGTGATATCTGCTTTCAGCAGCTTAGAAACGGGGCAACCCGCCTTGGCATTGCCGGCCAGCTTCTCGAAGGTTGCCTGATCTGTGCCCGGAATTTTGGCGGTGAGCGCCAGATGAACGGCCGTAATCGCGTAGCCGCCGGTGACCTGTTCCAATGTCACCTTGGCGGAAGTCTCCATGTGCTCGGCGACGAGTTTGGCCTCGCCCAGGATCAGCGAAAGAGCCATTGTGAAGCAGCCGGCGTGAGCCGCGGCGATCAACTCCTCGGGGTTGGTGCCCGGCTGGCCTTCGAAGCGGCTGGCAAATCCATACGGATAGGATTTGAGCGCCCCGCTTTCGGTCGAAATCGCGCCTTTGCCGTCCTTGATGCCGCCTTCCCAGACGGCCGAACCATGCCGATTGATTTTCATCCTGCGTCTCCTGATCGTTTGCCCTTTCCCCCTGCGGAAACGCTCAACCACTCAAGATTGATTGCGGTGGCGAAGTTTTTTCCCCGAGCGCGGCATGTGGCTACAGACGGCCTTCCTGAACGAGGCGCCCGCGGATCGCCAAAATGTGCGCCTCGGCATTCCGAAGGGCGTCCGGCGACGTATGGACCGAATAGTGGCCCAGCGCGAGGTCGTGCCGGTGCGGAGCGGCCGAGCCGAGAACGAATTCCGTATCTGTCAACGCTTCAAATTCGACCGCCTCGCTCGACGGCTCGAATGCCACGAGTTCCCCTGGCTGAAGTTCGTCAGGTACCGACAAAGACCCGGATGCGATGGCGGTCCAGAGGACGGTGTGGCCCGTCGGGGGCTCGTACCGCCAGCGCTCGCCGCGCTTGAGGCGTACCCCGAGATAGTTGATCGGCGAGGGGGACACGATGGCGCTCGATGCCGGTCCGTAGCTGCCCAGGAGAACGCGCGCCGGACCGTCTTGTCGCACATCCTCCGGGGCCTGATAGATGCTTATGGTCGGACCCAGTTCCAGCTCCGGCTGCAGCGCGATCCAGAGCTGGAAACCGCGCGTCCGGGCCGCCTTGCCGAGCCCGCCACCGTGCCACATGCCGCGTCCGGCCTGCATCCACTCGACACCGCCGGCCGGCAGCGTGCCCTTGATACCGTCCGGGTCGACATAGCTGATCGCGCCTTCCGCAACGTAAGTCAGGGTGGCGATGCCCGAGTGGGGGTGGAGGCCCAGCTCGAATGGCGCGCCTTCATGATCGAAGAGGTCCAGAAACACGAAGGGCTTCAGGATCTCGCCCAGGTCGGACGGGCTCATCAAACGTGTGACGGCGCCGTGCGTCCGGCCGCGTGTACGCTGCACGATCGGGCGCGCCGGGCGCGGAGACTGTGATTTGGCTGCGGCAAGGGTCATTGGGATTCCTCTGAAAACAGCATCGGAAGCGGAGCCGGCGCCGGTCAGGCCGCGGCGGCGCGAGCCGTCTTCAGGGCTGCGGTCCACCACAGGAGATCGTCGATCAGCGCCCCGGCAGGCGCCTCGAGTTCGGCCAGTCCGGCATCGACATCGCCGCCCTGGTAGTGCGCCCACAGGGTGGCGACCGGGATGTGGACCGATGAGCGAATCGGAGCGACCTGAATCTCGATCAGCGTTTGGCGGAGCTGCTGGATGCCGCGCGCGCCCATCGCGGAGCCATAGCTCACAAAGCCGGCCGCCTTGCGATTCCATTCGGGATAGACCCAGTCGATTGCATTCTTGAGCACCGCAGAAGGGCCATAATTGTATTCGGGAGCGACGAAGACGAAGCCGTCGGACTGCCCGATCGCCGCGGTCCATCTCTGCACGACGTGGTTCTTGTAAGGCGCACGGCCCGGCATGGCGGGCGTTTCCGGCTGATCGAAGAACGGCATCGGAAAATCGCGAAGATCGAGCAGCCGCGCATCGACGCCATCGCGCTTTTTCAGGTGTTGCAAAACCCACTTCGCGGGCTTCTCCGAGAAGCGGCCCTCGCGCGTGCTTCCGACAATGACGGAAATGACAGTCATGCTTGTGCTCCTTGCTATTGGCAGAGATTCGCCGCCCAATCCGGTATCAAACTGTGACTTGGCCTAAGCTAAATACCGGTACTAGAGTCGCAAGAAGGCACAGAGCTGATACCTGAGCACACCGAAATGACCGTCGAGCTTCCCGATATCGCGAGCGAAGATTGCCAGGCCCTCGGCTCCATTCTGGCGCGCGTCGGCGACAAATGGACCGTGCTGATCGTCGTCCTGCTCGGCGATGGCCCGAAGCGCTTCAACGAGATCAAGCGGATGGTCGGCGGTATTTCACAGAGGATGCTCACCTTCACGCTGCGCGGATTGGAGCGGGACGGCCTGGTAACACGCACAGTCTTCCCCACCAAGCCGCCGCGCGTGGAGTACGGACTGACGAAACTCGGAAGCACATTGTGGGAAGCCGTGGAACCGCTCGGCTCGTGGGCGCGCGCCCATGTGAGCGAGATTCTCAAATCGCGGGAAAAATTCGACAAAAAGGACGCAGGCTGACGTCCCCCCTGTTTCATTCAATCAGGTGCTCAATCCGGCTGCAGGCGTGTTTGCGGCACGCACATACTGCCTTCACATCGCAATCGATGAATGACATGTGCCGGAGGCGCTTATACTGTCGCCCAATTCCAGGTTTCTCCGGCGGTTCGAAACCGCTGTACGATGAATTCCTTGCTGTCATAGGCGGCGAATTGTTCCCGCGTCTCGACAAACGCACCGCCCGTATATTCGGCGATGACCCGCCGCCAGAATGCCTGCGCCGGTCCGTTCGCCGGCATTTCGCGGACCTCCCACAAACCGGCGAACCTGTCAAACAATCCGGTCGCCGCATGACGTCCGAGACCGCGCCCGCGATATTCCCGCGTGACGAAAAACTCGCCCATGTCAAACGTCGGGGGTTCGACTTTCACGCGTTTCACGAGCGCAAAACCTGCGGCGTTTCCATCGTCGCGAATCAGGAATGGAAATCCACGCCATGCGGATGGCCACATCCGCCCCACCCCCGACCTGCCCCAATAGTTCGCGAACGGATCTGAGTGCAGGAAAGGCCTGTCGGCCGGGTTGTTTATTCCGGAACACGGGGCCAGCTCGGAAATATAGAGACGCGCCAGATTTCCCACGGCATCGTAATCCGCGTCGCATGCGGGCGTGATCTCAAAACCCATCCGCCGCCCCTTCTGGTCCCTGATCGCCATCCGCGGAATTTACAACCTGTGTACTCGGGAGCCTTCACAAGCTGCTGCGATTTCAGGATATTGGAGTCGTTTGAAATCCAATTTACTCATTTTTGTCATGGCCCGCGCAAGCGGGCCATGACAATCTTTGTGATTCGATTCGTTCAAAAACCGCTCTAGTCTTGCCGGCGCATCATCGCGACGTCCTTGACGGTGACAGCCGAAGCTTTGGCTCCGAATCGAGCGGTGACGTAATTGGCGACGGCGGCGATTTCGGAATCTGAATACGCGCCGCCGAACGACGGCATGAAGACTTTTCCATGCAGCGTGTCGCGCACCGTACCTAGCAGGACGATCTGCGCCACGCTGACGGCGGTCGGATCGTTGACCGCGCGCGCGCCGGTCAGCGTGGCGTAACGCGTGAGGGAACTGACGCCCGTCCACTCATGACAGCTCGCGCATGAGCCTTCGAAGATCTGTTTGCCGCGCGGATCGAAACCGGCAATCACGCCTTCCTTGTGCGACGCAGGCGCGGGCTCGGTCTTTGGCACCGGCAAATCGGACGAGGCGATCGCCGGCACGGTTTGCACATAGGCGACGATCGCGGCCGCGTCGTCCGGTGTCAGATATTTGAGGCTCTTGTCCACGGCCTCGCCCATGGGGCCTGCCGCCGACCCACGCCCGTCTGCGTGGCCGAGGGAGAGATATTGCGCGAGCTGACCCGCGCTCCACGCACCAACACCGGAGTTGGAGTCGCTCGTAATATTGTAGGCGCGCCAGCCCTGCTGGGTCGCGCCTGCAAATTTGTTCCGGTTGTCCAGAGCGAACGCCAGATTGCGCGGCGTATGGCATTCGCCGCAATGCGCCAGGTTCTCAGCCAGATAGGCGCCACGGTTCCATTGCGAGCTGCGTTCCGAATTGGGCTCGAAGCGCTTGTCTGGATTGAACAGGAACGACCACACGCCGATCAGCCAGCGTTGATTGAACGGAAAGATCAGATTGTTGTCCGGCACTTCGCGACGCACGGGAGCGAGGCTGAACAGATACGTCTTGATCGCCAGGGCGTCGGCGTCGGTCATGCCGGTGTACGAAGCGTACGGCATCGCCGGATAGAGAGGCACGCCGTTCCTGTCGATGCCCTTGTGAATGGCATTCAGGAAATCGGCGTCATTCCAACTGCCGATACCCGTATCCTTGTTGGGTGTGATGTTCGCCGAGTAGATCGTTCCGAACGGCAGGACGAAAGCGAGCCCGCCGGCATAAAGCGTGCCGCCCCTGGCGGTATGGCAGGCCGTGCAATCCGCGGCGCGCGCGAGATACTCTCCGCGCTTGACGAGGCTTGCGGTTTTCAGCGCAGCGGGAACGCCTGTCGGATCGCCAGCGCGATAGTCGGCGAGGGCGACTTTCGTGCCGCCCGCGAAATCCATCGGACCAGGTGCGAAGACGAACCAGAGGACGATTCCGAGCCCGACGATCGCGATTATGACGATTGCCGAGAGTCCGTAGCGGAGCAGCCGGCTCATGCCTGTTTCCTCCCGGCAAGGACCTCGCGATCGACGGGAAGGCGTCGAAGCGCGATTCCTGTCGCGGCATAGATCGCATTGCGGATGGCCGGAGACGATGTGGTTACGCCCGTTTCTCCGATACCTCCGGGCGGCTCACCGCTCTTGATCAGGTGCACGTCGATGGCGGGGGCCTGATCGATGCGCAGCATGCGATAATCGTTGAAATTGGATTGCTCCACGCGGCCGTTCCTGATCGTGATCTCGCCAAAGAGCGCGGCCGTTGCACCGAAGATCATGCCCCCCTGCAACTGGGCAATGATCGTGTCCGGATTGACGGCGATACCGGTATCCACCGCCGTGGTGAGGCGATGAAGGCGTACTTCGCCCTGATCGTCCACCTCCACATGGGCGACGGTTGCGATGAAGCTCGCGAACGAAACCTGGCACGACACGCCGCGTCCATGGCGTCGCGGCAACGGCGAACCCCAGCCCGCTTTCTCTGCCGCAAGATCGAGGGCGGCGAGCAGGCGCGGAGTCTTCGTCAGCATCGAGCGGCGGAATTCGACCGGATCCTTGCCGGCCTTGTTCGCGAGCTCATCGATGAAGCTCTCGATGGCAAAAACATTGTTGTTGGGGCCAACACCGCGCCAAAAGCCGGTGGGCACCGCCGGCGGCTCGCAGCGCACCACTTCTACGCGCAGATTGGGGATGTCGTAAGGAACGTCGGCCGCGCTGTCGACCGTGTCGAAATCGATGTTGTGATTGGCCTTGTATGCGGGCGGCAGCCAACGCGCGACCACCGACGAGCCGGTGACGCGGTGATGCCAGCCGTCGATCTTCCCGTCCTTCAGCGTTGCGTTGAGACGGTCGTAATAAACGGGGCGGTACATATCGTGCTGGATATCCTCCTCCCGCGTCCACACGACCTTGACCGGACCGTCAACATGCTGGGCCACGCGGATGGCCTTCACGACCATGTCGGGCTCAAGCCTGCGGCCGAAGCCGCCCCCGATGATGTGATTGTGAACAATCACCTTGTCGAGCGGAACGCCCGCGGTCTCCGCAGCTGTCGATTGCACGCGCGCCATGATCTGCGTGCCGAGCCAGACTTCGCAGGCGCCGGGCGTCAGGTGCACCGTGCAGTTCATCGGCTCCATGGTCGAGTGCGCCAGGAACGGCAATTCGTAATGCGCTTCGATTTTATCGCCGCCGTCGAGCGCCTTGTCGGCATCGCCGATCTTCTTCGCGACGAGGCCGCCCTGATCGCTGGCGGATTTGATCTGTTTCCAGATCAGCGCCGAATCGACATGCCCGTTCGGCCCTGCATCCCAGGTGACGACCAGCGCGTCGAGCCCGCGTTTCGCCGCCCACATATGATCTCCGACGACCGCCACCATGTCGTCCAGCACGACGACCTTCTGCACGCCGGGGATTTGTTTCGCCGCACTGTCATCGACGTGGCCAACCTTGCCGCCGAAGGCGGGACTGGCCGCGATGGTCGCAAACTTCATGCCGGGCAGCATCACATCGATGCCGTAGATCGTCGCGCCATTGACCTTGCCGGGCGTGTCGAGGCGCTTCAGCGGTTTGCCGATCAGCCGGAATTCTTTGGGCGTTTTGAGCGGCGGATTGGTGGGCGGCGTGCCGTTCGCTTTGTCGGCCAACGCGCCATATTCGAGCGTACGGTTGCTCGCCTTGTGAATCACCGAACCGTTCGCGGCGGTGCAGGAGTCGGGATCGACGCTCCACTCCTTCGCGGCGGCGGTAATCAGCAATGCGCGGGACTGGGCCGCGGCTTTGCGCATCGGCAGCCAAAAGGCGCGGACGGAATTGGAATTGCCGGTCGCCTGCACGGAGAGCATCGGATTGGCGTACAGTTTCTCGTTGGCGGGCGCATGCTCCACCGTGACACGGTTCCAGTCCGCATCGAGCTCCTCGGCGAGGATCATGGCGAGAGAGGTATAAACGCCCTGCCCCATCTCCACTTGGGGAATTACGAGTGTGACCTTGCCATCGCGATCGATGCGGATGAACGCGTTGGGAGCAAACGGGGCGGTATCCGGAGTGACGCCGAATGCCGTGTTCGAAACTTCCGCCTGCGCGACCGGAATGTGAAAGCCGAGCAGGAAACCGCCGCCCGCCGCGGCCGCAGTCTGCAGCAACACGCGCCGCGACACCGCCGAATTGGAACGTGCATGAATCGTCATGATCGGACCCTCCCGCAGTTCCAGCGATCAAACCTGCTCTACGCCCGCCGCCTTCTTGATCGCGGCGCGAATGCGCACATAGGTTCCGCAGCGGCAGATGTTTCCCGCCATCGCAGCGTCGATATCGGAGTCGTCGGGATGAGGCGTCACGGCGAGCAGGGCCGCCGCCGACATGATCTGCCCGGGTTGGCAATAGCCGCATTGCACGACTTCCACATCGAGCCACGCCTTCTGCACCTTCGCGCCGACAGGCGTTTCGCCGATAGCCTCGATGGTCGTGATCGCGCGGTCGCCGATCGAGCCTATGGGAAGAAGGCAGGAGCGCACCGCTTTGCCGTCCAAATGAACCGTGCAGGCGCCGCATTGCGCGATGCCGCAGCCGAACTTTGTGCCAGTCAGTCCAAGAACATCGCGCAGCGCCCAGAGGAGCGGCATGTCATCGGGGGCATCGACCTGCCGAACCTGGCCATTGATTTTAAGTGTGGTCATTTTCGATTTTCCCCCCGCCAGGCGGTCAACCGTTTGAAGATGCGAGCTGTCAATTGCGCTCCAGAAGCGCGACTGTACCATGGCCGCCATCCGCGCAAACCGAAACCATGCCTCGTGAGCCCGGCGCCATCGCGCCCAGTTCCTTCGCGGCCTGGCTGAGAATGCGCGCCCCGGTCGCCGCAAAGGGATGGCCGATGGCGAGCGATCCACCATGTGGATTGAGGCGATCCCACGGAAATTCGCCAGGATCGAAATCGACGCCAGCCTTCTCGCGGCGATAGACGGGATCGGACGCTGCCTTGATATTGGCGAGCACCTGGGCGGCGAACGCCTCGTGGATGTTCCACGACTGAATGTCCGCAAACCGCAGTTTGTGGCGCGCAAGAAGGCGCGGTATTCCGCGCGCTGGCGCCATGAGGATGCCCTCCTCATGGTAGTCCATCGCCTGGACCTGCCAATCGACAAACCGGACAGCAGGCGGATTACCGAGCCTGCGCAATCCTTCGGCGTCGCAGACCCAGATTGCCCCGGCGCCGTCCGTGTTCGGCGAAGAATTGCCAGCCGTCAGCGTTCCATATCCGCTCGTGCGATCGAAGACGGGCGGAAGGCTTGCAAGTTTGTCGAACGAGGTGTCGCGCCGCGGGATGGTGTCGTGGTCGACGCCGTCGAACGGGATCACCAGATCCCCGAAGAAACCGGCGTCCTGTCCCGCGATGGCGGCCTGATGGCTGAGCAACGCACGGCGATCCTGATCGGCGCGTGGAATCTGAAAGTGCGTGGCCGTGTCTTCGGTATGTTCGCCCATGGAGCGGCCGCTTTGCCGGTTTGCCCAGCCGTGAATCGGAAGATCGAAATCCTGCGGCGTCACCCTTTGCAGGGTTTCCAGGGCGCTCGCCGGATTCTTGACGAACTGGCCAAGCACATTGTCTGCAATCTGGGCCTTGAGAGCGAGCGGCACGTGACTCATCGTTTCGACGCCGCCCACCAGCGCCAGATGCAGGTCGCCATGGCCCACCATGCCCGATGCCTCGATCACGCCGATAAAGCTCGTCGAGCACGCCATCACAGTCGAGAAGGCGGGAATGTTGGGCGACATTTTCGCTTCGAAGATCAGCTCGCGGGCAATGTTGGACATCGTCGCGTCGGGAATCACCTGACCCCAGACGACAAAGCCCGGCGTGGCACGCGCATTCATCGCCTGAAGCACGGGAACGGAAAGTTCCAGCGCATTGTGCTTCGCGAATGCTCCACCGGCCTTCATGAAGGCGGTGCGAAAACCCGGAACGAGAAAAACGTCGGTCATCGGCATTTCTCCATGGCCTCACCTGACTCGCTCATCCCGATTGCTCAATGTGCGGCAGCGGGCGCCTGAGTTGGGGCAACATTGCGCAGGAACGGCACCAGCAGGGTTGCCAATAGAAATGCGACCATGATGGCGAGGAAGGCATCGGCATAGGCGAGCGTCGAGGCCTCGCGATAGGTTAGGTTCCAGAGCTGCTTGAGCGCGGCCAGATGAGCGGCAGTCGCGCTCCCAAGGGCGTCGGTGTAGCGCTGGGTCACGCCCGAGACCAGATTGTTCATCGCGTTGTTGGCGCTGGTGAGATGGGACGCCAATGCCGTGAAGTGAAAATTGGTACGATCGTTGAGGATCGCGCCGCAGACCGCGATGCCAACGGCGCCGCCCAAGTTGCGCATCATGTTGAAGAGGCCGCTCGCATATTTCAGACGCTCGGGCGGCAGGCTGCCGAGACCGAGATTGACGCTGGGCGCCACCGCGAAAGCCTGCGGAAAGCCGCGCAGGATCTGCGGGACGAGCAGCTCCACGCCGCCCCAGTCACTGGTGATGTAACTGAAGCTCCACATCGAGATGCCGAAGCAGGCAAGCCCGAACATCATCAGCCAGCGCGTGTCAAATTTGCGCGCCAGATAAATATAGACGGGAACGCCGGCAAGCGAGGCGACCCCGGTCGAAAAGATGGCGACTCCGGTCTGCCAGGCGCTGAAACCGCGCACATAGCCGAGAAAGATCGGCGTCAGGTAGATCGTCGCGAAAATCCCGATGCCGGTGACGAAGGACAGCGTGCAGCCGATCGCGAAGTTGCGATTGCGGAAGGCGCGCAAATCAACGACCGGATTGGCGAACGTCAGGCTGCGGATACCGAACAGAATGCCTGAAACGCCGGCAATGACCGAGCAGAGCGTGATCGTGGAATCGTCAAACCAGTTCCAGCGCGTACCTTCCTCCAGCACGTATTCCAGATTGCCCAGAAAGATCGCCATCAGCGCGATGCCGGGATAGTCCGCACCCTTCAACAGCGACAGGTCTGGCTTGTCGATATCGACCAGCATTGGAACGAGAAGCGTGATCGCGATGCCGGGAACGAGGTTGATGTAGAACAGCCAGTGCCAGTTCAGCGTGTCGGTGATGAAGCCGCCGATCACCGGACCCAATGTCGGCGCGATGGAGGCGATGGTGCCGATTACGGCGGCGGAATAGACGCGGCGGGTGCCCTGAAAATAATGGAACGACGAGGTGAAGACGGTCGGGATCATCGAGGCGCCGAGCAAGCCCTGCAGGGCGCGAAACACGATCATGCTCTCAATGTTCCAGGCGAGACCGCAGAACAGACTCGCAAGTGTGAAGCCCGCGGCCGACGCGGTGAAGAGCCATCGGGTCGAGAACGCGCGCGTCAGCCAGCCCGACAGAGGGATCATGATGATCTCGGCGATCAGATAGGCGGTCTGCACCCAGCTGATCTGGTCCTGGGCGGCCGACAGGCCGCCGCCGATTTCCTGCAGGGATGCTGCGACGATCTGGATGTCGAGCAGCGCGATGAACATGCCGAAGCACATGACGATGAACGGAAGGATGTCCCGCAGCCAGCCCGCCGAGGTGGGCGCAACAGACATTGCCGGCGCCGTCGCCATGTTATCCGCCGGTGCGCGTATCCACGTCCGCGGTGACCGAAAGACCGGGGCGCAGGCGACCAAGCTGCGACGCGTCGCCCTCGAGCAGAATGCGAACCGGCACGCGCTGCACGATCTTGGTGAAATTGCCCGTGGCGTTTTCCGGCGGCAGGACGCTGAACTGCGCGCCGGTCGCCGGCGCAATACTCACAACGCGGCCATGAAACGCCTCGCCCGGCAACACGTCCGCATCTACTGAAACCGTCTGGCCGGGGTGCAGATCCGCAATCTGGCTTTCCTTGAAATTCGCGTCCACCCAGAGACCATGCGCCGGCACAATCGACAGAAGCTCTGATCCGATCGTTGCATAGGCGCCCACGCGAACTGCGCGGTTGCCGACATAGCCGTCAACCGGCGCGCGGATTTCGGTATAGCCGAGATTGAGCCGCGCGGTGCGCAAATCGGCTTGCGCCTGCGCCACGTTTGCGCGCGCTTGATCGATCTCAGTCTGCAGCACGGCAAGTTGTTGGCTGGAAGCGGCGGCGGCTGCGCGTGCCGAAGCGACGCCGGATTGTGCCTGCTCGTCTGCCGAACCCGCACGCTGCACATCCTGCCGCGAGGTGGCTACCGCGCGCATAAGGCCCTGGTAGCGGACGTCGTCGTCATGCGCGAACCGGGCTTGCGCCTGCCGGGCCGAAAGATCTGCTTCGGCCTGCCGAATCAGTGATTGCTGGAGCACATACTTGGCCTGGAGGTCGGAAAGTGCTGCCTGCTGCGCCTGTACGACTGCCTCGGCGTGATCGACGGCAGCGCGGAAATCGCGATCGTCGAGACGCACAAGCAGCTGGCCCTTTCGGACATGCTGGTTGTCCTCGATCGCCAACTGCGACACGAAGCCGGCAACATGCGGCGCGATCGCCGTGACGTTGCCGCCGACATAGGCGTCGTCAGTGCTTTCGATGAAACGCCCATTGGCCAGCCAGTCATAGCCATAGACGCCGACGCCCAGTCCCAGAATTGCGACGACGCACGCCATCAGAATACGCCGCCGATCGAATTTCAGCTTGAGATTCGATCGCGCGATGACGGGAGCAAAGCCTGTGGCGCGGTCGAGAGTCACGCTAGCCATGGCGATTGCGTCCTTTCGCGCGTCTCGGTGATTTGGAAATCGGCGGTGCCGGCGGACGTTCACCGAGGCTGCGGTCGCCGGATGCATAGGCGAGACGGCGGCGCGTGCGCTCGCTCGCGGCGGGGCCCGGCACATAGTGGAATTCGGTTTCGTTCAGCAGCCGGCCACTCGAGCCATCGACCACGACCGGCTCGACGATGGCGCCACTCTTCCTGTCGGCCAGCAGGACGCTCGGTCCTTCGGTTGCAAAATGCGTGTTGCCCCAGGCGAGCAGAGCGATCAGCACGGGGCGGAAGTCGCGTCCCCGCGGCGTCAGCACATATTCGTACCGCGCAGGCCGGTCACTGTAGCAGCGGCGTTCGAGAAGCCCCGATTCGACAAGAGCGCTCAGCCTGCGCGCCAGCATGTTGGGAGCGATGTTGAGGCTTTTCTGAAATTCGTCGAACCGGCTCACGCCGTGAAGCGCGTCGCGCAGGATCAGGATGCTCCACCACTCGCCCACTCGCTCGAGGCTTCGCGCGATGGGGCACTGCATGTTGCCGAAGTTTGTGCGTTGCATGGGAAGTGCGGCTCGCTATCATCTTGCAAGCTACAATGTAAGTGTGTTACTTTCATTATGCAAGTGATTTGAGCGCGTGTCAGATAAGTTACTGATAATACGGCGGAAATTTATTCTATGCGGGTATGCCCTACAGGTTTTGCTCCCACTAAATTTCACTCGTCGTGCGAAAACGCGCTGTTCGCGCTCAATCCGGCAGCGACTTCGGATCGCCCGCCACCAGCCTGCCACTCTCGAGCCAGCGGATCAGTCCGGGAGTCAGTTTGGCTTCCGCCGCGGCTTCATACAGTTTGACATCTTCCTCCGTCAGCACGCTTTGCCAGCGATTGTTGGTGCCGCTGTGAAGGAAAGTTTGGTGGCCGTCGTTGAATCCCCGCTTGAGGCCGCCTAGCAGCGCGTCGCCATCGCGCTTCATCGCGGCGAACGAGGCAGCTTCGACGAGCTCGGGCCACAATGCGTCGGGCGTTTCAATGTCGAGAAAGTCGGCGATGCGCTTCATCTCGTTCGAAAGGTTGGCCTTCAAATCATTGTAGTGGACGAGGAGCAGGTTCGGCCGCGCCCGCTCGCGCCAGAACGAGCACTCGATGTCAAAATAGGAGTCGGCTCTTGTCGTCTCCGCGCTGCCCCCTTCGCCGGTCATCCAGTAGCGGAAGAATTCGCGCGGCGTTCGCGGCGCCCGCGGGAAAGGCCGCCCGATGGTTTCGTCCGCCATGCCGATCGCGTCGAAGCGCTCCAGCGCCTCGGGCAGATAGTTGTTGAAGTGGTTGAGAAACGACATGCAGGCGTCGAGGCCGGCGCGCGCCACATGGATGTAGCGGACTTCGTCGTAGATCGGCAGGGCATCGAGCGGAAGATGGGATTTGAGAAACCGCCGGT
>Ga0182024_10015113_pt1 | contig 14832 bp, 9 predicted proteins | sample P32metaG_FD_120480 | JGI IMG/M metagenome (GOLD analysis project Ga0182024, IMG submission 120480) | Permafrost microbial communities from Stordalen Mire, Sweden - P3-2 metaG (Illumina Assembly) | ecosystem: Environmental > Terrestrial > Soil > Wetlands > Permafrost | place: Sweden: Stordalen... | reverse complement strand
TCGCTCTTCAGCCGCATGCAGTCAGTGCTTACCTTGCGCACCGCGCTCACCTACGAGCTTTCCCTGGGCAGATGCCTTTACCAGGCCATCATCAACGCCGACTGGCTTTTCTTGGTGCGTCGCCGCTCCTCTGACTTTACCCATGCGCTCACCGGCGAACTGAGCCGGGTGTCTGCCTGCACCTATCTGCTGATCGGGACGCTGGGCAACGCCATCCTCGCCCTAGTGTATATCGCCATCGCCCTGAAGCTTTCCGCAGGCATGACCTCGCTGGTCCTTGCGACCGGGGTAGCTCTGCTGTTGTTGTCCCGCCGCTGGATGCGTGCCGTCCGCCGGAGCGGGACCGCGGTCTCAGAGAGTGTGAGCGAGGTGTACTCAGCAGCCACCGAACACCTGCAGAATCTCAAAGCAATGAAGTTCTACGATGCCCAGACCAGCGATCTGGCAATGTTTTCTTCGCTCCAGTCCTCAGCCCTGCAGCAGACTCTGGAAAGCACCAGGAGCCAGGCAGCCGCCGCCTTCTGGTTCGAAGCCGGCTCGCTCATCGTGCTGGGGACAATCATTGTCGCTTCGCTACAAATTCTCAACGTCGCTCCCGCATCCATTCTTCTCTTGCTGGCCGTCTTTACCCGTCTTTTCCCTCGCCTGGCGGCAACCCAAGGTCAATTACAGGCATTCCTCAGCGAACTGCCGGCCTTTGAAAACGTGATGACGATGTATCACGACTGCGTGGCCAACGCGGAAGTTCCCGGCGCGACCAGTTCGGGGGCTGCCCTTGCCCATGAAATCCGCCTGGAGCGGGTTGCCTTCCGCTATGACGCCGATCGTCCCCTGGTGCTGAAAGACTTGTCGCTGACCATCGCGGCAGGAAAAGTCACCGCCATTGTCGGCTCGTCGGGTACGGGCAAGAGCACCGTCGCCGATCTGGTCAATGGACTGCTCTCACCCGGCACGGGCCGGGTGCTGATCGATGGCGCCGAGCTTACGCCGCAAGCTGCACGGGCCTGGCGCCGCCACGTTGGCTACGTAGCCCAGGACACGGTCCTCTTTCACGACACGGTGCGCGCCAACTTACGATGGGCGAATCCGGATGCCTCCGAGCGGGAGATGAAAGAAAGTCTCAGCCTGGCCGCCGCTGAGTTCGTCTTTGAACTACCCCAGGGGTTGGATACCACGGTGGGAGACCGCGGCATGCTCCTCTCCCATGGCCAGCGGCAGCGCATCGCGCTGGCGCGCGCCCTACTGCGCAGGCCGGGGCTGCTGATTCTCGATGAAGCCACCAGCAGCCTCGACTTCGACAACGAGAGGCGAATCCTCGACGCCATCGAACAACTAAAAGGCCGGGCGACTGTATTGCTGATAGCTCACCGCGTTTCCGCCATCCAGCGCGCGGACATGATCTACCTGATAGAAAATGGTTTGGTCGCGGAGTCCGGCGACTGGCAGACCCTGAGCAGCCGGCCTTCCCAGCGCGTAGGCTCGCTGTTCCGGCTGCAGGATGCCCTCGCCTAAGGAGCTACTTGGGATCCCACCAACCCCCAACCGACGCAATGAGTTTGTCTGCTCCTGCAGGACCCCAGGTACCGGGTGAATAGGGAGACACGTTGGGCTTGTCCAGAATCGGGTCGATGATGCGCCAAGCCTCTTCCACGTAGTCTTCCCTGGCGAACCAGGTTTGGTTCCCGGCCATGGCGTCGCCCAGGAGTTCCTCGTAGGGCAGCATTTCATCCGCCCCGCATTGCTGGTCGGCGACCAGTTCGATAGGGCATCCGTGCAACTGGTCGCCGGCGGTTTTGATGGAGGCGCCAATCGCGATCACTGGCTCGCCACTGATACGGAAGCGCACGTAGTTGGCCGGCGGTGCTTCCGCAGAGAAGATCGGGCAAGGCGGCCGCAGCTTCGCCACCACTTCGGTTTCGGTCAGCGGCAGCGATTTACCTGCCCGCACGTAGAATGGGACGCCTCTCCATCGCCAGGAATTAATGGCCAGCTTCAGAGCGACATAGGTCTCGGTCTTCGAGCCTTTCTTGACTCCCGGAGTATCGAGGTATCCGCCATACTGACCGCGAACCACATCCTCCTCGTTCAACGGCTGGACGCTCTTAAGCACCTTAACCCGCTCGTCGCGCAGGCTCTCGATGCTCAGGGTCGGCGGCGGCTCCATGGCAATATTGCTGAGCACTTGCAGCAAGTGGTTTTGCACCACATCGCGAACCGTTCCCACTGCGTCGTAGAAGCTTCCTCTGTCCTGCACATCGAACTGCTCCGCCATAGTGATCTGCACACTCTCCACATAGAGACTGTTCCAGATCGGCTCCAGAAAGGAGTTGGCGAAGCGAAAGAAGATCACATTCTGGACTGTGTTCTTGCCCAGGTAGTGGTCGATGCGGAAGACGTCCTCTTCGGCAAAAACCTCATGCACCACTTTGTTGAGTGCGAGCGCAGACGCCAGGTCGTTCCCAAAGGGCTTTTCAATGACCACGCGCGCGCCTTGCGAGGAACCGGAAAGCTTTAGCTGGTTGAGAACCACGGGAAACAGGAAGGGTGGAATGGCGAGGTAGTGAATGGGATGCTTTGCATCCCCGAGTTCTTTGCGCACATTGGCAAACGTCTGCGGATCGTTATAATCCCCGTCCACATAGCGAAGCTTGTCGAGGAGTATCGGAAAGGCTACAGGATCGAGCCCTCCATGTTTCGTGACGCTGTCTTCTGCCCGTTGGCGCAATTGGTCGAGATTCCAGCCAGCCTTGGCTACGCCAATGACCGGCCCGGCCAGCTTTCCATGCTTGGCCAGCTTTTGCAGAGAGGGAAAAATCTGTTTGTAGGCAAGATCGCCGGTAGCGCCAAAAAACACTACGGCGTCGGAATAGGGGAGTTCCACTGAGCTAACGTCGGCCATTCGTCTAATGTACCGCCTTCGTATTAAAAGGAAGCACATCCCGGCTACCCGTCAGCGCTTCAACGCTTGGATGCGCCGGGGAGCTTTATGGCCTCATCACCTGATTACGAGTGGTTACCACTGATTATCCCCGCGGGGGTGCAGAACCCTGTAATCTGTGCCCCAACGGTGGTTTTCTCCAGCTTGCTAGTCTGGTTCCTCGGGGGAGGGACCCAGGCGGCGACGTGGGGAAAATCACCGTTTTGCCCATAACCACCTTGAGCGCGCCCTCGGGGTCTGGCGCCCGCTGGGGCGCCCTTCAGATGACCTTCAACAGCAACAGGATGATCACGATCAAGATAATCAGGCTGATGCCGCCGCCGCCATAGTATCCCATTCCCGGTCCCAGCCGGTAACCTCCGAAGCCAAAGACCAAAAACAAGATAATGAGGATGAGGATGATTGACATACGTTCTCCTTCGCGGCGAGGTTGCTCCGCTTCGAACCCCCTCGTGAAAAAAGCGCCTTGTTGAAGGCTCACTGCAGGCAGCAACAGGCTCACGCTTGCAATCCAGCCCCGGATGTGTTTAACAAACTCTTCATTCAGATTCAATTTGCGCTTGTTTGGATGTCTGCCAAGCGCTGACAAGTCCCGATTCACCGGGACGCGGGGCTAAAATACGTGCTGACATCCGGTAGTGCGGAAGGTGGACGATAGCATTGAAATTACATTCTGTGGCGTTGCTCATGTGTGCCGCCCTTGTTTTGGCGGCCACCTCAGGCATAGCGGTGGCTGAGACCGCTTCCGCCGGGTGCTCCTCTGCGATGCAGGCGAATTACCCGAAAGCTTCTATCTCCAATGGACCCGTGCAGGCTGTCCTTTATCTGCCGGACGCAAAGAATGGTTATTACCGCGCCTCGCGATTTGATTGGTCGGGTGTCATTCCGTGCCTGGCGTACAAAAGCCACACTTACTTTGGCGTCTGGTTTTCTCATTACGACCCCATGATCGCGGATGCGATCACGGGCCCGGTCGAAGAGTTCAGATCGACCGATGGCGCCCTGGATTACGACCAGGCTAAGCCCGGCGGTCTGTTCGTCAAGATAGGAGTTGGGGTCCTGCGCAAGGCCGACGACTCTCCTTACAAGTTCATGTACACCTATCCGCTGGTGGATGGGGGCAAGTGGACGGTGCACGCCGGCCGCCGCCAGGTATCTTTCCGGCAGCAGCTCCACTCGCCCATCGGCATCGCCTACGACTACGAGAAAACCGTGTCTCTCGACCCGCATGAGCCCGTCCTTACTCTGCGGCACAGCCTGAAAAACACCGGGACGAAAACGATCGACACCCAGGTCTACGACCACGACTTCTTCATGCTGGACGCAGCTCCGAGCGGACCGGGAATGGTGATCCGGTTTCCCTTTGAGCCCAAGGCCGAAAAGTCGATGGAACCCCGGGCTGCGATCGAGGGCAAACAGATCGTCTATCGGGAAGAATTACAACCAGGGCAGTACGTGGAAAGTTATCTGACAGGCTATTCCGATAACCCTTCCGATTACGACATCGTGGTCGAGGATACGAGAACAGGAGTCGGCGTCGAGCAGACCGGGGACAACACCATTTCACGGTTCAACTTCTGGTCTCCGCGCACCGCCATCTGCCCCGAGGCCTACCATCACCTGGTGATCGCGCCAGGACAAACAGCACATTGGAACATTCACTATCGCTTCTATGCCAAATAGCGAAGACAAGGATCAAGTGAAAAGTATTGGACAGGGTAAGGTCGCCATCGTTACCGGGGCAGGCAGCGGAATTGGCCGAGCGGCTGCGCTGGCGCTGCAGTCTGCCGGCTACTCGGTGACGCTGGCAGGACGGCGCATGGCGGAACTGGAACAGACTGCGGCCATGGCTCAAGAGGGAGGCGGCCCGATGCTCCCCATCTCCACTGACATTCGCAAACCCGATTCGATCCGGGCCCTGTTTGCCGCTACCGATCACCGGTTTGGCCGGCTGGATGTTTTGTTCAACAACGCCGGCATCAATGCTCCCCCACTGCCCATGGAAGATCTGACTTACGAACAATGGTCCGATGTCGTCGCCGTGAATCTTACCGGCTCGTTCCTTTGCGCGCAGGAAGCCATCCGCCGCATGAAGGCGCAGAAGCCACAAGGGGGACGCATCATCAACAACGGCTCCCTCTCCGCACATGCTCCGCGCATGTACTCGGCGCCCTACACCGCCACCAAACATGCCATCACTGGGCTTACGAAATCTATCTCGCTCGACGGCCGGCCCCACAACATTGCCTGTGGCCAGATTGATATCGGCAACGCCGGGGACATGGGCGGGAAAGCCCCGGGCGGATCTCTGCAGCCGAACGGCGATGTAACTCTGGAACCACGGATGGACGTGAAGCACGTGGGGGACGCGGTCCTTTACATGGCCAGCCTGCCGCTAGAGGCAAACGTCCAGTTCATGACCATCATGGCGACCAACATGCCGTTCATCGGCCGCGGATAAGAGAAAGCGAATAGCTCACTTGCTGAAATCCGAGATACCCACCCCGGCGCTTTTGCTCGACATGGACGCGATGGAAGCCAACCTTAAGCGAATGGCTGCTTTCTTTGCAGAGGGGCCAACCCGCTTGCGCCCGCACTACAAGAACCACAAATGCGTGGCGCTTGCGAAGCGGCAGTTGGCCCACGGTGCAATTGGGATTACGTGCGCCACGCTGGGCGAGGCGGAGGCACTGGCCAGGAGCGGCATTCACAGCATCCTGATTGCCAATGAGATCGCAGGTGCGCCCCAGATCGAGCGCTTTGTCCAACTCTCCCGGATCACCGACATCATGGTTGGAGTCGACAATGAGCGCACGGTCGCTGCGCTCTCTGCGGCATCCGCTCAGGCAAAGGTGCCGCTGAGTGTGGTGGTCGATGTCGATACCGGGATGGGCCGCTGTGGAGCTGTTGCCGGCGAACCGGCTCTCGCCCTGGCACAACTGGCTACCGCGCAGGGTCTACGCTTTCGCGGCCTGATCGGCTATGAAGGACACTGCGTCCGCTTGCCTCCTGGGCCCGCTAAGACCGAGGCGATCGAGCAGGCAATGGGCAAGCTGGTCGGTACCGCGAAACTAATCCAGGCCCACGGGATGCCGGTAGAACTTGTAAGTGCCGGTGGGACTGGTACGCACGCCATCTCGGGCAGGATCGCCGGGGTGACCGAGATTCAGGGCGGGTCGTACCTGCTGATGGACACGGATTACCAAACCGTATGTCCTGAGTTCGAGCTGGCGCTCAGTGTGTTGGGAACCGTCATCAGCCGGAGCGGCAACGAACGCCTGATTCTCAACATCGGGCTCAAGGAGATCAGCGGCGAGCGAGGACTCCCGGTGCTGAAGAACATTACCGGCGGGCGGGTGCGCAAGCTGAACGCCGAGCACGCGGTCGTCGACATCCTGGACCCCGGTTTTTCGGCGCAGGTCGGCGATCAGTTAGAGCTTTGGGCCCACTACAGTGACGCCACCGTCAATCTTCATCGCCGCATGTTTGGCATTCGCGATGGACAAGTGGAAGAGACATTTCTTCTCGAGAGCTGAGCCGGGATCGGAGAACAAGGATGCGCCTGAAAGATAAAGTGATCTTAGTCACTGGCTCGACCACGGGCATTGGCGAGGGCATGGTGCGCGTCTTCGCGCGCGAGGGCGCGAAGGTGATGGTCCATGGACGACGGAGAGACGCGGCGCAAGCTCTGGTTGCTGAGATTGGGAAAGAGGCTTCCTTCGTCATCGGGGCGCTTGAGGATCCGGAGGTGCCGGCTAATCTTATCGCGGAAACGATCAACCACTTTGGGAGGATCGACGGCCTGGTAAATAATGCAGCCGCAATCACCCGGGGGAGTATCGAAAAAACGGATAGCGAACTCTTCGACCGAACCGTCGCGGTCGACTTGAAGGCGCCATTCCTTTTGATTCAGGCCGCACTTCCCTACTTTCGCAAACAAGGCACGGGCCGGGTGCTGAACATCGGCTCCATGAACGCGTATTGCGGCGAGCGTAACCAGTTCATCTATTCCATCTGCAAAGGGGGCTTAATGACCCTGACCCGCAACCTCGCCGATGCCTATGGAGCGGAAGGTATCCGGGTGAACCAGCTGAACGTAGGCTGGACGCTAACCCCCAACGAGTTCGCCTTGAAAATGAAAGAGGGCCTCCCCGAGGATTGGCCTACGCGGGTGTCCAGAACCTTTGCGCCATCAGGCCGGCTCCTCTCCCCGGAGGACATCGCCTGGGCCGCGGTTTACTTCCTTTCCGACGAGGCGGCACTGATCAACGGCGCGGTGCTCGATGTGGAGCAGTATCCCCTGATTGGGAGAAATCCTGTAAAGGAAAGCACTGCCGGAACGCTTTCATGAAGCTTGAACCGGCCACGGAACCAGCATCGACGGTCGGGACTTCGGCCTTACGGCCAGGTGTTTGCGCCCTTTCTGTGCGGCATGTTCGCGTTCATCGAACCTCTATTGCACCCAGCCTTTGCTGCCGCTGCTGTCCAGAGTTTTCCATGCGTCGGAGGCCAAGGTCAGTTGGACGATTAGCGCGTCTACGCTGGGCGTTGCCTTCTCAGCCGGCATGCTGGCCATCTTCGCGGAGAGAGTTGACCGTAAGAAGACGATCGTGGGCTCAATGGCGGGGCTCGCGATTTGTACCTTGCTGACGGCTACGGCAACGAACTTACCCACACTTGCCATGTGGCGGTTGCTGCAGGGCGTGGTGACGCCGGGCGTATTCATTATCACCATCGCGTATGTGACCGAAGAGTGGCTTGCAATGCTGGTGCCTCGGGTGATGAGTTTCTACGTCGCCGGCACCGTGTTCGGGGGCTTTATGGGCCGCATGCTGGGCGGACTGATTGCGGAGCAGTATGGGTGGCGTTCCGTGTTCGTTTTGCTGGGGCTGGTGGGACTCGGCGGCGCAGGATTGACACAGTGGCTGTTGCGACCAGCGCGAACGCGGCCGCACAAGATCGCCGCTTCCTCCAAGCTCGCGCCGATATTGGCAAACCTTAGAAGTCGACGCCTGTTCGCCACCTTCGGCATCGGCTTTTGCATGCTCTTTACGCTGGTGGCTACCTTCAGCTACATCACTGTAGCTATTACATTGGCGGAACGGTGGGCGGCATTCTGCCGGGTCTGTTCTGGAAGTACGGCGGCTGGCCCGCGTGTGTGGCCCTGGTCATCGTAATCCTGCTGGTTGCGGGCTCGGCCGCAATTTTTGGATGGCGCCCGCAGTCGGATCCACCGGACCCTATTCCGCTCTAAGCGGTCCACCAGCCAGCTCATTTGGGAGCCGGCTTCAGAATCAATTTCTGCACTCGCCAATTCAGCAGCTCGGCTACGTAGAGCTCATTTTCTGACGGACAGGCGATTTCGTGGATCCATCCGAATTGCTTGAGTTGCTTACCGGACTCGCCCAGATAGCCGAGCACCTTTCCATCGAGACTCAGCTTGTAGATCCGTCCTGGATAAGCATCGGAGCTGTACAGCACCTGGTTCGGTCCGGGGGTGATGCAGATGGCCCAGGGGGATCCGGCTTGCATGGTTCCGTTAGCAGCGGGGCTCTGCGCGGGCTTGGGCCCGATGGCCGGACGGGCGTTGGGATCGAAAGGCACATCGATGGTGATCTGGCGGAGGAAATTGCCGTCGCCGTCAAACACCTGGATACGGCGATTGCCGCGATCCGCCACGTAGACGTTTCCCTTGGCGTCGACGGCAATGCTGTGGGGCACGCTGAACTCACCGGGCTTGTCGCCGGGGCCACCCCAGGACGTGAGCCAGTTGCCGTTCTTATCAGCTTTGGCCACGCGGGAGTTAATGTATCCATCACTGATGTAGGTGTTTCCTGCCGGGTCCCACGCCATGTCGGTGACCTGGCGAAACATTCCATCCACGGCGGGCAGCGGCGGCTTGGGATGCTTAAGCGGTTCGGTGCCTTCGTCCGAGGCTTCCTGCTTGCGGCCGAACACCATCAGCACGCGGCCTTCGGGATCGAACTTGATGACCATGTCCGAACCTTTGTCCGCCACCCAGATGTTGTCTTCGGCATCGACTTTGACTGCATGGCCGAAGGACCAGGCGTAGAGATTGTGTCCAATCTCGCGGATGAACTTGCCGTCGGGTCCGAATTCGAGAAGTTGAGATGCAGCGGCGCCGTAAGCTGGCCCGGTGGTATTGCCACGCGATAAGGCGAAGACGTGTCCCTTGGAGTTGACGGCCACGCCGGCCATCTCTCCCAGGTAGCGGTCGGGGGGAAGCTTGAGGAAGTTGGGGACGGAGCTATATTCGATGACCGGCACGGAAGCTTGTTGGGCAATGACTGGCAAGTTAAGAAGTAAGAACGCGAGCATCGTCAGGCGCTTCAATCAAACCCTCCCGAACACGTTCCCCACTCTAGTTGAGTGCCGGTTTGCTGGCAACGGCAGCCGACCGGGTGTTTGGAAAAACGTGCGCACTAAGCGCACTAAGTCGCTGCATGTGGCAGCCTGCCGCAAAATAGTGCGCGGTAAGCGAGGTAAGCGAGGTAAGTCCCCGCAACCCGGGTGGCCTGGCCCCGTCGAGACCTGGGTCATCCGACCTCGTATGGCTACTTGCCTGAGGCGCGGCGCTCAGTCGTTTTGTAAAAGGGACGGTCACGCATACATAGATGCACATTGACTGCATTTCCACTCGCACAAAATTGCTTTTTAGCAATCCGTGGTGTGTTACTCATGCGCGCCACGGTTTTCTCTTCCACTTCATTATCGTTGCTTTGCCTGGTCGAGGTTGATACCTTCCCCTGAGAAACCACATAAGGACCTGGATGATCTTGCTTCGATTTGCCTTGCCCCGTCTCTGCCTCGCGTCTTCTGTCGTCTGCTTCCAAATGGCTCTGTTACCGTCCGCCTTTGGACAGGCCGCCACGTCCGCACTGGATGGACCTGCCTTTGCAGCCCCGTCCGAGATGATTACGGCGGCAGCAAAGGTAACACCGGAGAAGTACGCCAACGTAACCATCCTTTACGAAGAGGAAAAGGATGTTTTGGATACAGAAGGACGGGTGACGAATACCCATCGGCTCATCTATCGCCTTGAGACCCAGGCAGGCGTCGAGTCGTGGTCGGAGTCTGCGGTTGCCTGGGAAGCTTTCTACCAGAAAGAGCCTACGATTCGGGCGCGGGTGATCCGGCCTGGCGGCAGCGTGGCCGAACTCGATGCAAAGACAATTACCGATGTGCCCGCACGGAATGAGGGCGACGGGACTTACTCGGACGAACGGATCCATAAGGCTCCGCTGCCTGGGCTGAGCGTCGGCGCCATCGTCGAGAGCGAAACGACCAGGGTCGATAAGGAACCGCTTTTTGCCGGTGGCGGTGTCTACCGGTTTTTTCTTCAGCGGGATGTGCCAGTGATGCGCACTCGTCTCATCGTGGAAGCGCCGGCCGCGCTACCGCTGCAATATCGAGTGGGCTTGTTACCCGAGGTCGCGGTCAAGGATGAGTCGGCCGCGGGAACTCGCCGGCTGATTTTCGACCAGGGATACCTGCCCGCGGCGATAAACTCCGATATTCACCTGGGCACACGCGTGCCGCGGGTTCCATCGATTGAGGTGTCGACGGGCAAGTCGTGGGAATCGGTCGCAGAAGCGTATCGCCTGCTGGCGGAGCCGCAGATTCAGCCGGAACAAGCGAAGGAGTTCGTCCGCGGCGCGAACCCGGCAGGCCATGCGCCTTCCGATGCCGAGGGCCGACTTGCCTTGATCCAGGCGCTGGTCTCCAGGCTGCACAAGGAGGTGCGTTACACGGGCATTGAGTTCGGCCAAGCGAAGCTACAGCCGCAGCCGCCATCGGAGGTGCTCAAACGCCACTATGGCGATTGCAAAGACAAAGCCTCACTTCTGGTGTCGATGCTGCGAGCGTCGGGGATCCCCGCTGACCTGGCTTTGCTCAACGCGGGCCCCGGCAGGGATGTGACTCCGGACCTGCCTGGAATGAACCAATTCGATCATGCGATTGTCTACGTGCCACCCACTTCTGCCGGCGGTCATGGGTTGTGGATCGATGCCACAGCCGAATTCACCCGGGTTGGCGATCTGCCGTACGGCGACCAGGGACGGCTAGCGCTGGTGATTGAGCCGGGCGCAAGAGAGCTTACGTTGACGCCGGAGGCCCGCCCGGAGGATAGCGTTTTGGTGGAGACGAGAGAGTTTTCTCTGGCCGACTACGGTCCGGCGAAGGTTATCGAATCTTCGCATAGCACCGGTCACATCGATTCCTACTACCGCTCGGAATATGGCGATACTGCGGGCAAGGAAGTGAGAGCGTCTTTGGAGAGCTATGTGCGGAGCGCCTACGCAGCCAAAGCGCTGGGCAAGGTAGAGAGTGGCGACGCCAAAGACTTTGCCAAGCCGTTTGTTCTGCGACTGGAGATAGATAAGACCAAGCGGGCGAACACGGGGATCTCCGATGCCTTCGTGGCCTTGTTCCCTACCGGAGCTTTCGGCCGCCTGCCACGCTGGTTTTTCATTGACCCCGATCAGGGTAGTCAGACGCTGAGCCCGGAAGAGAAGGCCGACCGGGAGAAGGCGCAGGAACAACGGGCGGCCGAGTACGAGGTTGAGCCATTCATCGCCGAGCGGCGCTACCGGATCACACCTCCGGCCGGCTTTTTGCTGCGCGCGCTGCCGGCAGATAAAACGACCCGGATGGGCCCGGCGACATTGACGCAAACCTACAGCAGCGATTCATCCGGCGTGATCACTGCGGCCTTCCGCTTCGATACGGGGAAACAGCACTACACGACCGACGAGGCGCTGGAGCTGCGCAAGGCCGTGCTCGCGGCGATCAAAGAAGACGCGGTGAGCATCCTCTTTGACCAGTCGGGGGCAAAACAATTTGTGGCGGGCAAGGTCCGCGAAGCACTGGGTATCGACCGTGGTTTGATCGACGGTCATCCCAATGATCCGCTTCCGCACATCCGGATGGCGTATGCCCTGTTGGCCGCGGGCGTAGGGGAAGAGGCACGGGCCGAGGCGTTGAAGGCCACGGTGCTGGCTCCAAGGTCGGCACTTGCGTTCAGCAGCCTGGGATGGATGTTGCAGTTCAACGCGATCGGTGTGCGTCTGGGCAAAGGCTTCGATCTGAACGGCGCGCTGGCCGCATACCGGACCTCGAAATCTCTCGACCCGGAGGATCTGCAGACCCGGATCAATCTTGCATTTCTTTCCGAGTACGACGCGAAGGGCGCCCGCTACAGTTCGGTGGAGGGACTGAAGGCTGCGATTCAGGAGTATCGCGACCTGGCCAAGCAGGACAGTGCCACGGGTGAGCAGTATGAAGACAATCTACTGTTCGACCTGCTGTATTCCCATCAATATAAGGAGTTGCTGTCGGAGGTGGAGACGCTACCGGGAAGCGACATTCGCAACAGCCTCGGTATCTCGGCGACGGTGGCTGGAGAAGGAGTGGATGCGGGCTTGAAGCGTGCCGATCGGCTTTCGGCCGATAGCGCGCAAAAAAGCAGAGCACTGGGGGTTGCGGGCACACAACTCATCGCCCTGCGCATGTATCCCCAGGCTGCGGCGCTTCTCTCCGCAGGTATTCAGGGACAGGAGAATGCAGCGGCCGTTGCTCGCCAGATTGAAATATTGCGCACCTTACAGCCATACACGCCTGCTGCCTCCGCGGAGGCGACTCCCACGACTGTGGTCCAGGGGATGGTCGCCGATGCTGCCCTGAATAAACTCACCAGAAGTGAAAGCGAGAAGATTGTGAGCCGCAATGGCTACGCCAACCAGGCTGAGTGGGAGGCCAGCCTAGAAAAGACCGAAGAGTCTACAGGCTCGTTCCAGGCAGTTATGCGGAACACGGGCTTTACCCAGGCGAACCTTGCCGACATCACACTGGGCACGATGAAGATTTCTGCAAAGGGCGATGACGCGACCGGTTATCGGGTAACGATGCAAACGACCGGCGCCGCGGCGCAACAGTTTTTTGTGATGAAGGAGGAGGACTGCTACAAGATCGTCGCTAGTCAAGGAGACCTTTCCGAGGTGGGCAATTTTGCGCTCTACTCCCTGCATCATGGGAATGAGGGCGCGGCGCGCAACGTGCTCGACTGGAAGCGCGACCTGATCCACAAGGGCGGCGGCGACGACCCTCTCAACGGACCTCTTTTGGCGCGCCTGTGGACATCGGGCGAGTCGAAGGGGGCGGACGCGATCGAGCTCGCCTCGGCGTCTCTGATTGCTCAGCGGTCGAATGTTGCTACCCTGTTGCCGGCGATCGCCGCTCGCAGGGATCATTGGACTGCGGCGCAAGGCAAGCCGGACCTGACGGATCTGAACCTGGTGCTGGCGACAGGCTACATAGAGATTGGCGATGGGCCCAGGGCGAGAGCGGCCGCAGAAGCTCTGCTCAACGACTGGCCGGATTCGGTCACAGCCATGCGACTCGCCGGATCTGCATATGGGCTGGACCATAACTGGGCAGCATGGAACTCCTTATTGGATGCTCACCTGGCCAAACATCCCAATGAGCGTGAATTGCTCTGGGAGCGTGCGCGGGCGGCCCAGGCACAAGGAGATTTCGCCGGCGCCGGCAAGTTTCTGCACACGGTGCTCGACGGCGGACAGGCGACGAGCGGCGATTACAACTTTTACAGCTGGAATACGCTTTTTGAAAAAACGGCCGATGCGGATGCGATCCAGACAGCCCAGCAGGCCAATTCGCTCAGCAACAACCGCAACTTCGCGGATCTGCATACGCTAGCGTGCCTGTACGCGGCTCAAGGCAAGACCACCGAAGCGAAACAGGTGTTGTTACAAGCCATGGACGCTGCTGGATTGGGACAACCTAACTCCGAAGTGTGGTTCGGCTTCGGCGCACTCTATGAGCAATACGGTGTGGCCGATGCCGCGGTCGAGGCCTTCCGGAAGGTTAAGAAGCCTGAGGGGACGATCTTCCCGACCGATACTTACGTGCTGGCACAGGCGCACTTGAAGGAGTTGAAGGCTTCGCAGTGAGTGGCGGGTCGAGTGTGCGAGACCACGGAGGACATGTGGGACACCTATCCTGGGTGTATTTATTCCAGCAGTTTGCCATGATGACTCGCCTTGTGCGCACGGGCCTTCTTTAGGGGATGGGTATCATGTCGCCGAATCTTGCCCCAAGCAGCCGCCGCACCGGGGGAGTGTGGAAATCCTGGAGGGATTTCCAAGGCCTGTGGGTCGCCAGGCGGAAACTACCATACAGTGCATCTACTCGGAGTGAGGGGAACGTTCCGTTTGGCCATTAAATTCTTCGTCATTGTTGATAATGCCCTTCAGACGGTGTTATGAGAGCATTAACTGTGCTTGGCGTCGTCATTGACACGAACATTTTGGTTGCCGCCTTCCGCTCCAGCCTGGGTGCTTCCTGCAAGCTGCTGCAAACGCTCGAACAGCGGCGATGACGACCGGTGATTTCTCCCGCACTGGCACTTGAGTATGAGAGCGTCTTGAAGCGGGCAGTCGGAGAATCGGGCCTGAGCGCTCCTGATATTGACGATTTCCTCGAGTACCTGTGCAGCCGAGCGCGGCTCGTGCAGGTCTATTTTCGGTGGCGGCCCATGTTGCCCGACCCCGATGCATACCGCGCCGTTCGCCCTCCCCCGAATTCCCGGATAGCACGACAGATTCGACTCAATGCCGAACCAATCGATGGTCCGGCGGGGCCTCATCTTTAGTCCGGTCAGCTTGAAGTCGACGATCTGGCATTCAGAGCTTGTGCCCTCGCGTAAACTTGTGTGCAAGAGCGAAGTTCGGCGATAGGTTTAGGAAATGGCGACGCCAGGCACATCGCCCGCATCCGGGAAGTTATCGTTGCTCCTCATCGATGACGACGCAGAGTTATGCAGCATGATGCAGGAGTTTTTCGCGGAGAACGGC
>Ga0182024_10015112_pt1 | contig 14832 bp, 21 predicted proteins | sample P32metaG_FD_120480 | JGI IMG/M metagenome (GOLD analysis project Ga0182024, IMG submission 120480) | Permafrost microbial communities from Stordalen Mire, Sweden - P3-2 metaG (Illumina Assembly) | ecosystem: Environmental > Terrestrial > Soil > Wetlands > Permafrost | place: Sweden: Stordalen... | reverse complement strand
TTTTTCACATCTGCGGCGACAATGACTGATACGTGTGGCAGCTGACAGGCGAGTCCCATGAGTACACTCTGCGCAAGTGTGAGGAGTTCCGGTTCGAAGTTGGCTTTGAAGTCAAAGTAGAAATCCAAGTATGCAATTCACTTTGCTCGTCGCTTACCATCCCAGTTGGTCTCAGGCACCGCCGAATTGTTTGGAGCCGAAATAGTTCCCGAGCAAACTTACACCTTTGTTGGAACAAAAGCTGCCATTTTCACTTATCATGGTGCCACTCTTTCCGTACGAGGGTCGCCCAGTGTTGCCTACATCGCCGAAGAAACACCAATGACGTCCTATGCGAACTTGCATTTTCTTCTGGAGAAGCTTCGCCAGCACGCTGAAGATGACCACTCACAAGGACCAAGAGTACTTATACTTGGCTCTGAAGATGCTGGAAAAACCAGTTTGGCCAAGATATTGACAAATTATGCTACTCGTCAAGGGCGGAGACCAGTTCTCGTCGGCCTTGACCCCAAACAGGTACCACTCCAATGTCGCCCACTGAGATTGTAGTCAATTCTTTCGCTTCCCGGAACATTGACAGCTACCTCTATGTCAAATCCTTTGGATGTTGAGGAGGGCTTCGGGTCAAGTACTATTCATGGTTATTCACAGCTACCTACAAAGACCCCATTAGTCTATTACTACGGCCATCAGTCCCCTGGAGAAAACGCAATGCTGTATAGGAAATATGTGTCCCGCCTGGCTCTTGCAGTGACTTCCCGGTTGGAGGAAGATATTCAAGGTTTCGATGTTACTGGGCTACTGAGCTGAGGAGTTAGAAATGTCGTCAGGTTGCATAATTGATACGCCCGGCATTCTGGACCAGTCCGTAGGGACAGAGATGATACGCGATATAGTCGCGGAGTTCTCGGTTACCGTTATTGTTGTACTGGGTCACGAACGATTATTCAATGATATGGCCCGGCGGTTTGGCGACAAATCTCGCGTGGCTGTAATGAAGCTGGCCAGATCTGGTGGTGCTGTGGAGGTCAACGATAACTACCTTGAGCAGACACAGAACTATATCACCAAGAAGTACTTCTACGGCGAAATGAAGAATATCCTCTCTCCTGTGTCGCGTACTTTGGACTTTAAAACTGTCAAGGTCTTTCGTTTAGCCCAAGGTAAGCCTTCATAGAGGTGATGCTCACTCTCACATAGGGAATGCAAATACTCATGCATCCGCCTTGCCGATCGGTCAAGAGCAGTCTGTATTGCTAGCAGAGATCGAGCTTGTCCAGCTTGAATCGCCGGCAGTGCTGCAGCATTCTATCCTTGGTATTACAGGAGTTGGCATTGATGAGGATCCCCGGGGAGTTCTAGAGTCGAACATCCTAGGTTTTATATTCGTGTAAGACTTGCTCTGGGTCAAGTAAACTGATTTGCGTAGATCGGATGTGGATGATATCAAGCAAAAGTTGACAGTCTTGCAGCCCATGAAAGGGAGTATTACAAATATTCTGATAATGGGTACATTCAAATGGCAGGATACGTAGGGCATAAATTGAGAGATACCAGAAGGAAATGAATGGAGAGAACGTAGTCAAGACAAGTCTCGATACCAAGGTTATTTGAATACCACTCATGTCGAATATGGCTCGCGGATTCATGCTGCCGTCTCGGCGGAAATTCTGCCGATCAGTCGGCAGATCTAACGCGAGTACGCCGGCCTCCACACCAAATCAATACCCCACACTCTTTCTTTGCTGGCGTGTCTCGTTTGCATAAATAGCCACCCAGCGTCTCTCGTGGCACGACAATCGTCTTTGATCTGTAACACTCTGAATCATGAAAGGAAAAATCGCAATTGAAGAGGCAATCACAATGCCGGAGCTTGTTTATCAGGTATCTTGACATTCTCGTGAATCTATATCTGACGCAAGGCGGCCAATTATAAACTGCCTGACGATGAGGATTACCCCGAGGAATGGAGACTTGCCAGCCGTTTGCTCGACGTTCATGGCCCAACTCGTCTTGGCGAAATGTAAACACACATCTCATATTTCACCGTTAATGCAATGCTCATGGCCAGGGACAAACACGGCGTGGGAATGATGGTTCTTTCGATCACCTCCCCTGGATGTCAAGGGGAAGCAGATCAGGGAAAGTCCGAGGCTCTCGCCAAGCGGGCAAATGACTACATGGCCGACATTGTCTCCAAGAATCCTACTCGCTTTCAGGGATTTGCTTCTGTCAGCATGCATGATCCAGCCGAGGCAGCACAGGAACTTACTCGCGCTGTGAAGAAGCTTGGGCTGAAAGGGTGCATGTTGAACGACTGTAGACCACCTGTAAACCAAACAACTAATTCCATTAGGGCAATCAAGTGGACCTAACGGCGACACAATGTTACATTATGATTCCGATAAGTACGACATCTTCTGGAAAACGGTCCAGGACCTGGATATTCCTGTGTACATGCACCCTCGGCTCGCTTCTCCAACAATTCAAAAACAGCTCTGGGAAGGTCGTCCAGGCTGGGGTCCTCAAGTGTTTTCTACTGGCGTCAGCATCCACACGTTGGGCCTCTGTGGGAACGGTGTGTTTGACCGATTCCCGAAGGTCCAATTCATTATTGGCCATCTAGGGGAAGGCCTTCCGGCGGATATTTGGAGACTTGATCACTGTAAGAAAGCCCTGCTCCGCTTTGTTTGGACTGTGTCTTACCTTATAAAGGGCTACAAAAGGGAATGCATGTCCGCGTGAAATGCAAGAAATCTTTGCTTTATTACTTTAAAAACAACATCCATATAACCACTTCCGGTCATTATAGTGATGAAGCCTTGAAAATGTGTATGGACGTGTATATACTCCGTCTTGAATTTTCTAATTTGGTAGGTTGGGTTCTGATCGAATTATCTACAGTATAGATACAGCCTATGAGTGGTGTTCAGAAGGTGCCGAATGGTGGGACAACATCGACTGGCTCTCTCCCGAAGAGAAGGTGAAAATGGGACGCGAAAATGCTATCAAGGTTCTGAAACTAGAAAACGTCCCAGAGACTCCAGTTAACCGGAGCTAAATGTCAGTTTCATAGGTCTAGTAGTCACAATATATATATAGATTGTATCCAAATCCTCGTCTGAGAGTATCATTTGAAGTTAGGGGGTCCCGTTTACTACTTCCTACAACAACTAAACTCTCTCTACCATTTGTGTTGGAACTGGTGGCATGTTAGAAACTTCGATGAGGTGCCCTTCTACACTACTAGCTCTTTTGAACATCGATCGGCGATCTCATCATCTCACGAGACGCGAAGGATGTAAAGTTGCAACCACTTTTAGAGACCCCCCCTCAAATATGTATTCATGACAAGAGTATCTGCTCTTGCAGCACGATCACAAAATTTTATTACTTTGGTAAAATTGCATACATTCCCTACTCTCTTGACTCAATCAATCGTGATACATAAATACATCTGGCGGAAATTTTAGGGCAAAATCAAACGGTCGACAATTAGGGCCGGACGAATTGACGCTAACTGGCTCATTCCGGGGGCGAAAGCATTCGGCACTCCAAATCAGCAATCATGCCTGTCATGGCGAGCATGGTTGGATGGGCTACTTGGTCGTACTTTCCCGGCCTCTGAAATTCGGACACAGATTGACGGAGTAGGGCTTTCACTCGTTACATTCAACTTGGCCTTTGTCATAGGAATTTCCATTCTCCTGGAGGTAGCAATCATATGCCCAGGTCACTAACATCAGCTTGGGGCGGGACCGCAGTTTTCATCGGTGTCGGCGCCGGATTTGGATATTGGATGGATGGTGTTGAAGAGCGACAGAGGGAAACAGTTCAAAGATTGCGAGATAAATTGGTGGAGAGTAGGGAGTTGAGAGCACAACAACAGGCAGCAACCGAGGCGAAAGCGCGGGCGGTTCTTTCCGAACTGGAGGAAAAAACCCGACAAGCTGCAAAATAGATTCACTGGGAAGCGTGCCTGGAACGAATATACGAGTTCTGATGCAAGATGGTTCTCCATTCCCTAACTGCATGGATGCACATCGGTGTATCTACAGAATGAAATGCTCTTGATGCTCCATTAACCAAACCCCACGCCGGAATAAACTTACCCTACAACCTACATCCCGAAAGCAAACCAAAGGCAAACCACTTACTTCATCAACTTGTCCCCCGCATCTCTAGTTGGGGCATTGTGGTTCTTCGAAAATCTGCCAGTATGGGCCGGGGGTTTGACACTGGCATCCCTAGTCGACGAGCGAGTGTGAGCCCGTCCGGCGCCTTCAGGAACAGAGGAGGGTGAAGACGCAGCTGCAGACTCTTTGACGGGAAAAACCTCCTTGACGGTTCCCAAGCCTTTCGTCCTCCCCTCCCGGAAAATCAGTTTTGTTCCTTCCTTGAGAAATTCTGCCCTTTGCATAAACCGAAAGCGCACCAAACCACGATCGCCAGTCCGTAAAATCTGTGCCCCGGCCTCGTCTGGGCCATCGGCATTGCTTTTGGATTTTCTGTGTATGTGATCAATAGACACAATCTGGCATGTCTGAGCTGTGGCATTGACATGTAACATGGCTTGATACTTGGGTTTGATCGTTGTTTGATGGTACAAGATCATGACTATCATTGAGTTGGATCCTCTTGCGGACAACCTTCAGCAACAAATTCTCGTACTGCTTTAGGTGGCAGCTCCGTCTTCTGCAACATCACCATCCCCTTGCGGATATCTTGACGTCTGACCTTCTTAAGAGCGAAACTGGCACTTTGTCCAGCGGTAACCAGGGGAACATTGACACGCTTTCGTTGAATATTCCGGATTGTCACCGGGATGAAATCGTCGGTATTATTTGGCCCCTATAAGGTCAGCACCTTCACATTGAATCCCTACCATCCACATGGTGTCTCCATTGTGAATAACTCCTGAGTTCACCACTCCAGCCACGACGGCTCCGGTGTAAGGGACCGAGAAAGTATCGTTGACCAAGAACTCCGCAGGCCTATCGACAAAATATTGGCCATGAAAAGGGAGTATGTTCAAGAACGTTCTTACAAGGTCGATTCCCTCTCCTGTGACATTCGATATCCGGAAGATTGGACATACATTTGATCTCGTGAACTTTCCCTGCTCATCAGTGCAACTCTGCAATCGTCATACAGATGCAACGACAACGGCATCAATGTTGTCGATGAACATCGGAGTCTTCCGGCACCCCCCTCCCTTCAAAATCTTCAGTAACTGTTTTTCCGTTTCTTCCAAAACATTTTTAGGAGTCTACATGTTAAGGAATTCCAGAGGAATATACCATATCAATCTTGGTAATAATAACCATCACAGGGACACCAAGGCTCACGGCAATGCCCAGATGTTCTTTGCTCATTCCAATCAATCCAGCATTTCCACCGACCATGAGCATAACATAGTCCGGCGCACAGCCCGTCAGACCAAAAACTGTGGTACGTAGATATCGTTCGTGCCCGGCTAGATCAATGAACGAGATAATCTTTGAGGATTTCTCTGAGATTTCCTCCCATGTAAGCTTCCTGCCAGTAGTCTGCGATGTGAGTATCGGCTTCGACATTGAAGAATATCCAAGGATTTCCATGCCCACGGACGATGTCCGCCCAGACTCTTTCTCATGCTGATGTCTACATTTCAGAAGAACCCAAAGTCAAGCACACCTGAACAGATTGACGCGCGCTTTCCCACGTCCATCATCCAACGCTCCCTTAGTCAAAACGCCTGCAGTCAGCCTTCGAAGTACGAAGCACAATATACCAAGTAGAGTACTCTTCCCTGCATCAACATTTCCAACACCTACGAATGTTAGTGTACATTTCTTGGGAAACATGCACGCAACGCGGAGTTCCAAGGCTTCTGCTGCGTCCGAGTATTTTCTCATCATCACGACACCCACCCAACCCCCGGTAAGGTGCTTCCTTTTGTGAATCAAACTGCAGTCCGCTTGGAGGCCAGCGCCGACTTCTACAAGTGTGTTGAGGGCAACTGACAGCTCATCTTCAGACAGTTGCATTGCCACCCCTTCCTCTAGATATTAAAATTACTCGCGATATGAGCTTACCATCATACCCGATCTCGAACAGTGTTTCCCCGCGCCCATCAGCCAGGCGTTTCCTGAAGATACCAGAGAGCAAGACTCGATGCTCTTCAGTGTCAAGAAGCAATTGGTCCTATCATTAACAGGCCAGTAGGAAGAGAGTTACTCTTAGACTGACTTTGTCGTCATCGTCGTCGGAAACACATTGAAACTGCTGCTGAATGGACATTGCGCCGGCGGTCTCCGATGCGGCCTTGTGACCGAGCGGCAACGCTTGCGACAGAGTCGGCGATATTGCTTTGACCATCTGGAGGCAGTCAGAGATCGCTCTGGAAACGTGAGCGTTACCTGCGGACTCTTTGATATCCGGTTCTCGTCTTTGGAACCACTGTAGATAGTCATAAATGATGTCTTTGTAGACAGACAATGGATCTTGCGGCGCGGTCCCTCATTTTAATTTAAGCAGTAGTGCCAAATGACTCATCACTCTGGGGAGTCCCCTAGCCCCACGTGTTGCTATTGATACATCGCAGCGCCATGCAGATATGAGTATACATACGAACTTTATTCTGAAATTAAAGGTCATGCTTTTTTGAATGTCCATGTCTATGGCTCTGAGTCATAAAAGATTATTCTCGGAGGTTTACCACAGTTTTGGGAAAGCGGATCTGAAACAGTTGGCTACATTTGATCTGACCAGCTAATATACTACTAGTAGTAGTAGGGCAGATCATCTTATTCATGCTTACGGACCGATAGACTCCCGTCGATTGAAAAATAAAGACTAGTTCAAGAGTGACTGGATTCTAGGTACAACTTGTCTTCGTTCAAGTCCCAGGTATTGCTTGAATATCCGATGCGACAGGTTGTGGTCGCGGAGAAGTCTTGGGTATGTTAGATAGTACTAGTCTGGGAGTCCTTTTCAAGCCCCGGCCATATCAGCTGAGATAAAGCATTGAATATTCAAATCTAATGTATCTTTATCATGTTGGCCTGCTACACTGGCAGATCTCAAGAGCGTACGGCGCAAGCAAAGTGGGAATGAGGGTCTGGTAGCCGGCAAACAATTGCCTTACAGTTATAATCCCGTTGCATGTACTGCCTATTCGCTCAAATTTGAAGTGATACTTATCTTATTGGTCTGCAGTAGTTCACTGATCAATTCTTGAACTACCAGTGCTACTAGGACTACTATCCATGAAGCACGTTCTAGCAAAGGTTCCCCTCCTTTTCCTATGGACGTACTAACTTTCGGATGTTTTCAAAGCCTTCTCCACGTTAGGAAGTCTATACCTCTCATGGATAATATTTGTGGTCTGGTATACCGTATGTGGTTGGAGGAAGTCATGAGATTGTTACACTGGTAGTTACAGTGTGCTTTCATGTTCGCGAGATTCCCACCACCTTGATCGGAATCTGACGATCCGCGATGACGCACGAGGCGGCGCGAACGTCCACAACCACCTCACCAAAATAACCTGATCAAGTTGGCCGCAGTAAACAACCTCTTCAAATAATGGCGTATAACAGCGGCGGTTCAAACCCAATTGGCGTCAAGACTGGCCCAAGACCAGAAGACGCCTACGTCCCTCCCGTAAACAAAGAGACATTGATTTCAATTGAATCGAAAAAAGACAAAGCCCAGTCGAAGGGGGAAACGAAACGAGAAGGGGCTGTAGGTATGGACCGCATTTAATGACTTATTTTCCTTACTTCGTTTGTTCGGGATGTTGATGGTAGGACACCAGGGCTCACAAATGGATAAGGAAGATTTGGCGAAGGAAATCGCGGCTGACCATGAGAGCGCGGATAAGTTACGGAACAAGTGACGTTGAGTGAGATGATTTACAGCGTAGATCTAATAAATGTCTCAGCTGGCCCTTCAAGTGCGCATAACCTGATTGCCATCTGTCTAAACCATGGCACCAGTTCCAAAGAGGATTGTTGACATAAGGGAATCTTTCCCTGGGAACATCAAGGTCACTCCCATTACTATTGAACCACCTATTTATGGACGCCCGGTTCTTCAATCTCATGAAGCAAGCGATACCTTTAAGATCAGTGTCAATGCCACTGTTTTTCCCTTTCGCGTTCACGGCGGTGAGCTGCAAACATCAAGCGTGGATTGGCCTGTATGTGTGTTGCTTTTAATACTGGTTATGTTATTTGGTGTGATACTGAGTAAATGGGGGTGGAGTAAGGTTACCGGCAGGATTTGGAGGTGGTCAAGTAAGTGGGACGGACCGCTTGAAATGGAGGATGAAGAGGAACTGCTCCCGGAGAATATACATCTGGAGGAGGTGCACAAGGAGTCGGAAGTCAAAGTGAATATCGAGGAGATCTATGGGACCCCGAAGTTTGAGTTGGAGGAGTGTTCTTTGGAGGACTGGATCAACAGGAGGCCAAGAGAGATTTGCAGCACTTCCAGTCCAAAGGAGATATGACTAGGGTAATAGGACAGGGAGGCGGATAGATGCATAACGAGAGGCTGTCGATGGTAATTGTTTTAAGGCGAAATATTATTTCCGCCCCAGAGCCATAGACTTGATGGCTGCCGTAATGAAGAAGAACCCAACCGCTCCTTAAGCATTCCCCATTACCCAGAGGAGCCCGTTGATATGAAGTGCGCTTTTAGTGCTGTTGCACCCACCGCCTTCTCTCTCCTAGAAAGTTACTCGCACAGCATAACATTGGAGAGATTAGAATTCCATTTTCAGTCCAATACAACACTATTTTCTATCTCCACCTCCAGGGCTCAGCATAATGACTGAGTCGCCTCTTACAAACAACATCTCAGAACGTTTCTTTACCGTCTACACATCAGCGTTTCCAGTTCCAGGGTTCGTTTGTCAGGAGCGCAAACGATGGCATGTTGAGTGACTTACTCGTACAGCTTCATCTTCGTTCTCTTCATCGACTTCAACAATCGTCACGGTCTCCTCCACATCGCTTAGCACCATGTTCAAATGACCGTCGTAAGCCTGCAAGCGATCAGAACAAGCATAGCAAGGATTGAACATGTAATCGACCTGTTAACTCGCGGTCACCGCGAAGTTTGACGTAGACTTTCTCATCGAGTGATAGTCGGACCAAGTCCAAAGGTTCTGAAACCTATCTGTTAGTGTCGCTTGTGGGAATGCCAGGTACCGCGCCGTCCTGTGGTCCTGCATCTGCCATCGCGAAGTGTCAAGTCGCAGTTTGCGTGGAATTCCAGGATCGACAGTTTTTAGGGCGCACACCCAAAAGTGTTTCGTGAATTTGCGAATTTCCTGACGTCGTGCAGACGACACCAAGCAGCCGAAAATGCTGAATCCAACAAGAGTCTTGTGTCGACTAGCCGCAGCTGCATCGGGTCAAATACGTCATGCATCCATTCTCTCGAAATTGGCACCAATGCCTGGCTCACAAGTAAATTCCACCCGGCTGGGACGAGGACCCGGGAACAAGAAAGGCAAAACATCCGGACGAGGAACAAAAGGTCAAAATGCGCGCTCGGGGGGACCCAACAGATACTATGAAGGCGGGCAGACTCCCATACACATTCGATTTCCCAAGATCGGGGACAATTCTTCGTAATCCCTGTGTGTTCGCACTGAGGCTGACGACAGACGGCGTCTGGATATGACGCCTGTCAATCTCGATCGGATACAGGAGGCTATTGATGCTGGATTGATCGATCCTAACCAACCTATTACAATGAAGACTCTCAAGGAAGCTAGGCTAGTCAACAAAATCGAAGACGGTGTCAAACTTCTGGCTAGGGTGCGTCCGCAATGTGGTCCGGGCATTGACTAGTAGGGTAAGGAAAGGCTTGTACAGCCTATCACGATATATGTCTCTCGCGCATCGAGTGAAGCAATTCAATCAATCGAGAACAAGGGAGGAAAAGTGACGACAGTATATTATAACAGGCTGGGAATCAGATACCTTCTCAAACCAGAGCTTTTCGGGACCAAACGAAGAATTCCCCGACCTGCGTTACCTGTCAGGAGATATCTCATTGGTACCGCTCAGAAAGAATCTAATTAACGGAAGATTACTATACAAACCCTCTCAAGCGTGGGTACTTGTCCTCTCCAGCGGTCGATTTGTCAAAACTGGGCCTCGCACCGCCAGCAGTCAGATCCAAAGATCCACTTCCCACCGCTCCGTTAGCGGACCTCGTCACCCGTTCTTACGCTACCCTCATATCCCACGACCGCAAAGTGCAGCTGAACAAGGACTACCTGTCTTCGAAAAAAAGATATGAGGAAGAGCTTGCTTTAGCAGAACAATACGGATACGTGAACGGCAAGAACAGAATTCCCAAACGATTACGCCTGAAACAGTAGTCGGAAATCACAAGGACAGATTGTAGAGTACAGTTAATATTACTGGATATCCTGATAATGCTATTATCCTTACCACCCTGAGAAATTTCCAAACCCACCTGCCTTAGGCTTCTTCCGCACAGGCTCGAGGTCTTCGAATGTATCCACTATTAATGACTCCCGATCTGTGGTCCGTTTGGTAGCGAGATGGCCAGGCTTTTTCGGAAGTGCGCCTAGCTTTTTGCCAGTCCATGTTGTCACATCTTCTTCCTTTAATTTCTTGGCGGCGTCTTCTTCATGTTCGTCCAGTTCCTTATCACGACGTTTCTTTTGCCATTCCTACAGGTTAGATCGAAAGCTTCGGAGGATCACGTCAAAAGGGTCCACGAAGATAATGATACTATTGATCTTGATGTCATTCACAGGTTTTTCATCATGATCCGTGGGCGTCTCTTCCATCTTATCCAAGACTTCCAAACCACCTACCACTTTCCCGAAGACTGTGTGTTTCCTATCTAGATGCGGTACAGGTCGGTATGTAATGAAACTAATATTTAGGCATGTCATCGAAGATCATACAATTGAGAGGTATTTGTATTCCGTCCTTTATTCGCCATGCTCAGCACGCCTCTGGCGTCGTGTTTGTAGATTGAGTTGACTTCATCAGGGAATTCCTTCTTCCAAAAACTTTCACCGCCACGTCCAGTTCCTGTAGGGTCCCCTCCTTGAATCTGCTTGTCAGAGTGATCAATGATTGCGGTTACCATGAAGTTGCGTACATTCCGATGAAAAATGGTATTATTGTAATACCCTTGTTGACTTAACTTGACAAAATTGTATACTGCCTTTGGAGCATAATCGGTATATAGCTCCACGTTTATTTTTCCGAAATTGGTGTCTATACTAGCATAACCCTTGATTTTTATCCGTTTTACAACCAGCATGTAATCTTCCTCATTGATTAATGCTCTTTCCGCGTTGGTGACGACATCAAGTGCTGTTGAAGTGAATGAGGCTGCGGATTTCCCGGTGTTATAGACCGCGGCGTTATAGGGCAAGGCTTTCTTGGCAGAGGGAGTAGATGAGATAGGCGCAACATGAGGTTTAGTAGCTGCAAGGCCAGTGGCTGCATCTTTTGCTCGTAGTTTGGCGACCGCAGCTTTTGCTTTTGCAATTTTATCTACCGTTGAGCTCAAACGACAGATCAAGATACCATCAGAGGGAGCGGGAGAAGCAGTTTGATCTTCCTGCAGATTCTTAAACTCGGAAATATTTTGTTTCTCCAGGTCCATGGGGTCTTGTAGTATAATCAAGTCTGCACTTGTAAACTCCTCGTCACTGACAAGATCCCTCATGTTCCGAGCCTTCAGGTTTAACTGCTCGACAGTATCCCAAAGATACACCCTTCCAGACGTCTTGATTGCCACCAGCTTTGAAAAATCCGTAAACACTTTTTTAGTGACAGGATCCACATATTCGCCTTCCTCATTCTTGTCAAATTTCAGAGTCGTAAGCGTCCGTCCGTCCAACTTCTCCCCGGTGACCGGATTTGTTCCGTGTTTCTTCAGCCATGGTATAATATGCTTGATATCAAATATCGTGCCTGAAGGAGTACACACAGGATGTTCAAAAGGCTGTAAGGAAAGCGCGCAGTGGGTGAACGGAAGACGCTTGAAGGCCTTCTTGGATTTACGTGCAACGATACCGCCGGCGCCACCATGTTGACCTACTTGACCTGACCATTCCGAACTCCTGCAAGTTTAGTCTCGTCACTCAACAGGGACTACGTGATGTAGAGCTTGTCTGTGTCTAATAGACGTTAGTCCCCGTCATCAAGGGCAGCACGTACTTTTACCCATTTCGCTATTGCGCAAACAGCAGCCGTCGGCTTTCGAAGTGGATGCTCGGCGGAGTTGCTCAACTGTATGGTCGATATCGCAATTGCTAAAGCCCGTATCTCATCTCACAGGCTCACACCCGTGCGCGTGCCTTTGATATTGCATCTTGATTTGTTTCCTGCAGCTGGGCTATTTGTTTCTCTCTCTCTCTCTTCTAATCCGTAGCGGAACGTCTTGTCTGTCGTTTTCGCGTCGACTGACAAACTCAACATGCAATCTGCGATCAGATACGGGATCTTAAAATCGAGCGTTGGATTATGAAGCTCATCCGAGAAGTATTGGTCCCAAATTGGTATATAATCTTGATTATTTTAGCGAGGTCAAGGAAGGCTCTATAGTCCCCATAAACATATGTATACATAGATCTCTCCAAACTTTGCCCATGATCACATTACCGCCCTATATATCCACCCTTCATATATATTGTCCCCCAAGTATTTTGTATTGAAGAAACTAACCTCTAACGGCGTGCGTCCATTGCGGGCTTTGACTGATAAAATTAACCTGCGGAAGGCCGATCGAGTGTCCATTGGAGATAGGAGCTCTGGAGTCGTAACCCAGATGGGTCTTCCCGTAGAAACGTTGGGTATTCTTAGCCTCGACAAATGGGGTCTCTTGACGCCTCCAATCCATTGTGCCGTAGAAGCGGTACTCCAAACCCAATCCCTTCATGATTTCATTCCATTGGTGAACGAGCTCTTGACAACGTCGCAGGAACTCTTGTCGTTGTTCAACTGAGAGAAACTTTTCATCCCACGCTTCGGCATACATCAAGGCGTCAACTCCCGCCTCCCATACTGAAAACGCCAGATGACTCAAGTCATGGCCTTCTGCAAACGCCTTGGTATTGGGCTCGTACATACCCAACTCTCGACCAATCTGAGCGTCCCCGACAATTGAGTTGGGATCGAATGAGATTCCGGTCTTTCCCCGAAGAGTAACCAGCCTCTGTACCGTAACATCTCTAGATCTGTACATCTGGGGACGTTCGTAAATAATTATTTCCGCCGGACGTGGATGGTTCAGTCGTTGGGAAATCTCATTGAGGTAAGCTAGGAAGTCGTGCACACTGTCAGTGTTGCAATATTTCCAGGCTGGAAGAGTGGCAGGACGAGCGCCGGTCCAAACCAAGAGACAGTTGAGCGCCGTAACGAGTGTGCCATGCGGCTCGTGGTCATATTCGAACTCGCGGAGTAATGTTGCTAGCCGCTCCCCGTGAACTTTTTGCACAAGGTGTTGATTTTCATAGTGCATTACAGCTCCCCCTCCGGCCATGATTCTCGATCCGTTGGATTCAATCGAGGGGCAGGAAGTCGCGGTATTTATATGCCCCAGTTCTGAAAGGCTGGTTCTATACCCATGGTTAGTGGAATTCGATCATCAGCGACTGGTGCATACATGAGGGATAAAGTTCGCTGCTGTAAAACTTCGACAACAATCGATTTCTTGATTGATAACAGGGGTAAGTACAGTGGGGGGACACAGCACCGGCGGCTGGAATTTATTGCCTATTCTGCCGCAAAGATCCCGCTCGATAGCTTATGCTCCCAATTCTATGAATTGATCGTCGCCGGGGCCGGAAAGAGTTTCGCCGATCCGGCTGCAGTTTTGAACGAGGTGTTTGCGAATGAAGATCGTACCGACACGCTTGGAGATGTTTGTCGACAACACGTCCCTGGGGGGTGTTTGTCGCTCTCCGTTCTTATATTCGACAATTTAACCCTCTCGGAAAAGGGTACCAACGTCACTATATGTATGTAAAATTAATTTAAAAGCATTGACCCCCGTGGCCGCTAAAACTTCGTCGGCAAGCCAGGGATGGACTTGATTGCGTGGGTGATATAGATAATGCGCAACAATCGCCCCTGATTCTGATGCCAACTAGAGCGACCATCTGTCCCAATACATATCTTGTCCCATTGAAGCACAACACTTCACGAAATGCAGTTGCGCTGTACGGATCCAAGCTCATGATTCTCATCCCGCGTAGAGATAAATGATCACATAACGGTCCGAGCACCAGCTGTTCCGCGCGATATGAGGTCTCGCGAAATACGATATAGAGCGATCACATTGAGTATGCGATATCCTTATTATTACTTTGGATGCTAATGTCCCCTTGTCACTTCCAGATCAGACAGTTGGATTGTCTGTCCATTTTGCCGTATTGCATGAACGAGCTCGATCTTGTTTAAGGCCAATCCGCCGTCATTTCGCTGCAAGTTTTGTCTCATTTGCATACATCAGCTCTTTTCTCTTATCTACAATTCGCTTTCGCATAAAATATTCGACCTGTAACGTAATCAGCAAATGTCATAGCAGCTTCAGAAATGTTGGGGAGACACGTACCCACGAGGCAATGCAATCTTTCTCAAAATTTGCCTTTTCCCTCCTGCATACCCGCAGCACACTGTCGACATCTTTTAACGGATTGTCGATGCTATTCTTGTCGCAACATGTGAAAAACGCATCGCGTGCGATGTAACAGACTTTCCGCTCATCTCTCAGAGGAATGTTGCTGTCGCTCATCGATGCCCTGCACACAAACTCGAGACGGTTGACTTCTTGATC
>Ga0182024_10015111_pt1 | contig 14833 bp, 17 predicted proteins | sample P32metaG_FD_120480 | JGI IMG/M metagenome (GOLD analysis project Ga0182024, IMG submission 120480) | Permafrost microbial communities from Stordalen Mire, Sweden - P3-2 metaG (Illumina Assembly) | ecosystem: Environmental > Terrestrial > Soil > Wetlands > Permafrost | place: Sweden: Stordalen... | reverse complement strand
TTCCATCATTCGCGACAGGGATTTGTTGGCGCGCATGTCGCGCGAGGCGAAAGCCTACATGCTTCGTACGTCGCCTGCCGCACTGGCCTCGCCTCATTTCCAGGAGCTATTGGGCAATCCGGAATTCGACATCTTCTATCATGCACCCGTGTTGATCGTGATCTCGGCACAGGCGGAGAGCCCTTGGGTTGTTCAGGATTGTGCTCTCGCGGCAGAAAATATGATGCTGACAGCGTGCGCCGTCGGACTGGGAACGTGCTGGATCGGCTTTGCGCAATCGTGGCTTGGAACGCCGGAGGGAAAGGCGACGCTTAAACTGCCCGATAGCAGCAAGCCCATCGCCCCTATTATCGTGGGACACCCTAAATCTCCGGCACCGGCCGTTCCGAGAAAAGAGCCGAAAATCAACTGGGTTTCCTAGGTCTTCTGGGGCTTGTGCCGAGCGCTTCTGTTCCAGCTCACGGCGGTGACGACGCATTACGGCGATCGACTTCCTCCGTGAGCGCTATCAGCCCCGGCGCTATGGTGACTGGGATTGCTGTTCCGCCCAGGCGACGCAACGGTTCAGGCAACTGGGCAAGTGCACGCGCCGCCCTTTTCCGGATATCAGCCAATGTCGGCGGGGAAGCAAGGCGCTGGCCATGGCGCATGACCGGTATGAGTAGCGGTTCGCCCTCCTGGTAGACATCCTGGAGAGCGAGCACATCGCCGGTCATGCGGCCGTCGGCTCCAAAGCTGCGCCAGACCTGCTTGCGGCCGGGCCATGTGGCCTTTCCGATTGATCGTTTGCGTCGCGCTATTCCGGCATACTCTTGAAGCTTGTAGGCGCAATCGAGCGCCGGCGCGTCGGAGGATGTGGTCAGGCTGGTGCCAACACCGAAACTATCGATCGGAGCATTCGCATCCATCATCCTCGCAAGTTCGTCTTCATCCAGCCCTCCACTCGCAAAAATTATCACATCCCGCAGATTTCCCTCGTCCAGAATGTGCCGAACACTCCTCGACAACGCGATCATGTCGCCACTGTCGAGACGAACCCCTCGCACGGTAAGTCCTGCCTCCTTAAGGCGAGGTGCTAGTTTGACGACTTTTCGGGCTGCTGCTTCGGTATCGTAGGTATCGATGAGCAACACGAGATTGTCGGGCCGCGAGCGCGCAAATGCAAAAAAGGCCGCGCTTTCATCCTCATGTGCCTGGATGAAGGAGTGAGCCATCGTTCCGAAGACCGGAATTCCGAAATCCTTCCGTGCAAGGACAGTCGCCGTTCCGGCAAACCCCGCCAGATAACTGGCTCGCGCGGCCATCAGCCCGGCTTCCGCGCCATGCGCTCGCCGCAGCCCGAAATCGACCAGCTGCTTGCCCGGTGCGGCAAGGACCATTCGCGCAGCCTTGGAGGCGACCACCGTTTGAAAGTGGAGGATATTGATAAGGCGCGTTTCGACCAGTTGCGCCTCCGGAAGCGGCGCGATCACCCGAATGATCGGCTCATTAGCAAAGAAAATGGTGCCTTCCGGCATGGCATCGACGTCGCCGGTAAAGCGCAGACGCGCGAGGTAATTGAGGAAACGATCCGTAAACTGATAGTTTTGCCGAAGCCAATTGATCTCTTCGTTCGAGAATTGCAGGTTCTCCAGAAAGTCGAGGGCCTGCTCCAGTCCTGCCGCCATGAGGAAGCTTCTGCGAGCTGGAAGCCTGCGCACGAAGAACTCGAATACAGCCGTATCCGTCTTGCCTTGGTCCAGATACGCCTGAAGCATGTTCAGTTGATACAAATCGGTCAGCAGAGGGCTTGTTGCAGGATACATGTGGGCCAATCCCATCTGAGGTGGCATTGATCGCCGGGTGACCGACCTTTCCTTGCGGGAGGCCAATAAGAGCGTTCTTGCCGGACCCCTGGAATAAACATTACCGCATCGCCAAATGGCTGATCACTTGATCTCGCTCAACTTCCGACCTCTTGCGGGCGCTCATAAAGGCCTTTCTTTTGCATTCTCGTGAGGCGTGCGATGGCCGAACTCCCAGCTCTGTCGATTTCGCCGGAAAAGGCGTACTTCATCGTGGTTAAAGCTCGGCAATTCGACGTTAAGGACGGCGTCACCGACCCGGAATCCGGTTCCAATGCGAGCGATGACGGCATGCGTTCCGTGCTGGAGGACCGTGCCGACGATCCGGTTCGCACTGAGCTAGTGAGCTTTATCCACGATTTGAACGACGATGAGCAGATCGATCTCGTTGCCCTCACTTGGCTCGGGCGCGGCGACGGAGATATCGAAAATTGGGACGAACTTCGCGCCGAAGCCGCCCGTGCACATAATAAGCGAACGGCCGCGTACCTGTTGGGAATGCCGATGCTGGCTGATCATCTGGAGGAAGCGCTTTCAAAATTCGGCCACTCATCGGAAGGAGTCGAGGCAGATATTCTCTGACAGGCAATTCTTCATCGGGAAACCCATGCCGTACCGCACCAATATCGATCTTCCTGCATCGGTACGCGACCATCTTCCGCCGCACGCGCAGGACATCTATCGTGCCGCGTTCAACCATGCCTTCGCGGCTCATGCGGGGGACATTCGGCTGGAAGAGATCGCTCACCGGACCGCTTGGGCAGCCGTCAAGCGGTTCTACGTTAAGGATGGCGATCGCTGGGTCCCGATAGAATAGGAATGTGTCGCAGCCGTTCACCCAATTCAGGGAATTGAAGCCGATCGCTTGACCGGAAAGCGCTTCAGAATGGCCACAACCTCCTGATCACCAACCTGCCGAAAGTCACGATAGAAATAGCCGATGGCCCCGAATAATTCCGGCGTCTCCAGGCAAATCAACGCATCGACCTCCGGGCGCAATTGCTTGATCGTGTCGGGTGGAGCGACAGGAACAGCGAGCACCAATTCTTTCGGTTTGCGGTTGCGGATCGCCTGCAATGCGGCCCGTGTCGTCGCTCCGGTTGCGATACCGTCATCGATGACGATCACCACATGGCCCGCGATTTCCGCCCGGGCGCGCTCCCCGATGTAGAGTTGACGTCGACGTTTGATCTCCGCAAGTTCCCTGGCGCACTCCGCGTCGAACTCGTCCGCCGTTGTGCCTGAAAGCTCAATTACCTCCTCATTGCGAACAACGATGGGAGCGGCGCCATCCACCACCGCTCCCATCGCAAGCTCCGGCTGGGTCGGTACACCGATCTTGCGCACAAGGATCAGGTCGAGGGGGGCATCAAGCGCCGCGGCGACCTCCGCTGCGACGGGAACACCGCCGCGCGGCAGCGCCAGAACGACAGCGTTGCGGCCTTTGTATTCAGAAAGAGCTTTGGCCAGCCTGCGGCCCGCATCCGATCTATCCTGGAAATCCATCATTGACGTGCATCCGGGTTACGCGGATCCGCTTTCGTGGCGCGGAGATTTCCAGCGACCAGATGGCTTTCAAACCAACCGGCGGCGAGTTCGATGACGGCGTCCAATGCGCCGGCTTCTTCAAAGAGGTGGGTGGCACCCGGAACGATTTGAATGCTCTTTTCGCCTCCGAGGCGCTCCAGGGCCTGTTGGTTGAGTTCGATCACACCGTAATCGGAGCCGCCGACGATCAGGAGCGTCGGGACTTTGACAAGCGGCAATATGTCGCCCGCAAGGTCAGGTCGCCCGCCACGCGAAACCACCGCGCCAATGCGATCACCGAGCCCGCTGGCCGCCACCAGAGCCGCCGCCGCGCCTGTACTCGCCCCGAACAATCCGATCGGAAAGGAATTGACGTGCGGCTCCTCGATCACCCAGCGTACCGCCTGCTTCAACCGCTGGGCGAGCAGGCTGATGTCGAACACATTCTGCCGGTCGTGCTCTTCCTGGGGCAGCAGAAGGTCGAACAACAGCGTCGCGATCCCTCGGCGATTGAGCGCCTCCGCAACCCGGATGTTGCGCGAGCTGAACCGGCTCGACCCGCTGCCATGCGCGAAGATAACCAATGCCCGGGCTCCATCCGGACGATTCAATGTACCGGCCAGACCGAGCGGTGGTATCCAGACCTCTCGCGAAACCACCACCGGTTGGTTTTTGCTCTTACTGTCACGGCTGAACGTGGAGACTCGTGGCATGGGGTCACTCCGTTTTTTTGGAGGCTAACTCCTCACGGGGAACCGATCTTGATCAGCGTCAAACAGATCTGGACGAGTCCGGCTAATTTTCTCTCATGGAGCCTTTGCAGACGCTGCCGGGGGCTGGCAGATCCTTTTCTGGCCAGATTGCGCCCGCTCTCGCCGATAAAGTCCGGTTTCTCAGCCGGCCCGAGACCTATCGAGGCATCGTTGGACCAATCATTGCACGAGAGACCCACATGTCCTGGGTCTTCATGGCCGGCGAACGCGTTTACAAACTCAAGAAACCTGTGCGCTTCGCCTATCTCGATTTTTCAACTCCGGATCGGCGAGAGGTTGCCTGCCGCGCAGAATATGTCCTGAACCGGCGGCTCGCTCCGGATGTCTATTTGGGCGTTGTTCCGCTCACGCTTCCGACCTCCGGTCTCGCGATCTCCGGTGACGGGCCTGTCGTGGACTGGCTGGTGGTGATGCGCCGGCTTGAGGAGAATGAGACGCTCGAAGCGGCTTTGCATGGAGGCTGGTTGAAGTCCTCTCAGGTGGACCGCGTTGCGGCGACGCTTGGCGCATTTTACGCGCATGCGCCTCGCGTTCAGCTTGAGCCGGAACGCTATCTGATAACATGGCAGAGGGCGCTTAGCGACAATTGCCGCGTCCTGTTCGATGCTCGTCTCGGCCTTCCCCAAGGTGCCGTGGAGCGGATCGCACAAGTCCAGCGCCGATTTTCCATAAAATGCTCCGCCCTGTTACTCGAAAGGATTCGCGCGAGGCATTTCGTAGATGCGCATGGAGACCTGCGCCCTGAACATATTTGGCTGCGTGATCCCGTGACAATCATCGACTGCCTGGAATTCGACGCAAAACTGCGGGCGCTCGATCCTCTCGACGAAATTTCTTTCCTTCACTTGGAGTGCGAACGGCTCGGCGGTTTGTGGGCCGCCGAACGGATCAGGCGACGCCTAGCGCGCGCCCTAGATGACGATCCATCCAGCGGGCTCTTTCTGTTTTATCGCAGTCAGCGGGCGATGCTGCGCGCGCGTTTGTCGATCGCGCACCTGTTCGACGCACATCCCCGTACCCCGGAGAAATGGCCCCACCTCGCCCGCGAATATCTGAGGCTTGCCGCAACCGATGCCGCGCAACTTGACCGCATTCTCGGTAGCCGTCGGAAGGTGCAGCCAAACGGCTAGGTCACGTAGTGTCTTCAAAGGGTTTTCAGGATACCAGGAGATCGGTGAGCGGCTTATCATCGTGGAGCCGACGGATGGCCTCCGCCAGCAATGGTGCGCCCGACACAATATCGAGCTTGTCGCGCACCGGGCCAGCCGGCAGGCGAAATGCTGGCACGGAGTCAGTGGCGATAATGCGGTCGATAGCTGGATCGGCGAGCGCTGTTTCGGCCCCCGGCATGAACAGTCCATGGGCAACGCACGCCAGGACTCGTCGGGCGCCACGAGCCCGTGCGGCCCGCGCAGCCCGCACCAGGGTGCCACCCGTGCTGATGAGATCATCGACGATGATGCAGGTGGCGCCAGCGACGTCGCCCACGAACAGGTCGCCCGAAACAATCCCGGCACTGCGGTGTTTCTCGGCAAACGCCTTGCCGATCGGCCGGCCCAACGCTTTTTCTAATGCTTCCCGCAGCAGGTCCGCGCGCTTTCCGCCTCCCAGGTCTGGCGAGATGACGCAAAGAGGAACGTTGCCGACGACTGTCTTGATCGCATCAATCAGCAACGGAGCCGCTGTCAGCGCCACGGCGCGGCAGCGAAAGGCATTTTCGAAGGCGGCCTCATTGTGCACCTCGAGGGTGATGACAGCGTCGCAACCGATCGCTTCAAACAGTGCCGCGACATAACGCGTCGTCACGGGATCGTTCGCCTTGGTACGGCGATCTTTTCGCGAATAGCAGAGGTAAGGCACGACGGCGGTCACGCGCCTGGCTCCGGCGTCTTTCAGCGCGCCGATGAAAAACAGCAGTCGGCAGAGCTTGTCGTTGGCGCTTTGGTCAGGACCCCCGTGAAGGCTATGGATCACATAGACGTCAGCGCCACCAACGGGATCGAGCGGTCTTGCCTTGTGCTCGCTATCCTCTAAATCCCGCTCTTCGTGCGCACTGAGAGGGTGCGCCAGCAGTTTGCTGATATTCCGCCCGAGATCGTCCGTTCCCTTCAAGGCGAATAAACGGAGATGTCGCCCTGCAATCGGTTCGGCAGCGGAAGGCGACCAAATCTGATTTTCCATCGCGGCACGCCTCAATCTTCAAACAAGGGCGAAGGGGGCCGACCGTGTGGCTCGGAGCGCTCTATCGGTGAATTATCCTCGGCGGGGAGCTCGCGCTCCACTTCCACCGGCTCGTCTTCCAATAGTTTCGAAGCCTCATCGGTCTGTTCCGCATGAGAACTCCGCTTGCGCCGCTCCCGAGGCGGTTCGCGGTTTGGGTCGGCGTCGCTTGACTGGCGCATGGCGACATCCCTTCACACTCACCTATAGACAAGAACTGGTATCTTGGAATGGGTCAGCACCTTCAATGTCTCGCTTCCCAGGACGATGGCGGCAACGCCGCGGCGGCCATGCGACGCCATCGCGATCAAGTCACACCCGCTTTTATCGGCTGTGTTAATGATCGCATCGTACGGGGAATCGCTCTCCAGCTGCACAACATCACACGGAACGCCGCGCGCTCTCGCCTTGAGTTGTGCGTCCGTCAGGATTTCCGCTGCATGCGCGCGCGCCCGCCGTTCATAGTCAGCGCGCGTATCCGCGAGCTCGCCGGCATCTGCGGAGAACACATGAAACGGGCTCATGACCGTAAGCACAGTCACCTTGGCGTCTGCATCCCTTGCAAAATCCATGCTGTGTTCGACCGCCACCGTCGACAATGGCGACCCGTCGGTGGGAATGAGTACATGATGATACATAGCTTCTCTCCTCACGGACCTTTTGTAAGGATTGGGCACGATCAGCGTTTGATTTGGGTCAATATCGTCCGGTTAGGAGCTCGCGAAATCAATCACCTGCCCAATCACGGGCCCTTCTTTCCGCAGCTTTCCGAACGCCGCGCCCGCTTGATTCCGATCAATTGATTCGGCACGCGAACCTCCTATGGATACTGATGGTGCTAAGCTGGGCTTCGGGTTCCAGTGGTTGGGAAGCGGGCGCTCTGATAATCCCCGCTTTGTGACGGGAGAGACACATGTCTGCGAAAGATCCCATCAACTGGATGCTGTCCAATGCCATCGAGGCACTTGCCCGCGCCGAGCGTTTGCACCAGCAGTTCCTGACTTTGCAGCCATGGTCCGGAACGCGCGAGCCAAGCTGGGAACCACCTATCGATGTGCTGGAGACTGACCGTGAGGTTTTGATCCTGATTGCTTTGCCGGGCGTCGATCCTAATGAGGTCGAAGCCATGCTTGACAAGGGCACACTCGTGGTCAGCGGACACCGCGTTCTGCCTACGGAACTCCGCAACGCCCGAATTCTGCGCCTCGAACTGCCACAGGGGCGGTTCGAGCGCCGCATTCCCCTGCCGTTGGGCCGTTATACGATAACCCGCTTCGCCGCGAACGGCTGCGTCGGCTTGCGCCTCGCCAAGTCCAACTGAGGAGATGCAGCATGCCGTCGGCCAATGAAGAAACCACGTCGGCCCCCACTGTCACTTCGTCCCCTGATCAATCGGCTCCGATTCCGGGAGACGCTCTCATCATTGTGCCGGTGCGCAACACCGTTCTATTTCCCGGCGTCGTCATCCCGATTACGATCGGGCGGCCGAAATCAATCGCAGCGGCACAGCAGGCCGTGCGTGAACAGCGGCCGATCGGGATTCTGCTCCAGCGCGATGCGGAGTTGAGCGAACCAGGGCCTGATGACCTTTATCGCGTCGGTACCATGGCCAATATCGTGCGGTACATTACCGGACCCGATGACAGTCATCACCTGGTCTGTCAGGGCGTGCAGCGCATCCGAGTGCTCGACTACCTTCCGGGCACCCCGTTTCTGGTGGCCAGGGTTCTTCACATACCGGAACCCACGACGAGTTCGCCGGAAATCGAGGCCCGCTTTCTGAATCTGCAGCGACAGGCGATCGAAGCTGCCGAACTGCTGCCGCAGGCTCCGCAGGAATTGATTGCCGTTCTGCAGGGCACCACATCGCCCTCGACGCTGGCCGACCTTGCGACGTCCTACATGGATATCAGGCCTCAGGAGAAGCAGGAAATCCTAGAGACGGTCGACCTTGCGCTTCGCATGGAAAAGGTTTCACGATATCTGGCTGAGCGCATCGAGGTGCTTCGGCTGAGCAAGGAGATCGGACAGCAGACAAAGGCGACTTTCGACGAGCGTCAGCGAGAGGCAATCCTGCGGGAGCAGATGGCGACCATTCAGCGCCAACTTGGGGAAGGCGATGGAAAGACGCAGGAGGTCGCCGAGTTGAACGAGGCTATCGCAAAGGCCAAAATGCCCCCTGAGGCGGAAAGTCAGGCGCGAAAGGAAGTGCGCCGCTATGAGCGCATGCCGGAGGGCGCTGCCGAAGCGGGCATGGTTCGAAGCTACCTCGACTGGCTGATTGAGCTTCCATGGAGCCTGCCGGAAGAGAAACCGATCGACATCGCCGAGGCAAGGCGGATTCTCGACGAGGATCACTATGGCCTGGAGAAGATCAAGAGCCGGATCATCGAATACCTGGCGGTCCGCAAACTGGCACCGCAGGGCAAGGCGCCAATTCTTTGTTTCGTCGGCCCTCCCGGCGTCGGTAAGACCTCATTGGGACAATCCATTGCGCGCGCGATGAGGCGGCCGTTCGTGCGGGTCAGTCTGGGCGGCGTTCATGACGAGGCGGAAATTCGCGGCCACAGGCGCACCTATATCGGCGCGCTGCCCGGCAACATCATACAGGCGATCAAGAAAGCAGGGGCACGCAATTGCGTCATGATGCTTGACGAGATCGACAAGATGGGGCGCGGAATTCAAGGCGACCCTTCGGCCGCGATGCTTGAAGTGCTCGATCCCGAGCAGAATGCGACGTTCCGCGACAACTACCTCGGGGTGCCGTTTGATCTCTCGCGGATCGTGTTCCTGGCGACAGCCAATATGCTCGACACCATTCCGGGACCTCTGATGGACCGAATGGAGATCATTAGTCTGGCCGGCTACACGGAGGATGAGAAGCTGGAGATCGCGCGGCGCTATCTGGTCCGCCGCCAGCTCGAGGCCAACGGACTGAAGGCGGAGCAGGCCGAGATCGACCCTGACGCGCTGAGGCTGATCATCAAAGGATATACTCGCGAGGCAGGCGTTCGCAATTTGGAGCGAGAGATTGGCAAGGCCTTCCGCAATGTAGCCGTCCAGATCGCGGAAGGCAGCGCAAGCCGGGCTCTTCTGACCACAAAGGATATCACGGCCGTCCTTGGCCAGCCGCGGTTCGAAAGCGAGATCGCCATGCGCACCAGTGTTCCCGGCGTTGCAACAGGGCTCGCCTGGACACCGGTTGGCGGCGACATTCTCTTTATCGAAGCCTCCCGTATTCCCGGCAAAGGGGCCCTGATCCTGACCGGCCAGCTCGGCGAGGTGATGCGCGAAAGCGCGCAGGCCGCCCTGACGCTGGTGAAGAGCCGCGCCTCTCAGCTCGGCATCGACCCCTCGGTATTCGAAAAAAGCGACATCCATGTCCACGTCCCCGCGGGTGCCACGCCAAAGGACGGACCGAGTGCAGGCGTCGCGATGTTTACCGCCCTCGCCTCCCTGCTCACGGATCGCACGGTCAGAAGCAATACCGCCATGACCGGCGAAATCTCGCTGCGGGGCCTGGTGCTCCCGGTTGGGGGCATCAAGGAAAAAGTTGTCGCTGCCGCCGCCGCAGGGCTGACCCGCGTCATGTTACCGGCGCGGAACAAACGCGACTTCGACGAGATTCCACTGGGCGCCCGCGATAGACTGGAGTTCATCTGGCTCGAGCGGGTCGATGAAGCAATCGCCGAGGCCCTGGAGAAAAAAAGCACGCAAGCCGCCGCAGCCGCGCAATAACAATGGGCAATAACAATTCGAAGGGTTACCGCTTCAGTAGCTTGCGCAATTCGGTAAGCGGCCGGGTATTCAGCACGTCGTTTGCCGTGAGCCACGCACGCCGCGCCTGATCGATCCCGAACCGCATGCACTGGAATGCGTCGATGGAATGCGCATCCGTCGAGACTGCGAGCTTGACGCTGGCGAGCTTCGCCGCGTGGGCATGAAGATCGTTCAAATCGAGGCGGTCCGGTTGCGCGTTGATCTCGAGATAGCAATCGGTCTCGCGCGCGGCCGAGATCACGCGATCCATATCGACGTCATAAGGCTCGCGCTCGCCGATCAATCGCCCGGTCGGATGCGCCAAAATGGACACGTGGCGGTTTTCCAGGGCGCGGACGACGCGATCGGTCTGCGCCTTTCTCGGCAGATCGAAATGCGAATGCACTGCCGCCACTACGACATCCAGCTTCGCCAGACTTGAATCCGGAAGATCGAGACTGCCATCCTTCAGGATATCCACCTCGATACCCCTGAGGATCGTGAAGTTTTTGAATTTCTCGTTAAGACGGTCGATTTCGTGGATCTGGCGTGCCAAACGCGCCGGATCGAGACCATGTGTCATGGCGACACGACGGCTGTGGTCGGTCAGGGCGATATATTCGTAGCCGCGCGCCTGCGCCGCGGCCGCCATTTCAGCGACGGGGACCGTTCCATCGGTCCAATCCGAGTGCACGTGAAGGTCGCCTCGCATGTCGGAGAGCTTCACCAGCCTGGGCAGCTTGCCGGCCTGGGCCGCCACGATCTCTCCGCGCTCCTCGCGCAACTCAGGCTCGATGAAAGGGAGTCCGAGCTTTTTTTAGACATCCTCTTCCGTGGCGCCAGCGATCCGCCGTTTGCCGGAGAACAATCCGTATTCGTTCAGCTTCCAGCCGTGTTGATTGGCAAGCCCGCGCAGCGCGATGTTGTGGGCTTTAGAACCGGTAAAATATAGCAGCGCGGCGCCATAGCTTTCGTCGGGCACCGCGCGGACGTCAACCTGCAAGCCGGAGCGCAGCACTACCGTGGTGCGCGTCGGCCCGTGAGCGACGACCTGCGCGACGTTTTCGTACTCTACCAGTCTGTTTCCGACCTCTGTGCCATTCTTCGCAGTCACCAGCACATCAAGATCGCCGACCGTGTCGCGGCGCCGACGATAACTGCCGGCGACAACCACGCGCCCCCGACCACGGAGAAAGGCAACCAGCGCTTCGGCCTCGGCCTCCGCCACCGAGATCTTGAATCGCTTTGCGGGCTGCGGCTTTTTGAGCGCACCAAGCAATTTCTCTTCGATAACGGGGCCGAACCCGCGAAGTTCGCGCAGCCGCCCGGTTTTGATGGCCCGGTGGAGGTCGTTGAGAGTCCGTACCTTCAGTTTGTCATAGAGCAGCTTGATACGCTTCGGTCCGAGTCCGGGAAGAGCGGCCATGTCGCCAAGCTCGCCGGGAAGTTTCCTTTTCAACGTGTCGAGCAGGCCGAAATGTCCGGTCTTGACGATGTCGGCGATTTTGCCCGCCAGGTCCTTGCCGATCCCCGGCAGCTCCGACAGATTCTGTCCGGACTTCAGCAAACCGCCAACCGCTCTGGGAAGCCCTTCGACGACGCGCCCGGCGCGGCGATAGGCCCGGACCCGAAACTGGTTCTCGCCGGCAATTTCAAGAAGCTCGGCAGCTTGGTCGAACATGGCGGCGATTTCCGCATTCTGCACGGGCATGGCTGGAAACCTGCGAAAGCCGGAATTTGCGATTGGAGATATCGCATGCCTCAATAGGGCTGAATTGACCCAGATCAGGGTCAGCCTGTCTTGATGTCACCAATATTGAGTCGGAAGCCACTCGGAGCAGCCGGAGGCGCACAGATGGGCGCTCAAATGATCGTCAGCGACACCGACGTGTTGATTGTGATCGACGTCCAAAACGATTTTTGCCCAGGCGGCCGCCTTGCCGTGCCGGGTGGAAACGATGTTGTGCCGGTGATAAATCGGCTGGCCCCGCGCTTTGTCAACGTAGTACTCACTCAGGACGGGCATCCGCACGACCATTTTTCATTTGCTTCGATGCACCCGGGAAAGCGACCGAACGACATCATCGCCGCCCCTTACGGTCTGCAAATACTTTGGCCTGATCGCTGTGTGCAGGGAACAGGCGGGGCTCGATTTCACGAGTTGCTGTGCGTTCCGCAGGCCGGGATGATCCTGCGCAAGGGGTTTCATCGTACGATCGATTCATATTCGGCGTTTTACGAGAACGATCGTCATACGCCGACCGGTCTTACCGGGTATTTGCGGGAGCGTTCGCTGACGCGTATTTTTCTCGCCGGACTCGCATTCGATTTCTGCGTCCGCTACTCAGCCGAGGATGCCCACCGCGCCGGCTTTTCCGCGCTTGTGATTGAGGATGCTTGCCGCAGTATCGATGTGGACGGATCGGTGGAAGCCGCGCGAGCCGCTCTCCGCGGTCTTGAAGTTCGATCGATTTCGTCCGGCGACTTCGCATAACCCATCCACCACGGTTAAGAAAGTTCGCAGAGCTGTTCCTGGAAAACAGAGACTCAGAGCCGTAGCGCGTGTTTTCCGAGAAGCCTCACCGTAGTGGCCTGTGGGCCTTTTTCACCGATCTCGTGGGAAAACACCACCCGCGAGCCAATATCCAATTGAGAAAGCTTCGCGCCAAGAACACTGTTACGATGGAAATATATCTCCTCGCCGTCGCTTGATCGGAGAAATCCGAATTCACCGGCGGGATCGAGTCGCACGACGGTTCCGACGGGTTGACCTTCGTGGCTCTTGACCATTCCCTCCATGCGCCGCGCATTATCCTGAAGTTGCCTCCGTGCGCGTTTGAACGCATCATTGATGGCGAACGATAATTCAGAATGTCGCTCGTCCGCCTTCGGCGTCCGCCCGATATGGACTTCGCGGCCATCTGGCAACGCCATGCGAATGTTAATGTCGTACAGGCCGCCGGTTTGGTGGTGATGGCCGGGACCTTTGACGACGATCCTGCATGCCGTAATGCGGCCGTATCGTTGTTTGAGCTTCTTCACGTGGTCCTCGATCAGTTCCTGAACCTCTGGACTGGCAGCCATTTCCTGAAATTCGATTTCAACCGGCGTTTGCATTGTTCTCTCCACCCAATACTGGCCAGGCGATAACTCTCAGTGAGACATTAGGCAGCCGACTGGACTTGTCTCGCGTTACGTCGCCGAAAATCCATTCATTGAGACGGCGGCGTGCATCAGTGGAACAAATCATCACCGATTAGATGCTTCTCGATTTCTGAGACCGGATGCTTGGTTAGGTCCTTGTTTATCTCCGCCAGAATGCAGGCTTTTACGTCCGGATGGAATGCAAGTCGCAAGTCTGCGAGGGTACGCGGCGGAGCCACGACAATCAGCTCCTTCACTTTGCTGGCCCGGATAAGCCGCTCCATAGCCGCGGCGACCATGCGAACGAAATGCTGTTCCTCGAGTTCGTGCCAATCGGTTGGCTCCACGGCACTTCTGCCGCCTGTCCGCGATCCCTTGCTGATGCGCCCTGGCCGCTCGGTGCCCTGCTCATGGCTGGGCGGATTTTCGTCGACGAAGACCCTCTCGGTCCTCAGATTCGGGAATTTCGCATCGCCGTCGTTTCGCAAAAACAGAGCCCTTCGGCCGTCGCCGACGAAAACAAGAGCATTATGCGGTATCTTGAGATACACATACTTCTCCCAAGGGTCTGTAATGCCATCAAATACCGGACGGACTCATTCCGCCTCGATCATCTCATGTCTAGCGGTTTCGACGTTGGTTTCGCGCAGACGTCGACCAAGAACCGGCGCTAAGGCCCGATTGTGAGCCGATCCTTGACATTCTTCACCCCGGGAGCTGACCAAGCCGCGTTCACGACCGCAGCTTTCTCGTCCCAACTGTGAACCTTACCCTCAAGCAAAACTTCGCCGTCATCTCGCACAGTGACGCGTATATCCTTGGCTTCCACTTCGGCGTGCCGCTTCAGGGCCGCCTCGATCTTGCTTCGCACATTCTCGGCTTTCGCATGGGGCTCTATCTCGATATTATTGACTACAGCACGCACCCCCGACAGCTTCCGGATTTCGCGCTCGGCGCTGCTCTTTTGATATTGCCAATTGACTTTGCCAGTCAAAGTCACCAACCCGTCGTGCACGGGGACCTGAATTGAATCACTGGGAACGACGCTGTCCCAGACCAACATATTAATCGCGCGTTTGGCAATCTCATCGTCAGATGTCGTTTCATCTGCAGAGTAGCGAACATCAATCTCGTCCGCGATTCCGTGAACGCCCTTCACCCGGCGCACTGCGGATATAGCTGCAAGTTTCTGCGCATAGCTGACATGCCCGGTAAGCGTCACGACGTTCTGGTCAACGGCGACACCGATATGAGCGGCATCAACCATGGGCTCATAAGCGAGCTCATCCAGGATATCGTCGCGCAGTCTCAATTCATTCATGACTAGCCTCCTGAGCGCTGATATTATTTGCCCCCAACGGTCGGGGGTTGTTGATGCAGATCAAGGCTGTAGTCTTTGGCTAGATGTCACTCTTTAAGCTGTTCCATAGCCACGCGGCGGCACATCCAGCCACGAAGTCGATCTCGGAGAGCAAGGTTTCGACCTGCTTGATGCGGGTCGATCCTTTTCGAGAGAAATGTTTCTCGTTCTTCTCAACGTGGACCAATTAGCATGGCGACCGTGAG
>Ga0182024_10015110_pt1 | contig 14834 bp, 17 predicted proteins | sample P32metaG_FD_120480 | JGI IMG/M metagenome (GOLD analysis project Ga0182024, IMG submission 120480) | Permafrost microbial communities from Stordalen Mire, Sweden - P3-2 metaG (Illumina Assembly) | ecosystem: Environmental > Terrestrial > Soil > Wetlands > Permafrost | place: Sweden: Stordalen... | reverse complement strand
TCCGGCTCCGGCGGCTGCAAATTATGGGTCGCCGGAAGCGCTGGCGGCGGATGCGCCGGAAGTTGCGCCCCTCGGGGGATTTGGGGGCGCGGGTAACAGTCTCAGCATTCTTGCTTGAAGGAGAAATTATTATGAGTACGAGTCCGGTTGTTCCCACCGCTCCCACCACCGGCACCACCACCGGCCTGCCCAGTGGACAGAGCCTGAACAATATGTTTCTGCAATTGCTGGTGGCGCAGCTGCAGAATCAGGATCCGACCTCTCCGGTCGACCCTTCGCAGTTTGTGGGACAGCTGGCGCAGTTCAGCGAGCTGAGCGAGGTGACGTCGATTTACACGCTGTTGCAAGGGTTCGTGCCGGCCACGGGCACCACCGGCGCCACGGGTGGATCCGCACCGGCGACGGGAGCTTCAAGCACTTCGGGAGCGGCGGCTGCGATGTTAGCGGCGAATTCCGCACTGACGTCCATTCCTTCCAGCCCGATCTCATCCTCTGCGACAAAATCGGCTGCGACAACTTTGTCCACCTTTGCGTCACCGTCAATATCCGCACTGACCGGTGCAACCGCCGGGGCCATCCCCAGCAAGATCCAAGGAGCGTTCTAAATGCCTGATTTTTCTATTCCACTCTCCGGACTCACGGCCGAATCCACAGCCTTGTCGGCCATTGCCAATAACCTATCCAACCAGAACACCACGGGCTACAAAGACACCAGCGTGCTGTTCAGCGACTTGTTTTACCAGAGCCTGGGAACGACCGGGGCGGGCGATCCGATTCAGGTAGGAGCTGGAGTGGAGGTGGGTTCGATGCCCTCGCTGTTCACCCAAGGCAGCATCAGTTCCACGGGAGTGCCCACGGATGTGGCGATTCAAGGCGACGGCTTTTTCGCGGTTCAAGGTTCCAATGGCGTGATCGACTACACGCGGGCGGGGGACTTTTCCACCGACGAGAGCAATTTCCTGGTGATCTCCACCGGGCAACAGGTACTGGGCTACCCGGCGGTGAATGGGGTGGTGAACACCGGGGCGGGCATTGCGCCGCTGCAACTGGGAGCGGGGACGATCAGTCCGCCGACGGCCACGGCCAACGTGGACGTGACGGCGAATTTAAATGCCGCCGCAGGAGTGGGGTCGACGTTCTCCACGCCGGTCACGATTTACGACTCCTTGGGAGCCAGTCATTCGTTGACTTATAACTTCACCAATACGGCGCCGAATACCTGGAGTTACAGTCTCAACATTCCGCCGGGAGATTTGAACCCAGGCGCAGGAGGAGCTCCTCCGACGGGGGTTTTGGCGACGGGCACGCTGACCTTCAACGGAAATGGAGTGCTGATTGGCACCGGGGGAGGAGCGGGGAATCCGGTTTACACGGCAGGAAATACGGGAAACGGAACCGTCTCCGGATTGGGGGTGGACGCAGGGAGCGTTCCGCAGGTAATTACGATGACGGCGACGAGTGCGACGCAGTTTACGGTGACGGGATCGGTGACGGGCGCATTGGGAGCGGCTACGGTGGGAACTCCGTTCACCTCCGGCCAACTGAATTTTACGATTGCGGCGGGCTCGACGGCGTTCGCGGCGGGAGACAAGATTACGGTGACGACGACGCCGCTCACGCTGGTCAACGTCACGGCGATACCGATTACCGGCTTCGCGGACGGCGGCACGAACCAGACCTTCAACTGGAATGTGCTGAGCGGGACCAACCCGCTGATCGCGCAGGTAGCGGCGCCGAGTTCAGCTTCGGCGATCGACCAGGATGGCAGCAGCAGCGGTTCGCTGGTGAACTTCACGATTGGCGGGGATGGCACGATCACGGGATCGTTCAGCAACGGCAAGACGCAGGCCCTGGGACAAATAGCGCTGGCGAATTTTGCCAACGTCAACGGACTGCAGCTGGATGGCACAACCGATTACTCTCCGACGCTGGCTTCGGGTCCAGCGGTAGTTGGAGTTCCGGGAGCGGGCAGTTTGGGAACACTTTCGGGTGGATCGCTGGAGTTGTCGAACGTGGATATTGCGACTGAATTCGCCAATTTGATCGTCGCGCAACGCGGTTTTGAAGCCGACGCCAAAGCGGTGACTACGTTCGATCAGATCACGCAGGACACAATCGCTCTCAAGCAGTAGGAGCCTTGCGGAAGCGTCTAATCCGTTGCCGGTCTCCGGCGGCTCGCAGCCGCCGGAGAGGAATTCTGCGAGCCTAAGAAAGTTCTAATGAGCTTCTCCTAAGCACAATCAATGATGAGGAGAACTTCCGCAAGCGTCAGCGGGCAAAGATTGCCCAGAAGATGGGCGGTTGTTTGATCTATCGGGCTGATTAGCGGGCCGTTGGTTGAGCGCTCGCGTCTCGCCGCACCCCTCCCCTTCGTGCTCCCCCGCGGCAACGCGATTGCTTTTTCCCAAGCCAGTGCCCACAAAAAAAAACTCCGCCAAGGAAGTACCCAGGGGCTGGGGACGATTTTTTTTCTTCGTACTGGCACTTGCGCTGGCCGCGGCAGGCGCCCGGTTCTGGAGCACGCGCAGCGTCGACTCCGTCACGTCGGGAACGAGTACGCCGGTAAAGAGCACGCTGCATTTGGAAACTTTTGTTTTGAACCTGGCAGGTCCCGATCAAAGGTCCTACCTGCGGGTGGGCATCGATCTGGGGTTGGGACGGGAGCTGGGAAAAGGGGAGAATGCGCCGCCCGTCGCCGAGGTGCGGGACACCATCCTGAGTGTGCTGGCGCAATCCCGGGTCGACGATCTGCAGGATGAAAAGGGAAAGACGAAGTTGAAAGCGGACGTGTTGCGCGCGCTGCAGGAGCGAATACCACGGCTGGCGGTCGAGGAAGTGTATTTTACCGAGTTCCTGATTCAGCGATGAGCACCGGCAGGGGGAGAAATGGCAACGGCGGCGCGAACGGCTCCAGCGCAAACTGCGGAAAAGCCGGCGAACGAAGCTGGCGGGGCCGCGGTCCGGGCAGCGGATGCGGACTCACAGCCGGATGCTTTGTGGAAGCCGGTGCTGGGTCTGGGCTGCGAACTCACGGTCGATCTGCCCGTGCCGGACTTCAAGATTGCGGACCTGTTGAAGTTGCACAAAGGTTCGATCGTGAATGCGCACTGGCGCGTGGGGCGGGATGTTCCCCTGTGCTTGAATGCCACGCCGATTGGCTGGATCGAGTTTGAGGTAGTGGGCGGCAATCTAGCGGTGCGGCTCACGGAATTGGTTTGAAGCGGGCGGGGGCGGGGGATCGGTCGGCCGGGACGGTGAGTTTTATGGCGACACGGGCAATGCAGTTTTCCTCGAGCGGGTTGCGGTCGCAGCTGATGGCGTTATGGGATCGCCTGCTGCGGATCAGCCGGCGCGCTCCCAAGCGGCTCAGGCTGTGCGAGAGTTTGCCGCTGGGGGAGCGCCGTTTCGTGGCGGTGGTCGAGTTTGAAAAGACGCGCTTTTTGGTGGGCGGGACCTCGTCGTCTCTGGTGCTGCTGTCGCGCTTGCAGGACTCCGCAGCCCGGACGGACGACGAAGCGGAATCGTGCCCGCCGCGGTTCGGGGTCGAGTGTGAGGAAAAGCCTGGGGAAAATCGGGGGAACGAAAAATGTTGAGCGGCCTTTGACGAACATGTTCACGAACATATTTCCGCGGGTTGCCCCGGTCATCGCCTTCGCGGCGTTCCGTCCCAAGCATGTATCCGGCCTGAACTGGACTGGACTGGGCGGCGCCAGTGGCTCGGTGCCATGGAACATCGTAGTTCTGCTGACTCTGCTGACGCTTTTGCCCGCGCTGCTGGTGGCCCTGACTCCGTTCACCCGGCTGCTGATCGTGTTCCATTTTTTGCGGCAGGCGCTGGGCACGCAGACCGCGCCCAGCAACCAGACGCTGATCGGCCTCGCGCTGGTGTTGACCTACTTCCTGATGCAACCGGTGGGGGCATCGATTTATCAGGCGGCGGTGGTGCCCTTTCAGCAGGGCCGGGTGGACGCGATGGACGCGGTGGAACTCGGGGCGCCGCCGCTGCGCCACTTCATGCTCAAGTACGCCCGGGAAAAAGATCTGGCGCTGTTTCTCGAACTGGCCGGGGCGCCGCGTCCGGCGCGAGCCGAGGACGTGCCCATGCGGGTGGTGGTGCCGGCGTACATCGTCTCCGAGCTGCGTACCGGATTTCAGATTGGGGTGGCGTTGTTTCTGCCTTTTCTGGTGATCGATCTGGTGGTGGCGGCGGTGACCACGTCGATCGGCATGATGCAGCTTCCTCCGGTCATCATTTAGACGCCGCTGAAGATTTTGCTGTTCGTGATGGTGGATGGCTGGAATTTGCTGGTGGGGTCGCTGATGAAGAGCTTTGCCTGAGTGGCAGAGCAGGAACATAAAGACAGAGACGAAAGCAAAATCGGAAAACTTAAACACAGGGGAACACAGGGTGAGTCGTTAATGGGATCGGACCAGATTGTAGCGCTGCTGCGGCACACGATCGAGACGGCTCTGTGGATGGGGGCGCCGCTGCTGATCGCGGCCGTGGTGGTGGGCCTGCTGATCAACGTCGTGCAGGTGCTGACCTCGCTGCAGGATATGACGATCTCGACCGTGCCCCGGCTGGCGGCGGTGGCGACGGCGGTACTGCTGCTGATGCCATGGATGGTCCGCCGCATCGGGATGTTCACGCTGCAGCTGTTTTCCGACTTCCGGCCGTTTGTGCGGTGAGAGGCAGTTGCCAGTGGCTAGTGCGAGTAGGACGAAAGCCGAGCAAAGGTCTTGGGTCTCAGGTCTTAGGCGAGCCTGAGGGCCGGAAGCCTAAGACCTAAGAACAAAGACCTGAAACCGAAGACCGAAGACCTGAAAAATGACGGACGGGGTGCATTTCGAGGAACTGTTGGCGGCTGCGGTGTTCACCGGCGCGCGCGTCTCCGGGCTGATGGTGTTCTGCCCGTTTCTCGGCAGCGATGCCGTGCCCATTCCGGTGAAGGCGGGGCTGACGCTGCTGCTGACCATTCTTCTGCACCCCTTGCAGGGGCCGGCGGGGCTGGCGCTGGGATCGTGGCAATGGGCGCAGGTGGCAGTCGGCGAGGTCGTGGTCGGGCTTCTGCTCGGGCTGGTGGCGAACTTTCTGTTCGAGTCGGCCTTGATGGCGGGGCAGATTTTGGGGGTGCAGATCGGATATTCGCTGGCCAACGTGTTCGATCCCCAGACGCAGGCCGACACGCCGGTGCTTTCGGAGTTTCACCGGCTGGCGGCGCTGCTGATTTTTCTGCAGCTCGATGTGCATCACTGGCAGCTGCGGTCGCTGGTGCGGAGCTTCGCTTACCTGCCGCCGGGCAGCGCTTCGGTGACCCTGGGGGTCGCCACCGGCCTTTTGCATGCGGCCGGAGGGATTTTTTTGGCGGGAGTGCAGATCGCCGCACCCTCGCTGGTGGCCACGCTGATCGCCGATGTGGCGTTGGGCTTTCTCGGCAAAGCGTCGCCCCAGCTGCCGGTGATGTTTATCGGACTGGCGGTGAAAAATCTTTTGGGATTGACCGTGCTGCTGGGGGCGATGGCGTACTGGCCGCGCCTGTTCAACCAGCAGTTCACGCGCCTGATTCATGTTTCCGAACAGCTGCTGCACCTGGCCCGGTAAGCCTTCATGGCGGATGAGAGCAAGACCGAGAAAGCGTCCCCGCGGCGGCGGCAGAAGGCGCGCGAGCAGGGGCAAGTCGCCCGCAGCCGCGATCTGACGGCGGGCCTCGGCGCCATGACCGCCATCGTGTTTTGCGCCTGGCAGATGCCCGCCTTTGCCGGCGAGTGGCGCAGCCTGATGCGCCAGGAGCTGACCATGGCGGCGACCCGCCCCGAGCAGTTCGTCCCGGTGTGGCGCAATGGCCTGGGAGTATTTCGCGGCGTCGCGTTGGCCGCCGGCATGAGCTGGCTGGTGGCTACGTTTGGCGGCCTGGCCCAGGGTGGAGTGGTGTTTGCGCCTTCGGCGCTGGCTCCCAACTGGAAGCGTCTGGATCCGGCAAGTCACGTCGAGCAGCTGTTTTCGCTCGCCGCCCTCAGCCGCCTGCTCAAGTCTCTGTTGCCGACGACCGTGGTCATCTATTTCGCCGTCGGAGTGCTGGTGCGGGATTGGAGATTTTTCCCCGCCCTGCTGCGCGCCAGCCACACCACTCTGGCGGCCTTCGCCACCGGACGGATGTTTGAAGTGGCCTGGAAAGGCTCGCTGGTGCTGCTGATTTGGGCCGGAGCGGATTATTTTCTGGAGCGCCAGCGCCACGAGAACGACATGAAGATGAGCAAGCAGGAACAGAAAGACGAGTTCAAGGAGACCGAGGGGCATCCTGCCATCAAGCAGCGCATCCGGCGGCTGCAGCGCCAGAGCCGCCGGCGGCGCATGCTCAAGGACGTGGAGCGGGCGGCGGTGGTGATCACCAATCCCACGGAATACGCCATCGCGCTCGAATACCGCGTGGACATGGACGCCCCCGTGGTGATGGCCAAAGGCCGCAACCTGATCGCGGCCCAGATCAAGGAAATTGCCCGCTGGCAGGGGATTCCGCTGGTCGAGAACGTTCCCTTGGCCCACGCGCTGTACCGCGCGGTCGAGGTCGGACAATCGATTCCAGCCCAGCTTTACACCGTGGTTGCGGAAATTCTGGCGGCCATCTGGCGGGCGCAAACCCGGGCTAACCAAAATCAGGTTCACCGAAATCAGCCGACACAAAATCAGGCCACGCAAAATCCGGCCGCGCCCACCCAAAACTCCAGCGGCCGCGCGGCGGAGAGGACATAAGCCATGGCCGCAACCACTACGACCGTGACGGCTCCGTCCTCGCGAAAAAAGAACGCCGCTTCGGAATGGGTGATGCCGATTGCGGCCGTGGGTTTGATCTTCGTGATGCTGGTGCCGCTGCCGAGCTTCCTGCTCGATCTGCTGCTGGCGGTGAGCATGACCATCAGCGTGCTGGTGCTGCTCTCGGCCATACAAATTCTGCGACCTTCGCAGTTCTCCGTGTTCCCCAGCCTGCTCTTGTTGCTGACCTTGTTTCGGCTCTCGCTGAACCTGGCTTCCAGCCGCAGGATTCTGTTGCACGGCAATGAGGGAGCATCGGCGGCAGGCCACGTCATCGAGGCCTTTGGCCAGTTCGTGGTCGGGGGCAACTACGTGGTGGGATTCGTGCTGTTCATGGCCCTGATCGCCATCCAGTATCTGGTGGTAGCGCACGGGGCGGTGCGCACGGCGGAAGTCACCGCGCGCTTCACCCTCGATGCCATGCCCGGCAAGCAGATGGCGATCGACGCGGACTTGAATGCCGGCCTGATCAATGAGGGCCAGGCGCGGGCCCGCCGCGAACAGATTGCCCGCGACGCCGAATTCTACGGCGCCATGGACGGCGCCGCCCGCTTCAATCAGCGCGACGCCATCGCCACCATCCTTATTACGGCCATCAATATTATTGCCGGATTTCTCATCGGAGTCTTTCAGCTCGACATTCCCTTTCGCGAGGCTTTGAAGACCTACACGGTGCTGACTGTGGGCGATGGCCTGGTGACGATGATTCCTTCGCTGCTGGTATCGATGGCGGGGGGCATTGTGGTCACCCGCGCCTCCTCCGATGCCACTCTCTCCGTCGACGTGGGGCGGCAGGTGCTGTCGCGGCGCCGGCCCTTAATCATTGCCGCGGGCGTGATGCTGGCCCTGGCTGCGATCCCGGGATTGCCCAAGTTTTCTTTTTTTCTACTGGCTGCGGGGACGGGATTCCTGGCCTGGCGCGCCCCCAAATCCGGCGAGGAGCCGTTGGCGGCGGCAGCCGCAGCGGCAGTTGCCGCCGGGGACAAGAAGCCGGGCAAGGATTCGGTGGAAGATCTGCTGAAGCTCGACGAACTCAGTCTCGAAGTGGGCTACGGGCTGGTGGCGCTGGTCGATCAAAATCAGGGCGGCCAGCTTCTGGCCCGGGTGAAAGCCCTGCGGCAAAACCTGGCGCAACAGCTGGGCTTCATCGTCCCGCCGATTCACATCACCGACAACGTCCGGCTGAAGCCGAAGGAATATACCATCGCACTGCGCGGGGAGGAGGTGGCGCGCTGGGAACTTCACCAGGACAATCTGCTGGCCATCAGTTCGGAAGGCTCGCCGCGCCCGCTGGCGGGGGTCGCGACCAAGGAGCCGGCCTTCGGCGCGGCCGCGGTGTGGATTCCGGCGGCGTTGCAGAATCAGGCGCTGGCGTCGGGCTACGCGGTGGTGGATCAGACCTCGGTTCTGGCCACTCACCTCGCAGAGGTAGTGAAGCAGCACGCCCACGAACTGCTTACCCGGCAGGAAACCAAACGCCTGCTCGACCGCCTGGCCGAGAGCCATCCCAAACTGGTGGAGGAGCTGGTTCCCAAAGATCTCAGCCTGGGCGAAGTGCAGAAGACTTTGCAGCAGCTGTTGCGGGAGCAGGTTTCGGTCCGCGACCTTTCGACGATTCTCGAGACCCTGCTGGATATCGCGCCGACCAATAAGAATGCGGTGCTGCTGGTCGAGTCGGCTCGCCAGGCGCTGGCCCGCGCCCTGGTGCGGCCACTGCTTTCAGAGAGCGGGGGGCTGCGCGTGGTCACGCTCGATCGCGCCCTGGAGGAGGAACTGAGCCGCGCCTTCGGCGCGCAAGTGCCGGCGGGCGCGACCAGCCTGCAGCCGCCGTTTGCCCGCCGCATTCTCGATGGCCTGCGCAAGCTTGCCGGAGAGCAGGTGGCGGTGGCCAGTCCGGTGCTGCTCTGTGCGACTCCGGCGCGCTATCACCTGAAGCGGCTGCTCGAACCCTTTCTGCCAAAAGTGGTGGTGCTCTCGCCGCTCGAAGTTCCACCGGTGATCGAGGTGCAGTCGCTCGGAGTCTTGCGGTGACTGGGACACAGAAAAATCGAAGCCCGAACGGGGAAGCGAAAAAAGGAGTTATGACCAAGAAGACAGCCGAAGCCTATACCGCGTGGCAGGACAGAGACAGAAATAGAGATAGTGACAGTGATAGAGACGATAAAGATAAAGAGGAGCGCGACCGCATCCTGCTCGAACAGCTGCCCCAGGTGCGCTATCTGGCGCGGCGGATTCACGAACGCCTGCCCCGGCAGGTGCCGCTCGAAGATCTGGTGCACGCGGGCGTGATTGGCCTGATCGATGCGCTCAACAAGTTCGACCGCTCCAAACACGTGCAATTCGGCTCCTATGCCAAGTTCCGCATACGGGGGGCGATACTCGACAGCCTGCGCGAGATGGATTGGGGACCGCGGGAGTTGCGGCGCAAAGCCCGGGGAATCGAAGAGGCGCAGCGCAAGCTCAGCATGGAACTCAGCCGCGCCCCCACCGAGGTCGAGATTGCCGCCGAGTTGAAACTCGATTTGCGGGACTTTCAGCAGCTGCTCACCGAGTTGGACGGCCTCGAAGTGGGCAGTCTTCATCTGGAGTCTCCGTGGGACGGCAGAGATGAGGACCTCTGCGATTATCTACCCAGCGCCCCGGAAGACACGCCGTTTTTCCGCTGCATGCGCTCCGAGATGAAGCAAATGCTGGCCCGGGTGATCGCCGAGTTGCCGGAAAAAGAGCAGCAGGTGCTGGCTCTTTATTACTTTGAAGAACTCACGATGAAGGAAGTGGGAGCGGTGCTTGGCATTGGAGAGTCCAGGGTCTCGCAGATCCATTCTTTGGCAGTGGTGCGTTTGCGGGCGCGGCTGGAGGAAGTGATGAGTCCGTCGAAGCCCAGCCGCCGGGCGGCACCGGCGGGCGGGCAGTAAACGAACAGAGAAAGAAAAAGAAAAAGAAAGAGAAAAAAGCAGGCGAGGGGCGCGGCATGCAGAACGAACTGAACCAAGAGGAAATCGATGCCATGGTACGGGCCGCCCGCACGGGCGGAGGGGCCGATTCCGGCCACAAAGAACCGAACATCGAACCCTGGGACGTGCACCGGGCGGGGCAGATCGGGCGCGAGCAACTGGCGGCCATCACCCAGCTGCATGAAAGCTTTGCCCGCAGCCTGACGCTGGCGCTGGGGACGTATCTGCGGGTGGTGTTTGCCGCCGCCCTGGTATCGGCCGAGCATCTCACCTACCGCGAGTTTACCGAGCGCATCCCGGAAACCACTTATCTGGCCGCCTGCAAACTGGATCCCATGGGCGTCCGCGGCGCCCTGCAACTGGATCTGAAAGTGGCTTTCCCCATCATCGATCTGCTGCTCGGCGGCGAAGGCAAGGGCATCGCCGAACCCCGCGACATCACCGAGATTGAAGATCAGATTGTGGAGAGCGTGGCCCGCATCGTGTGCCGCGAACTGGGTGCGGCGTGGCACGCGATCGAGCTTCAGGTGAGCTTCGAGGAGCGCATCGAGCTGGCGCTAGCGCAGCGCCTGATGCTGCCCAACGAAAAGATACTTTCGCTGAGTTTCGAAGTCAGCCTGCTCGAGGTGCGCGGCGGTTTGAATCTGGCCGTGCCGGTCTCGCTCTCGCACGCTCTGCTGCGCAAAATCTCCAAGGCATGGATGGACAGCCGCCCGCGCGGGCCGGCCGAGTGGCGGGAACGGCTGCAGCGCCGGCTCTTGCAATGTCCGTTTCCGGTGGAGTTGGGGGTCAACGGCCTCAGCGCCGCGGTGAGCGAACTGGCCGGGATGGCTCCGGGAACCTTGCTGCCGCTGCGGCGCAGCGCCGCCGAGGCGGCTTCCCTGATTGTGGCCGGAGTTGAGATGTTCGGCGCCGCTCCAGCCCGGGCAGGAAACACGCGTGCGGCCTCGGTGCTGGAGCGCACGCTACAAACGGAAGTCATGCCCGGGGGAAAGGAGACTCGCAAGCGATGACCGACCCGACTGCGGCTGCTCCCGAAAGCAAGTCGCCTGAATCTGTCCAAATCTCTACCTATGTCCAGATCTGGGTGGACAGCTTTTCGCAGGTCATCGCGCAGATCACGGGCGCCCCGGTTCCCTGCCAAATCCTCGGGGAAGCGCCCGCGGACCTTAAGCCGGCAGCCGAAGGCGAAGCCGCAGATAAAGATAAAGCGGAAAATAAAGACGATAAAGATAGAGATGATAAAGAAAAAAGCGAAGATGATCTGTGGGTAGTCGTCACCTTGGCAGGAGTCCTGCGGGGAGAGATGAGCGTTCGCCTGTCCCCGGCCAGCATCCTGCGCCTGGGGCAGGCCTTCATGAGCGAGCCGCCGGCGCCCGACTCGCCGCTCACGCCCGACCACCGGGAGTCGGTGATCGAACTTCTGCGCCAGGTTTCGGGCATCGTGGCGAGCGGCGCCAAAGCGCGCTGGGGTGAAATTCAGCTCAGTCTCGAAGGGATGGCGGCGGCACCCTCGTGGGCGCCAGCGGAGAGCTTCTGGCTGCAGGCCGGAGCGGAGACGCCGCCCGGCATGCTGCTGGAATTCGGCTTGAGCGCGGCGCTGGTGGCGGAGCGGCGGGCGGGAAAAACCGAGGCGGCGAAAATCGAAACGGCGAAAGCCGCCATGGACTCTTCCCCGGAGATTGCGCCCGCCAGCACCGGGCCGGCGGCGGGCGCGCTCGATCTGCTGATGGACGTGCAACTCGCCGCGAGCATGCGATTCGGGTCGAGGCGATTGCTGCTGCGCGAAGTGCTCGATCTGAGTCCGGGCGCGGTGGTCGAACTGGATCGCCGGGTGCAGGAACCGGTCGATCTTCTGCTCGATGGCAGACTGATCGCGCGTGGGGAAGTGGTGGTGATCGACGGCAACTACGGTCTGCGGGTCAGCGAAGTTTCTCCGCAGGCGCCGGCGCCCGGGCGGCACGATGGATAAGGCGGGCAGGAGCGGGAAGCCGTGGAGGGTGGCTTGGCGCGACTTTCGGCAAAAGCCCACGGTAAAGTGCGGGTGCTGCGGGCGCATCCAGTCGCGCGGAGTGTGGTGGCCCCTGCGCCGCCGGCCGCGCGGTGTGCGTATGCGGGGATCGTGGTATTGCCGGGCGGATTGTCTGCAGCGGGCGCTCTCGGAGCTGCTGGGGCGCGAGCCACCGGGATCGGGCCGGGAGGCGGCGGTGTCGCACCGGGTTCCGCTGGGATTGCTGTTACTTTCGCGGCAGCAACTGACCGCGGCGCAGCTCCGAACCGCACTGGAGCGGCAGCGCGCGTCCGGCGAAGGCAGAATTGGGGACTGGCTGCGGCAGCTGGGTTTTGCCAGCGAGCTGCAAATCACGGCAGCGGTGGCGCGGCAGTGGGCGTGTCCCGTGCTGAAAACCAGCCCGGCAGCCTTTGCCGCGGGCCGCTTCGTTCCGCTTCCCAATTTTCTGCTGGAGTCTTTTCAGATGATCCCGGTGGGCTTTGCCGAGGCCACGCGAACCCTTCTCATTGCCTTCAGCGAGAGTATTGACCACACGGTGCTTTATGCGGTCGAGCAGATGCTGGGATATCGCACGGAGGCGTGTTTTGTGTGCCCCAGCATTTTGCAAAAAGGTTTGCAGGCGCTAGGGCAACGTTATGCGGCAAAAGATGTCGTCTTTGACCGGCTGGAAAATGCCGGCGAATGTGCCCGCATCATCGGCAGCTACGCTACTAAAGTATCAGCCGAGGAAGTCCGCCTGGCAGCCTGAGGCAAACACATCTGGATCCGCCTGGAAGGGCGGCAGCGTGAAACCGTGAACCTGGTGCTGCGCGCTCCGGGCGCCGCCTCGAGCCCTGCGGCGCCCCCGCTTTGGCATCTGCCGGCGGCTGCGGTTTAAAGTCCTGCCAGGATGTGCCGATAACCTTTAAGGCGCGCGCCCTTGCCCTTGGCCGAAGCGTAGGGCAGGCCGCGACAAGATCAGAGGAGACCATGAACAAGGTGCAGGTTCTCATCGTGGACGATTCCTCGGTGATGCGAAAAATCGTGGAGCGGTCCTTGCGGCAGGCAGGCATCGAGATCGAGAAGGTCTACGAAGCGGGCAACGGCGCGGAGGCTCTGGTCGTAATGAAAGACGCCAAGGTGGACATCATTCTTTGCGACATCAACATGCCGGTCATGGATGGCCTGGAGTTCGTGAAGCAATTGGCGGGAGTCGAGAATGCCAAAGGAGTTCCGGTGGTGATGATTACCACCGAAGGCAGCGAGGGCCATGTGGTGCGGGCGTTATCGGCCGGAGCCAAAGGATATCTGCGCAAGCCGTTCACCGCCGATCAGGTGAAGGAGCACATTCTGCCGGTATTAGCGGGGAAATCGTGAGTTTGAACGCATCCAATTCGAGTGCAATCGAAAACCATCAGAGCTGGCATCCGGTGCTGGAATTGTCCGCCCAAGAGGTGTTTGAAACCATGCTGGGGAGCCACTTGGAGGCCGTGTCCGAACCCCCTCCCGAGGAGGTTTTGGATGTCACCGCCATGGTGGGACTGGCGGGCTTGCTGTGCGGAGTCCTGACCATCCGGTGTTCTTCGCGGGCGGGAGCGCGGATGGCGTCGAAGATGCTTGGCATTGACGCGGAGAAAGCGGCAGCCGAGATATGGGACGCGATGGGCGAAATTTGCAATATGGTCGCGGGAAATTTCAAGAATAAAATTTCCGGCCTGGGCGATGGCTGCATGCTCTCGGTCCCCACCGTGATTACAGGCGGAGATTATAGCTGTCATTCCATGGGGAACGCGACCTCTCTGCAAGTCAATTTCTTGTTTGAGGAAGAGCGGATCATCGTGGGCATCGAGATCCACAGTTAGAGTCTCTTGGGCGCGAATGTGCGTGGGATGGGAAGGTTTTGCCGGGCGATTTCAAACTCCGGGCAAAACATCCTCTGCCGCTACTTGAAGCTAAGAATTTTCTTCCCTTTCTCCGCCCATCATCCCTTCTTTCTAAACACTTAGGCTGAGACCCAACAATTTCACCCTCATCGGTGATGGAACGCTGCGTGCTCCTCTCACCCCGGAGCAACCACCATGGACAGCGGTTACTACGCAGCTAGCGCCGGACTCGCGGCGCAAACCCAGGCTCTCGAATTAGTCGCTCATAATCTGGCCAACCTGGCGACTACCGGTTACCGGGGAGAGCAGACCACGTTTCGTTCTCTGCTGGTGGGAAACGGAGCGGTTCAGACGAATGCATTGAATGCAGCAGTCAATGACTTCGGGGTGCTGAGTGGCAGCCGGCTGGATCTGACCGCGGGCAGCCTCATCCCTACCGGAAACCCCCTCGATGTCGCAGTCTCGGGCAGCGGTTTTTTTACGGTGCAATCCGCGCAAGGCGCGCTCTACACCCGCGATGGCAGCTTCCACCTTACGCCCACCGGACAATTAGTGACCAGCCAGGGAAACGCGGTGCTCGGCGAGCAGGGAACAATCATTTTGCCCGCCGGCAATCTCGCCATCAGTTCCGATGGAACGATATCGGTGGATGGAGCGTTGGTCGACAAGCTGCGTTTGGCGGAATTCTCGCCGCAGACGGATTTGACCGCGGTGGGAAATGCGACTTACATCGCACCGGCGGGCTCCGCACTGGTCGCCGCCGACACCTCGGTGAGCCAGGGGATGCTCGAAGGTTCAAACGTCAGTCCGACCGAAGGCGTGGTGCAGCTGATCACGGTGCAGCGAACACGGAAATGCTGGCGCGCGCACTGAGTGCGCTCGACGGCCAGCTTAATCAGATTGCGGTGCAGGATCTGCCGAAAGTCTGAGCCGGCCGAGATAGAAACTGCGGGCTCGGAAGCCAAGGAGAGCAGAGATGATTCGCGCGCTTTACACCGCCGCCAGCGGAATGACTGCTCAGGAACTCAACCTCGACAATATCGCCAACAACCTGTCGAACTCCAGTACGGCGGGCTTTCGCAGCCGGCGGCTGCAGTTCGAAGACCTGATCTATCAGAACCTGATCATGCCGGGAGCGGCGGCGACACAGCAGACCACGGTGGTGGCCGGACTGCAGGTGGGTTTGGGCACGCGCT
>Ga0182024_10015109_pt1 | contig 14836 bp, 7 predicted proteins | sample P32metaG_FD_120480 | JGI IMG/M metagenome (GOLD analysis project Ga0182024, IMG submission 120480) | Permafrost microbial communities from Stordalen Mire, Sweden - P3-2 metaG (Illumina Assembly) | ecosystem: Environmental > Terrestrial > Soil > Wetlands > Permafrost | place: Sweden: Stordalen... | reverse complement strand
ATTTGCTTTGAGCGCGACTTCCCTTTCAATGGATGAAAGCACTTGTCCCATCGTATCACGATAGGCCTCATATTCAGGCGGATTGAAGTTCCCAGTCCTTTCTTGAAACTTAAAGTCCAGGGTCAACAGGTTCGGTTCAACTTTAGCTCGTTCTTGTCCGGTCCCAAAACGCGGGTCGAGATTCGGATTCAGGCTATCCAGGCGCTCAGCGTGGAATCCAGAAGGAATCTCGATCGAAGTCTTTGTTTCAATGAACCACGGAAGGGTGATTTCAAACGGAGTCAGCCGGTTTTCCACCGGCGCGGCTTGAAAATAAACGCGGGAAAAGCCTGCTCGCACCGACCCTCTCAACTCATCATTCGAGCGTCGAAATTGCTGTTTTAGCAAATAATGAAAGGTGACCCGCAACGGCTTGCCTGGATCGTTCAAACCTTCAATTTTGAGGTCGGTGAGATCCGCCTCGGTCATTCCCATCTGGGTCTGCAAGGAGGTGCGACGGGAGGCCTCGGGAATCTGCATCAGATAATTGCGCATCCAGGACGCGCCGACGCCAGCGAGAGTCAACGTTTCAGCCACCGAAAGATCGGTTGAGCCGACGATTCGAAGTCGCTGGTCATCCAAAATGCTTGACGCGTTCGTCGCATAGCTTGGCATGGAAACGAAGCGAGGGTTCGCGGCATCAAGAACCAGCGCCTGCTGCCCGGCCAGCAAGTCAGGAATGGCGTGGGCCACGTCAGCGCCTTTGCTGGTGCAATCCAGGAAATAGCTTCCTTCCCGGCCTGGAACGTAAACGATCATGTGATCAAATTGATCCAGTGAAGGCATATCCGTCTGAATCGGACCTCGGTGGCTGACAAGGGCAAGTCGAGCCGGCACTCCGACAGAACCCAGCATTTGTTGCAATAGAACAGCGTGGTCTTTGCAGTCCCCGTACCTATTCTTGATGATTAAATCGGGTCTGTTCGGGATGCGGGCGCGCCGGCCAAATTCGATTGCTTTGTAAGTCAGATTTGTCTGCACATAACTAGCCAGAGCTCCGATTTTCGCATCGTCGCCGTCCAACCCGGCCACTAATTTCTGGGATTCGTTTTGCAATTCAGAAGACAACTCCAGGCGATCGTTGATACTGGCGAGGTAGTTGGTCACGAGGGCAGGCCATTGCGCGGCAGCGTCCCAAATCCAAAGCGTTGGCAGAAATTTCACGGCTGACGGCTGTAAGGGTTCCCAAAGCGAAACGATGGGATCAGATACACGCCAACCGAGGCCCTCTGGCAGTTTCTGCGGTTCCATAACCGGGGAAGATCGATACTTCAACCCTTGACCGTCCCCTGCCAAAAAGAAAATGCTTTCTCGCACTGGGAAGGCGGCGGAAAAGATATGGGTGCAAAAAGAAAATTCGTCGATCATGCCCGACTGGCGCCGCGTGGTTGTGATCGCAAGCTGACAGCCCGGCTGCAAGCCAGGCACCGGGATGTTCAGAATTTTCTTCTGACTCGCCGCGTTGGCGGTGCGATCGTCCAAAACGTAGTAGTTCGTCGGATTGCAGTAAGAAATCGTATTCCCGTCGGCGTCCATGACGCGAAGTTCGTTGACATAAATCTGTTCACTAAGAGGATCGAACGCGAGTTGGATCGTGCTGAACGACGATACTCCTGAAGCATCCAGAATTTTTGCAAACATATACTCCGTGGTTAGGCGTTCCTTGGCCGGCGAATAGCTCATGGCGACAATCTGTCGAACGTAGTAGGCGCCGGATTTTCGAGCGTAATCCGTGGAGGCTGGCTTTGTCGGTGTGTTGGTCAGGACCGCCGGAAAGGAAACCGGCGCAATCGGGTCCATCGTCGCCGTATTGTCTCCCTCGCCGAGCAGACCGTTGACATAGTCGAGATAAGAACGGATATCTCTATTGGCCGGGGCCAATCTCGCGGCGTCGCCGAATGAAATCTTGGCCTCGCGATACCACTTCAGGGCCAGTTCGCATCGCCCTTTCAGCCAACTGGCCGTGGCAGATTCCGTGTTGTTCTTTGCCAGGTCTCGGCTTACTTCCAGCGCTTCGGTGTATTGGCCTGCCGCAAGCAAACCCTCGGCGTACTCGGTGGCGACTTGCACATTGAACGGAGCCTTGTCATGCAGCGTCTTCATCCGGCTGACGGCGGTTGGATAATCTTTTTTCAAACGATAAGCGCGGCCTTCCAACATCTGCGCCGTAACAGACTCTCCGTTGGTGAGGTAATTTTGCACGGCCGATAATGCGCCCTCGAATTGTTTCCGCTCCACAAGCAACTCGAAATATTCTGCCAACGCAGAATCATCCCGATAGCCACCGGCAAAGACGGCGGCGAAGTTGCTGATGGATTGGTCAACGAGGGATGCCTGGGCTTGAAATGAGGCCTCCGAGGCCCTGATCACGGGCTGGGCGAGCAATGATGGTGGCTGCCCATCCAAAAACGCCAAAGCTTCCTGCGGACGATCCAGGCGCTTCCAAGCGAAAAGTGCGTTCGCCACATACACCGAATCGTCGCGATTCGCGCGCGCGGCGGACTTGAATAGAGGAAGCGATCTCTCATAATCGTTTTGCTTGGTGTAAAACAATCCCACCTGATTTAATATATAAGACTGCGCTTTCCGTTCCCCAAAGTCTGACTGGCCACCGCTCACGGGTATGGGCAAAAAAAACGAAGACCCTTCGAATCGCACCCGTCCCAGGGCGTCATTCAATAACGCCTCGGCTGGCGGGCCATGCCGCTCGGTCCATGCATCGACCAGAAACGCCTCGTCATCACCCAGCCATACTTGAATCCGATAATAAAACGTCTTGCCTTGAACTTCGCGCGAATAGTCGAATTGTTTCCCCAGTAGATTGCCATCCGTTAATTTTTTGGGATTGGTTAGGTTCTCATTTGGGTAGGTAATGCCGACCATCGTTAGGAAAGCGGGCGCCAAAACATCCAACTCGGGCCTGTTGCCATCCAGGCCGATGGGCGCCACCACCAAACAGCTATCCCCCTGCGACGCGCCGAACTCAGCTTGCGGAAAGCTGGTTTCCAGCGACGGAAATGCGCGCCAGGGCGAATTCGTCAAGAGCACCTTGTAATGATGCGTGGCCGAGTGGAAATTTGAGGTAAATGCGCCCGGCATCGCTGCGATGCGATTTGGGTCAATGAGCGTAAAACGGAAGAGCATGTCTCCCAGCTCTCGCGCCACGCTCGCCGTGTCTTCGGTGCGACAATAGCCGACCAATTGATATGTATAGCCGTTTGTCGCGCAATACCATTGCCGGTAATGCAGTTGATAGTCCCCCAAGGTCGTTTCGCTTTCCACCATCAGACCATCGAGTCCATTCACACGCAGTGGAGTCTCGCTTGCCAGGCGGTACGAAGTTGCGGCTGCTCGGAGGCTCGCTTTGCCCGTTTCCGCGAGTTGGTCCGAGGTGAAATTCACGTTGCCCACTTTCTCTGCCGCGATGAAAAAATACTCCTCCGGAAATCGCCGCATGAATGAGAGCTTTACTGACTTTTGCAATTTGGAGCCATCATACGAAACCCACGGGCGATCCGGCGCGCGAAACTGGAAGTTCAAGTCCTCGAACGCAACCATATGACCCGGGCCCGACGCGGCTGCAACTGGGCCAAGATTATTGGCTAGATGCCGGCCTTTTATGAATCCCTGCAAAGCTATCACAGTGAATAAGCCTGCAAATGCCAAGGCGCAGATTGCTTGAACGCGTCCCTGCGTATAAAAATCATTCTTCCTGGAGTACTCCACGAGTCCCGCTACCGCCAATCCCATCGCCGCGCAGACCAACCCGAACATCACAATACCGATCGCGCCTTGCACGGCGAGCATTCCCGCCGTCGGCCCAATGTGCTGCATCAACGTCCCCGAGACGCCTGCCTCGCACAGCGCCAGCAGCAGGAGCATGAGCGAGAACACGCACTTCCTATTCGTCGTTGGCCGCGACGAAATGGACCAACATTTCAACGCGCCAGCCAACAACAAACAATAAACAAAAAGCGCGCCGAGGACCTGGCCCGTCTCCTGTCCGGGATGGGAGGCCGCGTTATTCAATATTGGATAGCCTTTAAGTTCACGTGATTCGGGCAGCGGCGTTCGCTGTTGCGGTAAATATCGGCAAATTACTGTTCAAATTAATGCTGCCCGGCGACGACCGCTTGCAGCAAGGTATTTCGACGCGCCCTGCCCTCGACCGACATAGGCTCGACCCGAAAACGCTTTCAAGGAGCAATTATGGCCCTTTGCGAAGTTGAAGAAAGCGGCAGGTGTTGGTGGCGGGGTCGAGCGTCAAGACCGAATTTTATCCACTCGCTTGCAGTAGCCTGTGACTGAGCCGAAATCGAGCCAAAGCCCAAAAATCCGCGCTCTGAACGGCCACATCATTTCTTAAAACGCTCCCGACGCCATGAACGCGGCGATCCATGCAAATTGAAGTTGACAGCACAAAAAGGAAGCATAAAAAAATTGAGACGATCATCAAACTGTTCAACCTGGAAAAAGTGGAGGATGCGCTGGATCCGACGCGTCTTAATGCAGCACATGCCCGTCCACGGTGCATTTGGGAATCTCTGAGACGGCCCCGATCGTATAAGAACCACCTGAGGGGCACTCAGGAAGCTGTCCGGTCGCGCCGCGTCCGAGATAGGGTTGGATGTCCGTCCACTCCGGCGTTGCCGAAGCAGTCTTGGAGTATTCCAAGGCCCACTGCTGCTTGGCGGCATCTATCAGGCGCAGATTGTTGACGCAGGCGTTCCGCTCATGGGTTGCTTTTTCCTCGTCTGAAAGCGAATCGTCAGTGGCTCCCGCGGTTCCTGTCTGAACCGACGCAGCGGCCAATTGACTGTCGTCCGGTCCCAATCCAAATGGGTCATTGGCGTCCGTGGCTGGTTTCAATCCAGTGGCATTGTGGTGATCCAGACGGAGGGCATAGCCACTTTTCGCCGGCGGATAAGCTCCTGCGGCCAGAGTTTCCGCCGTCGTGAACGGTCCCGAGTATGCAACCATTTGCAGACCGAGTTCATTCAAAAGGAGGGCCGCGACCTTTTCGGTTTTCTGATACTCCCCAACGCTTCGCGGCGGAGTCATAGCAATATCATACGTCCCGGTCAATCCGGTTTGATCGGTCACCGGCGCGGCAAGGACGCCTGCCATAAACTGGGCGAATTCCGCCATTGTGATGCCGCGAAACACTCGTTTACCACCTCTGAATCCAGAAGCGTTTGCCACGTTCATCCCGTTTATCAAGACGGTGTTTTTTTCCGCTGCCAGGCCCATTTCGTTGGTCTTCTCGCGCAACATCCCTACTTCATTCCGTAGCCGCGCCAATTCCCGAATTTGACTTTGTGATGGCGCCGCACCGGGGCTAATCGCCGACAGTGTATTTGACAGTTGTTCATTTTCCGCTTGCAGCGCCGCCAACTGATCCACCTTCTGTCGCAACTCTGCATTCTCGACTCGCGCTTTCTTCAGCCATCCCTGTTGCACCACCACGGGCGTCGCGATGAGGGCCACCAAAACGGCCCCGGCCACGGCGATTTTTAGTTTTGTCATGGCCATAAATTTCACGACGCCTACGGCCGCTCCGCCCATGCCGGCTGCGGCCAGCGCATTTCCTGCCAGCATCGCGGCCATGCCAAGTGGCGCCGCGCTCACCGCTTCCGCCGCCAGCGCCGCTCCCAACAGGGCCGCTGAACAAGTCACCCCGCGGTTCTTCAAAAGCGAATGCAGCTTCTCCAACGCCCGGTTGACTCTCATGCGCGCCGCGTCTTCGCTGCTGCCCGTGATCTCGCCCACGGCGCGGAAATCTTTCTGCTCGAAAAAGCGCAGCACAATGGCGGCGCGCTCGGCGGAGTTCAATTGGTTGATCGCTTCATCGAGGATGGGCGCCACCAGCGCCAGATTGGCGGGCGCATTGTCTGGAGTGTTCATGATGACTGCCTGCCTTTCGCGATGCAACCGGCGACGTTGGCCACGAAGGATTGTTGACGCAACGAAGCAAGTATGCCGATGCAGCCATCCCCCGAGCGTGACTTCTTGCGACAATCCTTGCGCCTTGCGCGCGAGATCGACAAACACCGTTTGCGCGACATCCTGCGCCAGATGAGAATCGCCCTCCACCAACCGCAACGCGGTCGAATAGACCAAGTCCGTGTAACGGGCGACCACTTCCCGGAACGCCGTTTCCGAGCCGTGTGTAACATAATCCGCCAGCAACTTCCGGGTATCGCTCATCTTTCTTCACTACTAAAGCGCCGCCCGACGCCAAGACCGAACAAAAATTTCTCTTTCCCTTGCGGCATCGTAGCCGTGTAATGAGCCAACCGGTCTTTGTGGTTGCTGTTGTATGTCCGAAAATCTCAATCGTCTGGGGGGGGAGAAGTCGCCGTATCTATTGCAGCACAAGCATAATCCGGTGGATTGGTATGCGTGGGGCGACGAGGCGTTCACCAAGGCGCGACAGGAAAACAAGCCAATTTTCCTGAGCATTGGTTATTCGACGTGCCATTGGTGCCATGTGATGGAACGGGAGTCGTTCGAGGACGCGAAAATGGCGGCGTTTTTGAAGGCGCATTTTGTCAGCATCAAGGTGGATCGCGAAGAGCGGCCGGACGTGGACAAAATATATATGACGGCGGTGCAATCGCTGACCGGGCAAGGCGGGTGGCCGTTGAGCTGCTTTTTGACGCCGGAACTGAAGCCATTTTATGGCGGGACGTATTTTCCGCCCGAAAATCGCCACGGACGCCCGAGCTTCCTGCAAGTCTTGCAGCAGATTGTGAACTTGTGGCGGACGCGGCGCGACCACTTGCTGACCACGGCGGAGGAGTTCCACGAGAAGCTGGGCGAATTTTTGTCGCAACCGGCGAGCGGACAAATTCTATCACCTCGAATCATCGCCCATGCCGCGACGGTGTTTAAGAGTGAATATGACGGGGTGAACGGCGGGTTTGGCAATGCGCCAAAGTTTCCCCGGCCTTCACAACCGGCATTTCTCTTGCGATACGCGGTGGCAGCGGGCGATGACGAGGCGAAGGAAATGGTGTTGCACACCTGTGATCGCATGGCGGCCGGCGGGATCAATGACCAACTCGGCGGCGGTTTCGCGCGTTACGCGGTGGATGCGCAGTGGCTCGTGCCGCATTTCGAGAAGATGCTTTATGACAATGCGCAGTTGGTAAATCTTTATCTTGACGCCTACCTGGTCAGCGGCGAGCGGCGCCATGCGGAAGTGGCGCGAGCCATTATTGATTATGTGCGGCGGGACATGACGCATCCGGAAGGCGGGTTTTACTCGGCGGAGGACGCGGACAGCGAAGGCAAGGAAGGGAAATTCTATTGCTGGACGAAAGAAGAGCTTGGGCAATTGTTGTCAAAAGAAGAGTTGGCGGTGGCGATTCGATATTTTGGCGTGACGGAGGCGGGAAATTTTGTGGACCACAGTGATCCGGCGCCGTTGCCGAAACAGAATGTTTTGAGCGTGGCAGACCCGGAAATTTCTGACGAGGAACAACGACTTCTGGAGGCGGCCAAGAGCAAAATGCTGGAGGCGCGCAGCCGGCGGGTGCGTCCGCATCTCGATGACAAGATATTGGCGTCGTGGAACGGCATGATGCTGGGCGCATTGGCGCGGGCTTATGCGGTTCTGGGCGATGAATCTTATCGTGCGACGGCGGAAAAGAATCTGGCCTTTCTCCAGAAAAAATTGTGGGACGAAACGACGGGCACATTGTTCCATCGCTGGCGGGATGGCGAACGCGATTCTGTCCAATTATTGACTGGTTATGCCAATTTGCTGGCGGGAACGATTGATCTCTACGAAGCGACGCTGGAGCCGGCGCATTTGGAGTTTGCGCTCAAACTGGCGGGGTCGATGGAGACGCGATTTTATGACGCGGAGAATGGCGGCTTTTTCAACAGCGCCGCCGGCGCAGGCGATCTGATCCTGCGGGTCAAAGAGGACTACGATGGGGCGGAGCCTTCCGGGAATTCGGCGGCGGTCATGGCGTTGTCAAAACTAGGAGCCATCACAGAGCGCAAGGAATTCAGGGAGGCGGCGGAAAAGACGCTGCGGCTGTTTGCGGGACGGCTGAACGATCTGCCGCAAGCCGTGCCGTTGCTTTTGCAAGGGCTGGATTTCGTGTTGACGGAACCGCGCCGCGTGGCAGTGGCGGGCGATCCGAAGGACCCGCGGACACGGGCCCTGCTGAGGGCGGCGCATTCTGTCTATCAACCCAATAAAGTTGTGCTGGGAAACAGCGGAGCGGTCGAGGCTTTCGCGCGCGCGCTGCCCGCCGGACCGGCGCCCGTCGCATATATTTGCACGGGCGCCGCCTGTCTGCCGCCCACGGCCGATCCGGAAACGGTCAAAGAGTTACTTCGCGACGGCCGCCTGGGATTGGAGCCATTTGTCAAATAAATCCGGACCGAGCAGTTGCTGCAGCGATTGCGCCTGATCGACCTGGGCCTGGGAAAGGGCCTCGACTTTTTCGTCGGCGGTCATATTGGGATCGTTGCGGATGCGGTCCATCTCGGTTTGCGTGGCGTGATTTATTTGATAGAGGGGCGCAATGTCATTGGCGGGGGCGCCAAGCTGTTGGGCGACGGCGGAGGAGGAACGATAAACCGGATCCTGGGCCAAGGTGTAAGCCGCGTAGAGCGGATCGCCCAAGGTGGCTTTGAGGATGGTTTCCTGCTGGACTTGCAGGGCTTGTTGTTGCTTGACAAGCTCGGGATCGTTTCCCGCGTAGTAATAGACGGGCTGGCTCGCCACCGGCGACAAGGCGTCGAAAAGCTGGCGAAAGTCGTCCGCCTCGAGATTCAAGCCGCGCATCTGCTGGCGCAAAACCTGGGCGCCTTCGGAATAGCGGAGGGCAAATTCGCCGTATTGCGCCGGGGTCAACAGAACGACCATTTGCGTGAGGAACTGCAAACGCAGCCGGGCCACTTCCATGGGATCGGCCGGTTGATTGGCGGCAAGGTAGGCCTCGATCTTTTGCTGGCCTTGGGCAACCGCGGCGAGGACTCGCTTTTTGGTTTGCTCGGATAAATCGCCGAGGATCGGCCCGGTTAAGCTAATTCCGGCGCGGGAAGCGATGGCGTAATCGCTCAACTCCTGCCATCCGGGGCCAAGCAAGGCGGTCAGCAGTTGCGCGCGTTCCGTGTCCAACGCCTTTGCCTGGGCGGCGGCGGCCTGGACAATGGATGGATCCGGCTCGGCCTTCCACCATTGATAGTCCGGCGCCACAATTTGGGAGGCGCGGCGAAGGTCAAACTCGCGATCCACGTCCGTGACGACAATGTCGCGGATGGTTTGTTCGGGGCAGCCGATGTTGCGCAGGTTCGCGATGAGGGTCGCGTAATTGGTGCTTTCGATCTGGTCCCAGGTGAAATTCTCGTGGCGGATGATGGTGTTGGTTTTGACATCCAGTTCAGGACGATAAGCTGGAACGACGACAGTCGAGTCCTCCAACGGTTCTCTGGCCACCCACCAACTGACGGCGAGGAAGAGATTCAATCCCACGGAAGCAATCAACCAGGGACGCGCGCTCATGGGCGAAATCATTCCTGAAACCAACACCGAAGCAACCCATTTTGTCGCGCTCATGGTTGGATTAAGTTGGATGAGGTCGCATTGAGGGGTTTCGGTATCCAGAGGAGTGGCGGCAAACGGTGAGCGAGTTTTTGAGGACGAATTCAATCGCTGCTCAAAGTTGAGGCCAAAATGTCCCTTTTTGGCGCGAGCTGCTGTATTACCAGTGAAGGAGCGATATTTATCTATGCGAAAAACAAAGCGAATTTGGGAATGGGGAACGCGCTGGCTGGGCATGGTGATTTTCGGGTTAGCACTGTCGGCGTTTAGCAGCCCGCAATATCAAGTCTGTGCCTGGGGTTGGGACCGGTTCGGCGAGTGCGATGTGCCGGCAGATTTAACGAATGCGGCGCAAGTCGCCGTCGGGGGCAATACGAGTCTGGCGCTACGCAGTGACGGAACGGTGGCCGCATGGGGCGAGAATGATTATGGTGAATGCAACGTGCCGTCCTGGCTGAGCAATGTGACGCAGGTGGCGGGCGGCGCCAGCGACGGGCTGGCTCTGAGGGCGGACGGCACGGTGGTATCGTGGGGTGAGAATTGGTTTGGCCAAACGAATGTCCCCGCAGGCCTGTCGAACGTCGTGCAAGTGGCAGGGGGTGAGTATTGCTGCATGGCGCTGAGGTCTGATGGGACAGTAGCAGCATGGGGTTGGAACAATTCGGGTCAACTCGGCATAGCGAGCGCTGTAAACGTGAAAGCAATCGCGGCCGGTATTTTCTGCTTCGCGGCATTGAAAAGCGATGGGACTGTTACCGCCTACGGTTCTTCCCAGGGCGATCTGGAGGGGTTAAACAATGTCGTGGCGATTGCCGTTGGAGACACCAACGTCGTAGCGTTGAAGAGCGATGGGACGACAGTGATTTGGGATGGTTCAACATACTTTTCCGGGCCGAGTGGTGTAAAAGGAATCGCCGGGCTGGCTAATGCCAGCGCCTTCCTGAAAACGGATGGGACGGTGGAGGTGGACGGACCGGGAGAATTTGGGACCGCGGATGTGCCGCCGGGTTTGACGAATGTTGTGGCGATCGCGGCCAATGCTTCCGGTCATATCCTGGCTCTGGCGCCGGTGCAGAATTTTGCCACGGCGGCGCCCATCGCGACGACGCTGGCGCCGGACATTGGAGAGAGCAACGTGTTCATGACCGGATCGGTGTCGCCTAATCTTCTGCCAACCGCGGCGTGGTTTGAATGGGGAACATCCACTAATTATGGCAACGCGACCGAGGCGCAAAGCGTTGGATCCGCTTCGGGTCCGCAGGGCATCTTCGCGGCGATTGACGGACTGCAGCCCCTGACCACGTTTAACTATCGCGTGGTGGCAAGCAACGCTCTCGGTGTTGTCGATGGCGCCAACGTCTCCTGCGAAACGTTGATGCCGTCCAATTACGTCGCCAGCGTGCAAATTGACAACGGCTCCCTTCGCTTGGTGTCGGGCGCTTCGGCCCCGAGTCGTCCGCCGCCAAGCGTGTGGGCCTCGGCGGATTTTGTAAATTGGACAAATATCGGGACCGCGACAGCCTTGCAGCCGGGATTGTTTCAGTATTACGACAGCAACGTAACCAACGCGAATCTGCCACGGCGGTTCTACCGGTTGAGCTGGCCTTGAGGGCCGCTTAAGCGGTTTGGCATGGTTTAGGCTAATTGATGGGGAACAGGCCGCGTGAGAGAAATTTCCTGGGGTCGGGCAAGCTGGAGGTGGCTTGGGGAACTGATTCCGGGAACGTCCGTCGAACCGCTCTTTCTCTCAACGCGGCCTTCTTCTTTTTTTCAATTTTCCGAGGGAAAAACGCCGGGATCGAGGTGTGGATTGAGGCGGGAAGGGAGCGCGGGCAGGCGTTTGCGTTTCGAGAAAATCGGCGTAGGTTGAAGTCATCCAAAAGGAGAAGCGGGCGCGTGAATTCGGCGCGGGATGCGTGAAACTTTATAGGTTTGACAGCTAAAAAGTGGAGGTTTGTTGGGAAAGCTGGAGCAAGTGTGAGGGTTGAAGGCGTGGCACGAAATTGGCTTGGCAAATATCAGGTAGAGAGGGTGTGCCCGAGCCAAGATTACCGGCGGCGGTTCACTCGTGAGGTGAGGTGGGGAAGGCTGGTCGTCGGTTTGGTTCCGTTGACCATTCTTGGCTCTGGCGCCCTCTCTATCGCTTGCGAAATCAGCCCGGCGCGCAAGAACTTCTCCGTGTTTGACATCGGATGGGCGGGGCCGGTAGGCTGATCGTTCGTCCGATTGAAAGAGAATGTGAGCGACTCGTGGCCGCGAAAGACGATTATTTAGTAAATTTGATGGTGGACATGGGGCAAGTGAGCGAAAGCCAGCTTGCCGCCGCCCGCGATGAAGCCGCTGAGGGCAACGAGGGGGTGCTGGACTTGTTGCTGGCCAGGAAAATCATCAAGCCCATTGACGTCGCGCAGGCCAAGGCGGGCCACTTCGGCTACGAATTCATCAACCTCGGCGAATTGAAGATCAGTGACGATGTCATTTCGGCGGTGCCGCGTCACATCGCCAAGCGGTATCACGCGATTCCCGTTGCCAAGCACGATCATACGGTTGCGATCGCTGTGTCTGATCCCTCGGATTTGGACGCGATGGACAATCTGCAACGGATGGTCAATGCGGACGTCGAGTGGCGCGTGGCGCTGGACGAGGATATTGACAACGCGCTGACGCGTTATTACGGGAAGGACGAAGACTCGGCCAACCGCATCATCCAGGAAATCACCGAGCAGGGGGAAGTGGAAGTGTCTTCGCTGAAGGGGAATGTGGCGGACGACGGTGCGGTGGTGGATGCGGATGCGCCGATTATCAAGCTGGTCAATACTTTGATTGTGGAGGCCTTCAAGCAGCGCGCTTCAGACATTCATTTAGAGCCGTTGAACAAGACTTTCCGTGTGCGCTATCGGATAGACGGTGTGCTGCACGAAATGAAGAGCCCGCCGAAGCGGTTGCAGGCGTCGATCATCAGCCGGCTCAAGATTCAGTCCAACATGTCGATCGCCGAACGACGGATTCCGCAGGACGGACGCATCCAGGCGCAGGTGGGAGGCAAGACGATTGACTTGCGCGTGTCGTGCATCCCGACCAATCACGGCGAGAGCATCGTGATGCGTATTTTGGACAAGGAAGGATTGAAGCTGGGCTTGCCGGAACTGGGATTTTTCACGGACGACCAGCAGACATTTGAGCGCTTGATCGGTTTGCCGGATGGAATTCTGCTGGTGACGGGGCCGACCGGCTCGGGCAAGACGACGACGCTTTATTCGTGCTTGAACTTCATCAACCGGCCGGACCGCAAGATCATCACGGTGGAAGACCCGGTGGAATATTTGCTGGCGGGCATCAACCAGGTGCAGGTATCGGACATTGTGGGGCTGACGTTTGCGGCGGCGTTGCGCGCGATGCTGCGCCAGGCGCCCAACGTGGTAATGCTGGGGGAAATTCGCGACTTGGAAACGGCGACGATCGCGATCAACGCCTCGCTGACGGGCCATTTGGTGTTTTCGACGCTCCACACCAACGACGCGCCGGGGGCGGTGACGCGGTTGATCGATATCGGGGTGAAGCCGTTTTTGGTGGCGTCATCGACGCGCGCGTTGATGGCGCAACGACTGGTGCGCAAGATTTGCAAACGCTGCGCGGCGCCGTATCAGCCGACGGACGCGGAATTGCGTTCGCTCAATCTTGACCCGGCGAAGCTGTCGGGCGCAAACTTCATGCGCGGCAAAGGTTGTAATGATTGCAATAAGACAACCTACCGCGGGCGTTTTGGGATTTTCGAGATTTTTGTGATTGACGATGAGGCGCGCAAATTAATCTACGAGCGCGTGCCGGCGTCAACGTTGAGAGCGCGGGCGCGGGAAATGGGAATGCGGACGTTGCGCGAAGATGGCGCGCGCAAGGTGCTGGCAGGATTGACGACGACGGATGAAGTGATTCGCGCCACGACGGGCGATGTTGATTAAGAGGATTTTGTATGTATTCGATGTCTGATTTGTTGCAGTTGATGGTTTCCGAAGGGTCGTCGGACCTGCATATCCGGGTGGGAGTGCCGCCGGTGATTCGAGTGCATGGCACCTTGCACCGGGTGGACGGGCCGCCGCTAAAGCCGGAAGACACGGAGGAATTGATGCGCAGCATCACGTCGGAAGACCATATCCAGCAGGTGCGCGAAAAGGGCGGAGCGGACTTTGGCTTTGCGTTCGGCGAAGTGGCGCGTTTCCGGGTGAGCGTGTTCAAGGAAAAAGGGAATTTTGGAATCGTGTTGCGGCAAATTCCAACCAAGTTGCTGACCTTGGAGCAGATTGGGATCCCGCAGCATTCGATCATGCAGTTGCTTTACAAGCCGAGGGGACTGGTGCTGGTCACCGGGCCGACTGGCTCGGGCAAGACGACGACTTTGGCGTCGATGATCAATATCATCAACGAGGAGCGCGATGACGCGCACATCATTACGGTGGAAGACCCGATTGAATATTATCACAAGCACAAGAAAGCGATCGTGACGCAGCGCGAGGTGCATACGGATGTGCCAAGTTTTGCGGAGGCGCTGCGGCGGGCGTTGCGGCAGGACCCGGACGTGGTGCTGGTGGGCGAGTTGCGCGACCTGGAAACGATGGAAGCGGCCGTGACCGCGGCGGAAACGGGACACTTGGTGTTCGGCACGCTGCACACGACTGGGGCGGCCAAGACGATTGACCGGTTGGTCAACGCCTTCCCGATCAGCCAGCAGGAAACGATTCGCATTCAGCTTTCCACGGTGTTGCAGGCGGTGATTTCGCAACTGTTGATTCCGCGCATTGACAAACCGGGTCGAGTCGCGATTTTCGAGATCATGATGAACACGCCATCGGTGGCGGCGCTGATCCGCGACAATAAGTCGTTCCGCATCCAGTCGGATATTCAGACGGGCGCCAAGTACGGCATGGTGACGCTGGACAGTTTTCTGATGGATAAATACACGCAGGGATTGATCGCGCGCGAGGAAGTGATCAACAAAGCCCAGGACCCGGCGACGATCATCCAGAAGCTGGCCGAGTGGGAAGCGGCGAAAGCCGAGCTGGAGCCGCCCGCAGAAGCCGGAGAGCAGGCCGCATGAGCGATAAGTTCGCCAGTCCGTTGCTAAATTTGATCCGCGAGCAGAACCTCCTGGACGATATTCAATTTGAGGAGGTCAAAGAGGAGCATCTGCGCAATGGCAAGCCGATTGGTGAAATCCTGGACGATTTTGGTTTGATT
>Ga0182024_10015108_pt1 | contig 14836 bp, 14 predicted proteins | sample P32metaG_FD_120480 | JGI IMG/M metagenome (GOLD analysis project Ga0182024, IMG submission 120480) | Permafrost microbial communities from Stordalen Mire, Sweden - P3-2 metaG (Illumina Assembly) | ecosystem: Environmental > Terrestrial > Soil > Wetlands > Permafrost | place: Sweden: Stordalen... | reverse complement strand
GAAACTGAGAACCAAATTGGTGTCGCTGTCTTCAAGGGATCGGCCACATCCCGCCTCGATCAACACCAATGAGGAATCTCTAATCCCAAGGTGCTGGGATCGAGATCCGTGAAGCCCACCAAATCGCAAATCAGGGGTAACTCAAGAATCAATGACTAGGTAGTCTCCAGCGATTTGCCTAGTCCCAAAGTTTTCGTCGGAAGCATCAACTCCAACTGGTTCCGAGAAAAGCAAGTTCTCCATTGCTTTTGACGCAAAAGCAATGGAGGTTCTCGAAACATAAATTTGGCTGAACGTCGCGAGATCTTGACTGAGAAGCGCATTACAGCACGACTCGTGGCAACGCGTAATTGCAGGACGCCGATTGATGTCATGATTCTGAAACAACGAATATGAGGGCGGTACAACTTGTTCAAGAAAGACCAGATTGAGGATCTTCAAAGGCGGCTAGATGAGCTTGAAGCAGAAAACTCAAACCTCGCTGCTCTCCGTACGAAAGACGTTCTTGATCTTGAAACAAATCAGAAACGGGTTGTTGATCTTGAAACAGAAAACTCAAAGCTCTCTGCTTTCGGAACTAAAAGTGTCCTTGAACTTGAGACGATCAAAGCCGGGCTCGAATCCGATGCATCGCGACTGCAAGAGGAGCTAACCCAATTGACCGCCGAGCTCACAGAAAAAAGAGTCGCAATCGTGGAGACCGATGATCAAGCGATTCTCCAGGAGGCCGGCTTCTACCAATTCACCACCGTTCTAGACACAGCTGTCGCTTACGCAGAGAGAAATGCCGCACTGAGAGTGAGGATCAAGGCTGCCAATCGACCAGGTGGCAATGCCGTGCTAGGAACTACTAACTGGACCGTAAATGGTTCAAAGGTGGCCGGCCAAAAGATGGTCAACGAAGTCTCGAAATTGATGCTACGGGCATACAACGGAGAAGTAGATGACGCGATCAGAACGTTGAAGCCTTACAAGCTTCCCGCTGCGACAGACCGCCTTAACAAAGTTCTCACGTCGATTGAGCGTTTGGGCAAGTCAATGTCGATTCTCATCAATCCTCAATATCACGAACTGAGGCTCCAAGAACTCAGGCTTACGGCAGACTTCCTTGAGAAGCAGGCTCAAGAAAAAGAGGCAGAAAAGGTTAAGCGCGATCAGCTGAAAGAAGAGACCCAAGCTCAGCGTGAATTAGTGGCAGCGAAAGTGAAACTCGTGAAGGAATTGGCCCACCATCAAACAGTGCTTGCCCAAGCGATCGAAACGGGAAATTCCGAAGCCGTTGAGTCGGCAACTGCGAAGATTGCGGAGATTGGTGCTTCGATCCAGAGCGTAGATGAACATGCGGCAAACATTCGAACCGGCTACGTCTATGTCATCTCAAACATCGGGAGCTTTGGAGAAGATGTGGTGAAGATTGGCCTCACAAGGCGTCTCGATTACGACGAGCGAATCAGAGAATTGAGTAGCGCTTCCGTCCCATTCATCTTTGATACGCATGCCGTTGTATTTAGTACAGACGCTGTTTCACTAGAGCACCAACTTCACGACGCATTCGAAGCCGTTCGAATCAATCGAGTAAATGCTCGAAAGGAGTTCTTTCGCACGACTCCTTCCCAGGTAGTCGGCCAATTGGAGAAACTTACCGAAAGTCTGTCGGAGAACCACGTCATGGTGTTCAATGAGATTCCAGAGGCCGTCGAGTGGCACATTTCTCAGAAGGCGCAAGAGCAGGTTGAGGTTCTCCAACCGTCCACATGACTTACTTTTCAATCTCAATTCTTCGACGATGCACCATCAATCATTAAGAATATGGATCACAAGGATCTAAGTTTCACAAATGAGCGAAAACGAGTGCTTGCCAAGTTCGAGAGAACTTATGACAACTACCGTTGAGGCACTCAGAAAACTAGGTGGATCAGGTCGAGTCGGTGAAATAAATAACGAGGTGATTCAGATTCAAGGCTTTTCTGAAGATCAGCTTGCAATGCGTTCCAAGAAGAATGCCGGCCTATCTGAGATCTACAGGCTCTTGGGATGGTCGCGTACGCTCCTGAAACGAGAAGGTGTAATCAAGAACTCTGCATGGGGCGTGTGGACTTTGTCCGATCTAGAACCCAGTTCGCACGAAATTCACAGTCACTTCGACGATTTACAATTCAAAGACTCAAGTTCGCTCCAGTCTGATCGCGATTCTGTAGTGATGCAGAAAGCCGACAATGCGTTCATTGAAGAAACGTGTTCCGAGATGCATTGGAGACACACGCTCTTAGAAAGGCTTCAAACAATGCACCCAAGCGGATTTGAACGCCTCGCTCAACAACTGCTTCGGGAAGCAGGATTTCAAAACGTTCAGGTCACAGGTAGGAGCGGCGATGGTGGAATCGACGGAGTCGGTGTATACCAGGTGTCGCTGGTACCCTTTCGCATATTCTTCCAGTGCAAAAGGTACAAGGGCGCTGTGTCGCCGAGCGAAGTCCGAGACTTCAGAGGAGCGATGTCTGGTAGAGGCGAGAAAGGCCTCTTGATCACCACGGGTAGTTTCACAAAGAGCGCACAAGACGAAGCAGTGCGAGATGGCGCCCCTACGGTAGAGCTCGTTGACGGAGAACAACTTTGCGATTTGTTGAAGAAATACTCACTCGGCGTGCGAACTGTCACGCGTAATATGGATGACGTCTCAGTTGACGAAGAGCTCTTTAGCAGGTTCTGAATAATTATTTGACTAGTCGAAAAGAATGTTTCAATCGGCCGTTCTAACGAGACGACACGCTTACGTGAACCGTTTGATGTCAGAGGTTCGCACCCAGATTCAGCCACTTCCAACGGTCTCTCGTTCGCAGTATGACGCCATCTTCAGCAAAGGAGTCCCCGTTGAAGACTTTGCGTTCTCGCCGAGTCGCCATTGTGGTTACTATCATGATCATCGTGTTTGGTGCCGGTATGTCTTTTTATTCGCGTGCAACCGTCGTCGACAATGCCCAGTCCTTCACATTCCCGAACTCTTGGTTGGGCAAGTGGAGCGGGATAATCACTCAACCAGATAGCAGCGTCCATTCTTGGACCTTCACCATGAGTCTTAAAGAGACGCGTGGTGAGATCGTTGGCTCGTTCGTGGAAACGAGCTTGGAATGTAGTGGAAGTTTGTCCACGACCTTTGCAGATTCTTCAAAATTGGAACTTGATGAAGCAGTGACAGCACAGCCACCATCAGGCACTCCTTGGTTCTGTGGAGGCGGACCAATCCAAATCAAGCGAACTGGTACGGACCGCGCTACTTATAGCTGGGAAGGCGGCGTAGCACATGGCGTCATCCGACGGTAGAAAGGCTGTGTAAGCATTGAATTCCTCCCGCGATGTTTTTGACCCTTGTACCTGCAGATCAGTAAGCGCGAGGCGGCACGTAGAGCGGGCATCTCGGAAGCTCTGTGGCGACAACTCGAAGGTCGGGGCGAGATGATGACTACTGAAACTTTTTTGCCCAATCCCGGCAGCGACAATCTCGTTGCCGCCGCGCTAGCCGTCAATCAAGATCCCGTCGAGTTTTTTCAACGGCTGGGTCGCGACGCCCCCGCAATCATTGAGCGATTCGCGGGCGGCGATTTTACGATCCGCTTCAATTTGCTTGACGACCACGACCAGGCAGTGGTCATGCTTGTCGAGTCAATGTTGACGATGCGTAAGTATCGAGACATATGACGATTCAACTGGTTCCAGGCGCCTCCGCTGACGACGCGTTACGCGGAATCGAATACGAAATCGGAAATATGAGTTCCGCTTCTACATTCGTACTCCCTCATGAGGCTGCGGCTCGTTCCGAAAGTGTTCGAGATCGATACGTCAAATGGTGCATCGATGTAGAGACTCGCCTATCAGCAGTGCTCAGTAAACCCCAAGTCCAAGAACTTATTCAGACGTCTCGACACAGTGACATCTGTGCCATGGGTCCAAGTGAGCAACTCATCAGGTCGGTCAACGCCGAGATCACTACCAAACGTGAAAATCTCACGGCTCTGAGTTCAGAACTACGGAAATTCGCGGACCTACTGAGTCGCGCCAGTGGCGTTCCCGCCATTCTCGATACGAACGTATTGATTCAATGCGTTCGACTCGATCAGATTGATTGGCCGGCAATCACTGGAGGCGTATCCAGATTGATCATTCCCTTGAGAGTTTTAGAAGAACTCGACGCAAAGAAAATCGATAAAAAACCTCGTTTGAACAAGACGGCCCGCGAAATCCTTTCTTGGTTGGATGAACAGTTTGACGACGCAACCACTGGCCCAATTACAATTCGCGGAACTCGCGATACCACGCTTGAGATCCTTCTTGCGAGTAGACCAAGAATTCGGCCGATGGATCCCGATGAGGAGATTCTCGAGGTGTGCCACGATCTGGGACGATACTTGTCAGATCTTGTCCTCGTCACGGCTGATAATGCCATGCGACTTCGAGCTCGATCCGAATCAATTGAAGTTCGTACCATTCCAGAGAAGTATCTAAGGTTCACTGGTTAGGCCACGAGCCTGCCTCGCCTCGGACGGCGCCTCACCCGACGGACTGCGTCCGCCCGGGACCCTCGGCTTGTCCTCGGGTGGAAGCGGCCAGCGGGCTCGTTCTCATCACTGCTGATGCTTAAAGACCTAATCTGAGCCAAATGCGGATTGACTCACTGAAAATATCGAACTCGCCTCCGGTGGATCTCTTCGAAGTCGATGGACTCACCGATGTAGTCGTCCTCGCTGGACCAAATGGCGTAGGTAAGACAAGGCTTATCCAGTCGATCATCAACTTCTTACGATCCGGCGCTTCGGGTTCAGGTGTTTCCGCGATTGTGTCGGCGACTTCCGCAGATGAAAGCGACCTGTGGGGAAAGGCAAGTCTCGACCTTGACGGTCCTGCGGATCTTCAGACCCTTCGACGGACTTTTCAAAAGAGCAAGCTACGAAAAAATTGGTCGAGCAGCCTTGTCAATTTTGAAAGCGATCGATCAATCCGTAATCTTCAACCACTCCCATACACCTGGGACGTGGTGGACCCATACGACGATGAAGTTGGATGGGAGTCAACGTTCGGTTTTATGCATGATCGATATCAAGACACGGTTCATTCGATGTTCAGAATCATAGAAGCGCAAAAGCAGAGTATTGCGAATCGTGCACTGCAGCTGAAGAAAGAAGGAAAGGATCAAATGAATCTCGGGTTTTCGGATCCGATGGAGCCTTTCAAAGACGTTTTCTCCAAACTGTTAGGAACCAAAGAGTTGGTGAATCCGTCACCGAGAACAAACCGTCTTCAGTATTCTGAGAACGGCGACACATACGACTTCGATGCTCTGAGCTCTGGTGAGCGAGAAGTTGTCAACATTGCATTCGACTTTCTGCTTAGAAAACCGCAAGATTGCATCGTCTTCTTCGACGAACCTGAGCTTCACCTACATCCCGAACTCACCTACAAGCTTCTTTCAGTCTTGCGCGGAATCGGGACGCGGAACCAATTTGTTCTTTCTACTCATTCACCCGACGTGATAACAGCATCGCTGGACGAATCGGTCATTTTCTTGTCTCCGCCACACATGAACGCGGAAGTGGGCCCGTCCAACCAAGCGATACAAGTCGCTATCTCAGATGAGACAAATCAAGCGCTTCAATTACTCGGACACTCGATCGGCATTGTCGCACTCGGCAAGAAGATCGTCCTGATCGAAGGGGATGACTCCAGTCTCGACAAACAAACATATGGATCAATACTCGCCAACGAATTTCCAAATCTCGTACTTGTCCCTTCGGGCGGAAAACATGCGATTGAGTCCTTCGATGCGATCTATGAATCCGTTCTTTCCAAGACGATTTGGGGAGTCGATTTCTTTATGCTTTGCGACCGAGACGCACGCCCCCCGGCTTCCTCGGAAGAACTTGCAGCCATATCCTCCGGTCGACTTCGATTACTTCCCGGGTATCACGTGGAGAACGCGTTCTTGAATGAACAAGTTTGGGCCGAGGCTTTTGCTGGCATCGAAGGCTCTGGTTCGTGGCTGCTCGATCCGTCGCAAATCAAATCGGCATTTGAAGACATTGCGCGGGAAGTTGTACCTTATGCCACTGCGCTATTCGTCACGCATTCGCTTCGCCAGACGGTGGGCAATATCAATGTCATGCCCAAAGGCGTTCAAACCAAGACAGCTTTGGAGCTCGCAACGCTTTTCGAAGCGACCTCAAAGACCGAACTCGACCGGATCAGCGCCGCACTCAACACTGCGACGGTGAGGGATCTCGTTGAGTCGACTTACTTGAGGCTTGAGAAGTCGATAAATTCCGGAACTGGCGAATGGAAATTGGAAATTCCAGGCAAACCGGTGCTCAGGCAATTCGCCACTCGGGCCAAACTTCCATATCCTCGCGCAAAGACTATGTATATTTCCGCTGCTTCCGTTTCCACCGAAGATCCATTCGAAGAGATCAGGGAGATATTTCGAGCTTTCTCCTTATAGCTCGCAATGTCAGCAACGCCGTCAGCCACGCCGATGGTCATAGGTGAATCAGGACGTGATCTGACGTACGACACACCCTGTGATGCCTTGGAGTGCGTACCTTCGCGAACTCATTCGGACTCTATGAGGGACATGGCATGCAACCTCCGCCTATCCATCACCTCTCAATGTCACTGAACACTGTTACAGTTAGCGCGTGAACGTTCACGGATACGAATGTCTGACTTAGATCGTCAAGCACGTCGACTGACTCGTCTTCGGGATCGAGGCATCACGCGGACGACTTTGATGGTTCATGACAATGCCCGAGATGCTTTGGACGTTTTGCGACCGGCTTTCGTGGATCCCGAACGCGCGGCGGCACTACTTGCTGCCTGGAATGAAGTAAATAGTGCTCGACCTCCAACAAACGTTTCGAAAGTCCAACACATCAGTCCGTGGCGGTATCCCGGGGGCAAAACGTGGCTCATCCCCGAAATAAGAACTTGGATGCAATCGCTTCCCCCTGCCAACCGTTTCGTAGAGCCCTTTGCTGGAGGTGCGTCTTGCGGTCTAATGGTTGCCTACGAGAATCTCGCTACCAATGTAGTGCTAGGAGAGCTCGACGAGGATGTGAGTTCGTTCTGGGATGTCGTAATCAACGGCGACAGCGACGACATCGAGTGGTTGTGCAACAAAATTAGCGAAATGGACGTTACGCTCACCCAAGTTCGGGAAGTTCTCAATGCGACTCCCATCAACAACCGGGAACGGGCATTCCGAGTCCTCCTACTGAATCGTTGTGCCCGCGGTGGCATTCTCGCGCCTGGAGCAGGTCTAACAAAAATGGGCGAAGCCGGAAAGGGCCTCAAATCACGATGGTATCCAGATACCCTCGTTAAGCGCATCGTGTTGATTCGTTCCTTTGCAGACAGACTCAGTTTTTACAAAGGAGACGCTTTCACTCTCATTCGAAAGCATAAGGATCAGAAGCGCACCGCATTCTTCATTGACCCCCCGTACACAATCGGTGGAAAACGCGCTGGTGCTCGACTCTATTTTCACAACGACTTGGATCACGAGGTCCTCTTTCGCCTCTGCACCGATTTATGCGGTCCGGTCCTCATGACTTATCCCGAGGATCCTGAGGTCATTAAGTTGGCTGAGAAATTTCGTTTCAAGATAAGAGAAATAGCAATGAAAAGTACTCACCACGCACTACATAACGAACTCATCCTCACTAAAGTCTAAACACCTTGATGTCGACATGTCGCGGCGACGAAATAACTCTCTCAAGGTTGGCAATAAATTCATTTCTCGCAATCGGCTGGGCAGCATTCAATGCGTTGATTGAGTCAGCGAGACTGCTGTAGTGAATTCCATCTGGAATCAACCGCCCACTTTCGGAGTAGTCACACACGAACCAAACAAGTTCGGCTTCTGCGAGTCGGTCATCTTCGCCGCCGTAACTGATCTCATTGAGATCTGACATCTGATTAAAAAAATAGCGATCCACTAGGACAGCCGACTTAATCCCCCACCTCGCCAAAAGGGGAACCTTGATGGCGAGTTGCGGAGAAAGCCGTTTCGGACCACCGCTTCTGTAATCAGGACGACGGCTGCCGCTCGGATAAACGAGCGAGTATGACGTTTTGTATTGTTCAAAATCCGCCGTCATATTGAGCCCAGAGAAGTACAGACTCTGCGTCTCAAGCGCACACCATCGAAGCTGTGGAGATTCCATGGTTGACGGATCAACAAGGATCCAATCAATTCGGCCGGCTCGCGTTTCATCACTTTCTGCGACGCTAAGACCAACACGGCGGAGAAATGGTGTCTCCCTGACCGCTAGGATCCCCTCGCTCGAACCCAGCATTACGTCCGCGACCCACCTGAGGAGGACTGCCCCTTCAAGGAATCGGTTTGGACAGAGCGTAACAATACCGTGGCCGGGCACACCCTCATCGTTTCCACCTCGCGTGTAAGGCCTCGCCGAACAAACACCTCCCGATTTATTGCATAGAGCCCCTGCACGCAATGAGGTCTGAAAGGGGCACGGTCTCACCGGCAATGATTCTCCACGACGCTCTGCGACCGCTTGTTCACCCGCCACTTGTCGAGCGTCCACCGACATTTTCAGAACGTCTTCGCCGTACCATTCTGCAATTCCGTATCTAATCGCTTCGCCCGGGCTCACGTTAGATACTTTTGCATATCCACTCGCACAGACCGACCATTCAATTTCTAGCCAGCATCGTGCAAATTGTTACTCTCACTTGCGGGCTTCGTGCAATGTTCGCTTAACCATCGACTGATCGACCTCCTTTTCGATGGCAACGCATCATCAGGCTCTGGATCGACATCCAAGTATGCGACATTAATTCGACTAATAGTTCTCGCAGAAATGACCAATTCGTCAAAATCCAATTCGACTTCTTCACCGTTACTTTTCGCTTTAATCGGCGCACCCAAGACCAGATCTCTGTCTGCAACCTCATCGACATCTGTGTTGTACCAGAGGAGGTATCCCGATACATAAGTTCCGTCCGTTAAATCGCATCCGAGGAAGATCCACGAATCCTTGGGCGCGGAATCGAAAGCGAAACTCCATGCGGACTCGTCAACAATCAGGGGAGTAAGTAACTTTCCGAGCGGACCTGGCCATCGACCGATGATGACTCCCAGCACACACGAAAAGGTCAACAGGGCCAACGCCCAAACCGACAAGTAACCAATTCGCGGATAGATGTATGCAGATCCCATAGTGAACATCAAATAGACGCTTGGAGTGTGAGTTGGAATCGCCCGCCTCACGACACTGAACACGCCCAGGGCAATGACGTCGGTTGCTATCGACGTTGAAATGAAAGTTGCGACTTCGACAAGAGGAGACAAAGACCTCTGCGGCACTCTCCTACGACGCTGTATGTAGTTGAGGAATCCAGGCGTCAAGAAGGCCGTGAAGATAACCAGCCCGCCTAATGTGGTCGGCATTTTGAACTACTTACGGTTTTTTTTGTCCAGATGTTTTCGGAGCTGCGGGCGCGTGAGCTCTCGCCGACGGTTTCGGGGGTACGTGGGCGGGTTGTTTACCACCTTTCTTCAGGATTCCGGATCTCCCGTTATCCGATGCCATTGCACGTATCCTTCCAATCTCTGTTACCTTCCCCGATCCTACAAGCGACTTTCGGTCCGTACCCAATTTTCGAACCTCCCTTAATGCATCACTTGAGGACGAACTCTCTTCAACCCTCTAGATCCATATTATTGAACGCACTGTCCGGTCCAGGCAGTGTCGAGAGATCAAGGAAATTGGCTTAACCACCAAAACTATTGAATCACCAAAGAAGTCCTTGTTTCGCGCTACTTTGATTTCATGGCCGGAACCTCAATGAAGAAGCGCTGTAGGACATGTGGAGTGGAAAAGTCCATCTCGGAATTTCGTCCCCGGCAGGATACAGGTGCAGGGTTTCGTGCCCAATGCAAGGCGTGCATGGCGAAGGTAGACAGGGCCAGACGAGAACGACTCGGTCTCACGTCTAACTAGCGAACAGACATATTGCCAAGGACTACCATTGAGTCCATTCCGTTGCAATAACCGATAGAAGCTCTTGACAATGTAAGCAACGCCGTCAGCAACGGGCCGAACTCTTCCGACCGACTGCAATTAGCTGTGAACACTTTCCCCTTTTTTGCCATGCAAACGACCTGTGGCGAGCGCATACGAATTCGAATTAGCTCTATCTCATGCAAGGGGTCCAGGAATCGAATCCCCGCACCCCCGCCTTTTCCTCGGCGAACGAGAAATCAGCTGACCTCGAGCGAGAGGATTTCTCAACATGCCTAATCTCCAATGGAGACAGCAGCGCATGCCTTGACGTCTTGTCATAGTGAATCAAGCCCAGTTCGTGCATCGGCACTTACACCACATCTAGATTGTGACAAATTTCGATATCCGATTGATTCAACAATCTCCGAAACATCGGCTTCATACGGATGGGAAGCGTAGAGACGAACTAGGGCCTTATCCTTTGCGGATAACGTCAACTTGGCTCTTGTTGGGACCAGTGATCATGCGTAGGTGGTACGACACCAGGCGGCACCGACGCGGCGCTGCTTCTCGCTCAGAAGGACCCTCTGCGCAGAGGTGCGATAATCAGTCGAAACCCGTTGTCCGCCCAACCGAGGCGAACCAACGCGTTGATATGAATCGAGGATTAATCGGATGGTATCGAAACCACAAAACGAATTGGTCTTTACCGTGAGTGATACTCAGGCAAGCCCATTGTCCAACGTGGACATCTCCAGCCTCAAGTTTCTCGAACGCCAGCATCTACAGGAGTGGGTGCTTAGGCAGCCGGAAATTATTGGGGACGATGTCCTGGTCGTCACGTTTGAGTTTGACCGTTGGGCCTCCCCGAGTGGAATAGCACCGAGCGATCGCCTTGACGTTCTGGGCCTATCGCAAGAAGGTCGACTCGTGTTGGCGGAACTCAAGAGAGGCAAAGTGCCAGACACAGTCGATCTTCAAGCGATCAAGTATGCCGCGATGGCGAGCCGGTTCGATGAGGATCTCCTAACCGAGTTGCACATGGAGTTCCTCAATCGGGACAAGAAAGTTGAAGCTCAGGTGACACTTGAGGAGGCTGCGGTCAGCATTGCGCAGCACGTCGAGGGTGCTATGACACCAGAACTGCTATTGAGTCCGAAGATTGTGATTCTCGCGGAGGAGTTCTCAGTCCCTGTTGTTTCATCTGTGATTTGGCTCGTCGAACAGGGCCTCGACATCACTCTCAAGCAGTACAAGGCTTACAAAACATCGGGCGGCGAAATCATCCTTACGGTTTCACAGTTCTATCCAGTCGCTGACGTCTCTGCGTTCCAGGCGGCGCCGTACTCGAAGGCTCACAAGAAGCCCGCAGACCAGCTTCCAGTCGTGCCGTGGAGTATTGACGACTTTGCGCAACTAGCCGCTCTACCCTTCGAAGTCCCTCAGGCAATAATGGATCTCTGTTCTCGAACGCCAGACCACTGGATTGGTTCTTCTGACGTTTACGAAAAGGCGGGAGTGGTGCAAAAGGCCGGCATGGGAAAGCTGGCAGGATTCGGCTATAGCACGCGAACCCGCTTTGAGCGGTCGAATCCACCTTGGAAGACGAACTGGGGCCACGGTGGCCTGCCGCAGCAGTACTACTCAGTGGATGAAGCGGCGGCGATTCTTTGGTCCAAGGTTCGTTCGGATCTTCTTTCGTCGAGTATCGAAATCTTGTAGCTAGGCCCTCCCACTTCCTTCTAACCCAATTGTTGAGACCTTAGGCGCAACATTTAGATGCAAGAGAGCCCTCCAAGGTTTTCCAAAGCGGCAACACATTGTTTCACGCCGGAACGGAACCCCAGCCCTGGATGCTGGTTCTCGTTCACGTCTTGAGGATGTCAACAGACTTGTCAACAGATCTTCGACTCATTGGACGCATGCGTGCGCAAACACTGCTCACTCGCTCGTGGTGACAATGCCAATTGATCTGCACAGACACAAATTCTGCTCATCAGGCGCAAGCCAATGAACTGACTCTTAATCAACAGTCCCTGCCGGCGCACTACTAGGACATTACAAATGCGGGAGTTCGGACCGACACTTTGCGCGCGAACGGGCCAAAGGACCCACTGAAGACCAGTTCAATGTCCGTACCCGTTCAGAGACCGGCGACCCCACCGTCAGATTCCAGTTGTGATCGTGTTCGGGGAAGCTGATTGTCGCGAAATATCACATCGCGGTGATACTCGAGATACGGAACTTGTTCGAGACTGAAACGCTTGCCCTGCCGATTGAGGTCAAGATGCCAGAGCTCGGGCACCGTGGAATTGACCTGAATCGAAATTACTGGTTGACCTGAATTCTTAAACGTGATGAGACCTCGATCGAAGAGATGGTCGACGTGTGGCGAGAGAAGCAGCCCATTGTGCCCATCCAGACGTTCGGCATTGTTCGAATCGCGCCAGGGCCTCATGTGGCTCGCAATCAAATACTTGGAATCCGATAGTCCTGTAATTCGACAAAATGGCTCGAATCGCCGAACTTGCTCCTTGAACATCCCTTGGCCAACCCGTGCCGTTGCCAATACATGTTTTTCAGTCGGAGTGAGTTCAGGATCCGTCAGAACCTCTTCGGCGTCTTGGACTAGTCGCTCAATCGTAGGGTCATAGCGAACAGCAGATTTGACCGCGTCCTCATTGAGTCCCGCGGCACCTAAATATTGAGTGCCAAGTATTGCGGGTAACTCGAAGAGATACTGCTGATTGACGCGACCTTGACTATTCATTGGACCGAATCGCTCGGGCGCAACCTGAAGGTACAAAGTGAGTTCATCTTGCGGCTTGACCGGACTCGTGAGCTCAATAAACCGCATTCTGACGGTCCAGCCATCATCAGACCAATTCCCGCCACGAAAGCCAAAATCTGGTTTTCTGTCAGAAATCGCGGGGCTTTCTACGACACCGGCGTAGCGCAACGCACCATTGAAGTGGGACAACACAATGTCACCGGGCTGTAATCGAGTCATATTGTCGTAAAAGTGAGTATGGCGACCTTTGGCATCAAGTTTCGGAGACCACAGGTACTCCCCGAAAATCTCATCTCGCCACGTTTGATTCTGATTCACCCACCAGTACGTCACGACGGAAGCCTAGGACGACTGTTCTTAAGCGTCATAATGTGATTTCTTCGAACGTAATTTGGGAACGCATTGATGAAATCGCCGATCAACTCAGAGTAAGCGCTCCAGAAATTGACGCCTCGGAATCGATACCAACCGATCACTTCGACTCGCTGGCGGCCTGTGGACTCTACGGGGCATTCGCTCCGACTTCGATGGGCGGACTTGAACTCGATCTTGACACCGTGTGTGCAATCGTTGAAGATCTCTCCTCGGCGTGCCTCACGACGACTTTTGTGTGGATTCAGCACTTCAGGCTGCTCGCCGCTCTTCTTGATCCGGCAACACCTGAGGGAATACGCGAACTGTTGCCGCACGTCGTTAGTGGACAGTTGAAAAGTGGTGTCGCACTCAGCGGACTCCTTCCTGGACCGGCCCGCTTGAAGGCGACCGAGACGAAGGATGGATGGCAACTCGATGGTGAGGCTCCTTGGGTCAGCGGCTGGGGAATCGTTGACGTCATTTTCCTTACAGCGCGCCAGTCAGACGACACGGTTGTCAGCTTTGTGATGGAAGCGAACGACAAATCAGGGCTCGAGGTAACCCGTCATCAACTTTCGGCGATGAATGCATCCTCAACGGTCCAACTCGTGTTCACCGATTTCCACGTACCCCGCACTTGTTACGTGAGTAGCCAGCCGTTTACACCGGGACTCGAGCGACCCGAAGGACTGCGCGTCAATGGCTCACTGGCCCTCGGTGCCGCCCGTCGATGCTGTGAACTGCTCGGTCCGACGTCGCTCGACGATGAGTTGCGTCGATGTCGAGACGACCTCGACGCGTACGAAACCACAGATATCGCGGTCGCACGAGCCCGGGCGACGGAGCTCGCGGTGCGCGCCGCTCACGCACTCGCAGTATCGCGTGGCAGTCGGTCCGCAATTTCAGGAGATATCGCCGAGCGCACCAGCCGAGAGGCGGCACTCCTACTCGTCTTCGCCAGTCGACCCGCCATCAAGGAGGCGCTCCTCGATCTGATGATCGTCGGTCGCTGAGTCAGTCCACAACGAGCGGATCGCTCGCCATCGTCTCACTGACCACTGTTGAAGTCGATATCGTTGCGCTAGCGCGAAAGTGTCGTATTGTGAGCCAGCCAATTCCGGCGGCGGCAAAGCACGACGCCGCCCCCACGCCGAGACCCAAGCGAGCATTGGTTTCGCTGGTGATCCAGCCGATGAGTGGACCGCCAATCGGCGTTGTTCCCATGAAGGCAACCGCCCAGAGCGCCATCACTCGTCCACGCATCTGAGGTTCGGTCTCCAATTGCAGCGTCGAGTTCGTCATGGAAAGGAAGGCAACGCTCGTGAAGCCAACGAGGGCGAGCGCGAAGCATTCAATGCCGATCTTGGGTGAAAGTGCTGCCAAAGTGATGAACACCCCAAAAAAGAGGGCGGCGCGGGTAATCGCTCGGGTGCCGGTCTTTCCTTTGGACGCGGTCCAGAGTCCGCCGATGACCGCGCCTACTCCCATCGAGGCCATCAGGACGCCGTAGACCTCGGAGTTGCCGTGAAAGACCCGGCCGGCCACAATGGGCAAAGTTACCTGGAACTCGTAGGCCAGCATGCCCACGAGCGACATCATGATCAGTGGGTACAACAGCTTTGGCGTCGCGGCAATGTAGCGGAACCCTTCGCGCAACTGTCCCTTGGCCCGTTCG
>Ga0182024_10015107_pt1 | contig 14837 bp, 13 predicted proteins | sample P32metaG_FD_120480 | JGI IMG/M metagenome (GOLD analysis project Ga0182024, IMG submission 120480) | Permafrost microbial communities from Stordalen Mire, Sweden - P3-2 metaG (Illumina Assembly) | ecosystem: Environmental > Terrestrial > Soil > Wetlands > Permafrost | place: Sweden: Stordalen... | reverse complement strand
TTCGTGACGACCGCCCTGTAGACGCGGTCGCCGACCGTGTGGGTTCCGATTGGCGGACACTCGGAAAATGAGGCGCTCTAAGAGGCCGCGCTCAGCGAGCGCGGCTACACGCCCCCTCGTACCGAGCCCTAGAACGGCTTCACGACGGCCAGGACGACGATCAGCGCCAGAAGAACCGTCGGCGCCTCATTGAGCACACGATAATACCCGGCGCCGCGTCGATTGGCGTCAGCGCCAAAAACCTTCACGAGCTTCGCCAAATAGCCGTGGAATGCCGAAAGCACGAGGACCAGCCCCAGTTTTGCGTGCAGCCAGCCCGCCGAAAAGTCATCGAGACCGTAGGCGAGCAAGGGTCCGGTCAGCCAGACGGCGATCATGGAGGGGTTGATGATGGCCTTCAACAGCCGGCGCTCCATGACCTTGAAAGTCTCGGATTGCTGCGAGCCTGCTGGCGAATCGGCATGATAAACAAACAGTCGCGGTAAATAGAGGAGCCCCGCCATCCAAGCAATCACCGCAATGATGTGCAAGGCTTTGATCCAAAGTTGCCAGGATTGCATTTCGCGGCTCAATTCAGAATGGGGAAGCCGAAGCAGCTTGGCACGCTCTGTTTTTGATATCAAAGCGGTAAGAGGGGTAAAAGTCCGGGCGTCGTTGTAGACGCGGTCGCTGACCGCGTTGGTTCCGCCGGGTTGACGCTCGGAAAATGAGGCGCTCGACGACGGCCGCGCTCAGCGAGCGCGGCTACAATTCGCCGACGCCCGGACTTTTGCCCGCGTTACTCAAGGCGGCCGTAACTGTCCTGATTCGTCGAAGGACGCCGCATCGACCGCTATGGCGACCATTTCGCCGGCCGTATCGTTCTGGCGCGCATCCCCGCTGAAGAATGGATGGACGCTTATTCACACGCCGTCTTCGCTACGCCGGCTCGCCTGGCTGCCGTGTCTGAAGCGTGGGCAACCGAAAATGCGAACTGCGCGGTCATCCACAGGCAGACTTGACGAAGTGCGGGACGCGCGCTTTCATTGCGCCATTCGGCACGCCACTTGCTTGGCGATTCGCCGACCGCCTCGACGGCGCCTTCAGCGCTATTCGTCTGGGTTGGAGGATGCGTTCATGGCCGGCTCCTCGCTGCGGCGAGAAGCGACGAGCGTAATGAGCGCGTGTGCGAACCACATGCCGCGACCAATCACTTCACGCCCGGGCTAGCCGGGTCTGCTGTCCTTGCGCGTGGGCACTTTTTGGGAGGTTTCAAGCGTTCAGGGGGGCGATCGGCATGCGGCCTGATCGCTTCGACGAGTGTCTCGATCGGTCGGCCGCCAACAGGAGCGGTTGACATGATGAATGTTCTTTTGCGCGCCGCGCTCGGTGGCGCCCTGGCCGTTGCGCCTTTCTCCGTTGCTGGCGCACACGACATCTACACCGGCGTGCACGGCAGGAACGGCCAGCTTTGCTGCGGCGGCACCGATTGCGCCGCGACTTCCTATCGCGAGCGCGGCGGTCGATTCGAATTCCTGACGCGCGAGCAGCAATGGATCGAAATCCCCTCGGAGCGCATCACGTTCCTGCCGATACCCGGCGATCCGCCCGACAACGAAGGGCACCACGCGCACTTGTGCTATCGGTCGGCGACCGACACCGACCGACTCGGCCCCGCCGCGTCGAGCGTGTTCGAGGACATCTTCCTGTATTGCGCGTTCATTCCGCCGGGCTCGATCTGAAGGGTTCGCCTCGACACGGGACCGAGATCCCGATGCGGTGACGTCGGCGCCGACGAAAACGCGCGCCAATCGCGTGCAACTGGCGCGCACTTTGCCGGATGGGGCGTGACCGAGAGCCAGCGCGGCGCCAGCCCTCGTTCGGTACATTCGCGATTCGGCTCAGCCGCCGATGCAGGTCGCCACATTCTTCGGCGTGCAGACGTCGAGGCCGGTATAGGTCGGGTCCTTCGGGGCCGGCTTGCCGTCCTTGATGTCCTTCAGGAAGTACATCACCTTGTAGCCCATCTCGAATGGACGCTGGCCGACCTGGCCGGCGGAAAGGCCCTTCTTCATCAGTTCGATCTGCACGGGAAGCGTGTCGGCGACGACGAGGGCGAGCGCGCCCGAGGCGATCTTGTCCTTGTACTTGCTCGCGACCTTCTCATAGGCGTCGGGCAAGAACTGCGGGAAGCCGCCGGTCGGCGTGAACGCGTCGAGGTTGGGATACTTGGCCAGGATGTCTTCCATCTGCTGGACGGCGACAGTGAAATCGTCGTTCGTGTAGAGCGGGCAACCATCGGCCTCCTTCCAGCCGTTCTGGCCGGTCAGGCGCACACCGGGCGATTCCTCGCTGGCCTTGCCCGCAAGCGTGTCGCGAATGCCCTGCATGCGCTCGTTGTGGTTGGCCGCCGCGGCTCCGCCGGACTGGATGCAGATCGTGCCGCCCTTGGGCTTGATCTGCATCACCAGCTTGGCGATGTTGACGCCGATCTCGTAATTGTGCGTGCCGACGTAGGCGAGGCGCAAACCCTTGTCCTTCGGCAGCAGATCGGAGTCCCAGGTCAAGACGGGAATGTGAGCCGCTGGCGCGTCCTTCAGCGCGTTGGCCATCGCCGGCGCGTTCGCGGGCGAAACCGCAATGCCGTCGACCTTCTTGGTCACGAGATCGGCGACAATCTGCGCTTCTTCGTCGCCGCCGCCGTGCTCGCCCGGCCCGATGTAGAGGCATTTGATCTCGCCCTTCAACTCCGCTTCCGCCTTCTTGCAGCCGGCAAGCGCCTGATCGAAGAACGGATTGTTGGTGTTCTTTGGCACCAGCGCGAACGTTTAGGGGTCCTTGGCGGATGCCCCAGACATTGCCGCGAACATCGCGCCGCCCGCGACGGCGCCGGCTAACAGGACTTTGAGCATATTGACTACCTCCCTTGATGCGCGAAGCCGAACAGCCGGCTATTCGCGTCTGGCTCCCCGGACCTTGCCGAGGTAGACCGCGGCGATCAGGAACAGTCCGACGAACGTTCCCTGCCAATTGGAATCCACGCCCGCCATCAGAAGCGAGTTGCGGATGACGAAGATCAGCGCGGCGCCGATGAAGGCGCCATAGGCGCTCGCCTCGCCGCCCATCAGATTGGCGCCGCCGATCACGGCGGCGGAAATCGCGAGCAGTTCGTAGCTCGTACCCAGCGCGTTGATCGCCGAGCCCGACCAACCGACGTTCAAAATCGCGGCGAACGCCGCGGCCAGGGCAGATACGACGTAGACTTGAACCTTGACGCGCTTGACGGGAACGCCGGTCAACAACGCGGCCTGCTCGTTGCCCCCGATCGCCAGGACGTGCCGGCCCCAGGCAGTCATCTTGTAGACGACGGCCAACACTGCAGTCAGGACGATCAGAAACAGCAGGGGATAGGAGAGCGCGACGGAATGCCCGAAATCGATCTCTCCGCCGCCGAGCTTCTTGAATATCGTCGCTCCCGAGCCGAATTTATAGAGCATGCGGTTGCCTGACAGCACGACCGCGCAGGAGCGAGCTATCGCCAGCATGCCTAGTGTCGTCACAAACGGCGATAGCCCGATATAGGCGATGATGAAACCATTGATCAGGCCGACCACAAGACCCGCGCCGAGCCCCACGACGACGACGGCCCACCACGGATAGTCAGTCTCCAGCATGAGGCCGCAGGCGACCGCCGTCAGCCCCATGATCGACCCCACCGAAAGGTCGATGCCGCCGGTCGCGATGACGGCGGTCATCCCCAGGGCCATGATGCCGATGAAGGAAAAGTTGCGGGTGATATTATAGAAATTCTCGGACGTCGCGAACGAGGCGGGCTGCAGAAAGCTCATCACCACGCAGATCAGCAGCAGCGCAATCGTAACCCAGAAGGCCTGCGCGCCCGCGATGCGCTGCCGCCAGTTCTGCTGGCGAATGTCCAGCATCGACTCGATCGAGACGTCGGCGCCCGGAGGGGAATTGGCGGCGTTGGCGGACATCGCGGTTCCTAAGCCGTGTTGATGGCGCCGGTGATCAGCCCGGTCACTTCTTCGGGGCTGGTCGCGCTGATCGGCTTTTCCGCGACCTTGCGGCCGCGCCGCATCACCGTCACGCGGTCGCAGACCGCGAACACGTCGGGCATGCGGTGACTGATCAGGATGATCGCCATGCCGGAATCACGTAAGCGACGAATGAGATCGAGCACTTCGGCGACCTGGCGCACCGAGATCGCGGCGGTCGGCTCGTCCATCAGCACCATCTTCGGCTTCGACAGACGGGTGCGCGCGATCGCGACCGCCTGTCGCTGGCCGCCCGACATCTGGCGCACGAGATCGCGCGGACGCGTCTCGGATTTCAGTTCGGTGAACAATTGGCCGGCGCGCCGCGCCATCGCAACGTGGTCGAGCCAACGCAACGGGCCGACGCCCTTCTTGATTTCGCGCCCCAGAAAGACGTTGGCCGCGGCCGACAGGTTGTTGCAGAGGGCGAGGTCCTGATAGACGACCTCGACGCCCTTTTGCCGCGCCTCGACCGGCTTGGAGAAATGCACCGGCGCGCCGTCGATGCGAATTTCCCCGGTGGTCGGGGGAAAGTTGCCGGCGATGACCCGAACCAGCGTCGTCTTGCCGGCGCCGTTGTCGCCCATCAGCCCGAGAACTTCGCCGGATTCGAGCACCAGATCCACTTCGTTGAGCGCGTGAATCGCGCCGAAGTGTTTTGAGACGCCTTGCAACTCGAGAACCGGCACCACCCCTCCCCATCGCAGTTAAATCGCGATCCCGTCGACGCGGCCCTCCGGCCCTTCTCTCGACAACGCGGCGCCACTGTTCAACAATTCGCGAGCGCGGGCAAGTAAAACCTGAATGAGCAAGGTGGGTTGGTAAATGTCCCGCACTCGCGGTGCGGAAGGCAGCCATGTCGGGCCGGCTCGCGTTCCGCCCGAAAAGTTATCAGCCGAGGAGGTGTCCCTCCGGCACTCTGAAAACGCCTTTGATGCAGTCGGGATTGCGTACGGCGATTTGGATATGTGTTTTCGTATCGAAGCCCGCGCCAAGGTAGACGGGTTCCCCCTCCGGGAATACTGCCCGCACCGTTTCGATGAAGCCGCCTTGAGCCTCGTAGATCGCGTGCAGGTGTTCGATCACGGCGCAGTCGAGCTGGCGACGAAGGCGATCGCGGTTTTGTGGTAGATTTTGGCCTGCGGCTTGTAGGGTCTCGGAGAGAGAAGAATGCGCGGTCCGCACCATGTCGATGCCGACCGTACTCATGAGATCGAGGCAGCTTCCAAGATCGACAACCGCCCCAATAACTGACGGCTTCGAGATCTTGGCGCCGCGACGCTTCATCGACTCCAACGCAAAATCTAGCCCGCGCTTTGGATTGGCTTCCCAAAAATAGATTCCCCATCCCAGCCAGTCATAGTCGTTCTGACTTTCTTTAAAGGAGTCTCCGGCCAGCAATCGCTCGGCGACGGTATGGTCGCACCCATGGTATCCAAGGACGAAGCTGGCGGAAAGGCGCTGCAATTAGCCCTTCAAGAGTACGTTTTCGTGAATCCGCCGTCCTTCGTCAGGATGCGTTCACGATGAAGGGTTTTGACGGCTTCCGCCTTCGTTTTGGTGGCTCGCTCGGTATACGCTTTCGCAGCTGCGCGGAACTCCGTCGCCGTTGCCGGCGCGCTGATGTCTAGTCTGCCGCGCGGCTCGCCCGGGTTAGACTTCTTGCGTTTGCTAGCGGGCTTCGAGCTGTTTGCCATGTGGCGTTATGCATCCAAACGTTTCAATTGCGCAATGAAATTCCCCGGCTTTCCCTGCTGGCGCGAGTCGGGGAGCAAACCAATACTACGCAGTGTGGTTATGTTATTTTTGCGCTCAGCGTAAGATTTTGCGCAGAGCCCGCGTTGGTCTCTATCTAGCCGCGCGCCTTCACTCCAGCGCCTCGAGTTCGCCGATCATGCGCTCGATCAGCGAACGCCCGATGCTCCAAAACCCGGGGTCTCGCGCGTCGAGGCCGAATGGCTGGAGCAGTTCTGAATACGGCTTGGAGCCGCCCGCAGCGAGAAGCGCGAAGTAGCGATCCGCGAAGCCCTCGTGCGCACGCTCATAGACGCCATACAGCGAATTGACGAGGCAGTCGCCGAACGCGTAGGCGTAAACATAGAACGGCGAATGGATGAAGTGGCCGATATAGGCCCAATAGTTCTCGTAGCCGGGCCCCAGTTTGATCGACGGCCCGAGGCTCTCCGCCTGTACGCTCATCCAGAGCGCGCAGATCGCCTCGGAAGTCAGCTCCCCGTGCTTGCGCTCCGCGTGGACCTTGCGCTCGAATTTGTAGAACGCGATCTGCCGCACCACCGTGTTGAGCATGTCCTCGACCTTCGCGGCGAGCATCGACTTGCGAACGGCCGGGTCGGTCGTCTGCGTGAGCAGAGCGCGGAAGGTCAGCATTTCCCCGAACACCGAGGCGGTTTCGGCGAGAGTCAGCGGCGTCGGCGCCATCAACGCTCCGTTCGGCGCGGCGAGCACCTGGTGTACGCCGTGCCCCAGTTCATGCGCGAGCGTCATCACGTCGCGCGGCTTGCCGAGATAATTGACGAGCACGTAAGGATGCGCAGACGGCGTGGTCGGGTGCGCGAAGGCGCCCGGCGACTTGCCCGGGCGCACGGGCGCATCGATCCAGCCTTCGTCGAAGAAGCGCCTTGCGATATCGGACATGCGCGGTGAAAACCCGCTGTAGGCGTCCAACACAGTGTTCCTCGCCGCCTCCCATGTGAACGTGCGCGTCAGGGCGTTGGGCAAAGGCGCGTTTCGGTCCCAGGACTCGAGCTGATCCTTGCCGAACCATCTTGCCTTCAAGGCGTAGTAGCGATGCGAAAGGCGGGGGTAGGCTTCGGTGACCGCCGTGACGAGGGCGTCGACGACCTCGCGTTCGACGCGATTCGCCAGATGGCGCGAATCGGCGATGTCCTCGAACTTGCGCCAGCGATCGGAGATCTCCTTGTCCTTGGCGAGGGTGTTCATGACGAGCGTGAACACCCTGAGATTTGCGCCCAGCGTCGCGGCGAGCGAATGCGCCGCCGCCTCACGCCTGGTCTCGTCAGGGTCCTGCAGCTTGGATAGCAGAGGCTCCAGGGTCAGTTCCTGCCCTTCGAACGGAAATCGCAGCGAGGCGACGGTCTCGTCGAACAGGCGGTTCCAGGCGGCGACGCCCGTCACGGACTTCTCGAGAAACAATTGTTCGATCTCGTCGGCGAGCTGGTGCGGGCGCTCCTTGCGAATGTCCTCGAGCCAAGGACGGTAATGCGACAGGGGTGAGCCGCGCATCGCCGCGTCGAGGCGGGAGTCGTCGAGGCGGTTCAGCTCCAATTCGAAGAACAGGAGATCTCCGGAGATAGTCGTGATCTTCTCCTGTGTGTCGCCGTAGAATTTGGCGCGCGCGGGATCGCTCGTATCGCCTGCGTAGAGCAACGATGCGTAGGACATGAGGCGGCCCATCAGGTCTTGCAGCGTCTCGTAAGCCAGCACCGCCTCGAACAGCCGCTCGCCCGCATCCGGCCGCCCGCCAGGCCTTCGAGCTTTCCCCGATACTTGTCGGCGAATGTCTTCGCCTCGTCGCCCGTTCGCAGCATGTCGCTTTGGAAGCGCTGGGACTCCGGGCTCTCGTAGAGATCGTCGAGACGCCATTGCGGCAGGGGGCCGAGATCCTCAGCCGGAGCGGCCGTGGAGACCGCCGCGCCTCGATGGGGTTCAAATATTCTCATGTCGTCGACCTCGCCGCTCCGCTCTCGAGTCTTCCCGCAATGCCGGAATCGTTTCAATGCGGCAAGGCCCGCGCACAAACACGTCATAGGCGTATCGAAAGCGGAGGTCATTAACACGACTTTTACCCTGTTGGCGGACGTTGGGGCGCGAAGCGGTCTTCGGGACCGCGCCATACGGAATTTTCATGGCCGCCCTAATCCTGATTGTCGACGATGATCCCGTCCAACGTCGGCTGTTGGAGTCGATGGCGCGGCGATTCGGCTATGAAGTCAAGACGGCCGAATCGGGCGCGACGGCCGTCGCGCGGCTGGAAGCGCCGGATCGACCGACGGTCGATCTGATCGTTCTCGATCTGGTCATGCCCGACCTCGACGGCATGGGGGTGCTGACGCGAATGCGCCAGCGCGGGATCACGACGCCTGCGGTCGTCCAGACCGCGCATGGGTCGATCGAGGCGGTGATCTCGGCGATGCGCGCCGGCGCGCTCGATTTTGTGGTCAAGCCGGTCGGCGCCGAGCGCCTGCAGGTCTCGATCAAGAACGCGTTGCGCGTCGACGCGCTGGAGGACGAACTGCGGCGAGCGACCCGCCGAACCGCGGGCGAACTCACGTTCCGCGATATCGGCACCAAGGTCGAGAGCATGGCGCGGACGCTGCGGCTGGCCGAGCGCGCGGCCAAATCGAGCATTCCGGTGCTCATCGAGGGCGAATCCGGGGTCGGCAAAGAGCTGCTGGCGCGAGCGATCCAGGGCGGGTCCGACCGCCGCGGCAAGTCGTTCGTCACCGTAAATTGCGGCGCTCTGCCGGAAAATCTGGTCGAGTCGATCCTGTTCGGGCATGAGAAGGGCGCCTTCACCGGCGCCACCGAAAAGCATGCGGGCAAGTTCGCAGAGGCGAACGGGGGGACCCTGTTCCTCGACGAAATCGGCGAACTGCCGCTCGACGCCCAGGTCAAATTGTTGCGGGCCTTGCAGGAGGGCGAAATCGATCCGGTGGGCGCCCGCCGCCCTGTCAAGGTCGATATCCGCCTGGTTTCCGCGACCAATCAGAACCTGATCGAACTCGTGAAGCGCGGGCGCTTTCGCGAGGACCTGTTCTATCGTCTCAATGTTTTTCCAATCACCATTCCGCCGCTGCGCGCGCGCGCAGCCGATGTGCCCGACCTCGCTCGCCGGTTTCTGGCGCGCTTCTGCGCGGAGGAGGGCAAGCGCATTCGCGGCATTTCCAGCGAAGCCTTCGCCCTGCTTTGCGCCTACGATTGGCCGGGCAACGTCAGGCAACTCGAGAACGCGATGTTCCGGGCCGTCGTGCTCGCCGATGCCGACGAATTGACCACCGCCGAGTTTCCCCAGATCGCGGCGCAGGTCGAAGGCTTCGACGTGCGCATTCCGCCGGCTCCGCCGCCGTTTTCCGAAGCCTCGGCGCCGGTCGCCTTCTCCAGCGAGGTGGCTTCGTTCGAGCCTCGCGATCAAAACATCCTCAGGTTGATCGACGAGAACGGCGACGTGAGAAAACTCGAAGAGATCGAAGCCGAGACGATCCGGTTCGCGCTCGCGCATTACCGTGGGCAAATGTCACAAATGGCCCGCAAGCTCGGCATCGGGCGTTCTACGCTCTACCGAAAAATGAAGGAAATCGGAATCGAGACCGAAATCCTCGGAGAAGCCGCCGCGTGACCTGCGTCGGGGGCCGCCACGACGAATTTCCGCGGGCGTCGGCGCAAGCAGTGCTGGACAACGCCGCGGCAGTCTTTACTAATGGGCGAGTTCGGGTCGGACGGGGGGTAGGCCGGACCATGAGCGTGTTCGTAGAGCGGTTGCGTTCAAGCGTCGGATGGATCGCGCTCGCTGGTGCCGTGAGCGCTGGGTCGGTGGGGGCTTGGGCTGCGACCCCGACGGATGCTGCACGCGATTTGCCCTCGCTCGCCGTTGGTCCGCGGCTGCTGGAGATTTCTCGGCCCGATTTCTCGGCGCAACTCGATCATCGCGTCGTCGCCGATTTGTCGGCCATTGATTTCCACCCCGTGGGATCGACGATGCGGAGCCAGTCCGCGACGCGCGCCGCCACCGACTCGCCGCGAACGATCACGCCGCTCGATTTCTCGCGGCCGGACTCTCGCGCGCCCGAGCCGCTCCTGAAGGCGCCGTTGCCCCCCGACACGCAGCCGATCCCCGCGAGCGGGGCGAACGTTCCCTCGAATATTTCGCCGCCGCTCGCTCACGCCTCGACGATTTCGCCGACCGTGCCCGAAGGTTCCGCGGCGCTGTCAGCCGAACCGGCGCCGATGTCGACCACGCCGCCTATCGCCGGGTCGCCGAAGGCATTCGCGCCCGCGCCCGGAATCGACGCCCCCGAGGTTCCTGGCATCCCCGCCGCTCTCGACAGCGCGCTCGCCGCTCTCGTCGCGCAGAGTCCGACGGTCAATCCGCTGGGCGCCGGGGACTGGCGCGCGGCGCGAACCGCTATTCGCGCATTCTACGCGGATCGGCTGTTCACGCCAGTTTGGGTCGACGTCGAAGGAATTACCCCCGCTGGGCGGGCGGTGCTGGCGCGACTGGCGCGCGCGGGAGAGGACGGGCTCGATCTCGGCGCCTTCACGCTACCGGGCGCCACTTTTGCCGATAGCCAGCCCGACCGCCTCGCGCAGGTCGAAACAACGATCTCCGCAGCTGTCGTCGCCTATGCGCAGCAGGCCAGCGGCGCCCGAATCGCGCCCGCGAGACTATCGAAGTTCGTCACCGCGAGCCCCGTCGTGGTCGATCCAGCCAAGGCATTGAGCGAGACGGCGAGCGCCGCGGAGCCGGGAGACGTGCTGGCCGGCTACAATCCCGGCGAGAAGGGCTATCAGGATCTCCGCGGTGAACTGGCGCGACTCCGCGCGAGTGCGCCGATTGCGACGTCGCGTCCGCCTGCGGGTCCGACCCTGCGAATCGGTATGGTCGATCCTCGCGTCCCGTTGATTCGGGCGCGATTCGGCCTGGGCGCCAAGGTCGATCCGGACGGGGCGAGGATCTACGATGCGCGGGTGGCGACCGCGGTGGCCGCATTCCAGAAGTCGAAGGGGCTCGCGGCCGACGGCGCGCTGACGATGGCGACCAGCGAGGCTCTGTTCGGCGATCCCAATTTCCGACGCGAAGCGGCGATCGTCGCCAACATGGAGATGTGGCGTTGGCTGCCGCGCGACATGGGACAGGCGCGAATCGAAATCAACGTCCCCGATTACACGCTGCATCTGATGAACGGCGACGAAGAAGTGCATCGCGCACGCGTCATCGTCGGCAAACCCGACACGCCGACTCCCATCTTTTCAAACGAAGTCAAATACCTCCTCGTGAATCCGATTTGGCGTGTGCCCGATTCGATCATCAAGAAGGAAATGCTGCCCAAGCTCGCAAACGATCCGGACTATCTGGTCAAACGGGGGTACCAGGTCAGCTACGTGGGCGATCGGCTCGTGGTGACCCAGCCGCCCGGCGAGGGCAATTCGCTCGGACGAATCTTGTTCATGTTCCCTAACGAACACTCGGTCTATCTCCACGACACGCCCACGCGCGGGTTGTTCGCAACCGCCCGGCGCGACTACAGCCATGGCTGCGTGCGCGTCGAGGAGCCGCTCCGGCTGGCGGAATTGTTGATGGGGGGCGCGGCGCGAGGCTATAGCGCCGGAAGATTCCAAGCCATGCTCGGGACCAGTGAGAAGGCGGTTTTCTTGCCGCGTCCGCTGCCGATTCACATCGAATATTTCACCGAATTCGTCGATGCCGCCGGCGTCGCTCAGGAGCGCGAGGACGTGTATGGATTGACCGCTGAGGTCGCTGCAACACTTTCGCGCTTACGTCAATATTGAATCCGCGATTGAGCCGAGCTATAGCGCGTTTGGAGTTCTTTTCCTTCTGCTGTGCTCTTGGGGATACGGAAATAGAGTTGGCGTTCGGGGGGCGGGGTCGCGAGTGTCGGCAGCCCTAGGCGAAGCGGCGAACGGGTGTAGGAAGGGAATCGGTTGCGGTCAGTTACGCGAGCGGGCGTCGGCATCGGGCGTAAGCGCAGGTTTCTGCTTGCGCTCATGGGTCCGTTGCTGCTCGGCCTCGCCGCGGCGCCCAGTTCGACAGAATCGGCGATCGCCAACGGCGACACGCGCACGATCACGCTTTCCGACTCCCATACCAACGAATCGGGCTCGTTCACCTACATGGTCAACGGCTATTATGATTCCGCGGTGCTCGAAAAGCTGAACTGGTTTCTTCGCGATTGGCGGCTCAACGAGTCGACGAAGATGGATCCGAAGCTGTTCGACATCCTTTGGCAGGTCTATCGTGAATCCGGGTCGCAGCGCCCTGTCGACGTTCTCTCGGGCTATCGGTCGCCACAGACCAACTCGATGTTGCGTCGTCGTTCTCGTCAGGTCGCGGAACATTCACAGCATATGGAAGGTCGCGCGATCGACGCGCATTTCCTCGACGTCGGCACGGCGGCCATTCGCGACATCACGATGCGCATGCAGGCCGGCGGCGTCGGATTCTACCCGACCGGCGGGACGCCGTGGGTTCATATCGACAGCGGCTCGGTGCGTTATTGGCCGCGAATGAGCCGCGACGCGCTGACGCGATTGTTCCCTGACGGCAAGACGGTATTCATACCCTCCGACGGCCAACCCATGCCGGGATACGAATTGGCCCGCGCTGAAATCGAATCGCGCGGCGGCGCCATCCAGACCGCGAGCAAGAGTTCGCCTTTGGGCTTTCTGAGCTTTCTGTTCGGAGCGCGTGGCGGCGGGGCGGACGACGAAGAGGAAACCGGCGCCGACAACGTCGTAAGCTCGGGGCGCGGCTTTCACTCCGGCAGAGGCGGGACCCAGGTCGCCTCGACCGCCCCCGACCTCACCAGCGCGAAGAGCAATCTGCCGCGTGGTCAGACCTACGCCCAGCCCGTCCCGGCCGCGTCGCTCGTCCCAGCGCCTCAGGCCGTCGCGCCGCCACCGGTTGCGCCGCCGCCCGTCGAGCAAGTGGACGCGGCGTCAGAAACCGACCCGGCTGCCGACACGAGCGCGATTTCTCTGCATGGGCCGATTGCGGCGAAGTTCATGGCGCCGCTGCCGCCTCGCAAACCGGCCGACCTCATCGATATCGCTGCGACGGCGACGGGCGCGCCCATGCCGCCGACGCGGCCGGTCGAATTCGTCGTCGCCGCGGAAGAAAGCAAGCCCGCGAGCCCGCCGCCGTCGTCCAACAGAGACCTAATCGCGGCGCTGCTCGAGCGCGGCAAGTTGCCCCGCGCGATCACGCGCGGCGTCGGGACGACGCCCTCGAGCGCGCTGGCGCTCGCCGATGCGGGCACGGCGCCGGAACCGCCGGAGCGTCCCGCGCTCCTCGCGCGGGCCGCCGCCCTGACCGCGCCGCTGCCGCCCGCGCGACCGCTTCTTCACGTTTCGGCCAAAACCTCCGGGCAGAGCGCGGCCGGTGAAAGTTCTGTCGCGCCGCCTCGCACATTGGCGAATTCCACTCCCTCGCCGTCGGCGGAGCGCCCGCGTAAGGAGGCGCCCGGCCACGGCGCCTCCTTGGCGAACCCCTATGGGGAATTGATTCTCAATGCGTTCAACGCACGCCCCCCGGCGGCGGTCACTTCGGCCAGCTTGGGTGAGGGATTGCGTGGATCGGGTCAGTGATCGTCGAATTCGTTCGCGGGGTCAAACTCGCTCCGCGTCACTGAGCCGCACGGAAATGTCAGCCTGAGCTCGGCTTTGGCGCAATGAAAGCTCCCACACGGACATTGTGCATGTGGGGGGCTTCCGTGCTTAAAAATCCACGTCTTGCGACCCGCTGCCGGCGCGAATTAAGTCAACCGCGGGAGTCGACGAGACCCCGTAGCAACGCTCCGCGCACGATGCTTTCGCGAGTATGTTCTCAACGGATTTCGGGGCGATTTTGGCATTCGAGAGCACGGGCGGAGAAGGGATTGTGTCGGCCCATCCCCGACATGCTCCGCTTATTCCGGCGGATTGAGCGATGACCGGCGTTTCGCTCGCCCGTAAGAAAATGTCTCGGCCTATCAATGTGCTTCGGTCAATAAGTGGTAAAAGGGGCAAAAGCCCTGGCGTCGGCTAGATGTAGCCTCGCTCGCGGAGCGCGGCCGTCGTGGAGCGCCTCATTTTCCGGGCGTCAACCCAGCGGAACCAACGCGGTCAGCGACCGCGTCTACAACAACGCCCGGACTTTTGCCCCTGTTACCAATGAGTGCGATTTGAGGCCCGATGCGCGGAGCTTGGCCCCACGCGCCGGACGGATCTAGGCGTCGAATTTATTTCGTCGAACTCACCGCGCGAAGCGGCTGGCCGCTCGTTCGCGCGACCCGATCGAGAGCCCACTCCCCGGGTCCCGCCGCCGTCAAGTAGAGGAATGCGAAGCAAAAAAGCACCGCAGGTTCTCCGTAGTTGTCGGCCGGGAAGAAGCTCATCGGGAAATGGACCATGAAATAAGCCACCGCCATGAAGCCTGAGAGCAAGAAGGCGACGGGGCGGGTGAAGAGGCCGACGACAATCAACGCGCCGCCGACCAACTCCAGCGCGCCGGTGAAGAGCAAGAGACCGTGAGGCATCTTATCCAGGCCTTGGAGGACTGGAAATCCCAGCAATTTGCCCGTGCCGTGCTCTAGGAAAAGCAGGCCGGCGACAACGCGGAATATCGATTGAATTCTGGACGTCCATGACGGGGGGATGATGGTGAAATCCATTTTCATTTCCTCGGTTGGAGACAGCGGGCTCCTGCCCGCGGCGGCGTTCGACCGGCGCGACGACAGGAGGCCGAGGCGTTGGGGATCAGATGATCTTGGCGATTTGATCGAAGGCGAAACGCGGACTGCGCGGGAACAACTTGCTCGCATCGCCGTAGCCGATGTTGATGAGCACGTTCGACTTCACGTGTCCTTCGGGGAAGAACTCCGCTTCGACCTTCGCATTGTCGAAGCCGCTCATCGGGCCGGTATCGAGGCCGACCGCCCTGAGCGCGACGATGAGATAGGCGACCTGCAGCGTGCCGTTCTGGAACGCGCTGCGGGCGGCGAATGCCGGATTTCCCGAGAACCAGGATTTGGCGTCGACATGCGGCAT